>Ga0163150_10001222_pt1 | contig 44552 bp, 32 predicted proteins | sample OliLakLV19P2IB_FD_148628 | JGI IMG/M metagenome (GOLD analysis project Ga0163150, IMG submission 148628) | Freshwater microbial mat bacterial communities from Lake Vanda, McMurdo Dry Valleys, Antarctica - Oligotrophic Lake LV.19.P2.IB | ecosystem: Environmental > Aquatic > Freshwater > Lake >... | reverse complement strand
CGCGGCCCATGCGTGGCAACACGCCAAGCTGCGAACGGCGATTCTTTCGACCGCTCCTGTGTCACCCGACGCAGGAGCGGTCTTTGTTTTAAATGACTCCCAGCACTGGGGCCGTCTTGTTTTTAGTGCCTCCCGGCAAAGGAGCGGTCTTATTTTAGGACCATTGTTCTCGTGTGTCGGCAATTGTCTTGTAGGATATATGCACTCTTTACTGCTGGCACTTGCGTCCGGTGTCCTACTTGGCCTTGCCTTTCCTCCGTATCCACTCGGATGGTTTGCATTCGTTGCCTATGTACCACTTCTGATACTGTGGGTTGATCGTGTGCCGCAGTTTCGTAAGCGACACATTGTCGGACTCAGCTATCTGACGTTTTTCGTTTTTCACGGACTCACCAATTGGTGGGTTGGGTCGTGGCAAGAACACACAGATCCGTACCTGATGGCTAGCGGTATTGCGCTTTGGCTCGGACATCCATTTTTTCTCGCCCTGCCGTGGTATATGCTAGCATACATAAGGCGTCGCCTCGGCGCTGGCCCCATGCTCTGGAGCAGCCCCTTTGTTATATGCGCATTTGAATGGCTGCACGGACAAACCGACGCATCGTACCCTTGGCTCACAACGGGCATGATGACGGCGTACACGCCATTTGCGCAAGCCGCCGATCTTATAGGAGTTTACGGTCTGACATTTTTAGTTGTTTTGATAAACGTTCTATGTGTTTTTGTCCTGCTTGTGAATCGAACAAAACACCGAGGTGCAGTTATCAGATACGCACTCATTGCAGTGGGTATTCTTGGGTGCGGTTTCTTCTACGGTAGCGTGCGTAGTTCAACAACCTTCGAACTTGAAGGGGGCAAAAGTTCGTACGATAAACCAGTTCGTGTGCATCTCGTGCAGCCGAATATCGATCCGTGGGACAAGTGGTCAGACCCCCGCGTGCAGGTTGCCGCGCACCAGAAACTCGAAGATTCTATTATCGCAACTGGTGACCATCCAGACCTCGTCGTCTGGAGCGAAACGGCCATACCGTACACGATTCGTGCAGCAGATAATGCGCCCGAATTCGCATCGCTACGCACATGGGTCGATACGTCACGCATTGCATTGCTAACGGGCTACTCCGACGTGATGGTGTACGCTCCCGGGCAAGCGCCACCGTCGGCCAGACGCTCGAAGGTCGACACGTCAGTACGCTTCGATGCCTTTAACGCAGCAATGGTGTTGCAGTCCGGTCAGACCACAATTCCCGTCCACCGCAAAAGCATGCTTACGCCATTTGCAGAACGCATGCCGTTTGCCGACCAGTTAACCTTTGCGATGGACTGGTTTCAATGGGGTGTTGGTATTTCGTCATGGGGTAAGGGGCAAACAAGGGTCCCGTTGCCCGTTAACATCGTCGAATACGCACCAGACGGCACACAAACACCTAATCAAGTACTACGCGTAGGCACGATTGTGTGCATTGAATCGATCTATCCTCAGGTCGCACGCGACATGGTTAACAATGGTGCAAATGTGTTGTGCGTTATCACGAACGATGCCTGGTACAACGGGACAATTGGTCCGCGTCAGCACTTCGATATCGCTCGCATGAGGGCTATAGAACAGCGTCGTTGGATTATGCGGTGCGCCAATTCAGGTGTCACAGGATTTATTTCGCCGAATGGCAACAACTTCGAGACCACTTCCGTAGTGCCTGAGCAAACAGCCACTGTGTGCAGTGGAAATGTCTGGCCCATTCGCAAGCGAACGTTGTATAGCAGCGTTGGTGATGTCTTGCCATACTGCTCGGTACTGGTGACGTTCTGTATGGCTGTGCTAACGATAATCAAACGAAAACGACGAGTCTAAAAACACGCATTATTCATTCAGCAGACAAGTGAGTTATGAACAGACAATACGTACGCGCAGTTCTTGCAGTCGCCGTGCTTGTGGTAAGTGCAGGAATATCAACGGCGCAGCAGGCAGGATTTTCGACGGGGCAATACAATCCTATTGCGTTTAAGGAGTATGATTTGCCGAACGGACTTCATGTTATCCTGCATGAGGATCACTCGGCGCCAGTTGCTGCAACGGTAGTGCACTACAAGGTTGGGTCGCGCGATGAAGACCCGACCCGCTCGGGGTTTGCACACTTCTTCGAACACCTGATGTTCGAATCGACCGATGTAATTGAGCGCGGCCAGATCGACAAGATGATTAACGGATCGGGCGGACAGTTGAACGCTTTTACGTCGCAGGACGAAACGGTGTATCACTTTGTCGTGCCTTCGAATCAGATTCGCCTTGCATTATGGGTCGAAGCTCAACGCATGCGAAAGCTGCACATCGATCAGATAGGTGTAGAAACGCAGCGTGGTGTTGTAAAGGAAGAACGTAAGAATCGTTACGATAACGCTTCCTACAGCGGATGGCTCGACAAAACGTTTGCGTCGTTATACGAAGGCACTCCATACCAATGGTCGACCATTGGTTCTGCGCAACACATCGATAGTGCTGCAATTGTTGAGTTCCAGCAATTCTATGACATGTACTATCAGCCGAACAATGCTGTGCTTGTTGTGAGCGGCGACTTCGACGAAGAAATCGTTCGCGCTACGATCAAGGAATATTTTGGTGGATATCCAAAAGGCCCAGAACCCCGTAGACCCACGTTTACGGGCCTCAAGACCCTTACCGCAGATATCAGGCAGTCGTACGACGATCCTCGCGCACAACTTCCTGCTGTCTTCATTGGCTATCGCTCTATGGGTCAGCTCGATCCAGACGCATACGCAACCGAGCTTCTCGACAACATCCTTGCTACGGGCGAAAGCTCGCGTATGTACCGCGCATCGGTTGACAGTGAGCAGGTGGCTGTACAGATTCAGACAAGCACATTCTTTAATGAACATGCCGGGATTTTCTTGCTGATAGGCATTGCGTCGCCGGGTAAGGATATATCGGCAGTCGAAAAATCTATCGACGCACAACTTGCGCGACTGACGTCGGGTGGCATTACCGACGCAGAACTACAAAAGGCGAAAAACATCAAGGAAGCACAGTTCATCGGATCGCGCGTAGGTGCATACGACAAAGCACTCGCTCTCTCAAACTATTACCGGTTTTACGGCAATACGGCCCTTATTAATGAAGAATTGGAAAAGTACATGAAGGTCACAACTGCCGATATTAATCGCGTTGCGAAGAGGATTTTTGAGGGAAAGAATCGCGTTGTACTCACCTTTAATCCAGTGAAAGGTTGAGACCACTATGAATTCAAACTTGTTTACGCGTACAGCTCTAACACTACTTTCGATAGCACTTGTACTTCCTGGAATCGCAACAGCACAGACATCGAAGACGAAGAAGCCTGCTACGACGACGAAGTCTGCTGCCACGAAGAAGGCCACTACCACAAGGAAAAAAGCTTCGGGCAATGCGTCGATGCCAGATGCGGCTATCGACATATATCAAATCGATCCACCCGATTTGAAGACAATGCCCAAACCCTTGCAAGCAACGGCGTTTGCGTTTCCGACGTATCAGGAGTTTACACTGTCCAACGGACTTCATGTGTTCGTGGTAGAAAACCACGAGCAACCAACACTAACATTCTCACTGATCAATCGCTCTGGAGATGTTTCCGACCCAGCGAATAAAGAGGGCACTGCTGCCATGATGGGCGACATGCTTTCGAAGGGCACGAAGGAGCACACAGCAAAGCAGATTGCGGAGTCGCTCGATGGTGTTGGTGCATCCATCGGTGTAAACGTCGCCGGCGAAGCATTAACCATTAGCGGTTCGTCGTTAAAGAAACATGCAAAACTGCTCTTTGGACTGCTAGGTGAAATGGTTCGCACACCTACGTTCCCAGAAGACGAAATGGCAAAGATTCAGAAACAGTTTGTTGCGAATGTTGCGTACGAACGCTCGCGACCAGTCGAGATGGCGCAGGCACTTTCGCGCAAGGTTGTCTACGGCATGGAGAGTCCGCTCGCACGCCGCCGCACCGAACAGTCAGTGCAAGCTGTAAAACGCGATGACATTGCAAACTTTCATACGTCATTCTTACGTCCGAACCGCTCGTCGATCGCAATTGTTGGAGACGTAAACGCGGCAGAAGTAAAGCAATGGCTGAACACACATTTGGGTAGTTGGACGAAGGGCGATGCTCCAGAAGTCGTCGTAGCTGATATAAAAACTGAACCTGCTGGTGTGTATTTCATTCCTCGTAAAGGGGCGGTGCAGAGTGCTGTGATTGTTGGTGCTGCTGCACCGGCATTGCGTGCTTCTGATTACGATGCTGTTAGTCTAACGACAGATTACATGGGCTCGGGATTCGGTAGTGTGTTATTTAACACATTGCGCGAAACGTACTCGTACACGTATTCTCCATTTGGGTTCACAACAAGCGGACGTCGGTATAACCGAATCGCACTGGGTGCGGAAGTGCGTTCCTCTGTCACCGACTCGGCCATCCATGTTATTCTGCGTGAACTGCGCAAACTCGGCAGTGAAGGTCCTGATGAAGATCAGCTCTTGCGCCGCAAAGCCTTCGAAGTTGGCCAATATCGCCTTGCATTCGAACGACCAACAAACGTTGCAGCTATTCTTCAATCGTCGTGGTTGAACGATGTGCCAATCGACGATGTTATTAATTACACCGACCGTATTGAGCGACTTACGAGTGCCGATGTTCAGGGCGCAGCAACGCAGTACCTGGGCATGTTCGACTTGCGTATTATCGTTGTGGGAAGTCCGGACGTAAAGGAAAAACTCGAGCAGTTCGGACCAGTAAAAGAATTTACAATGGACCTAGCACCAGCGACTGCAGAAGCATTAACACCTGTATCGTCGAGTGCAGAAGAGATTGTCGACGCGTATGTCGGTGCAATGGGTGGGCGTGCGTCGTTGGACAAAATTCAAACACTTACGTACGATGCGCAGGCCGAGTTTGTATTTCAGGGTCAGGCCATGAAGGGCACATACTCACGCAAACTGAAAGTGCCGAATAAGGAAGTCAACAGTATCGACCTGCCAATGCTAAAGCAGCAGCAATGGGTAGACGGTTCATCCGCGTGGGTTGCTATGTCCGGAGGTCCGGCCTCTCAAGCCAGCGGCGAAGAAATTCCACAGTTTCTTCTCGATGCTCGGCTTTTCCCGCTCGTTATGTGGAAGGCCGACAAGTACATGCTCACTGTCAAGGGCAAACAGAACGGCATGGTCGTCGTAGACGCGGTCTCTCCACTAAAACGTAACGAACGTTACTATTTCGACGACCAGAACAAATTACTTGTCATGTCGGAGCAAGAAGAGCCTTCGCCGCAAGGTCCGATCACAACTGTCACTCGCTTCGAAGACTACGTACTGCTTGATGGCATCATGCTTCCAAAAACAATCAAGCGAACAAATGCATTGTATTCGATGACGACGAAGGGTTCATACACACTGAACACTCCGTTAGCCGACGATGTCTTCGTTCCTGTTAGTAAACAGTAACGTGCGTTCAGTCCTTGCACTACGAGCGCTTTGGTTCGCCATACGCGCACCATGGCGATTACACGAAACCACCACACGGGCGGCAGCGGCAACATTTGCCCTTGCCGTCCTGCTTGGTTCGTTCGCAGCGTCGGGCGTACAAATGTGGGAGCATTCCGACCCCCAACTCGTAAAGGAGTCGCAACAATTCGCAGTCGTCACCGGAACCACAGCAGCACCAGCTCCCGCAGCGCCCACTGCGCCTCCGGCAGCCCTAGCTCCGGCAGCCCTAGCTCCGGCAACGCCGATTGCATCCACTGACGTGGTTACACTCGACTCACCAGCACGTCAGTTTACCGCACTCCTCGGCAACAATCTTCTCGTCTTTGTACTGAGCATTGTTATCTCGTCGGGCGTGTACATGCTCCTAGGCCGTTTCCTCACGAGCGAGCAGTATACATTCAGCATGGCATTTGTGTGTGTGTCTGCCACAACCAGCATTGCCATCATCGGAACCGTACTAACCTCTGCCATACATATAGCCATGCATTCCATGCGTTTTGGTATGAATGCTGGCATTGGCGTAGACCCCTTACAAAGCCCCTTCCTATACCTCTGGCTTCAGCGTATCGATGTTTTTGGGGTGTGGCAGGCCTTGGCCACTGGCGTCGGACTCACCACGTGGGTTGGCCTTGACCGCAAGTATGGTTATGTTGTCGGAGCAGTCGTATGGCTTACGGTTCTCCTCGTCTTTTTCGGTGTGAGCAGCATTGTCTCGTGGATCCTTGCACAAGGTCTAACACGCTGATCTTACAGAGCTTAAAAAGAATTTTCGGCAGTTGTAACCTCCTGTCCGAACCCGTTGTCATCTCGCTGTACGCGATAGCCCCATGCGAGGAACAACACACCATACCGCCCCCACGTTAAACGATGAGCAACTTGTTGCGCTGGTTATAGCCTTCAGGGACGGTGATAGGGGAGCGTTTAGAGCGTTATACGACATGTTCAGTACGGCCGTATATCGCTTCTGCCGGCACATGATTGGCGACGAAGCAATGGCCAAGGACGCATTCCAGGAAACGTTCATCCGCATGTTTGAGCACAGGCAGGAATTGCGGGGCACAAATGTTCGTTCATGGCTCTTCACAATTTCGCGCCGTGTTTGCCTGAATCACTTACGTAGTAGACGGGCCGCCCACATCTCGTTCGACGAGACGTTTCATGCACAGGGTGAGCATCAGCAAAGCGACGTGCTTCTAAAAGAACAGATCGAACGTGCGTTAGACCAACTACCTGTTGCGTTGCGTGAAGCACTTGTTCTGCGCGAGTATGAAGGACATTCCTACCTCGAAATAGCCGCTATCGTTGGTATCGACCTCTCGCTTGCGAAGGTGCGCGTATATCGCGCCCGCCTGATGATGAGAAAGCTGCTCGCAACCGTGGCACAACAAATCCGATGATTCCAGACGTTTTAATATCGAAATACCTAGACGGCGACCTCTCGCTCGAAGAAGACGTCGAGTTTCGTGCCATGCTCGCAGCAGACCCCAATGCTCGCGAGGCTTTCGATTCTGCCGTCCTTCTTCACATTGCAATGCGGTGCGAAGACGTGACCACTGTTCCTTCCGATGTAGAAGAAAGCGTTCTTGCATTCATTGCAAACGCTCCACTTACGGTCTGTGCGCAAGACCAATCGATGCGCTCAAGTTCGTTCAGAGGCCTGCATTCAAATTCACAAAGAGGCGGCCTCAGCGCTTACACAGACACTGATCTTTTGTCATTCGGTAGGGGTCTTAAGACAAGGGGCGCCGCTCACGCGGCTCCAGTTGTACGTTCAGGCGTTCGTCGCGTTATGGCGGCAGCTGCCATGTTGCTCGTGCTCGCACTTCCGTTTGGCGATCAGTTCCTTGGCGTAGGCGACTTTCTTGCATTGAACTATGGTTCACAGCCATCGAAGAGCTCGGTGCAATCTACTGGCAACGCAGATCTAGTCTCCATCAAAGCGGGTAAGGTCTTGGCCAGCGAATTTCGTCGGGTGGCCAACGAATTTCGTCGGGTGGCCAGCGAATTCCGTCATGCAGGCAATGAAATTGACCATAACATCTCGTCAACTGAAATTGAACGGATCGTTCCATCATTTGCCGATCAACTAGTGCAAAGAACAGGATTTGAATCGTTAGACCTTGACGCGAATGGCACGACCTCGAATACAAGCATAGAAACCGCAGTTGGAAATTCTGCAGAGGACAGATCTGCAACTCCATCACTTCATTCATTGTTTTCGAGTAATGATCTCGTTTCTGCAAAAAACCAGAGGGATGGCGAATCTCAGAATACGTTTTTTGGCCCCGACGTTCCTAACATTGAAATGCTTGTTACGACCTCGTATTCCCAGAGCGTTACTGCACCGACGAAGGGAGCCGTTACAACCATTTCTGCTGGTTTTGGGTATGGTGTGACAACGAACACATTCGTTGGTATGGAAATGGGGTCTACGCAGTACACCAGCACAACCGAAATCCTTGCGTTGGTTAGAGAGCCGGCAGTCTCGAGTGTTGGCGTTGTTCCTACGCGTGCCGCCTTTGATGCCGACCGAATGACATCCTTTTCAAAAGTCACCCACGAATCACCAAACGAGTCGTCGAAGTCTAATTACCGCACAGAAGCTCTCACCAGCTTCAGTAGCGAAGGGACCGTATGGGGCGCCGCGTTTATTCAGCACTCGGTGCTAAAAACAGGCATTGTCTCGCTGAATGGCCGTCTTGGTGCTGGCGTCGGCGAAGACGGTATGCTCACCTACGGCAGGATGCAGGCCGAGTGTAACATCGTCGCTGGGGTCTCTCTGACCGTGGGCGCCGAGGCGCGGTACTCACCCTTCCGTACTGGTGTTATTGGCGGGCAGCCAATGGCTCGTACATACGGAACTGTCATTTCTGCTCTTTACGGCTTACAAGTGCGCCTTTGAGCGCCCTTTACTTCGTAGTATATTGCGCGGCTTCTGCCTAACAGGAGAACGCCGTAGAACTTTATTGGGATCAGCATGAAACGTTTTTCTTCTCGTTACATACTTGCGGTTGTCGTAGTGAGCATGAGCGTGGTATGCATAGCCAACGCTCAAGTCACAACGAGCAACAAACACAACGCATATCCAGCATTCTCTGCAAAGAGCCTACTGAATGCAATGCCTGCCGTGTCTTCGAAACAGAGCATAGTCGGGCCACAAGCCGAACTTCGTGAATCGAAGATGCCCCTCGTACCAATGGCTGCGCGTGCTCCAAAGCTGGTTGAAATGACACAAGACAATGGCGTCGGCGTGCAGGTCGGTACGACGTACTACGATTTTCAAACGAATGCGTGCATGCCAAATCGTGTGACGTATTTCGAAGATGGTGGCGATAGGTTCATACAGCTTTTATGGATGGCTGCAAGCGACTCGACGCGTGATGCTACATCACGTGTACCTGGCTTTAACCCAAGCCGTGGTTCGCACTACAACTTCGTTGATGTGTCCGATCCAGAAAACCTTCCTGACGCTGGTATTGCGGCATGGAAAAAGATCGAGGCCGAGCGTGCAGGCTGGCCCTCAGCAGTGCAGTTCGACGACGGCACACTTGCCACACCTTCGCACACACCCGTTCGGTTCTACCGCAATGGTGGTCTTACGGACGATAATTTCCAAAAAACTGCGACAGACCCAACCACAGCTGCTGATTCTGCACTGTGGCCACGCGCTGCAATCGATGGTGCCAACAATGTTCATCTTATCTACAATCGTACATTTCCGGGTTCACCCAATTCCCTCGACCAGGTTTGTTATCGCCGATCAACTTCGGCAGGGGATACGTGGGAGCCCGAGTTAAAATTTACCGGTGCAGAGCAGCTCCCTGGCGCAGCCAACGCCTTCAACGGACATGGTGGTGATACATATGCGATCACGGCACGGGGCAACTGGGTTTCTGTAGCGCTGTATAGCAATTTCAGTCTGGTGTTGTGGCACTCTAGCAATGGCGGTTCTACTTGGACTCGCAGGTCGTTCCCAACCTTTCAGGCAAATACAACTCCGGTCGACACAATCATGAATGCCGATGGCACGCAAGACATTCAAACGGACACAGCAATGGGTCCGCTGAATAGCATGGACCTCATCATCGACGCCAATGGCGTAACGCACTTTGTTGTTGCCTACTGCCCGCAGTATCTCATTGGTCATATCGATGCAGCTGGTAGTCCAACAGCAAGCACCATCTATATCATGAACGGAAATTCGCACGATCAACAAGACCTATTGAACACTGGCCTTGCGTACGGCAATACAGCAGATACTTCGTTTGTGTACTTCATGGGTCGTGTAGGCGGTGGATCATGGGATGGCGAAGGCTTTGTTATCAATCACAGGATTTATGATGGCGGATCGCGTTGGCCGCAACTCGGCATGGATGCAAGTAACAATCTGTATTGTCTCTATGGATCGATGAAGAGTGGTGACTTGAAGACTGTAACTGTCGATACGACGAATACATACGTGAATGGCGAAACCGACACCCTCGTTACGTTAGAAGGTTTGCAGATGCATGTATATGGCACGCAGTTGTATGCCGGTACAACGTTGTGGTCAGCTCCTAAAGATCTATCACAAATGGGTGCGAATAGTCAGTACGCAAGCCTTTGCGACCAAGTTGTCAACGACCATATGTATTATGCATACAGCGCTTCAGCAACTCCTGGTGATCGCGTTACGAATACTGAAATGGCATCAGAGCTAACATCGATTTATGCACGTTCACTTGCAACAAGTGTACTGAATGCTCCGAGTGATGTACCAGAAGAATCGGTACTAAAAGCGGACGTAGCGCTTGCCCCGAACCCTTCTGACGAATCGACACGCATCTTGATTTCAGGCGTAACCAACGGAGCGCTCCTCGTGTCCCTTGCCTCGTCTTTGGGAGAAATCGTCATGCAAACTTCAGCTCAACCTTTTGGCGACCGTGCAGAAATCCTGATTCCGACCCGTGGTCTTGCATCAGGAGCTTACATGGTAACCATTCAGCAAAACGGCCGCCGCATAACGAAGACGCTCAGCGTCATCCACTGATCACTTCGTAAACAATTTGAACGACTTGCTGAGGAGTACAAACATGGTACGTCGGTACCTCTTTACCCTGTTGCTGCTTTGTGTAGCTACCGTTGTAGCTCAGGCTGGTATTACAGGCAATCTCACAGGCCGTGTGGTTGATAAGAACAAGAAGGGCGTTGCCGGTGCCACGATTCGTGTTATGGGCACAACCAAGGGCGCTAACGCAAAAGCCGATGGCAAGTACAACATCGTCGGCATTACGGCAGGCGCGCTGACAATTCGTGTAACGGCTGTTGGCTACGACACGATTACGCAGACGCTTACGCTTGTTGCCGACCAAACTCGAGAGCTAAACTTTACGATGAACGAGGGCGGTACAACTGCCGCTGACGTCGTCGTTACGGCCGACAAGGAAATCATTCGTTCGACAGACCAAGGGTCCGAGCGTGTGTTAAGTGGCAAGCAATTAACGTCAATCGCTCGCACAAATGTTGCAGCTGCGATATCCTTGCAGGCTGGAATTGTTGCATCTGGAAATAACTTTCAGGTACGCGGTGGCAGGACTGATGAGACGCAGGTACAGGTTGATGGTCTTACAGTTACCGACCAGTTCACTGGTGGCTTGGGCAACTCTGGTTCGACCGTTTCTGCAGCCATGCCAAGTCCATTTGCGCTTGCACAAGTGCAAGCTAAAACGGGTGGCTTTGGTGCTGAGTACGGGAATGCAACAGCAGGTATTGTAAACTCTGTTGTAAAAACAGGGAGTACTGACAAGTTCACTGGCCTTGTAAACTGGCGTAAGGATGTTCCTTTCCTCTTTGGTTCAGCGGGTAACGGAATTCAGGCTGGTGCGCCACTCGAAGATGTTGCTGATGTAACACTAGACGGTCCTCTTGGCCTTGGGCAATCGACGTTCTCACTTGCCGTTCGAAATACATTTCAGAATCACCGCAATATTGGTTTGCAGGTGCTCGACCCGGTTGGCAATAACCTAGGTATGATGCCTAACAATCGCACCTGGTCGCGCAACCTACTTGGTCGAGTCAAATTTGAAATTGTGAACAATCTTTCTCTTCTCGTCGGTGGCATGTACGGGATGTTAAGCGGCGAAAGAAATGGTTGGGACTGGATGTATGCAAATGATCAGGGCATGGTAGTTTCACCAGATGGCTCACCGATTCTTCTGAACGGGCAGCCTCAGTTAAACGGCGTTCCCGAACGCAACGCCAAGCAGATTGTCGTGCAGGAATTTAGTTCGAACGCATTTGCTCAGATCAATCATACGTTGGGCGCATCGACCATTTATGATTTGCGATTCTCGTTCAATGGAAAAACCACAGAAACAGGTAAACGTAAAACTTTCGGAGCACCTGATATCATTAGCGGTTTTGACCTCTGGTATCCTGAGGATAACCTAGAGCAACTAAACGATTCGGTGTTTATCCCAGGACAGGATAAAAAGCTTGATGTCTATGATGTTGTGCGTTCTAGTGGTGTAACTGAAGATGGTTTTGTAAAGATCGAAACCAGTAAGATCAACCCGCTTACCGGATATGTTGAGGGTAGTGAAGACCTTCAGGCGACCACTAATCCATACGGACTGTTCAACTACTTTGTAGCGCATGGTAACGAGGGCGGGGTTGACTTCCGTAATGCGCGCTACTTCCAGTTTGATGGGAATCTGTCTCATGGAATCGAAGTAGGAGAGACTCGACACACGTTCAAAACTGGATTTGAGTTGCGCTTGCTCAGACTAACACGACACTACAATGCAAGTCCTTGGAATGGCTCGCCATTCTATGACGTCTTCGGTGCGGACTATGGCGGAAATCTCTATTTCGATGTCACAGATCAGCAGTCGTTGAATGCGAAGCTTCTATCAGAAGAGCCCTATAGTCCTGTTACGGGTTCGGTGTATGTACAGGATCAGATCATGTTCAAGGGGCTTGTCTTCACGCCCGGATTACGGGTCGATTATCTTGACGCACGCGCAACATATCGTACTGAGTTTAACCCGTTTGTCTCCTTTGGTGCCGACAGTACATTTTTAAAGACAGGTGCTAAGCTGTACTTAAGTCCTCGCATTTCTGTGACATATCCAGTTAGTGAGAGCGGACGTCAGAATATCAACCTCTCTTATGGTATCTACTACCAGGCACCACCATTTGCATCGTTTTATGATGGCTTTAATGCATACGCGCTTTTGCAAACGCGAGCATTGGGAAATCCGAACCTCGAAATGCAACGAACAAATCAATACCAAGTCGCCTACAACCATCAGTTGACCGACGATCTTGCGTTTACAATAACGGGTTACTATCGCGATATTTACAATCAATCTTCACTTGCTTATGTGGCAGTGACTCCTGTTCCATATCAGCAACGTGTCCTCTCTGACTACGGTTCAGCTCGTGGAATAGAGGTTACGTTCCAAAAGCGCACAACAGATCATTGGGGCCTTAATCTCAACTATGCGTTGGCATCGGCTAAAGGTACTGCGAACGACGACGGATTTGTACCACCTATCGACCCCGTCACATCGCTGCCAGCGTATCCAGTCACAGAGTTCCCACTGAACTTCGATCGCAGGCATCGAATCAATTGTATTCTCAATTTTGAATGGGGCAATGATGAAGGACCGGCTATTGGTGGAATCTCTTTTCTCGAATACTTCTCGATCAACCTAACGGGCTTCTGGCAATCAGGACTGCCGTACACACCATCCAGCGGAGGTGGCCTTGCAATTGGAAATGTGAACTCTGCACGTTATCCATCTAATTGGAACACAGAGCTTCGCGTGCTACGGACGATTCCACTTGATGGTATCCTTGGCGGTTCGGCTGCTGTCGATGTCTATTTAGACGCTAACAACCTGTTTAACTACACGGGTGCTGTTGCCTTCTACCCTCGCACTGGAAGTGCAGATTATGACGGAACGACACTAAATCGTGTACCTGGTGATTTCCCGTCAACAACATATTTCAAAACGGCAGATCCTGTGAACAAGGTTACGATTGCAGCTACCCAATATGACAGAGTGGGTAAGCGGTTGTATAACGAGAGAGCAGATTATAATAAAGATGGCAAGGTTACTCCTGAAGAGTCCTATCGTGGCTACCAGGCATATGTTCAGGATGCAGTCTCTCGACGGGCTAACTATCAGTACCCGCGTCAGATCTTCTTCGGTGTGACATTCCGATTCTAACATTAAACATTCGACAGCTTTTCAGAGGATTACTATGAGCCGCAATTGGTTCGTTCAAATAACCGTGGTCGTAGCTGCACTTTGCATGCTGAGTTCGAGCGCAAATGCTCGTACGAAGGACAAAGCAGCATCTAAAGACAGTCAGGAAGAAGTGCAGCGCGTTGTTGGTGGTACGCAGGAGCAACAGCGGAACTTGGTTTCCGCGATTGATTTCTGGACAACCAACTACGGTATTTTTGGATACAATGTAGCTGCCAATTCTGGCGGTACGTTCTGGCCGCGCGGTCTAAATTCATCGAACCCCAATCAGTACATCTTTGCGGGTGGAACCTGGTTCGGTGCCACGAAGCGGACTAAGGGCGGAACAAATGAATTCAAGAAACTGGTTACCATTTCCTATAACCCGAATTCGGGTCAATCGTGGATGGTTCCAGGTACGATATTGGACGGCAAAGCAATCCTTCGTGATGCGGCTGCAAGATCAAAGTACAGGACTTATTTTTCTCCCGATTTCAACTCGGGCGATGGGACAGATTTGTCAAATCCTACCTACCCTAAGTGGCCTATCTGGGATGCGTCGGTAAGCGATACCGTACAGTACAACAACTACTTCGGTACGTACATCCATGACATTTCTCAACGTACGCGCGAGTCGAATCCTGAAGGCCCTGCATTCATTTCAGGCGAAGATGTGTTCTGTGTGTACAAAGACACCGATCTAAGTGTATACGAAGGTGGTGCTGCAAGACGGTCTGGCGAAGGCTTCCCGTTAGGTCTTCAGGTTGAACAGATGATCTATTCTTGGGGCTTCGGAGACTACGCTGATTTCCTTTTTATAAAGTATGTCTATATCCACCCTCAAAGTTTTCCAGACACACTCTTTAATTGCTGGATGGCGGCGGTAATGGATGTCGACATCAGTACAAACGCACGTTCTCGTAATGGTGGTGCTGCTAATGATCGTGCTCGCTTTTACGCTGATGAGGATACCCTAAATCTTGCTGTGCAATGGTCTGAGGGTACAGTTGGCGAGGCCGGGCGCAACTTCGGATACTTAGGCTTCAACTTCCTAGAGAGCCCTGCTGTTGACGGCAACAGTTTTATCCGCAATGACAAAAAGAAATTTCCTGTTACAGAGCAGTTAGGTCTGCGCACCATGCAGAACTGGCCCATTGCGGTCGATCCACCCGAAAACACCGAACGTTATGATTTCATGGCGGCGGGTGATCGCGACGGTGATGATGCTGCAGGTGATCGCCGGCTTCTGATGGCAACTGGACCATTCCACATGCGCCCAGGAGATAGTGCAAGAATCGTTGTTGGCGTAATACTAGCGTCCACTGCAACTGGCCAAGACGCTACTGGTACGAACGACGACATGTCGGAGCTAATCCGTAAAGTTAGGTTTGCTCAAACAGTTTACAATACAAACTTCGTCGCACCCCGCCCTCCTGATCTTACCGTTATTAAGGGCATTGGCGATCCGAACGGACCCGCCGCATTCCCTGCTTGGGGATGGATTGGATTCAACAACGCTGTAGCTATACAATGGGATTCGACTGCTGAGTTATCTATCGATACTCTCGAGCGAGGACTCGACTTCATGGGGTATCGCATTTACCGTGCTCGTCGTCCAGAGCTTGATACATTCAGCGTTGACAACAACACAGGAAGCCTAAAAGGACCTCTTGGCTGGAAACAACTTACTCAATACCCACTCTCGCCAGCCTTTTTCAAGAATTCGACTGTCACTATTCCGAACTCATCGCTGTTGATAGACCAGTTCCAACTGGTTGACCCAATTACGCGACTTGATCGACAGTTCCTAGTCCGTCGGTTTGGCAGTAGCAACGAGCCATGGTATTCTTTCTTTACCAATCTTAGGAATGCGCGCAGTCGAAATTATCAGTACACTCTGTTGCCCAACGGTAAATTAGACGTGAGTAAATTCGATAAGCTCGACTCTATCGAATTCACGTACTACGCAGTCGAACGAGACTCTTTACCTGTCGTAACAAGAGGTGCAAACCAAGCCCTGAATGCGGCGCAAGCAACTATTGCTACCGATAGCCTAATAAAACTCATCCTTGGCCGCAAAGTCAAAGAGAAGCCAATTCGTTTCAGGGACACGCTGCACACCAGAAGTGCGAGCACAGGCCTAGATACGATCGTTGATATATTCCGACCATGGGATGAGACATATGAGGTGAGGCATAACGTCATCGCTACATATATGCGCCAAATAACGAACAATAGAACCTTCTTTGATTACGGTGATGATAATGGCAACGGCAAAGTCGATCTAAGTGCGAATCCAACAAGCACCGAACAGTTGCTTAATAACATCGACTACTATTATTCTGTGCGCGCTTACGATGAAGGTGATTTTCTCGCCCAATCTTCGCCAAAACTGAATAGTAAGGTGTTCGGACTCTCCAATGTTGTAAAGACGAAGCCGGTCGGCGCTCGGCCAGGCAAAGAAAATTCGTATTCAGTTGAGATCTCAGATGCTGATAGGGCGAGACTCGGAGGTATTTACAACATACGCCTGTTAGTAAATGATCAAGAACGCTTTGGCCAAGTCTTCGGTGGCCGAACTCTCCAGTTGGAATTTTTCCGATCCTGGTTTGCGATAGACCTAAAGACAGACGTCATAACAGATGCAGAAGTAGGCGGTTATACAGCAGTAATGGTTCTTCGCGACTCCACTTCTAAACAACTGTTCGGATTGTGGTCTAGCGCATTGCCACCAGAGCTTTGTAATTTTTCCCTTCGTCAACTGTTCACTGAAAACACCGAATCGTATGTAGACACACCATACGTCTCCACCGTCTACAATCAGGATGGTACTGTGGATAGAATCGACACGTCGACTTTTGCTCAGCCCGATAACAATGATCGAGTGATTCGTTACGGCCAGTATACGACCGCAGCCGATTGTGAATCCAATAAGTACGCTTTAGGCACTGTCGGTATTGCGTTCGACTACGCAATTCAACAATTTGGTGGCGTATATCGTTCAGAGCCGACGGTCGAAATCGTACAGGGTCCGAGTGGCATGTATCTCGGACGATCGAATGTCACATTGCCAGAAACATTCAAATCAGACTCACTTAATTCTCCTCCAAGAGAGTACAACTTCACGGATACTACATTTGTCTTCCGTGATCCTAATGGAACTGCCCAAGGATGGGATGCTTCGCATAACAACGGACCTGGAATATTCGAAATCGAGTTCGTTGAAGGTGGAACTCAAACGATTTCAACAACATTTCTAGCGGATACAGCACGCGAACCGGGGCAAACGGTAGTGACAAAGACGTTCGAAAACGTACCATTCCTTAACATGAGGGTCAGGAACATACGATCATATGTTCGGCAGGAACTTCAGCCAGATGGCTCAACGAAGGATGTGGTTGTTGAATATCCATTCGACTTCTCAGAATTCACCGTTCCTTTTGATACGACGCTCAACAATACGTTCTATCCGCAATCGCAACGTGTCCCACTTGACGGGTTTGCTGTGGCCGCGTACGGCTGGCGCAACTCACGCACGTTCGAATCATACACTCTGGCCTCTTCAAGACCTCTTGCTGCAAATTCAAATAGTTCAGCTCTGAGACCTGTTGCTACGGACAAATACTTCTTGTCTCGTGCTTTGTCGACGGATGGACGTGACACACTCGACTTCCTGCACACGTTTTCGATTGCAGGAACGCAGTGGACATTCGACTTTGCTGGACGTGGTCGTCGTAATGCAAGCATTGCAGGTAAGGCAGTCGAAGGGGGGGCACCCGTTCAACTTGCTCCGTTCCCGACTCAAGATTTTAAAGTTGGAGACAAAATTCGCTTGTCAACGCTCGGTGGTGCACTCGGATTCCCATTCGATCACACGAAAGTGTTCTTCAAGGTCGGTAATTCGGCATCGTCTGCTGGTGAGTACACAGACGAGCAGTTGAATCAAGTTCAAATCGTTCCTAACCCGTACTACGTTACTCATCAGGGTATACGATCATCTTTTGAAAGCAAACTATACTTCAGTCGATTGCCTGAGGTGTGTACGATAAGTATCTACACAACTGATGGAAGTCTGGTCCGCGTAATCGAGCACAACGAGACTACAAGTCCATCGCCGAACAAAATCGGAGCTGATATCTGGGATCTCTTGACGCTCAATAGGCAACGCATTGTTAGCCAAACACTTGTTGCGAAGATTGAGACTCCGAATGGCGCTTCGACAATCAAGAAGTTTACGATTATCGTAGGTGATGCACGCCTAACCGACGACACAGGAGAATGATCATGAACCCGACATACAGACACCTGAGTGTTGCCCTGTGCTCACTCATCTTCCTATTCTCCCATACTCAGACTTACGGGCAGGGGCAGGTCACGTCTATTACTGCGGGTGAGTTTACGAAGGTAGGTCTATCGGGCGGGCAGTTTCTCAAGATCGGCGTTGGAGCACGCGGAACAGGCATGGCTGGTGCATTCAGTGGCGTTTCAAATGACGTATCGTCGGTATTCTGGAATGCAGCAGGTATTGCCGATGTCAAAGCATACGCCGTCGATGTTTCACACACGTTCTGGTTTGCCGGCATGTCACACAGCTTTGCAGCCGGAGTAATACCGGTAAGCGAGAAATACAGACTAGCAGTAAGCTTCACATCGTTCAATAGTGGCGACATTCTAATCACAACTATTGAAAATCCCGATGGCGTTGGAGGTGGTACATACAACGTTGGTGACGTGGCTTTAGGCCTAACATTCGCAGGCTACCTTACAGACCAATTTGCCTTTGGCATCACTGCTAAATATGTAAATCATGCGTTTACTAGTGTTAGCGCAGGCGGCTTTGTGTTCGATGTTGGTACTCGATACAAGACAGGTTTCAAGGGTGTTACTCTTGGCTTCTCAATTAACAGCCTTGGAGGCGAGCAGGCATATACCGGCACAAATCTTAACGTTACCAAGACGGCGGTAGAAGGCGTTGGACAAAGCGCTATTGATATGCAAATTCAAACCTCACCATTTAATATGCCGTTGTCATTCAGAGCTGGTGTGGGCATTGACATGTTCGACGGCTTTGTTGCCGACGACGTTGAGATGGAAGACGGGGTCAAAGTGCATCAGTGGCTAGTAGCAGGAGACTTCGAAACGTTTTCTGATGTGCCCGAACAATTCGCCATTGGTACAGAGTACACATTCCGTGAATTTGTAAGTCTACGTGCAGGTTACCGCTTCGGACACAGCCAACTAGGCCTCGCAGGTGGCGTTGGACTTAAATATATCGGTGGCAGTTTTGATGGTTCGCTGGACTTCTCGATAAGCCCAACGCGTGATCTTGGACTTGTGAATCGCCTCGGCATCACAATGCACTTTAACTAGTTCTGTGCTTCCTCTTGCCTGTCTGATTTGCGGTCTTTTGGCCGCGGTGGTTCTATCGGCGGCGCAATCGCTCGATGTAATACCAGACATGAGTCAGTTAAGAGGAAGCGCTGGGCTAACTCGCTGGGAGTTTCACTACTCCTACGCCGACACCTCAACTAAATATGTTCGTAATACCAGCGGACAATACATTGGCGAAGTACATTTCAAACTTGAACTCGTCAGTACTGCGGGCGATACTTCTATTGCGGAATGGATTGCTGAAAACGCAAGTCCAACGCCAGTCACAAAACACGAGCGCTTCCTCACAGGCATACAAACCCTTTATCTTAAGCCCGCTCAATATTTGGCTCGGATATCGGCCGTCGACCTTGCCGACACGAGTAACGCTGTTCGAAATAGCTTCCCGATCGTTGTTCGCGAGTTCACGCCGAAAATCGAGATGAGTGACGTCATCTTTACTCAGAAGACTGTGCCTGGCGCAATCGATTCGCGCTTCATGCGCAACGGTGTGCAGGTGATGCCAAATTCGCGTCACGACTTCATCGGCAAAGACCCTTCACTCAGTGTGTATCTCGAAGTGTACAATACCAAATCGAATGGTGCAGATTCGATTGCCGTTGAGTATCGTATTTTAAATAATGTTAAAAACGAAGAGTTTGCAGTCCTGCGCCAACAACCAGGCTCGACCGAAGGTATTGCACAGCGTGTAGATATTCCAATCGACTTGCTCAACACAGGCGTTTATTATCTCGTTACAAGCATTAAGTCTACAGACCTAGTTACGACCTATGCCTCCGCTGCCGATCGCTTCTTTGTTCTGAACCCCGATCTACCACCAATTGCAGCACCAAAACTTACCGAAGAGGAACTGTTTACTAATTCAGAATGGTCCGTAACCGAGGGTACTCGGCTGGCACTTGAGCTTGAACTCTCTGACGTTATTGCCACTCCAACGGAGCGCACAACGCGCAAGGCGTTAACGGAAACACGAGCGCAGCAGAGGTACTTGTTTAATTTCTGGAGTTCTAGAGACCCCGATCCTTCTACGATGGAAAATGAACGACTCATTACATTTCGTGAAATGTTCGAACGAGCTCAAAAATTCTACGGAAATCCTACCTTTCGCGAAGGGTGGAGATCTGACCGTGGCCTTGTCCTTATGAAGTACGGCATACCTTCGGAGATAGAACAATACGTGCAGTCGATAGATACAAAACCATACGAAGTATGGACATATCGCAATCTTCAAGGTGGCGTGGCATTCTATTTTGTCGATTACCAACTCATGCAAAACCATAAGCTCGTGCACTCTACGTTGCGTGGAGAAATACGCAATGAAAAATGGCGCGAAATGTACGCAAAGCCATTTGGCTCTGACCCCAATGCAACTGCACGCTAATGTCACTCGCTCCAAATCCTTGGCGCCGTAATGTCGTTCTCTGATGAGGTTGTTGCGAATGCATTGCTGTCGCTGGGTGGTCTGTCACGGACACTTCCGGCAGGGGGCCGAAAGGGTCTAGGCAAATACTTCGGCAAAGCAATGATGCTCGCCAGCGCAAAGCGACTTGCCATCACACGTGACAACGTACTAAATGCTTTTCCGCAACTCTCCGATTCTGAACGTCGTTCCATTGTTCACGAAGCATATCAGAATCTCGGCATCGTTCTCGCCGAAGTGCTTGCCATGCCGTCGCTAACGCGCGAACAAGCCGCTGCAGCTGTGGTGTTCCCGAATATCGAATTGTTGCGCAGTAGAGTGGAGCAGCGTAAGTCAACGATTCTTGTTAGTGCCCACTATGGGAACTGGGAATACCTTGCAATGTCGGGCGGTGTGCAACTCAATACGTCGCTCACGATTGTTGTCCACCCGCAGCGCAACGAACGTGTTTCAACAATACTAAACTCGTATAGAACACGCTTCGGCAACAACGTTGTCTCTATGCACAATGCCGCACGGACGCTCATTCGCACTATTCAGGATGGTGGTACCATTGCGTTTCTCGTCGATCAACATGCAGATCCTGTGCGTGATGCATGGATCGATTTCTTCGGCCGCGCAACACCTACATACGAAGCACCTGCTGCTCTCGCGCTGCGCTACAACGTACCAATCATGACTGCGTTTGCAGAACGTATGGAAAATGGGTCGTACGCAGCCCCTTTACATGAAATTCCGATGGACGATCTGGAAAACTCAGCAGATGGAATTCGCACGCTCACAGAACGGCACGTGCGTGCACTCGAAGAGGCGATTCGTAAACGGCCCGGACTCTGGTCGTGGCAACACCGACGGTGGCGCGATAGCGACAGACTAGTCGACATGAGCACGTTGTCGAACTCTCGCATATGACAATCGCCATCATTCAAACCGCATTTCTCGGCGATGTGCTCCTCACATTGCCATTGTGCGCTGCGTTGCGCCAGCAGTTTCCAGATGCGCACATTGTGTTTATTACAACACCTGCAGCGGCAAGCTTTGTAACCGGACTCAACTACGCCGACGAAGTGGTTGCATTCGACAAACGCGGCGAACACAAGGGTGGTAAGGGGCTGCGTAAACTCATAGCCGAACGTTGTGCACATGTCGACGTTGCTCTCGTGCCACACACCTCGTTTCGGACAATGCGCCTTGTGCATGCGATGCACCCCAAACACACGGTGACGTTCAACACGACATGGACACGTTGGTTGCCGCGAACAACTGTCATTAAGTACCCACGTGCCTTGCACGATGCAGATAGGCATTTGCAGCTGCTGCGCGGACTAGACTCCGTTCAAGTTCCAACGAAGGAAGATGTAGGGCGTCTAAAACTTTTTACAGACGCTGATTTGACTGGTAAGGCGGGCATCGGTGGTGGATATATAGTGCTGGCCCCTGGCACGGTGTGGCCCACCAAACAATGGCCGCTGGAATACGTTAACGAGCTGGCTTTGCAGTTGGCTGAGCAAAATCGGCGTGTAGTTGTGATAGGCGATGCCTCGGTACGGGGGTGTGTGAAGGCACGTGAGAATGTCTTGGATTTGGCCGGACAGACCACGTTAAGGCAGGCTGCGGCGCTGATTGCAGGTGCTTCGATTGTGGTTGCTAACGATAGTGCACCGCTGCATATCGCATCTTTGCAGGGTGTTCCTGTTGTTGGAGTGTTCGGGCCGACCGTGCGCGAGTTCGGATTTGGTCCGTTCGGCATGTTCTCACGCATCGTCGAACGAACCGATTTGCCTTGCCGACCATGCAGCAGTCACGGCACCTTGAAGTGTCCGATTCGAACACATGAGTGCATGCGATCAATCACATCACAACACATACATAGTGCGGTAACAGACTTACTTGAACAAGCGCGGTGATTGAACAAGCGCGGTGACAGATTTACTTGAACGAAACGGATTATCGACATGAAAACAAATAGACCAGGAAAACGCGCTCCGAAACCAGAACCCGAAGAAGGACCCGCCGTCCCCATCCGCTTGAATCGTGTAATTGCCGACGCAGGCATTGCGTCGCGCAGGCATGCAGATCAGCTTATCTCGGAAGGCAAGGTTGTTGTAAACGGACGTATCGTGAATGAGCTTGGCACGAAGGTTACGCTCGATGATCAGATAAGCGTGAACGGCGAACCAGTTACGCGCACAAAACATCTCACGTATGTCATTCTCAACAAGCCGAAGAACTACATCGCAACGTCGAGTGATGAGCTGGGAAGATTAACGGTATTCGACATCGTGAAAATTCACACGAGGTTGTTTACGGTCGGACGTCTCGACAGAAATACAACGGGTGTGCTTTTGCTGACAAACGATGGCGATCTTGCACACAGGCTCATGCACCCACGTTACGCCATACCACGTGTGTACAAGGCCGCTCTCGATGCGCCACTTCGGTCAGACCACGCCAAAAAGATTGCCGCAGGTGTCGAGCTCGAGGACGGTCCGTCGCAGCCCTGCAACATCATGATCGACCCAAGCGACCGCAGTAGTGTAATTCTCGAAATCCATGAAGGACGTAACAGAGAAGTGCGTCGAATATTCGAGTCGCTCGGCTACGAAGTAAAACGTCTCGATCGTAAACAATATGCATTTCTTACAAACCGCGGCTTAAACCGCGGCGAATACCGGCACCTTACACGCGAAGAAGTACACGAACTCAGGAAGATTGTTAATCTAACATGAATTTCCTGAATCCATTTGTGCTGTTTGGAATGCTAGCTGCGGGTATACCGCTGGTGTTGCATCTGCTAAACCTGCGAAAACTTCGCACGGTTGAATTCAGCACGTTACGGTTTCTAGAAGAGTTGCAGCAAACACGGGTGCGCAATCTGAAGCTTCAGCAGATTCTGCTGCTCATTCTGCGGACGCTCATCATTGTGTTTGCAGTGCTTGCATTTGCGCGGCCGACCATTCCTGGCAATCTGCCTTTGCTTGGTGCTCAGCAACGTGCTAGCGTTGTTATACTAGTTGATAATTCGGCGAGTATGGAAGCTGCCGATCAACAAGGACCCCGTTTGCGTCAGGCGCTTGCTACAGCGCGACAGATTGTGTCGTCGTTAAAAGATGGCGACGAGGTTGCAGTTCTGCCCCTCTCGGGCTTTGATGCTCAACGCACGGTCACGTTCACCAGCACGTTTACCGTTGCACGCGAGATGATCGATCGCATTGCAGTTGCAGATGATAGGTCCGATCTGCCACGCATGTTGCGCGTGGTAGACAAGCTGTTCAAAGAGGCACGACACGTCCATCACGAGGTCTTTGTTATTAGTGATATGCAGACGTCGCTAACACGTCGTGATGCATCCGATTCTGGAGTTGTTCTAGCCGATGGCGCTACGATGTTCGTAGTGCGCATTGGTGATGGTCTAACCGCACTCGAGCAGAACCTTAGCGTCGATAGTCTGAACGTAATCACTAAACTGTTTCAGCCCGATAAACCAGTAGAGATTGAAGCCATCATTCGCAACGGCAGCAAAACAGATGCAGTTGGCATTCCTGTAAGTATGGCATTCGACGGCGTGCGCGTTGCGCAGCGAGCAGTTGATGTCCCAGCAGGAACCACGCGCAGTGTTGTTGTAGCTGCTCCTCCGCAGCGACGCGGAATTATTGCAGCACATGTCGAAGTCGAAAACGATGCTATCGACCGCGACAACATTCGATACGCTGGAATCATCGTACCACCACGTGCTCGGGTGTTGCTTGTTGGTGCTCAATCTGATATCATGTTTTTGCGCACAGCACTTTCGCTTCCGGGAATGGAGCAAGCATCACCTGAAGTGAGCATTGCCAATACGGCAGCAGAAGCAGCTTCGCGACTGGGCTCTACGGACGTTGTAATGATTAGCGGATCGGCGATGTCAACTGCCGACGCAGCAGTATTCAAACAATGGGTTGAACGTGGTGGTGGCCTCGTTCTCTTTGCAAATGAAAGTCCATCTATTCTTCAGGCCCTCCCGTCGTTTGGCTTCACACCGGGTGCCATTCGCAGTGCCCCTGCCAATGAACCTTGGACAGTCACATCTATCGATCGTTCGCATCCACTCTTTGTAGGGGTCTTCAAAGGGGCTGATGAAAAACGCATGGTAGAATCGCCACGCATCGAACGTCAGTTACCAGTAACGGGTGGTGTTACGATTATGAGTACGTCGGCCGGACCGCTTATTAGCGAGAGCACGATTGGTGGCGGACGTGTACTGTTTGTAGCAATCCCGCCGACCCTTACCTGGAGCACCTTTCCAGTAACAGGATTGTTCGCAGCAACTGCTGTACGGATGTCTATGTATTTGCTTATGCCACGCGATGCCGGACTCGAGGCGGGTGTCGGCGAACCCGTATCGGCGCCCGTCCCTCCACGCCATGTAGGCGTCGAATCGTTCCTGATGCGCGACGTGTCGGGTATTACGACAAACGTGCGATCTGTGCGTATGCCGTCGGCGACGTTGTTAACGGTGCCCGCTCAACCGGCTGCAGGAGTAGTAAAGATTTCTACTACCGACTCTGCAAGCGTTATGACTGTGGCCGTGAATGTCCCTAATGACGAGTCGATACTCGACTTCCTTTCGCCTAACGCACTTGAGTCGTCTGTAAAGTCTATCGTCAGCTCCCCAGACAATGTTGTAATCGTATCCGACGCCTCAAACGTCTCAGCAGCCATTTCTTCGGCACGCACAGGCTCTGAACTGTGGCCGTTGTTTGTTGTGCTTGCAATTCTTTGTGCATTTGCAGAGATGCTTGTTTCGGCCTTTTTCGCGCGCGAACCCGCTGCGGTACCCGCATAGCCAACTGCTGTGTTGCATCCGAATGCTCATCCCGAGGTAGAGTCACTGCGCAAGCGGTGTGCAGACTTACGAGCCACATTAAAAAGCACGGTTGAAGAGTATGTGCGACTGACGTCAGAGGAGCACACGCGTTTGATGCATGTGTACGATGTGAATTTTGGCGCAATTGAACGCATGCGACAACAACTCACACTTGCATGTGCAGAATTATTCAGGCGCGTCGAACTGCTCAGCATTAAGGTCGCTCGTGGAGAAACAATTACGCCAGAGATTGTTGTGCTAATCAACAAGGTCGTCGATAAAGAATACGAGCGACTGTATCAACGTTTGAGCGATGCCTCGCGGCTCGAGCGTGAACGGCGTGAAGCGTCGGCAAACGAGTACGGAAACACCGCCGACGAAGCCGAACTGACAACGATGTACAGAACACTTGCCAAGCGGCTGCACCCGGATGCAGTGGGCGATGATGCCAATCGAAGACGTGAGTGGGATAGGGTGCAGGACGCCTACGGACGCCGTAATGTAGTGCGCCTTCGAGCACTTCTTGCAACGATGCCGGGTGCAGATGACGATCTTCGCAGCGAAGGTTCGATTGATACGCTGCGTGCAGAGGCCGAGTCTCTCGAGACAAAACTTCGCATTGAGAAGCGCCGATTGCAGAGATTACAGTCGCAAGAGCCGTTTTCGATTGCAGCAGAGCTCGACAACGAAGCGTGGCGCCGTCGGCACAGCGAAGAACTGCAAAACGCTGTCGAAGCAAAACGCAAGGAGCTCGAATTGCACCGCGTACAGTATGTCGAATTGGCGAATGCAGAGGTGCCGTTGCACACACCGGCGCCCGGGTCGGATAAGGACTTCGATTCTGATTTTATGGACAATACGTACTTTGGAGCACGATGAAGCAATCGCCACCATTGCCCGCTGACAACACCTACAACATTGAGCAGCGCGACGAGCAGATTCTCGGAACAACTGCTAACATTATTTACGAAGTGTCGTTCGAGCGAGCAGCACAACACATCGTGCATGTTCGTATGCGCATATTCAAGGTCAACAGCTCTGAACTTACGGTTGTGATGCCATCCTGGACACCGGGCTCGTACAAGATTCGCGACTATGCAGGTTATCAGGGCAACGTCACCGTCGCGAGGATTGAAGGCGCGGCTTCGTCACCCGCCGCATTTCGGTGGCGCGACAAAGCGGCGATGGTTATCCAGACCGAAGGTGCAACCGAGATAGAAGTATCGTACCTCGTCTATGGTTATGAGCGTACAGTCCGCACAAATCACATCAATCGCAATCACGCATTTATTGTCCCTGCCGCTACATTCATGTACGTCGAAGGCCGCACAAACGAAATTCATCATGTGCTGTTAAAACACGACACACAGCAATGGTCGCAAGTAAGTACGCAGCTTTCAAGAGTTCTCAAGGATGGTCAGCCGCAGCCGGGCATACTCTTTGGTGCGCTGAACTACGACATCCTTGTAGACTCACCTCTTGAGATTGGCAATCACCGCGTTGCAACATTCGAACGCAAGGGAGCAAAACACGAAGTCGCAGTTGTTAGTAATCAGAACGTCGAAGTCGAATGGCTGGCACGCCAGATCGAGCGCATCGTAGATGTCGTAGCCGACATGTTTGGCGGCGTTCCGTACGATCGTTATGTCTTCATTGTACATGTGTTTCCTGGTGCAAGTGGCGGACTCGAACATGCACGATCTTCGGTGAACGCATGCGACCCGGTTGCGCTTCTCGACAAAGCAAGAGCGAAAGATTTACTTGCGCTTTTATGTCACGAGTTTTTCCACCTATGGAATGTAAAACGCATACGGCCAGTCGAATTAGGTCCGTTCGATTACACCAAGGAACAATACACCACAATGTTGTGGCTTGTAGAAGGATTCACTTCGTATTACGACGACTTGATTTCTTTTCGTTGTGGGTTCCTAACTGAATCAGAATATCTCGGCGTTCTCTCATCCGAACATTTGGCACGACTTATGCGTGTGCCCGGCAGAAACGCGATGTCGGTGCGCGACAGCTCGTACCTCGCATGGTTGAAACTTTACATGCAAAGTCCGGACGCCAACAACCGCTTCCCCTCGTACTACCTTAAGGGGGGCATCGTGACGTTGCTCCTCGACTTGTACATCATAGACCATACCGACGGCAAGTTCACTCTCGACCACGGATTACGTGCTTTGTGGGAGAATTATCAAGGGTCTCCCGAAAAGGGGCTAACAGAGCACGATGTAATTGCAATACTCGAGCGAGCCACGGGCACGCAGCTTCGAGATAGACTTATGTCGTGGCTCGACTCCACAGCAGAGCTGCCATACGACGAAGTCTTAAAGCCCCTTGGCCTCCGCCTTACCACAAAGCCCGTGCAGCGAGACGCAATAACCTTCGGTGAGAATCGTGCATTTGCCTCGGTTCCCAATCCAGTGTTTACCGGCTTGATATGTGCCGATGTCAACGGTAGGGTCGTTGTCCGTGGGGTCGAAGACGGCTCTCCTGCACAAACCGCCAGATTTGGAATCGACGATGAGCTTTTGGCTGTGAATGGCCTGCGCATTGCAGGTGTTGCTCATCTGGATCAACTTCTTCAGTCCGTCGGTACCGCGGCCTCGACAATCACCGGCCAAACAGACGGCATTGTGTTTGCCACGTCGCTGAAACCCGAGAACGTAACGTCGTATGTCATAGAATCGGTCGAGAATCCGGACGAACGTCAACGCTTGATGCGCTCCACCTGGCTAAAACGCTCTCTATAACATTCAAACCCCTTAACCAGCCCTTAACCAGCCCCATACCTGAAACGCCGCTCATTCATATTGCCGCTCTTACTTGCCTCGCTGCTTTTAACGAGTGCGTGTTCATGGTTCGATAATCAGACCACATTTTTTAACACGTACTATAATGCCAAGCGCATTATGGCCGAGGTTGAAGATGAGTTTGCTTTTCAGGACGAAAACAAGCGCACAAAGCCACGTCTTCTTGTTCAGCCAATTGAAGGTGTAGAGGCAGAAACAACGGCTTCGGCCAAGGGTGCGGGCACGATGAATTTCTTGCGTGCTTTTGTTGTCGAGAAAACAAAGCTACAGCCCATGGCTACCAAGGTCGATTCGATTTTAATCAAGGGCTCGAAGGTCCTGGCCAATCATCCGAAGTCGAACTATGTCGAAGGCACGCTCTTCCTTATGGCAAAGAGCTACTTCTTTCGTCAGGAATGGGTCGCCTCGCAGCAGAAGTGCCTAGAAGCAGTCGAGAAATTTCCGGACGGCGACCTTTCGCCCGACGTGCATTTGCTGCTCGCCAAGGATTATCTCCTACAGCGGAAGATTTCTCAAGGCAAGCAGGCTCTCTCTAAGGCAATCGATGTTGCATGGTACAAAGACCGTTATGACATCTTAAGCGAAGCCTTTCGCATGCAAGCCGAGATCGAGCTCGAAGGCGGGGATGTAGACAAAGCTGTTCAGCCATACAAACAAGCTATTGCACAAAGCGAAGACGATGAGCAGCGAGCCAAGTGGCAGGTAGATCTTGCCTCTGTTTATTATAAACTCGGCGAATGGAAGCTTGCAGAAGAGAACTTTAAGAAGGTATTCGAATACACGCCCGATCCGCTCGCGCAGTTCGAAGCTACATTGTACCGCGGTGCTGCATTGGCTAAGCTCGGACGATTTGATGAGGCCGACGCGTTGTTTGGCTCGCTTGAAAAGAGTAAGAACTTTGATGAGTGGGCGAGCTTCATTGCAGCAGAGCGCATTTCACTCGATAGGCAACGTACGACCGACAAGAACGATCCAGCTTTAATCGCGCAGGAGCGAAAGGCCGATACAAGCTTTGTGGGACGTCCAGAGCTCATGGCCCAGGCTTTTCAAAAAGCCATGAGCCTTTACAAACAGTCCAAGTACGAAGAAGCATTAAAGTATTTCGCCAAGGCCAAGGTTGTACGCACACCTGTGTACGAGGTCGCCAACAAATACTTCACGCTCATCAAACAATGGGAAGAACAGCATCATAAGATTGGCGGACTCCGTGCTGTGATCCCCGAGAAGGCAGGCATCGCCGATTCGATGCAACGTCAGAAAGCCCGCGAGTTTTTCTCACTTGGTCGTATACACGAGCAGATGAGCAATCCCGATTCTGCCCTAATGTATTTCAGGTTCGCATACGACAGCACAACTGTTGGTGATGAGAATCGTGGCCGGTATCTGTACGCACAGGCACGACTTATCCGCGAGAACGAACCCGAAGCGGCCGATTCGCTTCTTGCCATCATCACCGATAAGTATCCGAAAACAGAAGTCGCTCGTGAAGCGTTTTCATCGTTGGGTTTCAGTCAAGATGCACAGGTCGACGATGCGGCAGAGTTATACCGATCGGGCAATAGTTTCCGTCGCATTAAAGACTACAACTACGCTACGCGGCAGTATCTGGCAATCGTAGCAAACCACGGCACAAGCGACATGGCACCAAAGGCGCTTTACGCGCTGGGCTGGATGTACGAGCGAGATCTCGTGAATAACGACAGCGCAATCTTTTACTACGAACAACTAGTCGAGAAATATCCAAGGTCTGTGTATGCAAAAGACGTCAGGCCAAGTGTAGAATATGCCCTAGCCAAGCGCAACGGCGTCGAAGTCGCCGACTCGCTCTTGTTGCGCGATCTCGACGACGAATTATACAAGCGTGGTAAAGCAGGTGAGCTGGATGCACTACAACAGCTCATCAAGAACAACGAAGATGCTCTGGATATCAATGTGCCTGGGCTGAACAACATACCCGGGATTAATATCCCCACAATTCCTGGAATCAATCCTCAAAAAATGCCGGGTCAGTTACCGGGTCAGTTACCGCCAGGCGGCAGACCACCCGATTCTACGGGAACCTCACCAACAGTGGTTATGCCGAAAAAGCCATAGTCGTGTAGGGCGCCGCTCGAGCAAGGGTCGCTCGAGCAAGGGTCGCTCGAGTTAAAACTCGAGCTGGGTCTGAAGGCTTATTTCTTCGAGGATAGTCGAAACCTGCAGGCAATCGTTGATTTCACCCTCGAACACCATAGCCTTACCTCGATGGTGCACCTCGTAGGTGAGGGCTTCTGCAAGGGTGTAGGAGCAGCGAGTGGCGGCTATTATCTGGTTAATGACCTCGTCGAAGGAGTGCTCTTCGTCGTTAAAAAGCAGCACCCGGACGGGTGCGGCAACGGCTACTTCCTCGTCAAACTGCGAGTCTTCCTGACCGAACGGATATGGTGCTTCAGTAATCATGGTGTCTTTCGCTCGCAAATTTACGAAAACAGCTATCTTTGTCATCCTATTATCTGCTCACACCTCATTCTGGAAAACGTCATGACGACTGAAGAGTTTCTGCGTCGCCTAGACGCTATCGTCACCGATCGCCACATGCTTCAACATCCGTTCTATATCATGTGGAACGAAGGAGCACTTACCATAGACATGCTTCGCGAGTACGCCAAGGAGTATTACCATCAGGTAGCTGCTTTCCCAACGTACGTGAGTGCTACGCATTCGAACTGCGATGACATCGAGATTCGTCAGATGCTGCTCGAAAATCTCATGGAAGAAGAACACGGTCCGAACAACCACCCAGAACTCTGGCTTCGTTTCGCCGAGGGTCTTGGCGTGAAGCGCGAGGAAATAGCGGGACGTCGCTTCCTTCCGCACACACGTGCTTCGGTTAGCATTCTAAAAGAACTTGCTCGCCGTGACAATCCTTCTGAAGGCATTGCAGCATTGTATGCGTACGAATCGCAGATTCCTGAAATATCGACTACAAAAATCGAAGGACTCAAAAAATGGTATGGCGTTGATGCCAGCCAGGCGTTGGAGTTTTTTGCGGTTCACGAACATGCAGACGAGATTCATCGCATTGTAACACGCGAGGCACTTGCTAAAATGTGTCTTAGCGACGAGCAGAAGCAAACTGCACTCGACGCAGCTCGTGAAGCTGCCGATGCATTCAATCTTCTGCTTGATGGTGTGTACACCACTTGGTGCTCCACCGACAAGGTGTCGATGAACTGATGCGGCATTAGGACATTCCCATTTTATGTGCCGCTTCGTTGCCTACATAGGTCCGCCGATACTGGCGGACGACCTTCTTTACAAACCGAAATTTTCCCTCGTTACGGCACAAAGCCTCAACGCCGGTGAAATGTCGGTTACAGTTAATGGTGACGGCTTCGGCATCGGATGGTATGCGCCGCAGCTTGATAACGAACCGTGCGTTTTTAGAAGTATCAAGCCTGCGTGGAGCGATGGCAATCTTCGCAACCTTGCACGTAAGATTAGTTCGCCATGTGTGTTCGCTCACGTTCGCGCGGCATCACCAGGTCTAACGGTAGAAGAAGTAAACTCGCACCCTTTTGCTTGTGGCCAGCTAATGTTCATGCATAACGGTGTTCTTGGTGGATACAAACAGATTCGTCGGCGCTTGCTGCGTCACCTGAACGACATCGCCTACGATGCCATTCAGGGGTCGACAGATTCGGAGCATATGTTCGGACTGTTTCTGAACCACGTTAAAGACCCACACGGACATGTTACCTGCGAAGAGATGGTGTACGCGATGGGCAAAATGTTCGAAGATCTAAGCACGCTGTTAACAGAAGCTGAAGTACGCGCACATTCATACCTGAACCTTGCTGTCACAAACGGTACAAGTCTTATTGTTGTGCGTTACACGACTAACCCGAATGTTCAGCCGGCCTCGTTGTACTATATGCACGGACGTGAGTATCATTGCCGCGGTGAAGCATGTATGATGGAGCCGACGTATGGAAAGCCCAGCGCAATCGTTGTGGCTTCGGAACCATTCACGGCACGCAGGTCAGACTGGATGAAGGTAGAACGCAATAGCATGATGGTTGTAGACGAAACGATGCGCATCCATTTCCATCATGTGCAAATGGACATTGAGAAACTGGATTTCGAATCCATAGTAACGGAACTCGGATGACGCCCAACTACGCAGCACTGATACTGCTCTTTCCACTCATCGGCTTCTTAATCATTGGGCTGTTTGGCAAACGCATTGCCAACGAGAAACTCATTGGCATCATTGGTAGCGGAGCCATTCTAGCCTCGTTCTGTGTTGCCATTACAGTGTTCATGCAACTCGTTCATAACGACCCCGAACATCGTACGTTCATCGTGACACTATACTCGTGGATTGCAACAGGCAGTTTTTCCGTCGACATCGCATATCAAATTGATCAGCTGTCAATTCTGTTTACGCTCATCATTACGGGTGTTGGCTTTCTCATTCATGTGTACTCGATTGGGTACATGCATGGTGACAAGGGCTTCCCACGGTTCTTTGCGTATCTGAATCTCTTTGTCTTCATGATGTTGAATCTGGTGCTTGCCAGCAACTTCCTTCTCACGTTCCTTGGATGGGAAGGCGTTGGTCTCGCATCGTATCTCCTCATTGGATTTTGGTACGATCGCAAGTTCGCGGGCACAGAGATTACATGGACGGGTGATGCTGCAAAGAAGGCCTTCATTGTAAATCGTATTGGTGACTTCGGTGTGCTGCTTGCGATGTTCATGTTGTTTAATGTTTTCGGGACGCTCGACTACCTGGCTATTAATGGTCAGGCAACCACGGTCTGGGCTTCGGGTGACACAGCAGTTACGATAATTACGCTCCTGTTATTCCTCGGCTGTATGGGCAAAAGCGCACAGATACCTCTCAGCGTTTGGCTCCCAGATGCAATGGCGGGCCCGACACCCGTTTCCGCCCTCATCCATGCCGCCACCATGGTCACATCGGGTATTTTCCTGATTGCTCGCACGAACGTCCTGTTTGCTCTATCTCCGACAACAATGGCTGTCGTTACAGGCATTGGAATTTCTACAGCATTGATCGCGGGTACAATAGGCATTGTGCAAAACGACATCAAGAAGGTCCTTGCATACTCGACTGTTTCGCAGCTGGGTTTTATGTTCACTGCCCTAGGGGTTGGTGCATTTACCGCAGGTGTGTTTCATGTAATGACGCATGCCTTCTTCAAAGCGCTGTTGTTTCTAGGTGCGGGCTCTGTTATTCACGGCATGCACCATGAGCAGGATATTCAGAAGATGGGCGGACTCAAAAAGCACATGCCCATTACGTACAAGACTTTCTTAATCGGCACGCTTGCAATCTCTGGCATTCCATTCTTCGCTGGCTTTTTCTCCAAAGATGAAATCCTGTTGTTTGCATGGCTCAACGGCAGCCCCTTACTATGGAGCCTTGGCGCCTTCGCAGCATTCTGTACTGCGTTTTATATGTGGCGTTTAACATCGCTCACATTCCATGGCGAGGAACGCTTCGATCAGCATCATCTGCATCCGCACGAGTCGCCTGCAACGATGACAATTCCGCTCATCATTCTTGCAGTTCTCTCGGCATTCGGTGGGTTCCTTGGTATGCCGCACGTGATTGGACACGTCATTCATTTCCCGAATCTTCTCGAGTCGTGGCTCGAGCCGATCTTCGCAACTGGCGTCGGACTTATTGCGCATCACGCAGAACCGTCGGCGTCGTTCGAAATTATTCTGATGACAGTGAGTGTGTGTATTGCAATTGCCGGGATCTTTCTGGCGCAAAGCATTTACGGAAAAGGCACTGAACGTGGACGCGTATTGGGTGCAAAGCTGTCCGGCATTTATCGACTGCTCTGGAATAAATACTACATCGACGAGATCTACCATTTCACGATCGTAGCGCCAGTGGTTGGTTTGTCGCGAAGCTTTCTGTGGAAATTTATCGACGTCGGTGTTATCGATGGAATCGTTAATGGCTCTGCGCGAGTTATTGGCTTCACAGCAGAAAATCTTCGTCGATTACAAGGTGGCGTGGCACAGAACTATGCACTCCTCATGATGGTGGGCATTATTACGCTTATCGCTCTCGTAACAATCCCGATGCTACGCTGACGTCCGCGGTACCTGTGTCCAACCAACTCCAAACATTGCGTCTGTTATTCTTCGGCATCCTAAGTGTTCTTGTAACACATGTTGCTTTTGCTCAGAACGCTGTTGCTCAGAACGCTGTTGCTTCGATCGAAGTCGTTACAGTACAGGATTTACAGACTCGCATAGAGCGTCCGTCCGACACAACATATGTCGTAAATCTTTGGGCTACGTGGTGCAAGCCATGTGTTGCCGAACTCCCATACTTCGAACGTTTATCAAAAGAGCAATCGTACAGTCCAGTGAAGGTGCTGCTAGTTAGCGTAGATGCGAAGAAGGACCGCGAAACAAAGCTGGAACCTTTCATAGCCAAACGTGGATTCACGGCCGAAGTGCTGCAGTTGTGGCCCGTTGCAATAGACGATATAGACTCTTCATGGAGCGGCGCAATTCCGGCAACGCTGATTGTTAAGGGGCTTCGAAAAAGTTTTTTCGAGAAGGAATTCACATTTGACGAACTCAAGCTCACAGTAGAGAAATTCATCGGGTCGGAGAAGTAGAGAAATTCATCGGGTTCGGAGAAGTAGACAAATTCATCGGGTTAGAAAAGTAGTCGGTTACATCAGCTCAGAGAAGTAATTATGAAAAAACACGAACGAACGCTTGCGATGAAAAAACGAACGGTTGGAACCAACACTTTGAGAATCGGAACGATGGTATCGTTTCTCTTTGCAGTGACGTTAGGCCTTATGCCAGTAATGGCTATCGATCTACCAGAAGGTGCAAAGGTTGGAGATGCAGCACCTGACTTTATTCTAAAGAATACCGACGATAAGCGTGTAGGACTCGCCAGCTATGCAGAAGCAAAAGGTATCATCCTTGTGTTCACATGCAACACGTGTCCGTACTCCGTCAAATACGAAAACCGCATTATTGCCCTCAACGAAAAGTTTTCGAAGAAGGGCTTTCCTGTCGTCGCTATCAATTCGAACGATCCGTCCGTGATGCCCGACGATGCACCCGACCACATGAAACAACGTGCACTTGACAAAAAGTTTACGTTTCCGTATCTCTTCGACGAAACACAAAGTGTTGCAAAGGCATATGGTGCGCGTCGAACACCCCATGTGTATGTATTGCAGCGAACACCGCGCGGATTTTCGATTGAGTACATAGGCGCAATTGATGAAGATCCGGACGAAGAACAGGCGGCAAGACCAATGTTTGTAGATAAGGCTGTCGAGGCCCTGCTCGCCGGAAAAAAGCCGGAGCCATCATTTACCAAGGCTATTGGGTGTACCATCAAGTGGAAAAAGAGCTGATCGTGCGTATCTTGGTTTGAGTTGATGAACAACGTCGCGCCAAGTGGTCGACTTTTAGTTGTGTCCATTCCCATTGGGAATGATGACGACATCACCCTCAGGGCTATCAAAGCCCTCGGTGCATCCGACGTAGTTGTTTGTGAAGAGGAGCGGGAAGGGCGGCGTTTGCTGCGGTTATTGGACTTGCAAAAACCACTGCAAGAACTAAATGAACACTCCGACTCATCCGATGTCCAATCGATTTTAGACCTTCTTAGTAGTGGATCGGTTGTCGCTTTAGTCAGTGATGCTGGGACGCCACTGCTCGCCGATCCAGGTCAGGTTCTGATTCGACGATGCTTGGCGCATGACATAGGAATTGAAGTTGTTCCTGGCGCCTCTAGTATTCTTACCGCCGTAGTTCGCAGCGGCTTTGATTGTGGCGCATTTTTATTCGCAGGGTTTGTAAGACGCGTCGAAGAAGAACGGCTCGAAGATTTTCGAAAGCTTGCTTCAGAACCGCGGACAATCATCCTTCTTGAAGCCCCTTACCGGCTACGACAATTGCTATCATCTGCCGCAGCTATCATGCCTGAGCGGCGCGCATACGTGGGCTGTAACCTCACGATGCCATCGGAGACACATCATTACGGGACGATTGCCGAATTATCGGCCAAATTCACAGAGAAAACATTTAAAGGCGAGTTCGTGGTTTGCATTCAAGGCACCACGGCCGCTCATCAACCAATGATAGACGATATGCAGACTAATGACTCAGGACGCGGGCGCGGTGGGAAACGACGGGGCGGCCCCGGCGGACAACATCCACCACAGGGACGTCCACCAAGGGGTGACAGCCCCAAACCGTGGCCAGCTCCAAAAGCGAATTACGACGACGAACAACCACGCGACAACGCAGGTGTGAATGGCTACGCACCAACGCCTCGCCCGTACGATCCAAACCGAGAACAGCGGCCATCACGTCCGCAACGTCAGGGCGCACCGCGCCGCGAGGGCCAAGGCGGTCCACGTCGCGATGGTCCAGACGGCCCACGTCGCGATGGTCCAGACGGCCCACGTCCAGACAACCGCGGCCCACGTCGCGAAGGCCAAGGTGGTCCACGTCCAGATAATCGCGGCCCACGTCGCGAAGGTCCAGGCGGACCCCGTCCGGACAACCGAGGTCCTCGTCGCGAAGGTCCAGGCGGGCCCCGTCCGGACAACCGCGGTCCTCGTCGCGAAGGTCCAGGCGGACCCCGTCCGGACAACCGAGGTCCTCGTCGCGAAGGACAAGCCGGACCATATACAGACAATCGAGGCCCACGTCCAGATAACCGCGGCCCACGTCGCGAAGGTCCAGGCGGACCACGCCCTGACAACCGCGGCCCACGTCGCGAAGGACAGGCTGGACCAAATACAGACAACCGCGGACCACGTCGCGAGGGACAGGCTGGACCATATACAGACAACCGCGGACCACGTCGCGAGGGTCCCGGCGGGCCACGCCCAGACAACCGCGGCCCACGCCGTGAAGGACAGACAGGACCGTATACAGACAATCGAGGACCACGACCTGACAACCGCGGCCCACGCCGCGAAGGACCGCCAAGAGGTGGGGGCCAGGGACGTTCGCAAGGTGGGCGTCCACAGGGCGGCCGTTCACAAGGTGGTCGACCGCAGGGGCGTGCAAGAGGCGAGGGCGGCGAACCGAACTTCAATCGCGCCGATGCCAATTACAGCGCACTCGACCCTACGTTACAACGTAGACGATTTACGCGTGGCGGTGGAACTCCTAAAGGGGGCGGCCGAGGCCTAAGGGGCAAGACGGGTTCGTCTCCGGCACGTAAGCGTGCTCCACAGGACTTAAGAGGTCGCGTCTATACTAAAGATGGTTACATTAGTAAAGACTTCACCGATCAGAGCAAACCAACAGAAAGAACATTAAGACCACGTCGCAAGAAGCCACCTACGGACAATGGCGGCGAGTAGAATGTTAGATCGATGACGCCCTTCATAGCCTCAAGCATTTTCGCAGTGCTATCTGTTTTCGCAGTTGCCTTTCAGATTGCGTTGGTGTTTGGAGCACCATGGGGTAACCTTACTCTTGGCGGCAAGTACACTGGCGCACTTCCCATAAGAGTGCGTCCAGCAGCGGCGGTGTCAGCAATGCTCATTGTTATCATGGCCCTTATCGTTCTCATACGAGCACAAATGCTCTTACCTGATTTGTACGATTTGTCCAGGACTGCTATCTGGGTTACGGTAGCATATTTGGCATTAGGAACGACGCTCAATACGATTACGCCGAGCAAGTCAGAGCGTATGCTTTGGATGCCGATTATTCTTGTAATGCTTGCTATGGCGCTTGTGGTTGCTTTGTACTAACATTGCCGATACACTTTCACAAATACGGACGTAACGGTATGCGGGAGACACTAGCATTACTTTTGTTGATGGTTGTTCTGCCGGTCTGGACGCTAGCCCAGAACGATACTGCAAGCAAAAAAGAAAAAGCTGAAATGGGTGAACTCTCACTCCAGCGATTCAATTTCTCGAATCGACGACCTGCTGTAGGCCTATTTGGAGGCATGACTTCGTATGAGCGGAACGACATAAGCGCAAACCTCGAAAACGCCATTGCCATTGGGCTTGAACTTGGTTTTCGGAGAGATAATTCTGAATCGACTACCACTCTTAGCTCGCTCTTTTCAGAGGGTATTTACTTCTCGTTTCACAAAGGTGCGACTGGAGCACCTGATAGCCTTTCTCAGATGGGAAGGTCGTTTAACGCGCTAAAATTTGGAGTCGCTGCACGTAACGGATATGGTTATAAATTTGGTTCAGGTCCACAAGGAATCATCTTTCTGCATGGATCGAGCTCTTTATCATGGACAGTTTTAAACGTACCTGACGACTCGATAGCACGCGCAGGCGGCGAACCTTTAGCAGATTTCGGCTCTAGTGTTCGCTTTGGCGATGCATGGATGCCCGCCATCGAATTCCGTATTGCAGAACCCGTGAGCTTACAGTTGCAATACACGTGGAGCCAGGTCTTTCCTCGACACATGTTTTGGTACTGGTTAGGAAGCGGGACGATAGAGGCTGTTGCGGATGCGCTTACTGTGTACTTCGTGAAAGAGATTGCGCAGTCATCACCTGTTGCTACACCCATTATGTACTTCCTGCTTCGCAATGGTGTGTCGGCCGCCTTTAAAGCATTGCGCATGGACAACATGAACTGGCCATTTGCAACAGAAGCCCCGCTGAACATGCACACGTTCAGCATTGGGGCTACGATTATTTTCTAAACGAACAGCACCCGGTTCCGTGCGTGGTCTTGTAGAGTCAACATGAACAGCACCCGATTCCGTGCGGGGTCTTGTAGAGTCAACATGAACAGCACCCGATTCCGTGCGGGGTCTTGTAGAGTCAACACCTATTGTAAGTCTGTCTAGTCGAGGCTTACTTCAACTTCGTTGCGCGTTATGTCTTCGATGGTTTCGCGCGACCGAATGATGTGTGCTTTGCCGTTGTGAATCATTACTTCGGGCGGACGAAAACGCGAGTTGTAATTCGATGCCATGGTAAAGCCGTACGCACCAGCATTCAAAAAGCACAACACATCGCCTTCGTGGATTTCAGCAATCTTTCTGTCCCAGCCGAATGTATCGGTCTCACAGATGTAGCCCACAACTGTGTAGATGCGCGGCGTGCCATTCGGATTGTTGACGTTTAGAATGTGGTGGTAGGAGTTGTAGAGCATCGGACGTATCAGGTGATTGAGTCCGGAGTTTACGCCAGCAAACACAGTCGCAGTAGTCTGCTTAAGAACGTTTACCGTCGCAAGAAAATAGCCTGCTTCGCTCACGAGAAACTTGCCTGGCTCGAACCACACTTCGACAGGTGTCTCACGCGTAGAGTTGAACTCGATGATGCGAGCAGAAAGTTTTGCTCCAAGGGTTTCGATGTCGGTTGCATTGTCCTCTGGCTTGTACGCAACCTTGAAGCCCGATCCCAAATCAATAAAGCGAAGCTCCGGAAACAACGACGCTGTTTCGAAAAGGATCTCAGCCCCTTGCAGGAAGACGTCCGCATCGAGAATATCACTGCCTGTGTGCATGTGAAGTCCGTTCACATGCATACCATGCGACGCTACAATACGCTGCACATGACGTAGTTGATGGATGCTAATGCCAAACTTCGAATCGATGTGTCCGGTGCTGATGCGTTCGTTCCCGCCGGCCATGATGTGCGGGTTAATGCGCACGCAGACAGGAACACGACCGCCATACTCGTGTCCGAATCGTTCGAGGACCGAAATAGTATCGATGTTTATAATAACACCAGCATCGACGGCTTCACGCAGTTCCTCGAACGACACCATGTTGGGCGTGTAGAGAATTTCCGACGGTTTGAATCCAGCCTGAAGTCCGAGGCGTACCTCTTGAATGCTTACTGTGTCGAGCCCCGTTCCCAGCGCCTTAACAACACGCAGGATGTTCACGTTTGTGAGTGCCTTGCATGCGTACATGATGCGCACGGGTGTGGACGAAAACGCGTTTTGCAGGCGTCGCACCTGACGTTCAATGATTGCCGTGTCGTAGACGTAGACTGGTGTGCCCGCGAGGTCGACGATGTCTTGTATAGGGACGCCCCCTATGGTGTAGCTGCCGTTTATCAGTTCCATAGCGGCGAATTTACGGAGTCGGGAGGTGGAAAACCGGCGAAAGAACGCAGGTGTTACGGCGTCGAGCCGAGGAATTTGGCGACGTGTTGCTTATAGCGGTCGATCTCTGAAGCGAGACGTTTAACGACAAGACCGACGACAACAGTGTCGTCGAGAAATCCGATTACCGGCAAATAGTCTGGTGTTGCATCGGTTGGCAGCAGAAAGTATACCAGTGCACCAACAATTAATCCACGCGTTGGCCACGATAAGTCGAACGACTTGTCGCGCACCATCTTATACAATGTGCCAACGTTGAGCAAGAGCTCGGGAATTGCACGAATGAGAGTCTTCTTGCGAAGCTTGCGATCTACTTGGTGAAGTACACGCTGTTCTTCGGTCGTCGAGAGGTCGCGACGTCGGTCTGACACGCTGTTCGGTTCCCGCGATTTTCTTCTTAGTTCTCTTCGTTCTTCTGACGTGCCATAATGGCCCATGGTATCACCACACAATAGCCGATAATTAAAACGACGGGTGCTACGCTCACAGAGAGCGGATTGTCCCATGTTGTGTAGATACCCATCGACAACAGAACAAACCCGATAAGAAGCACTGCAATGCCAGCACCGAGATAGATAAAGTTCTTAGTTGTAAGGGGGAATACCCATGACGTGCGCTTTGCCGCTGTTTTTGATGCGCTTCTATACTTCGATGTTGGTGTTGCCATGGCTCTTCTTGTTGACTAAGAAATATCGAATCGAAAATAACGAAATCGCAGCCGTAATAGGTCTCTAGAACCCGTGGACGGTGTTATCAGCCGCAGTTCTTCTTCCCTAGAGTGTTCTAATTCTCTCACGGACATAGAATTAGACAACACATTAATTATTTACCCTCGACTAAATGTTTATATTGCGGCCTCAATAAGCACTCAATCGTTTTCTATGAACTTCTACACGTGGACCATGGCACTCGCACTGGCTCTGGTACTGACTTCATGCGACGTTTTTGCACCTGGAGCACCCGCACCCGATGCTACCTTGGTCGGACCAATGTCCGAGCTTACGGCAGAACAACGACAAGCGCATTTACGTGGTGACGAAGAATTTGGACGCGTTTTTGGTCGGTTCGATGGCCTCGGTCCAATCTTCGTATCCTCCTCCTGCGAAGGCTGTCACGCTGGCGACGGAAAAGGCCACCCTTCGACCTTCCTAACACGGTACGGCCGGATGACGCCCACGGGCTTCGATCCGTTGAGCTCGTTAGGTGGACCTCAACTGCAGCACCTGGCGGTGTACGGACATGTTGGCGAGAGCATTCCTATCGAGGCAACAGGAGTTTCTCGACTGATGGCCCCGTCGGTTGCCGGTCTCGGTTTTCTCGAAGCCGTCGACGATGCCACGATCCTGGCATTAGCAGACCGACTCGATGCCAATGGCGATGGCATAAGTGGTATTCCGAACTACTCCGAGCCCCCTGACTTCGTTAGCCCCTTACCGGCGCACGTGCCATTGAATGGCAAGTACATCGGACGCTTCGGACGCAAGGCGGGTACAATAGATCTGTTGCAACAAGTCGCGACTGCCTATCTGCAGGACATGGGTGTGACGTCGGACTTCTTCATGAAGGATTTGCACAACATGCAATCGGGTCCGATTACCGGCGACGACGCCCCCGACCCCGAGGTCTCTGCGAACATTGTGCACCGCGTTGCCTTCTACCTGCGCACACTGCGCGCACCTGAACGACGCAATGCGTCGGACGCTGCAGTTAAGAACGGCGAACGTCATTTCGCTGCCGTTGGATGTGCATCGTGTCACGTGCCCACACTCACAACAGGTGCATCGACACTTGCACCCCTCGACCGCCGCGAATTCCATCCGTATACAGATTTACTACTACACGACATGGGTCCAGAGCTCGACGATGGGTACACCGAAGGCACTGCAACAACTTCTGAATGGCGGACAACGCCGTTGTGGGGACTCGGACTTTCCGGAGCATCTCAAGGGGGAACGGGCTTCTTCTTGCATGACGGTCGTGCACACACGCTAAACGATGCAATTATGCTGCATGGTGGGGAAGGGGCTCAAAGCAGGGGGCTCTATCAAGCGTTATCAGAAACCGAACGCAGAGAACTACTCCTATTTTTAGAATCGTTGTGATGCGCGCTCGGAGCAATTGTAATCTTCTTTTTTTATGACACGATTGTAATCTTCTTTTGGAGCATTTGTAAACTATGCAGCGATCTGATTTTTTGCGAACGACCGGAATAGCCAGCCTTACAGTATTGGGTGGAGCCGTTTGTATTACTCCTTTGCTCACAGGATGTGCTGCTGGCAAGTACATAGACGGTACAGAAGCAAGTGGCACCATTACTGTGCCTCTCAGTGCATTCACAGACCAACCATCGGCAATAGTGCGAAAGACCGGGATGATGAAGGGTCCGATACATGTGGTGCGCAATTCCGACAACACATTTGTTGCCCTGTCTCTCTTGTGCACACACAAGGGCTGTGTTGTGCGACCAGTAGGCAACGCATTCGAATGTCCGTGCCACGGCAGCGAATTCGATTCGAAAGGTGCAGTGCTCTCACCTCCGGCTAAAGAGCCGTTAGTGCAGTATGCTACAACGACAGACGGCACGTACGTACACATTAAACTTTAATAGTATGTTTGTCCGCCTGTGAATTCCTTCTACGCCCTCTATTTTTTCCTGTTTTCCTTCTCTACAGTCTTCAGTCAACTTCCGGTCAGGCAGTCTACATCGACTGCAGAAGTGAAGCCCAAGGCTTCCGACTCAACTACTCAGCAGGCTATCTTCCAGCGTCCTTTTATCCTCAGTACCGCCAACACATCGCTTGGTGGTTATGTAGAGACCAATGGGTCGCACAGTATAGCAGATGGTGTTGGCGACGGACTTCGCATGGAGATTCCGCGCTTTAATATCTTTTTGTTTTCGAACATCAGCTCGCGCGTGCGCTTTCTTGCTGAAATCGAGTTTGAGCACGGCACAGAAGAAATAAATGTCGAGACTGCACTTATCGATTTCGACATCGACCCGTTGCTTGTTATTCGTGGTGGCATTATTCTTCTGCCCATTGGTGCATTCAATGTGCGCCACGACAGCCCCTTATACGAATTCATTCGTAGGCCCCTTGTCAGCACCGAAATTATTCCGGCAACACTGTCGACGGTTGGTGCTGGCGCATATGGGAGCCTCGCATTTTCAGATTTCGTGTTTACATATGATGCGTATGCGGCGAATGGGTTAGGCGCTGGAATTATTTTCAATGCGGAAGGGCGCACACTCCTCAAGGCTGGAAAGTCGGCATCGCTATTTGGTGAGGAGGGCAACGGCAGTCCAGCCATCTGCGGCCGTCTCGCTTTGCGCAACCGATCGTATGGCGAGCTTGGCATTTCGGCCTACCGCGGAGTGTACAACACGTTCGAACTTGAAGGTGAAATCGTCGACGAAAAGCGCGACCTCACCATACTTGCTGTCGACCTTGCTGCAACCGTTGGACCGGTTGTCGTGCGTGGCGAGGCAGCTCTAAATCTTATAGACGTACCTGTGTCAGCGGGAGAGACGTTCGGACGACGTCAGAATGGCGTGTACGTCGAAGCCGTAATGCCTATTACGACATTCGCATTCCTCGACTACAGCGACATCACCTTTAATGCAGGGCTCCGCTTCGACCACATCGACTACAACGTTGGAAAGTTCAACAGCACGTCGAGCAATGTGGGCGATGACGCAACAGCAGCAACGCTCAGTCTCTCGTTAAGACCGACGCCGTCTACCGTCATCATGTTCAATTTTCGTAGACAGTGGCAGCATGATGTGTTGAACAACGAGGCCACACACACTGCCACGTACGCTTTGGGATTTGCTAGTTACTTCTAACGCGTGTTGTAGGGTTTTCGTACACACCATACTGTCGCAAACAAGTTCTAGGCTTCGTCTTTCACGGCCCGCACCAAGCCCATGCCTGACAAGAAGAAAATTAGTCCAAGCACGCCATAGATAACTATAGCACGAATGTCGTGCTGTTGGCCACCCGTGTTCATCCCCAAAAATCCTGTGTACAGCAGGGCGCCAATGCCCAGTACCGTTAGGATTACGCCAAAAACTCGTTTGATATTCATATAGAACTCCTGTGGGTAAGGGGCTCTCGGACGCACGTGTCTTGCAGATGATCCAAAGGTGGAACGTGTAAAAGGGCTGATCCACGTGGGGGGGGGAACCTTCTTCAGAATACCGTAG
>Ga0163150_10001221_pt1 | contig 44554 bp, 52 predicted proteins | sample OliLakLV19P2IB_FD_148628 | JGI IMG/M metagenome (GOLD analysis project Ga0163150, IMG submission 148628) | Freshwater microbial mat bacterial communities from Lake Vanda, McMurdo Dry Valleys, Antarctica - Oligotrophic Lake LV.19.P2.IB | ecosystem: Environmental > Aquatic > Freshwater > Lake >... | reverse complement strand
CCGGCTTCACCCTCATCGAAATCCTCGTCGTGATCGTGGTGATCGCGATCCTGGCCACGCTGGTCGCGCCCAACGTCTTCCAGCACGTCGGCGCTGCGAAGGATGCCACCGCCAAGTCGCAGATCGAGATGCTCGGCGCGGCCCTCGATGCCTATCGGCTCGACAACGGCCGCTATCCCACCACCGACCAGGGGCTCGCCGTGCTCTGGCAGGCGGACACGCGGACCGCCGCGAGGAACTGGCGCGGGCCCTATCTGCGCAAACCCGTCCCTCTCGATCCCTGGCAGCATCCCTACAGCTACAAGGCTCCCGGCCCCGAGAGCGGGACGGGCTATGATCTGGTGACTTACGCCGCGGATGGGCAGCCCGGCGGAGACGGGGAGAACGCTGACATCGTGAGCTGGAAGTAGGATGTCGCAGCCCTTCACTTTCCGCGCGGTGGACAGCTCCGGCCGCCGGTACGCCGGAGCGGAATCCGCGCCCAACGCTTCGGCGCTGACGCAAGCACTGGAATCGCGCGGCTGGCTGGTATTGGACGTAGCAGAAACTGGCGCTGCTGTTCCAACCGCCCAACCGCCTAGCCGCGCATCCTCCTCCACCGCCGTCCTCGAAGTCACCCGCGCCCTCGCCGCCCTGCTTCCTGCCGGCCTTCCGCTCGCTCGCGCCCTCTCCACCGCCGCAGGTATGGCCGCAGGCCCCGTCGGCGACGCAATACTGTCCATCCGCACCCGGGTCGAACGCGGTGACCGTCTCGCGACGGCACTCGCCGAGTATCCCCGCCTCTTCTCGCCGCTCTACATCGGCCTGGTCCGCGCCGGTGAACGGAGCGGCGATCTGGCCGGCGCCTTTGCCCGCCTCGCCGATCAGCTCGAGCGCGACGCGAAGCTGCGCAGTCGGCTGCTGTCGGTCTCCATCTACCCGATCGTCCTCGCCGTTGCCGGCGGTCTTGCGGTGATGGTGCTGCTCCTCCTCGTCATTCCCCGCTTCGTCGAACTGCTGCAGGGAAGCGGTGCCACACTGCCCAGATCCACCGCGCTGGTCCTCGCCCTCTCCGCCGGCCTCCGCCGCTTCTGGCCGGTGCTGCTGCTGATCCCCGCCCTGCTCAGCGCACTGCTGGTCTGGATCCGCACCACCACCGACGGTGCCCGCGCCGGGGCCGCCCTTCTGCTCGGCACGCCACTCCTCCGTCGCCTGCGGCAATACGCCCTCGGCGCCCGCTTCGCGCGGCTGCTCGGTACCCTGCTCGGTGGTGGCGCCCCACTCCTCGCCGCGCTCGACGACACGATCGAATCGCTCGGCGATCCCCTCGCCCAGGACGAAGCGATCCGGATTCGTGCTCAGGTGCGCGAGGGAGTGACGCTCAATGGTGCACTGGCTGGAGGGCGGCTCTTCCCACCGCTGCTCGCTCAGCTCGTGTCGGTCGGTGAGGAGTCGGGGCAGCTGCAGACCTTTCTGCTCAAGGCCGCCGAGATCCTGGAGGAAAAGACCGAACGGGTGCTGGAACGGCTGGTGGCGCTCATCGAGCCGGCGATGATCATCGTCTTTGGCGGCATCGTGGGGTTCGTGGCGCTTTCGCTGCTGCAGGCGATCTACAGTGTGAATGCGGGGAGTTTCCGGTGAGGAAGAAGCAGTTAGGCGGTTGGGCGGGTAGGCGGTTAGGGAAGGGATTCACGCTCATCGAAGTCGTGGTCGTGTTGACGCTGCTCGGTATCATGGCCGCCGTGGTCGTGCCGGCGGTCCGTGAGCTGAGCGCACGAAGCCCCAGTGCCGAAGCCGCCGAGCCGGTGCTCGCGCTGATTCGCTCGACCCGCTCGGCGGCGCTCTCGCGGGCGGGCCGCGTGACGCTGCGGCTTGATCCCTCCCGTGCCACCTACCGGGTGGAGAGTGACAGTGACGGGACGACCATCATCCTGCAGCAGGGTACGCTGCCGCTGCCGACCGGGGCGACGCTGACTGGCGACCAGCCACGCCTCGTCCTCAACTTTCATCGCGATGGCACCGCTAATGGTGATTCGATCGCGGTCGTGACCCGGGACGATGCCGTGATGATCAGCGTGAATCGCTGGAGCGGAGAGCCGCATGTGCACTGAGGCGTTGGAAGAAACGAGATCCTTCGCTGCGCTCAGGATGACGGCAACCGCCCGCCGCCCGTCCGCCCGTCCGCCCGCCGGCTTCACCATTCTCGAAGCCGTCGTCGCCATGACGATCATCGGCCTTGTGGCGGTGTCGATGCTCGCCACCTTCGGCGCCGAACTCCGCGCCAGCGATAGGGCCCGCACGGTGCTGGAGATGGAGTCGCTGGCGGAGGAGCGGTACGCTGGCCTGCTCCTCCTCGGACCCGCGGCTCTGCGGCAACTCGCCGATTCGCTGCGTGAAGGGAGCTTCGCCGCGCCGTTCGATCGGTACCACTGGACCGCCACCGCCCATCAGGCGGAGGGTCAGCGCGACCTGGTGAACGTCGCCGTGGAAGTCAGCTGGGAGGGAGGCCGCTACCCTCTCACCGGTCGGCTCTTCCGGCCGCTGCCGCGAGGGCCTCATGCGCACTGACCGCCTGCCCGTCCGACCGTCCGCCCGCCCGTCCGCCGGCTTCACGCTGCTTGAACTGGTGGTGGGCCTGACCATCACCGGACTGGCGATCTCCTCGGGATATGCGGCGCTGGCCAGCATCATCGATCATCGCTCGCGGGCAGAAGCGGTGCTCGACACATCGATCCGCGCGGCCAGCGAGCGCCGTCTGCTGCGCGGCTGGCTGCGCGGCGCGCGTATCACGCCAGAGCAGAGCGAAGTCGGCTTCTCCGGTCTTGATGGTGAGCATGAGGACCAGCCGGATGACGCGCTGACCTTTCTCACCACTCCTCCCACCGATCAACATGCCGGTGAACTGCTGATCCGGCTTTTCGTCGATCGCGACACACTGACGCCGGAGCGCGGCCTGGTGGCGAGTCTGACCGACTGGCCCGGTACCGCGCGGCGCCTGCTCGAGATCGATTCGCGCGTGACCGGCCTCGACATCCGCTACTTCTCCATTCCCCTGGGTGAGCGGGGCTGGCTGCCGAGCTGGATCTCGCGGTCCATCCTGCCGTCGGGCGTCGAGGTTCGGTTGAGCGGGGACAGCCTCCCCCCGCTCGTCGCCCTGCCGCTGCTGGTGCCGGTGGAGGGAGTCCGATGACACAGCGCGGGCGTTCCGATGAGCGGGGCTTTGCGCTGATTGCCGCGCTGTGGCTCCTGGTCGCCCTCTCGGTGATCGGGCTCGAGTTCGGCCTGCGGGCCCGCGCACGCCAGCTGGCGGTCGCGAATGCGATCGAGGCGGCGGCGACGCGCGCAGCAGCGTTGAGTGGGTTGGAGGAGAGCTATGCCGCGCTCGACCGGCGGCTGCAGGAGTCATCCGAGTTTGCCACCAGCGACCCGAATCTGCAGCTCGATCCGTGGGGTGCGCCGGAACAGCTGATGCGGGACACGATTGGAGTGGGAGAATCCCGCGTCGCGGTCGAGCTCGAAGATGCCGGCAGTCGCCTCAATCTCAATCTCGCCACTGAGGAGGAGCTGCGGCGCCTCTTCCGCGCGCTCCGGGTGGATTTCGGGCTGGCCGACCGACTCGCCCAGACGATCGCCGACTGGCGCGATGCCGACGACCTGCACCGGGCCCGGGGGGCGGAGCGCGCCGAGTATTTAAAGGAGGGGCTCGCCGACCTCCCCGCCAATCGGCCATTCCAGTCGGTCGAGGAGCTGCGCGGTGTGCGGGGGATGACCGGTGAGCTGCTGCAGCTGCTGAGACCGGTCCTGACCGTGAACGGCAGCGGGCGCATCAACGGCAACAGCGCCTCCCGCCCTGTGCTCCTGGCCCTGCCCGGGATGACCGAGTCGTCGGTCATCCTCCTGCTGCAGCGGCGCTCCGGCCGTCAGCCGCTGCGCGACATCAACACGCTCCTTCTCCTGCTTCCCTCCGGTCCGCGCGAGGAGCTGCAGGCCGAGCAGATGACGCTGGCCAGTCGGCTGGTATTCGTGACGAGTGAAGTCGTGGCGACCGCGGTCGCTTCGCGTCCGGGGAGCCCGGTCCGTTCCACCGCTCGTGGCCTCTTCGTGCGTTCCGGCGCATCGGTCTTCCTCGTCGATCGGCAGGTGGACTGATGCCCCGCCTCGGCATCGCGCTCGGCGAGCGCCTGCTTGTCGCTCGACTCGCCGGCAAGGCGACCGAGTTCCGCGCTGAACTGCCGCCACTGCGCGACGATCCGGCGGTGTGGGCCGACGTCGCCCAGGCACTTGGCGGGATCGTCGAATCGCTGGCACTGCCGGACCATCCGACGGTGGATATCGCCCTCCTCCCTCCGCTGGTGCAGCTGCGCCGTATCGAGCTGCCACGCCTGCGACAGCAGGAGCGGCTGCGGGTGATTGCCCGTGACGCCGCGCGCTACTTCGGTGGTATCGCCGAACCGCAGGTGGTGGGGGTCCATCTTCTCGATGCCCGCCGACGTTCGCCGGAGGCGCTGCTCGTCGCGGCCACACCAAGCTGGTTGCTTGACCGCCTGGCCGCGCTTGCGGTGGAACTCGACTGGCGGATCCACCAGGTCATCCCCGCGCACGTCGCATGGATCGATGGCAAAGGCGCCGGATCGATGGCCGTGGCTGGCGTTGGCACGGTCGAACTGATCGCATGGTCCGGCTCACAATTGACCGGCGTGCGCCGCACGCCAGCCACAGCGGAGCGTGTCGTTGCCGCGGTGAAGGAGCTGCAGCGCGTCGGGTCGGTCTCGCTCGTGGGATCATTGGCGTCCGACGCCGCTCTCGGAGCGGCACTCGCCGCGTCCGGCAGTCCCGTGATCCAGCTCCCCGCCGTCGACCCTGCTGCTCTTGCTGCAACCCACGCCGGGCGGCGCAGTACACTCGAACTCGTCCCTGATCCCGTCATCAAACGGCGCCGTGCATGGGCTCGGACCGTGACCCACCGCCTGCTCGCGGGGGCAGCGGCGCTCCTGCTCGGTGCGGTCGGACTGGTCCGCTGGGATCTGCGCCAGGAGCTCGCAGCAGTGTCCACGGCTCGTGCCGCGGTGCGGGAGGAGGTGGCTGCCGCGCTCGCCAGCCGTGATTCGCTGGAGCTGATGCGGGGAACTCTCACGGTGCTGGCTCAGGCGGAAACGACTGCCCCGCGCTGGACGACGCTGCTTGGAGCACTCGCCTCCCACCTGCCTGACGATGGTTCACTGACCAGCCTCGAAGCGGTCGGCGACAGCGTGGCGCTGGAAGGCCAGGCTGATGAAGCGGGCGATGTCTTCGTGGCGCTGCGTCAGGCTTCGATGGTCGCCTGGCTGCAGGCCAGCAGCCCGATCCGGCAGGAGGCCGATGGCGATGCCCCGCCGATCGAGCATTTCACCGTGACGCTTCGACTGCGGCCAACACCGGGCATTGTGAAGGTCACCGAATGACCCGGAGCTCACTCCGCGCCCTGCTTACCTCCGCCTGGGGAAGGCTCCGCCCCGCCGATCGTCGTGCCCTCCGGCTCAGCGCATGGATCGTCGTACCGGCCCTCTGTTATGCTTTTCTGATCAAGCCAGTGGCGATCGATCTGTTCGATGCCCGGGCTCGGCTGGACCAGGCCCGGGCGCTGCAGTCACGCGAGCTGGCCGTCCTCGCCGCCACGCCCGGGCTTCCCGCCCTGCGGGCGCAGAGCCTTGTTGCGCTCACCGACGAACGCACTCGGCTTTTTCCCGGGGCCGATCCCGTCGCCGCGTCCGCGGCGCTGGTGCGCTACGTCGCCGCGCGGGCGGGTGAGCATCGCCTGTTGATCCAGTCGAGTGAGACGCGGCCGGAGCAGGTGCTCGACGGCGGTCTGGTGCGGCTCTCAGTGGAACTCCGCGGTATCAGTGACCTGGCCGGCGTGATCGGGTGGCTGCACGCACTGGAATCGGGGCCGATGCTGGTGCGAGTCGAGGAGCTGCGCATCCGTGCCGCGGAACGAGTGAACGCCATCGATACCGACGCCGACACCGAGGAGGTGCTGGGCGTTTCGGCGGTCGTCACCGGCTTCAGTCTGGCGGGCAGCACGCCGGAGGCCGTCGCGATGCACGTCGCCGCACCGGAAGCGCCATGAACTGGGATCGGCGCTGGACCCGCGACATGTTCGCCGCCGCATCGTTGCTGGCGGGCAGCGGAGGGCTCTTTGGCTGGGCCGCGAGCCGTCTGCTGACGCTGGATGTGACACCGGCTGCCCGCGCGATGCAGCTCGATTCCGTCGCTGCCAAGCTCCTCCCTCGTCAGGCGACTCCCGCCGCGATCCGGCATCAGGCGATCCTGGCCGATCCCTTCCGGCCCGAGCGCTCACCGGCGTCGATCGCCTTCCGCATGCCGAGCGATGCGTCGGCTGGAGTGGCAGTGGTGAGTCACACGCCGGAGGAGGGGCTGGTGCTCGTGGGCACCGCGCTCCTGCCGGATGGCCGCAGCTTCGCGATGTGCCGGATCGGCGCCGATCCGCCGCGGGTGGTGCGGGTGGGCGAGCGGGTCGGCGAATACACCTTGCGACTTGTCACTCAGGGCCAGGCGCGGTTCGAGACCGCGGCGGGCCGTATCATTGATGTCCGGGTACCGAAGGCGGGGAGTTAGCATGCGAACACATCGAATGGGTGGTACCGTGCTGGTGCTTCTGCCTCTGCTGCTGTGCGCCGCGAGGGGCGCGGTTGCGCAGGAACCGGTCAAGGTGACGCCGCAGGGGGTGCTGCTCGATTTCCAGGACGCCGACTTGCGCTTTGTCATCACGGCGCTGGCAGAAGCTGGTGACATCAATGTGGTCTACGGCGAGCTGCCCCAGCGGCGGGTGACCCTGCGGATGAAGCAACCGGTCTCCCGCGAAGGGCTGCGGCCGCTGCTCAAGAGCTTGGCGCAATCCAACGGACTGAGGGTCACCGAAACCGCCGACTTTCTCCGGCTCGATAGCGGCGTGGCCGGTGGGCTTCCGGCGCGGGACTCGGCCCGACAGCCAGCGCCGGATGTCGCACTCGTGGTCTATCGCCTCAAGCATGCCAAGGCCTCCCAGCTCGCCAGCACGCTGCAGAGCATCTTTGCCGGCGGTCGGGGTGACGCAGCTACCGGGCTCCGGTCGGTGCCGCTCTCCGAGGAGCTGGAGACCCGCCTGCCGCCTGCGGGTGCTGATGATTCGACCGCTCCAACCCCGCGGGTCGATGTGCAGTTGGGTGATGCTCGGCCCTTCATCCCCGGGCAGCTCAAGGGGCAGATCCAGATCGTGCCCGACGAGCGCACCAACGCACTCATCGTGCGGGCCCTTCCGGCCGACTGGGCGATCCTCAAGCAGACCATTGAGCAGCTCGATATCCGGCCGTTGCAGGTGCTTATCGAAGTTGTCATCGCCGAGGTCAAGCGGACCAGCGAGACCGGCTTCTCGGCGTCGGGCACCGTCAAGGATGCCCGGGGCAATCCGCGTGTTGAAGGCACCCTGGAAGATGCCAAGGCGGCGCGCAGCGTTCTCCTGCGCCTGTTGAGCGGCGGGGCGGTGAATCTCGACCTCGCCCTCTCCGCGCTCGCCTCACGCGGAAACGTCCGTATTCTGTCGCGCCCGGTGATCATGGCGCAGAACAACCAGGAGGCCCGGATCCTCATCGGATCGGAGCGGCCATTCATCCAGGCCAGTCGCTCTCTGCCCACTGATGCCGGCGTCCGTGACCAGGTCATCCAGTACCGTGATGTCGGCACCAAGCTCACGCTCACGCCCACCATCAACTCCGACGGCTACGTCAACCTCCAGGTGCTGCAGGAGGTGAGCACCGCGACGGCGGAGGTGCAGTTCGGTGCGCCGGTGATCAGTACTCGCGAAGCGTCCACTCATCTCTTCATTCGTGATGGCCAGACGGCGGTGATCGGCGGGCTGATCGACCGGCAGCAGGAGAAGAGCAAGTCCGGCATTCCCGGGCTGATGGACATCCCCCTGCTTGGCGGATTGTTCAGCACGACGCGAAACACCAGTTCCAACAGCGAGCTCTTTCTGTTCCTCACGCCGTACCTGATTCAGACCGACGACGATATCGACCGGACCCGGGAGGGGATCCGCCACGATGCGCCCCTGCTGCGGGACCTGGTGCCTGGCGCTGCCCCGCGGGACACCACGTCGAAGGCACGCCAGCCATGACCGGGCTTGCAACCGAAGTCGCTGGAGCTGGTTCGACGAAGCCGGCCCGTCGCGCTGTGGAAGTCCTTGCCCAGCTCGCCGAAGTTTCGCGGCTCGATCTTCGGCTCACCGCCCCCTTCCTGGAGCACTACGCCGTACTCCCTCTCGACCGGGACGGTGACCTGGTTCGTGTCGCCACCTGGATCGAGTCTCCGGATCCGCAGGCCCTCGATGACCTTCGGCTCATCCTGGGTGCTGATCTGGTGCTCGAACCTTTCCCCGAGCAGGAACTGCGTGCTGCGATCCGCAGGGTCTACGGCGGCGCGGCGGTGACTGCGGAGCAGGTCATCGCGGCGTTACCCGCAGTGACGCTGTCGTTCGATGGGCAGGAGCTTGCGCTCGACGACCTGGTCCACCTGGCCAACGAGGCGCCGGTCATCAAGCTCGTCAACCTGCTTTTGCTTGAGGCCCTGGAGAGCAGAGCCTCGGATGTCCACCTCGAGGGCTACACCGATGGCCTTCGGGTCCGCTATCGGGTCGATGGAGTCCTGCAGGATGCTCCATCGCCGCCCGCCCAGCTCACCGCGGCGGTTATCAGTCGCCTCAAGATCATGGCCGATCTCGACATCGCGGAGCGGCGGGTGCCGCAGGACGGCCGCATCCGGCTCCGGCTGCAGGACCGGCAAGTGGATGTGCGGGTCTCCACCATTCCTACTCTGCACGGCGAAAGCGTCGTGCTGCGTCTGCTCGATCGGGAAGGACGACGCGGCAGCCTGACCGAGCTGGGGATGAGCGCCAGCGACCTCCCGCGCTTCCTCGCCGTGATCGGCCGGCCTCATGGCATTGTGCTCGCCACCGGACCGACCGGTTCCGGCAAGACCACCACGCTGTACGCGGCGCTGGAGCAGATTCGCTCGGGGCGGGAGAAGATTCTCACCGTCGAGGATCCGGTGGAATACGAGCTGCCCGGCATTCCCCAGATGCCGGTGAATGAAAAGGTCGGCGTCACCTTCGCGACTGCGCTTCGTGCCCTGCTGCGGCAGGACCCGGATGTCATGCTGGTCGGTGAAATCCGTGATGGTGAGACCGCGGAGATCGCCACCCAGGCGGCCCTCACCGGTCACTTGGTGCTTTCCACACTGCACACCAACGACGCTCCGAGCGCCATCACCCGTCTGATCGACCTCGGTATCGCCCCCTACCTCGTCGCCAGTACCGTCGAGGCGGTGCTGGCCCAGCGGCTGGTGCGGGTCCTTTGCCCCCACTGTAAGGAGGCCGGGCCCCTTCCGGCCGAATGGCATTCGCTCTTTGAGCTTCCCGGCGAAGCGATCTGGTATGGCCGCGGCTGCGGCGAATGCCGCGGCACCGGCTTTCGTGGCCGGACCGGGGTGTACGAGCTCATGGTGCTGGACGAGGTGCTGCGGCAGGAGATCGGGCAGCAGCGGAGCGCCGGCGACGTCCGGCGGGCCGCTGTGGGGCGCGGCATGCGCTCGTTGCGGCAGGACGGGCTTCGGCTCGTCCAGGAAGGCCTGACCACAGTGGAGGAGGTGCTGCGGGTGACGCCGGGGTAGGCGAGTCCGGAGCACCGGGGCCATAAGCTCAGAGCTTGGGTGGTCGAATGATCGGTACCCCAGCCAATCGCCCAATTCTCAATACCCGAGGGAGGCCCGCTGTATCACCCTGGCGGGTCACTCTGATCAACGGAACGGTCGCTGCAACGGCCCGTCAGCACGCTGTCGAGCCCGGGGTGGCGATTGCGGCCGTCGGAGCTCCCGTCGCCACACCCGGCGAGTGTCCTGCGCAGCCCGGAACCGCTGCTGTCGGCGCCGATGAACCCGTTGCACCTGCCGGAATTGGCGCTGCGCACGCCGGAAGGTGTGCCGCACCGCTCGGCTAGGGCGTTGCCAATGTCGCCGTGCGTGCTGCAGGAGGAAACGCAGGAATTGCGATCGCCCTGGACGAGTGGGATGTCCATCGTGTCGCTCGGAGCCCGGATCCAAGAACGGGTAGGTCAGGCGTCTCTGCCTGACCTACCCATTCACGATCCCTCCTCGCTGCAGGCGGAGCAGGAGCTCCGTCGCCACCCAACATCATTCCCCACCCAGCTCCCCTGCATTTTGTGGGGGCAGGCGTCCCTGTTTGTCCCCGCCCCTACGGTTGTCCGCCCGCCGGATGCACCGATTCGATCCGCTCGAACACCACGAACGGCAGGCCCGGCACCAGGCGGGGACGGGCGACAATCAGCCACTGCTCGGCGGCCACCGGCGGCGGCAGCACCACTACTTCCTTGAGTGTCAGCAGCACGAGGGCGGCAAAGAGCACGGCGGTGGCGGTGGCGGCCCAGGTTGAAACCCGGGGTGGATGCGCCTCGGGGACCACCTCACCACTGGCGAGGCGTGCCTCGAGCCGGGCACGGAAATCGGGGGTGGGGAGCACCTGCCCGCCACGCAGAAGATCGACCCCTTCGCGCAGTGCCCGATCGTAGCCGGCGCAGGCGGGGCACACCTCCATGTGGTCGTCCATATTGGCCGCCAGCTCAGGGTCGTGCGCGTCCCGATAGGCGGAATACTGGCGACGGAATTCCGGGCAGTCCATGGATCGTGGTATGCAGGTCTAGGGGATGCCAGCGCGACGTAACAACCGCGACGTCACCCCTGATTGTACCATCGAACCTGTCCAAGGTTCCAGCAACGCGCGTGATCTAATCGAGTTTGGGGCCGATCAGCTCGGCAAAACTCTGCCGCGCGCGGTTCAGCCGGCTCTTCACCGTCCCGAGATTGCAGTGCATGATCTCGGCGATCTCCTCGTAGCTCTTCCCTTCCAGCTCGCGCAGGACGAACACCTCGCGGTGGTGCGAGGAGAGCAGGGCGACGGTCTGGTCGACCAGCGACTTGAGCTGCCGCTGCTCGTAAAGATCGTCGGGGCGGTTGGCGAAGTCCTCGAATTCGATGGGCCGATCGTCGTTCTCGTCCCTTGATCGGGCCTGCTCGAAGGCCACGAGCGGGGAACGGCCCCGGTTGCGCAGCTCGTTCTTGGCCAGGTTCGAGGCAATGGTGTAGACCCAGGTCGAGAACTTCCGGGTGCGGTCGAAGCGGCCGAGGTGGCGGTGCACTCGCAGGAACGCCTCCTGCACCAGGTCCTCGGCCCGTTCCCGGTCGCCAATCATGCGGTAGACGAAATTCAGCAGCCGCACCTGGAAGCGTGAGACGATCTCCCCGAAGGCGCGGGGATCGCCCTGGAGGTGGGCTTCGATCAGCGCATTGATCTCGAGCTGGGGCCCGGCAACCGGACGCGCGAGCTGCGGCGTCCCGGTCAGGGCGGACTTCAGGAGACGAAAGAACACCACCTGTCCCTCCTACCCGCGCCCGATGGCGCGAAATGCCTGCACATAGAGCAGCGCTACCAGTGTCTTGCCGTCGGCGATCTCGCCCCGCTCCATCATCCCCAGCACCTCCGTCCACCGCGTGGGCCGCAGCTCGAGAAACTCGTCCGCCTCGCGCTGATGCGCCCCCTGCACCAGTCCGTCGGCCACGTACAGGTGGATCCGTTCATCGGTGAAGCCCGGCGTAGTGTAGATCGTGGTGAACCGTTCCAGCCGCTCGGCCCGCATGCCGGTTTCCTCGACCAGTTCGCGGCGGGCACAGTCGTCCGGTGTTTCTCCCGCGTCCAGCCGCCCCGCGGGAATCTCCCAGATGTAGCCGTCCGCCGCGTGGCGGAACTGGTGGATCAGCAGCACCCGCGGGTCAGGCGAGCCGGGCGGATCGACGAAGGGGACGACGGCCGCCGCTCCAGGGTGACGGATCATCTCCAGCGGGCCCTGCGATCCATCGGGAAATCCGACGGTGTCCACGTCGAGACTGATGACGCGCCCCTGGTAGCGGCGTTCGGAGGAGAGCAATGTCATCGCGCTAACATGCCGGTCGGTGCGTCACGCATCAAGGGTAGGCCGGGCGACGGTCGCGGGCAAGGATGGCCTGTCGAACATTGAACAGCGATTGGGCGCCGGGGGCCGCATGTAGGGGCCGCGTGTAGGGGCCGCATGCAGGGGCCGCATGTAGGGGCCGCATGTAGGGGCCGCATGTAGGGGCCGCATGTAGGGGCCGCATGTAGGGGCCGCATGCATGCGGCCCCTACATCCGGCCCGCGCATGCCGGAGCGGATCTTCTCGACATCCCAGACCACCACGACATGGACCCTCGCGGGATCGATGTACCGCCGTGCCACCCGCTGCACATCCGCGGCGGTGACCGCCCCGACCTGCCTGAGATAGGTGGTGAACCAGCTCGTCGGCAGGCCGAAGTCGAGCAGCTCACCGATCTGGTCGGCCATCTGGCCGGTGGTCTCGAACTGACCCGGCAGGGCCAGCGCGATATAGTTGCGGGCGCGGTCCAGCTCGATCTCGCTCACCGGCGCATCGCGGATCGCGTTCAGCTCCTTGAAGAACTCCACCAGCGAACTGTCGGTGACGTCGCTGCGCACCGCGGAACGGGCCACGAACGGCCCCGGCAGCGGCCGCCAGGCGAAGCTGGAGCCGGCGCCGTAGGAGTACCCCTTTGTTTCCCGCAGATTCTGGTTGAGCCGGGAGGAGAATGAGCCGCCGAGGATGGTGTTCATCACCTCGATGGCAGCGTAGTCCGGGTTGGCGCGGAGCACGCCGGGAGCACCGATCATGATCACCGACTGTGCGGCACCCGGCTTGTCCACCAGGTACACGGTGCGCTGCGCGGGAGGCGCCACGGCCGGTGCGACCGGTGGCCTGAGCCGCGCCATGCGATCGGGAATCCAGCGGCCAAAGCGGGCTGCGATCTCGCGCTTCGCTTCGGCGATGGTGATATCGCCGCTGATGACGAACTCCGCCTGGTCCGGCCTGGCGAGGCGCTGGTAGAAGCGGCGCACCGCCAGCGAGTCCAGCTGCGCAGTCGAGCTGGAGTCGCCGTTGGCCGGGCGATGATCGGGGTGTCCGGCGGGAAAGGTGATCGCGTTGAAGGCCAGGCTCGCCGTCGGGTTCGGCTGGTCCCGCTGCTGGATGATCTGCGCCAGTCGGAGGTCCCGCTCGCGGGCGACATCGGTGGCCTTGAACGTCGGGCGGAGCGCGAGATCGGCGAGGAGATCGAGTCCCTCCGCCAGCGTGCGCTTCGGGGTGTTGAGGCTGACGTACAGATGATCCCAGTCGGCCGCGGTGGAGAGATCGGCGCCGAGGTAGGCGGCTTGGGCGGCGATGCCAAAGGCGTCACGAGTGCCGGCGCCTTCGTCCAGCATGTTGGCGGTGAAGGTCGCCAGACCGGCGAGATCACCATCGAGCCGGGCGCCGCCGTTGATCCGGAGCGTGATTTGCACCAGCGGTACTTCGTGCATCTCCACCAGCCGGAGGGTGATGCCATTCGGCAGCTTCGCCAGCTGCACGGCGGGGAGGCGCAGCTCGGCGGGAGCGCCGAGGGGTGGCGGCTGGGTGAGACTGGTCTGCGCTGCCAGGGGCGCGGCGAGGACGAGGGCCGCGATGCAGGCGAAAGAGCGGCGCGGGGCGCGGGGCGGATGCGCGGTCATGGCGTCACCTGCGTCGGCGTGGCGGCGAGTTCGGGATGGCCCTGCGGTACGACGCTCAGCATCACGCGTGGCGCCTGCAGGTAGCGCTTTGCCACCCGCTGGATATCCGCCGCGGTCACGGCGCGGTAGCGGCTGAGCTCGGCGGCGAAGCCGTCGGCGGTGCCGGTGCGGACGAAGTAGCTGTTGAGCTGGTCGGCCTTCTCGTTGACCGTCTCCAGCTGGCGGAACAGGTTCGCCTCGGTGGAGTTCTTGGCCTGATCCAGCTCCCGTGCAGTCGGTCCGTCGTTCGTCAGGCGGTTGAGCTCGGGAGCCAGCGTCCCCTGCAGCTCGGGCAGTCCCTTCCCCGGTCGCGCGGTGGCCACGATCCAGAAGTCGCCGGCGAGGCGCTTGCCGTCCTGGAAGGCGAAGACGCCGGAGGCCGACTGGTCCTCATAGGCCATGGCCTGGGTCAGCCGGCTGTTCTTCTCGCCGGAAAGGAGGTAGGCGAGGAGGTTGAGCGCGGCGGCGTCGTCGGCCTGGTCCTTTACCGTCGGCCAGACATAGTACAACCGGGCCGCCTGCACCCGTTCCTCGAGCACGCCGCTCGTGTCCCGCGCCAGGCGGGCCGCTTCGGCGGTGGCGCGGGGCAATGCGGGTCCGCGCGGAATATGGCCGAAGTACTCCCCTGCCAGTCGCAGGACTTCGCTGGTCTTCACCGCACCTGCCACGACGAGGGTCGCGTTGTTGGGGACGTAGTGACTGCGAAAGAAATCCTGCACATCACCGAGGGAGGCGGCGGAGAGATCGGTCATGGAGCCGATCACCGGCCAGGAGTAGGGATGACCCGCGGGATACAGCAGGGCGAGGATCGTCTCGGTCGCGAGGCCGTAGGGCTGATTCTCGGAGCTCTGGCGCCGCTCGTTCTTCACCACGTCGCGCCGCAGGTCCACTTTTCCCCCGGTCATCACCGGCAGCAGGCCCCCCATCCGGTCCGCTTCCAGCCAGAGCATGAGTGCCAGCGCGTTCGACGGGCCCCACTCGTAGTAGTTGGTGCGGTCCTCGGTGGTGGAGCCGTTGTTGTTGGCCCCGGCCGCCTCGAGCATCCGGTCGAACGTGGGGTACTCCGCGTACTCCGAGCCCATGAACATCAGGTGCTCGAACAGATGGGCAAAACCGGTCCGGCCGGCCTTCTCGTCGCCGGAGCCGACATGGTACCAGATGTTCACCGCCGCGACCGGAACCGACTGGTCCTCGTGCACGATCACGGTGAGCCCGTTGGCGACGGTATCGACCGTGACCGGTGCGGTCAGCGATGGCGCCTGGGCGGCGAGTGAGGCCGCGGTGGCAAAGACCAGCGCGAGCCCCCAGCCGCAGGCACGAAAGGGTATCACGAGACAGCTCCGGGTGAAAAACGGTGAACCGCTGGCGCTCAGCCGACACCGGACGACAATAGTACCAAGCGGTCCCCTCTCCGCCTGCCTCAGGGCCCTGCATGGCGGTTCTGGCACTACATCCGCCCTCTCCGGCACGGCCGCCCGTCCGTGTCGCGCCGTGGCTGATCGCGGCTGCGGTCGTGTGGGGTGGGCTCGCCCTGTCCGCGCTGCTGGGACCCTTCACCAGCTCACCCCTGAGCTGGCGGTTTCTCTGCTATACCGCCACCTCCCTGACGGTGGGCCTGCTGTTCCAGGCAGCCGCGCGACGTACCGACCTGAGCCCCCGCCTCCGGCTGGTGCTCCGGATCAACGCAGCGGCGTTCGGGGTGACCGCGTGCAGCTATCTCTACAACTCGCTGGCCTTGCTCGGGTGGTTGACGCCACTGCCCCCGGCGGCGGGCGCACTGGTCACACTGTCCACCTATGGCATCGCGGTCGTCGGCCTCCTCTAGTGGCCGCGGGCGCCGCTGTCGCGAGCGCGCTGGTGGCAGTTTGGCCTTGACGCCACCATCGGCGCCGCCGGCATGTCGCTCTTCCGCGTTGTGTTGGCGACCCTGCCGGGGACTCACCCCTCCGTTGGCGCCAACGAACGTCTCACGGTCCTCGCCTATGGCGCGGCGCAGCTGCTGGATCTGATCGCCCTCAACATCGTGATGATCAGAGGGTTGCCACTGCCCAGCCGGCGAGCGTTCTGGACCTTCATGACGGCGCTGGTCCTCGAGATCGTCAGTCTCGTGCTGATGCAGTACTTCACGGCGGCCCTTCCGCAGGGGGTCACCAGCAGGTCTGACGACGCCTTCTACATCATCGTCCAGCTGCTCCACGCCTGGTCGGGCATCCTCTTTCTGTACGGTCCGCTGCGGGAGCCGGCGACCTCGCTGCTTCCCTCCTGGATGCCCACCTTCAACCCGCTACCGCTGCTTGCCATCGTGGGGGTAGGCGCACTGCTGGTGGGTGAGAGCATCGCGGGCCACCCGGAGATGGTGCGTACGCTCGCCATCGGCCTGGTGCTGCTGGTGGCGCTGCTTGTCGTCCGCCTGATGGCGACGGTCTGGGAGAACGTGCGGCTGGTGCGACAGGGGGCGGCGCTGCAGGCGGAGAAGCTCGAAGCGCTCCGGCGGATCGCGGGCGGAATCTCGCATGAGTTCAACAATATGCTTACGGCCGTCATCGGCCACGCCGATCTGGGGCTCTCCGAGGTGGAACCGGCGTCCCGGGTGGGGCATGATCTCCAGGGCATCCGTGCCGCTGCCGCTCGGGCGGCGCACCTCACCCACCAACTGCTCGCCTTCAGCGGCAGACAGTTCACCGGCCTGGCGCCGCTCGATCTCGCCGCCGAGTTGCGTGCGCTCGCGTCCCGGATGCGCGAGGCGGCAGGGCGTCATGTGACGGTGGTGCTCGAGCTTCCTGGCTCGCCGGCCCGCACGATCGGAGACGCGGCCCAACTGGGCGAATTCGTGCTGACACTAGCGCACCGCGCCGAGCGGGGGATGCCGGGCGGGGGAATACTGCGGCTGGAGCTCGCAGAAGTCGAGCTGGAGGGGCCACTCACCGATGCGACCCTGACGGTGGGCGTGGGGTCCTACCTCGTGCTCTCCATCAGTGACACCGGCCCGACCATCCCGCCCGAACTGCTGCCCCACCTCTTCGAGCCGTACTTTCCCGCCGGGTCGGGCTCAAGGGTGCCAGAGCTGGGATTGGCTGCACTGCACGGTATCGCGACGGTGCACAATGCGGGCTTGAGGGTGCAGGCGATACAACCTCACGGCACAATCGTCAGTCTCTACCTGCCTCGGCTCACAGCCTGAACATCACGATCGGGATCTTGGCGGCTTCGGCCAGAAAATAGGGCAGCTCGATCTGCCAGCTGGCCGAGATCGGGCTGGTCGTGGTGGGTGAGGTCCATGCGGTGAGCAGGGTACGGGCCACTTCGAATCGCAGCCGCAGCATATGAAAGGGGTCGCTCACCAGGAGCACCCGGCGTACCCGATGCTCCCCGGCCCACGCCGCGACTGCGGTGATGGACGCCTGGGTCGAGCGGCCCTCCGGCCGGACGATCACCGCATCCCGCGGTACATGACGGGCGACCAGGTACTGCTGCCCCACGGTCGCTTCGCTGACCCGGTCGCCATCGCCAATGCCGCCCGTCACGATGACGAGCGGCGCCAGCCCCTCGTTATAGAGCGCCAGCGCATGATCCAGCCGGGCCCGGAGCACCGGCGAGGGCCGGCCGTTGTACTGCGCCGCGCCCAGCACCACGATGGCGTCGCAGAGGCGGCGCTGGTCCTGCCGGCTGGCGATGACGACACTGGTCAGGGAGGCGAGGTAGGCGAGCCCGAGCAACAGCAGGAGCGCGAGCGCGATGCGACGGCGGGAGATGAGCACGGCGGGAAAATAAACCCGTGGAGGGGGTGGTTGGGTGAAGCGGTTGGCAGCCGTCAGCCGTCAGCTTTCCAGGTCAAACCCCTCCCCCTGCTTTGGCACCTCGACCTGACGTACCCCCTCTTCCCGGAGGATGCGTGCCATCGCCTGGGCCGCGTCCGGCTCCCCATGCACCACAAAGGCGCGTCGAATGGGACCGCCCAGGTTCCGGACCCAGGCGCGCAGCTCGGTCCGATCTGCGTGCGCCGAGTACCCGCCGATGGTCTCGATCTCGGCACGTACGTCGATCTCTTCTCCGAAGACCTTCACGGTCTTTGCCCCCTCCTGCAGCCGCCGCCCGAGGGTGTTCTCACCCTGGAAGCCGACAAAGAGCACCAGGTTGCGATGGTTACCCACGCCGTTGGCCAGGTGGTGGAGGATGCGTCCCGATTCCGCCATGCCGCTCGCCGCGATGATCACGGCCGGGCCGGGCATGCTGTTGAGTTTCTTCGATTCGAGCACGTCACGGGTGTAGTGCACCAGCGGAAAATCGAAGAGCCGTGTCGTGGTCTCGATCATGTTCTCGCCCCGATCGAACAGATCGGGGTGGAGCCGAAAGACCTGAGTGGCATCGATCGCGAGGGGGCTGTCGACGTAGATGGGGATGCCGGGAATCTTCCCGGCGCGGAAGAGCTGGTGCAGGCTGTAGACCAGCTCCTGGGTGCGTCCCACGGCAAAGGAAGGAATGAAGATCTTCCCGCCGCGGCCCACCACACGGCGGACGACGTCACCCAGACGGGTCTCGGCGTCGGCCACCGATTCGTGGTCGCGGTTGGCGTAGGTGGATTCGATGATCAGGGTGTCGACCGGGCCGGCCGGCGGGTCGGGATTGCGGATGATCGGGAGGCCCACCCGTCCGATGTCGCCCGAAAACACCAGTCGATGGGTGCCACCCGCCTCCGTCACCCGCAGCGCCACCGAGGCCGAGCCGAGGATGTGGCCCGCTTCGGTGAACTCGAAGGCGAGATGCTTCCGGAGATTGTACACCCGGCGATACGGCAGGCCCACGATCAGGTCCTGCACCGCGATCGCATCCTGCATCGTGTACAGCGGCTCACTCTCCGGCCCCGCCCGTCCGCGCCGCTGCAGGAATTCGGCGTCCTTCTCCTGGATGTGCGCGGCGTCGGGCAGCATCACCGCGGTGAGGTCACGAGTGGCCGGCGTGGCGAAGATCGGCCCGTGGAAACCATGATTGACCAGCAGCGGTAGCCGACCGGCATGATCGATGTGCGCATGACTCAGGATCACGGCATCGATGACCCGTGGATCCACCGGGAGCACGGCGTTGAGGGCGCGCGCGACGGAGCGCTTGCCCTGGAAGAGGCCGGCATCGAGGAGGACACGCGCGCCAGCGGCCTCCAGCAGATGCATGGAGCCGGTGACCTGGCCGGCGGCGCCGTGAAAGGTGAGGCGGAGAGTCATGGGCGATTAGGCGATTGGGCGATTAAGCGATTGGGCCATCCGATGCGGCCCCTACTGGGTCCCGAACAGCCGGTCGCCGGCGTCGCCCAGCCCCGGCACGATATAGCCGTGCTCGTTCAGCCCCCGATCGAGCGCGGCGGTGAAGACCCGCACGTCGGGATGACCGTCGAGCATGCGCCGCACTCCCTCCGGCGCCGCGACAATGCAGAGGAACCGGATGCGGCGCGCGCCCGCGGTCTTGAGTGTGGTGACGGCCGCAGTCGCCGAGCCGCCGGTGGCGAGCATCGGGTCGAGAATGAAGTAGTCGCGCTCCCGTTCGTCGCCCGGCAGCTTGGCGTAGTACCGCACCGGCTCGAGCGAGTCATGATCCCGCGCCACGCCGATATGCCCGATGCGCGCGGTGGGCAGCAGCTGCGACACCCCGTCGACCATGCCGAGCCCGGCGCGGAGGATCGGAACCAGGGTGAGCTTCTTGTCCGACACCATCCTGCCGGTCATCCGCTCCAGCGGTGTCTCGATGTCGATCGGCTCGGTCGGCAGGTCCTTGGTCACCTCGTACGCCATCAGCATCGCGATCTCGCGCACCAGTTCCTTGAAGTCCCGGGTGCTCGTGGCGCGCTGCCGCAGCAGCGTCAGCTTGTGCTGGATCAGCGGATGATCGAGGACGGTAAGGTTGGGCAGGGTGGGGTGGGGCATGGGGGAGAAGATGCAGGCGGCTGCGGGTGGGCGGTAGTAGGGGCCGCATGCATGCGGCCCCTACTACCGCCCGCATCCGCGCCCCACCGCCCCACCGCCTAATCCCCAACCCTCACCTCCACCGGCAGACACACTGCTTCCTTGTCCGGGCAGACGCTGGACAGAATCGTGCCCCGCGCCGGCGCATCCAGCAGCACCGAGGGCGGTGAGGTGAAATAGCTCCCGTCGGCATCCCGATCGGGAGAGTCGAGCCGGAACAGCACACCATCCCGCCGGGTGAATGCCGGGAGCAGCTGCGCGTTGATTCGCGCCCCCGCCACCGGCACCAGTCGCAACCTGATGGAATCTCCCTCGGCGACCTGCTCCGCCCGCACCAGCACCCGTTTGGCTGGTGCGCCGGTCGCGCAGGCCAGGGAGAGCAGGGCAAGAAAAGGCAGCCAGATCGAGCGGTTCACGCGCGGGGCTTCTTCTTCGGTGCCTCGGCGGGTGCCGCGCTCCGCTTTGGCGACGGCTTCCGGCTCTTCTTGCGCTGCGCCACCGCGATCGCCTTTTCCACCCACTCCTCCAGCGACTCGGCGTCCTCCAGCAGGTCGGCCGAGAGCGCGTAGTACTGCATCACTTCGCCGCCGTCGCCGAAGGGCTGGAACGGTCCGAGCCCGCGAGCCTCGAAGTCGGGACGGTTGGTGTCGTCCACCTTGAGATAGAGGATGTCATCGTCGATCAGCGCAAAGAAGAGCTGGCCGGAATAGATGCCGACCCCGCCGAACATGCTGCGGGCGCGGACATCGCCAGCCACGCGGCCGAGCTGTTCCAGCACGAAGGTCTTGAAGGTGGGACTCACGCTCATCGACACCACTCCAGCGACAGGGGACTGGAGGAATGTACCCCGTCCGCTCCGCTCCGGAATCACTGGAGTCGCCCGGCGAGCCAGTAGCCCGCGCCACCAGCCAGGGCGGCGCAGGGAAGCGTCACCACCCAGGAGAGCAGCACCTGGCGGACGACGGCGAGGTTGGCGGAACGGTTGGTGACTCCGACCCCGACGATCGAGCCGACCGAGACGTGCGTGGTGGAGACCGGGAGACCGAACAGGCTGGCCGCGAGGACCAGTATGCCGGTGGCGAGATTGGCCGCGAGTCCCTGACCCGGGGTGAGGGAGGTGAGCTTGTGGCTCATCGTCTCCGCCACCCGCCGCCCACCGAGCAGGCCGCCAACCATGATCGCCAGCGCAATGGTGAGCATGCCCGCCGGGATCGAAAGCGCCGGGAGGACGAGGAGCAGCGCCGCCATCTTGGGCGTGTCGTTGAGTCCGCGGGCGAAGCTGACGATGCCGGCGCTGGTGATGTGTGCGGCATCGACCACTGATTGCGCGCTTACGCCGAGGAATTGTCCGGCATAGCGCCGGGTGCACTCACCGATGGTACCGGTGGTGATGCTCGTCGGGGTGGATCCGGCCGGGGGCGACGCCGCGAGCGCCGCGGCGGACGGGCTGATCGGGACCAGCAGCCGTTCCGCTCCCACGCAGAGGCACCACTCCCCGGTGATCCCGAGTTGCTGGCACCCGGCGCGGGTGGCAAGATAGATCCCCGATCCGATCGCCATCGCGAGGAGCGGGCTCAGCAGCAGCGGCAGCAGGATGAGCTTGCCGAGAACCCCGAGCTGCACCGCCGGTCCGACGGCCGCCCAGCCGGCGCCGATCATGGCACCGGTAAGCGCATGCGTGGTCGAGACGGGAAAGCCGAGCCGGGTGGCGAGGATCACCGTGAGGCCGGCACCGAGCGCCACGGCGAGGACGTAGTCACCGGAGACAGCGAGCGTGTCGGGGACGAGCCCCTTGCCGGAAAAGGTCTTCAGCAGCTCTACGGCGAGAAAGACCGAGGCGATAGAGCCGGCGAACGTCGTCACCGTTGCCCACGCCAGCGCGGCCCAATACCCCATCGTGCCGCTGCCGAACAGACTGGCGACACCCTTGAAGTTGTCGTTGGCGCCGTTGGACCAGGCCAGGAAGCCGATGGCCAGGAGCAGAAGGACGAGCATGGGTGGCGAATTCCGGGGTCAGCTCGCCGGAACTGTCTCCGCGAGCAGGGTGCGGATGCGGCTGTCGACGTCGCGATGGTTGCCGTCGCCCAGGTGGAACTCGCCGTACCCTTCCCAGCGGATCTTCCCGGTCCGATCGATGAGTACGTAGCTCGGCCAGTACTGGATGTTGTAGAGATTCCAGGTGGCGTGGTCGTTGTCCTGCGCGTTGGCGTAGCCGATCTCGTGGCGGGTCAGCGCGTCGGCGACATTTTTCCTGTCGTGCTCCCCACCGTAGGGCGGGAACTCCGGGCTGTGGATCCCGATGACGGTGAGGCCCTGACTGCGGTACTGCTGGTCGAACGCCACCATCGAGGGCAGTGCGCCGCGGCAGTTGTAGCAGGTGAAGGTCCAGAAGTTGAGCAGGACGACTCGGCCCTTGAGACTGGCGACCGTGAGCGGCTTGCCATCCTGGGTGTTGAGCCAGCTGGTGTTGCGCCAGGCGGGGGCGGCATGGCCGGTGCCAAGGCCGGGATCGCTGCGCTGGATGTGGGATCGGGGGCGGAGCAGGGCGGAGGCCCCATCCTGGGCCACGATGTTCAGCGTGGTCAGGGCGACGGTGCCGCCGGCAAGGGCGATGACGAGGGCGAGGGACGGCTTGAGGAACATGGGGTGGCTCCGGTCGGGTCAACGGTAGAACGACGCGGGCGGAGGAATGGTTCGGTGGAGCGGGCGCGGGGCGGTGGGGAGTAGGCGGTCGGGAGCGCCTGTCATTCCGAGCGCAGCGAGGAATCCCTGCAGGCCGGAGCCGGGCGGCTGACAGCTGACCGCCGGTTTCCCCGCACGCCGGTCCCGGCTTATATTCCGCCCCCTTCCCGGCTGGGTAGCTCAGTTGGTAGAGCAGCGGACTGAAAATCCGCGTGTCGGGGGTTCAATTCCCTCCCCAGCCACTCTGTTGTGCGGAACCCTCCTGCATGGGGAGGGTTTTCTGTCTCCAGGAGTGCGCCCTCGCCGGCCAGTGGCCCGGGCCAATTCCCTCCCCAGCCACTGTGTACCGGAGAACACTCCCTGGCTGGGAGGGTCACGCCTGGTTGAGTTCAGCCTGGCCTGGACAAGCGGACGGACATGCGACCAATCGCCTCAAGCCGGCCGCGAACTCGACCCACCAGTGTTGGGTCGAAGCGGGCGTCTGGCAGCGCGCCTTCGATCGCGTCGGCCCCATCGGGGTGAGTGAGGAAAGCACGCGTTCGTTTGGCCAGAAAATCGATCAGACGCACCGACGACCGTTCGATTTCGTCCAGGATTTCCTCGCGGCCCGCCACGACCGTGATGATATCTTCGATGTCGTGGCTGCCGACGTGGTCACCACGACCACGGCCATCGAATGCCGCCCATTTTGTGGCCAGGTATGCTGGGGCAGCCGCGATCCGAATCGAGAGATCCGTCGTCAGCGGGTATCGCGTCGCGGTGTCCAGCACCTCTTGATACCATGGGTTCGAGAATCCCAGAAATCTCCTCACTGATCGGCATCACGTCTAGCACGAGCTCGCCCGCTGCCTGCCATCGGCAGAGTGGGGCCCCAGGTCGTACGTCTTCCCGGAATCCCAGGCCACGCAACCTCTCTCCTACCGCATTGTACGCCGTGCGGGTCGTGGCCGCGACCACGACATCCACGTCATCCGTCGGTCGGACTCGGGTTGCCGCCGGGTCCGTCACGAGCAGTTCGGCCACCTGTCCACCGACGATCACAACCTCCTCAAGCAGTGAGCCCAGCTGGCGGACCACCCTTTCCAGCTGACCGCGATTGGGACCGTTACTCACGCCGGTCGTTCCGGATTCGCCCTGATGAGACGCTCGCCGATCAACTCCCGCGCCCGCTCGCGCTCCCGCGCCTGCCCTACTCGGACGGCGTCGACGAGGGTCAGCAGCGTATAGAGATCGTCACGCCTGACCCCAACTTTCGTGGCCTTTGGGTAGAGCGGGGTCAGGCTTTGACCGCGGGCGTGGCCCTCCGAACTCGGCCAGACGTATCGCTGTGCCTTCGGAAACTCCATGGCCAGACTCGGGCCGGAGGTCGCGGTTGGGACGCCTCGGGTCTCCGCACCCACCGACGCCGGAAATGCGCGCGGGATTCCTGATGCGATGAAATCCAGGAGCGCCGAGGGTACTACTCGGCGCCGCTCCTGGCTCAGCAATCCTGCCTGGGTCAGTCGTTTCACCGCGCCATGTGCCTCACTCAGGCTCACGCCGACCGCGTCGGCCAGTGGCACGAAACCCTCCTCGGGCCGTAACGCCAGCTCCAGGGCAACGGCGACGTCGTGGGGTCGAAGGACGACTTGCCTCATATCTCCATGTCCGATAAGGTGTTTCGCGTTTCGCGAAAAGCGAAAATACCTGCCGATCCGCCGATTTGCAAGCCGTCCTGTGGGATTCAGGACCGGCACTCCACAGCGCTGAAGCGGGAGGCGAAACCTCTCACCGTCGGGCGCTGCCGCCCCATGCGGGAGAGCTGATGGAGATCATCGACGGCGCGAGCACCCACGGCGGCAGGAACAGGGGCATCAGCAGCATCTACCGCACGCCGAGCGTCATCGCCACCAGGATCATCATCATCATCAGCAGCCGCACGCTGAGCATCCTCAATATCCAGAGCTACTTGAGGCGCTCTACCGTGTGGCACCGCATGGCCAGGCGGCATCGACGTCATGACAAGAGTACGCGGCCGGATTAGCTTGACGCCCTGTTCTGCGACGCTGCGCCTGGCGACTGCCTGGCGCAAATAAGCTCCCTGCCCTCACCACCGCGGTCCCATGTCCCTCGCTGTGATCGTCTCGCCCGAGTCCGCCCCGGTGGTCGTCCGCAACGATGCCATCAAGGGACGTGGGCTCTTCGCCGCCCGGGCCATCGCGGAGGACGAAGTGATCGAGATGGCTCCCGTCGCCATCATCGACGCCGCGCAGGCCTCGCTGCTCGAAGAGACGCCGCTCGGCCATCACTACTTCCACTGGGATGGGGACGAGGACTGGCGGGGTGCCGTGGCATTCGGGCTGGTGAGCCTGGTGAATCACGCCGAAACCGCCAACGCCGGCGTCTGGCCCGACTACGAACGCCAGTGCATGATCCTCGCGGCGCTCCGTCCGATCGCCGAGGGCGAGGAGATCACGATTCATTACGACATCGATCTCTGGTTCGACGCGCACTGAGGCGTCGCATCGCTTTTCCGCGCCTCATCCCGCACCCCGGCTGGCGATGACGCACTCTCCTGGGTCCGACCCCGAAAAGCTCGCCGCCGCCCTCGAAGCCACCGGCGACTATCGGGTGCTGCGCCGGCTCCAGCCGGTCCGTTCCTACCACGCCGCCGACGGCACCCCCACCAAGACCGCCGTTGCGCTCGATGTCGAGACCACTGGGCTCGAGTCTGGGCGCGACGCAATCATCCAGCTTGCGCTCGTACCCTTCGAGTTTGCCCCCGAATCCGGCGCCATCTATGGCGTGGGCACTCCGCTCACCTTCCTCGAGGATCCTGGCCGGCCGATTCCCGCCGAGGTGGTCGCCCTCACCGGCATCACCGATGCCGATGTGAAAGGGAAGCGGATCGATGACGCCGCGGTGGAGCGCTTCGTCGGGCCTGCCGCGCTGATCATCGCGCATAACGCGCGGTTCGACCGGGGCTTCATGGAGCGGCGCATGCCGCTGTTCAAGGAGAAGCACTGGGCCTGCTCGCAGCAGGACGTGCCGTGGCGCGGGGCGGGGAGCCGCTCGGGGGCGCTCGAATTCCTGCTGATGAAGCAGTGCGGGATGTTCTACGGCGCGCATCAGGCGGATCACGACTGCGTGGCGCTGATCCACCTGCTGGCAACACCGCTGGAGAGGGGCGCGCTCCCGATGCAGCAGCTGCTCGTTTCCGCGCGGCAGAAGTCGGTGCGGATCTGGGCGGAGCAGGCATCGTTTGCCTATAAGGATGCTCTCAGGAATCGTCGCTACAAGTGGAACGACGGCAAGGACGGCCGCCCGAAGGCGTGGTATTGTGAGCTGCGAATGGCAGGGCAGGCGGCCGAACTCGAGTGGCTCGCCGAAAATGTTTATGGCGGGAGCATCCCGCAGCTACGGATTGACGAGTTTGATGCGAAGAGCCGCTACAGCGACCGGGGGTAGTCCAGCGTCTCCCGCCGTTACCGCTCAGTGTAGGTAGGGATCGGGTCCACCTCCCCATGACTCCGCGATCACCTCCCGGCTTCTGGTGAAGTCCCCGCTCCCAGCGACCCCGGGCGGGCCCCATCTCCGGGGCGTCGGGCGACTCGATCTGAAACGCGTAACCTCTTCCGGCTGAGGCCCGTACAGACCCGGTTGCTTGCCATTACCGCCCCATCCCTCTCGGAGGTTGCATGTTGCATTCTCGTGCGCTGAACGGCGCGCTTGCCCTGCTGCTGGCGCTCCTGCCCGCCGTCCCAGTCGTCCTTCATGCCCAGGCGGGGGCACCGGTCCTCGTCACCCCGAAGGAAAGCCCGCGTGCGACGGTGTCGCAGACGGTCGGGCTGAGCACCATCAGCCTGTCGTATGACCGGCCGGCGGTGAAGGGGAGAAAGATCTGGGGCGGCCTGGTCCCGATGGACAGCGTCTGGCGCGCCGGTGCCAACGAGAACACCGTGCTTGCGGTGACTTCGCCGTTCCGGATCGGCACCACCCGGCTCCCGGCCGGGCGCTATGGTCTGCACATGATCCCCACCAGCTCGACCTGGACCCTGATCCTGAGCCGGGAGTCGAACGCCTGGGGCAGCTTTTCCTACAGGCCATCCGAGGACGCGGCGCGAGTCACCGTGCCGACCCGGCCGGCCGACTACATCGATCGGCTGCAGTACACCATGGATGAAATGTCCGACACCTCGGTGACGCTGGCGCTGCACTGGGAGAAGCTGGCGGTCATTATTCCCATCACCGTCGCGACCAACGACGTCGTCATCGATAGCATCCAGCAGCAGATTCGCGGGCTGCCGCGCTTCTGGCCCCAGATCTGGGCCGAAGCGGGGCGGTGGGCCCTGATGCATAACACACGGCTTGACCTGGCGGCAGCGTGGGCCGACAGTGCGGTGCAGATCGCACCCACCTTTGCCAACCTGCGGCTCCAGTCGAACATCATGGCGCGGCAGGGTAATACCGCTGGCGCAGCGGCGCTGCGGGAGCGAGCGATGGCGGTTGCCACGGAGGCGGATGTGAATGCGGTGGGCTACCAGCTGCTGGGGGAGGGCAAGAAGGACGAAGCGATCGCGCTGTTCCGCAAGAACGTGCGTGACTACCCCAAGTCATGGAATGTGTACGACAGCCTCGGGGAAGCGCTTGCGGCGCAGGGCAACAAGAAGGAAGCGCTGACCCTGTACCAGAAGGCGCTGGAGCTCGCGCCCGAGGCGCAGAAGGGGCGGATCCGCGGAGTCGTCGCGGGGCTCAAGTAGCAGGGAGACCCGCATGCCCCCAGCCCCACTCACGCGCCTCCGGAAGCTGTGTCTCAGCCTGCCGGAGGCGCATGAGGTGGAGGCTTGGGAAGCTCCCACCTTCCGGGTGCGCAACAAGATGTTCGCGATGTACGCCGCGGCTGGCAATCATCATGGCGACGGGCGCGCGGCGGTCTGGTTGAAGGCCGCCCCGGGCAACCAGGGGTTGATGATCCGGGCGGCACCGCACCGGTTTTTCGTGCCTGCGTATGTCGGCCCGAGCGGCTGGGTCGGTGTTTGGCTCGATGACAAGCCCGACTGGCGGGAGCTGGGCGAGCTCCTGACCGATGGGTATCGCCTGGTCGCCTCCAGGCGACTGCTGCTCCAGATGGGCCAGGGGTAGAAGTCCGGTCCGGTGAGACCGTGGGCGTTGATACCGCCTCGGAGTGTCGAGCCTGCCCCGCCACCGCCCAACGACCTGTGAGCCAAATCACACCTTAACAACCGGAGGGAGGTGTCGTCTGTGGCGGTGAAGCTGGCCGACCCCTCGTGACACAACTCAAGAAGGAGCTTTCCCATGTTGACTCGCCTCCGCCCGCTGGGCGCCGCAACCGGCCTGGCGCTGACCCTGGTGCTCGCCGGCTGCAGCGACAGCAACAGCCCCTCCGCCAGCAGCAACCTGATGACATCCACAGAAGCCCAGTCCCTGGCCGACGATGCGGCCGATGACTTCACCGGGCTGGCCGACGCCTCCGCCTTTGATGCCCTGTCCGGCTTGAGCCTCAGCACCGCCTCCGTTGGTGGTGTCTCGGTCAATTCGCCGCCCCAGTCCCCCTGCGTCACCATCAGTCCCGCGGCGCCGATCAGCTCCGATGCCGACATCGTGCCCGACTCGGTACGGTTCGACTATGCCGACTGCGTCTTCACCCGGGCCAACGGCAACATCATCGACTCGCTCAGCGGGACGATCGATTTCCTCGATGCCCAGCCGACAGTTGCCAGCCTTGGTGTGCGCCACGTCTTCACCAACTTCGGCCGCAGCCGCACCAACGTGCCCTTTCCGGCCCGGAGCTTCGGTGCGGTGGACAACGGCACCCGCGAGTGGGGCGCGAGCAGTGACACGCTGGGCCATACCCTCACCAACTTCGTGACCGTCCGGACCCACCCGCTGGGCCGCTCGACCACGCATACCCGCGACTGGGTGGGTCACTTCACCGCGGATCTTGCCGGGTCCATCGTGCTGGGCTTCCCGCTGCCCGCCGGCAATTGGGCCGTCAACGGGACCGGCACCTGGGCGCGGGGCAACCGTTCCTGGTCGGTGGTGACCAGCACCATCACCCCGATGCACTACAATCCCGCCTGCACCGTCGAGCCGAGGATTGATGCCGGTCAGGTGATGCTGATGGTGACCCGGAATGGCGTGGAGTCGACTGTGGATGTGCTGTTCACCGCCTGCGGCGCCTTTACGGTCGTGCGGACAGCTGGGCCGGTCTGATCCACGAACGGCTAGGCAGAACGGCGCGGACATCCTGAGGATGCCCGCGCCGTTTCCTTTCCTGCCCGGCCTCACTCGGCGGCGGCAGTTTCCTTCCGGGTGCAGCGGACCAGGCCCCGCCCGTGCTTCTCCACCCAGCTGCACAGTCCCGCCAGCGGTTCATTGAGTCTCCGGCCCAGTGGGGTCAGGGCGTAATCCACATGAGGCGGGATGACGGGGTAGACCGTGCGCTCCACGATGCCATGCTATTCCAGGCGCCGGAGACACTGGGTCAGCATCTTCTGCGACACCGTACCCAGCTAGCGGTGCAGCTCGCCGAACCGCCGCGTGCCGCGTGCCAGCACATGGATGACGGGGATCGTCCACTTGTCCGCCAGCAGGCCCAGCAGCAACTGGCTGCCGGGGATGCCGGCGAACGGCCGGGCTTTTGCCCCTTTCACGGGAGCCATGGGCACTCCGAGGTAAGTATGGCACTGACCGGTATCTACTTGCCGGCAGGAGTGTACAGCATCTACAGTCGTGGGTCCGCTGTCCAGACCACCCGTTGCTGACATTCCGGAGCACCCATGAGCGCCACGATCAATACTGCGACCGCTGCGCCGAAGCGCATCCTGATGGTCGCCGCCAATCCCGCCGTCTCCACCACGCTCGGCTGGCCCGTCGGATTCTGGGCCTCCGAGCTGATCCATCCCTGGGTGACGTTCACCGCGACCGGGTACAGTGTCACGCTGGCCAGTCCCAAGGGGGGCCGCATCGAGCTGGACGGCTACAGCGATCCGCGCGACGCCAGCGGCTACTCCGCGGACGATCTGCTGAGCCTGGGCTTTCTCGCCTCTCCGACCCACGCCGCACTGCTGGCTGACACCCGCCGCGTCGCCGACTGTCGCGTCGAGGACTATGATGCCGTGGTCGTGTGTGGCGGCCAGTCGCCGATGTTCACCTTTCCCACCGAGCCGGCGCTTCACGCGCTGCTGGCGGGTTTCTACACCGCCGGCAAGGTGACCGCGGCACTCTGTCACGGCGTGGCGGCACTGCTCTACGTGAAGCTGGCGGATGGCACGCCGCTGATCCGGGGACGGACCATCACCGGCTTCGCCAACAGCGAGGAGGACCTGGCCGACGCGATGGTGGGGCAGAAGGTCATGCCCTTCCGGATCGAGGATGCGGCCAAGAAGCTGGGTGTCAACTTTATCACCGCGCCGGCTTGGCGTGAGTTTGCCTTTCGCGACGGCCGCCTGGTGACGGGGCAGCAGCAGTACTCGGGTGCCGCCGTGGCCCGGCTGGTCATCGAGGCGCTGGGGGTGTAGCAGGTGGCAGGTAGCAGGTAGCAGGTAGCAGGTGGCAGGTGGCAGGTAGCAGGTGGCAGCTGACGGCTGCATCAGCAGCGATCTCTTCTCACACTCGCTGGAGCAGCCGCGATGCGCATCACCATTATCGGGGCGGGGTCGGTTGGCGGCAATCTCGGCCGCGGGTTTGCCGGCAGGGTCACACCATCTGCTTCGGGGCGCGGGAGCCCGGGAGCGCCAAGCTTGCCGCTCTGCTCACGGAAACCGGGGCGACAGCGCTGCCGGTTGCCCAGGCGGTGCAGGGCGCCGAAGTCGTAGTGCTGGCGACACCATGGGATGTCACGTTGGCCACGGTGCACGGACTGGAGCTGCGGGGAAAGGTGGTGGTCGACGCGACCAATCCGCTGCTGCCAAATCTTGCCGGCCTCGCCGTGGGGAGTGAGACCTCCGGGGCGGAGGAGATCCAGCGCGCCGCGCCCGGCGCCCTTGTGGTCAAGTGCTTCAATACCACGGGAGCCAACAACTACCTCACCCCGGCCTACCCGGACGGTGCCGCCATGATGCCGTACTGCGGCGACGATGCTCCGGGCAAGGCGGTGGTTCGCCAGCTGGGGGAGGGGCTGGGGTTCGACATGGTCGACCTGGGCCCGCTCTCCCGGGCCCGGCAGCTCGAATCGCTGGCGCTCTTCTGGATCACGCTGGCCTATCCCCAGGGGTTGGGGCGGGACTTCGCCCTGCGGCTGATGCGGCGGTAGCAGGACGAGCTGCCCAACAGTGTGATAAGCAGGGCCCTGCAGGTTGGCGGCAAGGATACCCCTTGTCGCCACTCAAATAGGCGGCTCGAAACCGGCCCCCGCCGATATCCGTCGGAGGCGCATCCCCATCCGGAGCCTCCTGATGCGCGCCGCCCTTCCGTTGCTCACGACGTTCATCCTGTTGCTTCCCGTCGCTCCCGCCGCTGCCCAGTCAGCCGCGGACAGCGCCGCGATCCGAGTCACGGCGCTCAACTATGTGGAGGGCTGGTACGAAGGGAACGCTCAACGGATGACGCGGGCCCTGCACCCGGAACTGGTCAAGCGAATCGTCCACACCGATAGCGCCGGCCATTCGCGGCTGGAACAGATGGATGCCGCGCGACTGATCAAGGGGGCGGAAGCGGGCTACGGCAAGCAGACCCCGAAGGCCCAGCAGCAGAAGGATGTGGTGATCCTCGACATCTACGGCAACGTGGCCAGCGTGCGGGCGACAATGGCAGGCTGGATCGATTGCAAGCAGATGGCGCGCTGGAACGGGGAGTGGCGTATCGTCAATGTGCTGTGGGAGTTGAAGCCGCGGAGTCCGTGATCGTCCCGCCGCCCGGTGGATCGTTTCCTTGAAAGGTCTCTTGATGTCAGATTCCCGTAGCACGTTCCAGCACATTGCCGCTTCGTGGCTGTCGCTGAAACCGTGGGTGAAGTGCTGGCTCTTCTTTCTGAACGCCGTCTTCCTCGCCGCGTTCGCATTTGCGGCGGACCCCGCGGCCCGATGGATTCTGCTCGCCTACGCTGCTTCCGGCCCCTTGCTCGCATGGCTCATGGTCAGACAGCGCGGGCTTACACGGCTCCTGGGCGTTGCACACCTGGTGCCCTGGGCCCCTTTGCTGGTCTATATCGCCCTCCGGCTATCCTCCGAACTCGTGGGGCCAGCCGTCACGCTTGCCGTCGAGCCCTTCCTTGCCGGCTACCTGTACATCCTGCTGGCCTGCCTGACCGTTTGTCTCGCGCTGGATGCGTGGGATGTGGTGCGCTATCTCAGAGGCGAGCGCTACGTTCTCGGGTCGCCGGAGGCGGTCCGCCGCGGCGCGTCGCGCCCCGGCCCGACACGCCTGCCGTGTGAAGGCGCGCACTGACCACGCATGCGCCACGCAGGTGATGCGGGGGCAGTCGCCTGATCTGGCGGATCTCCATCGGCCAGCCAGTTGCGACTACCTCCCGCCTGCCCGCAACGATTCGGCGTACTTCCACAGCGCATCAAAGATGACGGAAGCCGCACGTTGATCGGGCCCGCTGACCGAGGTGTTCATGAAAAGGATGACGCCGACCTCTCTGGCGAGATCCGAGAGCATCTCCGTCTGCAGCCCCGGATCGTTGCCGCCATGGCCGACCCGCGTGCCACTGAACTTCGTCCGCCAGAAGAGGCCTGAGTTCCCTTCCTGGGCTGGGAAATTCTCCGGCCGATTCGCATCGGTGAACTGGAAGCGCTGCATCTCCGCCGCCATTCTGGCGTCCAGGATGCGCGTCCCCTGATACTCTCCCCCATTCAGCAGGGCGATGAAGAACCTGGAGAGATCCGCGACCGAGGTGCGGACTCCTCCGTCGGGGTAGGTCGTGCCGCCGTAGAGCGGGATGGGAATGATGTGGCCATTCTGCGAGACGAAGAGCGTGGAGTGGTTCGCGAGATCGATCTCGGACAGGAACCACCCGGTGCGCGTCATCCGCAACGGCGCAAAGATGTGCTTGCGCGTGTAGGCGTTGAGGGGTTCACCGAAGGCGCGCTCGACGATATAACCTGCGAGACCTGCCCCGATGTTGGAGTAGTCGCGTTGCGTCTCCGGCCTGGCGTTCAGGAAGTTCTCGCGCGAGTAATTCTTGCCGTCAGGTGCGAAGTACTGCTCGAGGAACTGACCGAGGGGCACGGGTGAGTCGCCACCGTAGTGGTAGGTCCCCGAGTAGACTTCCCACCGGTCCGTAATCCCGGAGGTGTGCGTCGCGAGGTGCCGAAGTGTGATTTTCTCGCCCGGGTGGTGCGGGTTCACTACCCGGAACGGCAGGTAGGTGTTGATGTCCTCGTCGAGCGAGAGCTTCCCCTCATGGACCGCGCGCATCATTGCCACGCCGGTGAAGGGCTTGGCGATCGAGCCGACGTTCATGATCGTGTGCGGGGTGAACGGCCGCGTGCGCGGCTGATCGGCGAAGCCATACCCCTGCATCCACACGACCTGACGGTTGATGATCACGGCGGCACCGAGCCCCATGATGCCCGCATCAGCCATCTACTGCGTGATCAGACTGTCGAGGGGCGCATTTGTCGGGAATACCGGCGATTGCGCCTGGAGCGCCACCGAGAATGCGCCGGAGAGAGCCAATCCCGCGGCTGCTCTGAACATGGTCGCAAAGCGCATGTGACGCCTTTCCAATAGTCGGTGAGGCCGAGCGCTCGCCCCATCGCCCAGTCCGCACGGAACCACCATCCATTCCAAGAACGGATCGTCAAACGCTGGACGGTCTCAGCACCGGGACGGCTGCGCGCGTCGCAGGGTTTCATCCCAATCCCAGAAGAGGCGAGCTAGAACGCAGCCATTGACTTGCAACGATTGAAACATCCCGACGAGACATCTATTGCGTGATCCGGCCCCGGACGTTACCGTCGTATTGGATTCCCATAGGACGGAACGATGGCGGAAAAGCTGGACGTGCAGCAGGGCACCCTTGCCCTGATGATTCTCAAGACCCTCGAGGTCCTCGGGCCGCTGCATGGCTACGGCGTCTGTCGCCGCATCGAGGAAACGAGCAAGCATCGCCTCACACTCAACTATGGCACGCTGTACCCCGCGCTCCTCAAGCTCGAACAGGAAGGTTTTGTCACCGCCGCGTGGGGCCAGTCCGAGAACAATCGCCGCGCCAAGTACTACACGCTCACTGCCGCGGGGCGCCGGCAACTGGCGCGCGAAGCCCGGGAATGGCATCGCACCGCCGATCTCATCGCCGCCTTTCTCGCACCGCGACGGGAGGCGCCATGAGATACGTTCGCGCCGCGCTCGCGCGCCTCGCCGGCGTCTTCGCCGGACACCGCGCGGACGACGACCTCCGCGATGAGCTGCAATCACATCTCGAGATGGAGACCGCCGAGAACATCCGGCGTGGCATGCATCCGGATGAAGCGCGGCGTCGGGCGCTGCTCGGTTCCGGGGGGCTCACCCAGGCCGTCGAGGCCATTCGGGATCAGCGTGGGCTGCCCTGGGTCGAAGGCATCGCTGCCGACATCAGGTATGCCGTACGCGCGCTGAGTCACAGCCGCGCCTTCAGCGTGGTGGTCCTCGTCACGCTGGCGCTCGGCATCGGCGCCAACACGGCGATCTTCAGCGTCGTGCGCGGCGTGCTGCTCAAGCCCCTGCCGCACCGCGACGGCGACCGGCTGATCTACCTGCGGCAGTCGGCCGACGGAGACGAGAGAGCCAACCTCACCTTCTCCGTTCCGGAAGTCCGCGAGTTCCGGGCTGGAGTCCCGTCGCTGGGCGGCATCGCGGAGTACTCCTCATGGTTCGGCACACTCCAGGGCGACAACGTCGCCGTCCGCATGGACATGGGGCTCGTCACCGGCAACTTCTTCGAAGTCATGGGGCTCGCACCGGTGCTGGGCAGGGTCACGGAGCCGAGCGACGACGGGATCGGTGTCCCTCCGGTGATGGTCCTGACCCACGAGTTCTGGATCAGACGCTTCGGCGGAGATTCCGCCGTTGTCGGGAAGCAGGTGCGGCTGGACGGCAACTCGGTGACGGTGATCGGCGTGCTCCAGCCCGCGCCGTTCTTTCCCGACCGTGTGGATGCCCTCCTCAACATGGTCGTCAGCCCGCACCACACCAGCGCGTTCATGGTGCAGAATCGCTCGCATCGCATGACCGAGATGATCGCGCGGCTTGCGCCCGGCGCCACAATGGCACAAGCGCGAAGCGAAGTCGCCGCGGTCTACGGGCGGATGCTGCGCGAACATACGGAAGCGTACGATGCAGGATCCCATCCGCGCGTTGCCGTCATCCCCTTCAAGGAAGCGCTGGGTGAGCGCGCGCGGCCGACGCTGTGGCTGCTCATGGGGGCGGCCGCATTCGTCCTGATCATCTCCGCCGCGAACGTCGCGAACCTGACGCTCATGCGCGGCGTGCGCCGAGAGCACGAGTTGGTGGTACGGGCGGCGCTCGGCGCCGGTGTGTCGCGGCTGCGGCGCCTGCTGCTGGTCGAAAACCTCGTGCTGACGCTGCTGGGCGCCGTCCTCGGCGTCGTCATCGCGATCGGCGGGGTGCGGCTACTGACCTCGTTCGTCGCGCGTACGTCGGCACGCGCCAGCGAGATCCGTCTCGACGGCATGGTGCTTGGCTTCACACTCGCGCTGTCGGTGGCGCTGGCGTTGCTCCTGTCACTCGTGGCGTCGCTGCCGAAAGAAGGCACCTTCGCGTCGATGTCGGCGGGCGCGCGCCGGATCACCGGGAATCTGAGCAAGCATCGGCTTCTGCGGGCGCTCGTCGTGGCGCAGATCGCGGTGTCCGTCGTGCTGCTTGCCGGCGCGGGGCTGCTCACGCGCACCATGATCCAGCTCTCCCAGGTGGACACCGGGCTCAGGACCGAGGAAGTGCTCACGCTGCCGGTGCCGCTGCTGAATCCGACGCGGATCAGCCCCGAGGCGGACGCCGCGTCCAAGCAGTTGTATGAGCGCATGCGGAGCGAGATCCGGGCGCTGCCCGGCGTCATCGAGGTGGGCGTCGGTTCCACGATGCCGTTGCGCACCTCGCAGGTTGCGCTCGACGTGAGCGCGGAGGGCAAGGCGCTCGCCGTGGGCGAGGCGACGCCGCGCGCCGATCTGCGGACCGCGGGCCCCGAGTACTTCCGGGCGGCGGGGATCACGCTGCTCACCGGGAGGGAATTCGAGATCACCGACCAGTCCGGCGCCGCCAAGGTCGTGATCATCAACCAGGCGCTGGTCAACCGGTTCTTTCCCGGCGAAGATCCGATTGGAAAGCGGATCGCCTGGACGGGCGAAGTGCTGAAGTTCACACCGTTCAGCGGCGACTGGCGCACGATCGTCGGCGTGGTCGGCAACACCCAGGATGGAGGGCTCGACGCGGAACCCCAGCCGGTGGTGTTCATGCCCTTTGCGCAGGAGTTCGCGATCGGCGGAGGGCTGGTGATTCGCGCCGACAGCAACGTGGCGGCCCTGGCGGGCGCGGCGACGCGCATCGTCCGGCGCATCGCCCCGACGATTCCCATCGAGAATGTGCTGACCGTGGCGCAGATCAAGGATCAGAGTGTGGCGCCCCGGCGCCTGAATGCGGCGCTCGTCTCGGCGTTCGGCCTCCTGGCGGTGATCATCGCGGCGGTGGGGATCGCGGGGGTGCTGGCGTTCTCGGTGAGCGCGCGTACCACCGAGCTCGGCATCCGCATGAGCCTTGGGGCCGACAGCGGCATGGTGCAGCGGATGATCCTGCGGGAGGGAGGCGTGCTGCTGGCGATGGGCCTCGTGCTGGGCGTTGCCGGTGCCGTGTTTGCCGGCCGAGTCATTCGCGGGCTGCTCTTCGGTGTCGCGCCGCACGATCCGACGACGTTGATCGGCGTGGCTGCGATGATGGCGGCCATCGGGATCGGCGCCTGCTGGATCCCGGCGCGCCGAGCGGCGCGGATCGACCCGGCCATCACCATGAGAGGATGACACGACCATGGCCAGGATAGCCGGTGGTTGCAACCTGGTCACTTTCCTGACCGGATCATTGGCCCTCTTCATTCTCCGTTCCACCTTCCTGCCACGAACCCTGGGTGTGCTGTTGGCGTTCGGCGGCCTGGGCTGGTTGACCTTTCTGTCAGCGTCGTTTGCCAGCGACCTGTTCCCCTACAACCTGTTTCCCGGGATTGTCGGACAAGGATGCCTGACCCTCCGGCTCCTGCTGAGGGGAGTGAACGAGCAACGATGGAAGGAGCAGGCGAGCCTGGCAGGGAGCGCATGAGCAGCCCGCCGGTCTTCCCGGAGCACCCATGACTCGCACCACGAACGCCAGAATCGCCGGCGTCACCTACCTTTTCTACATCGCGGTCGGCCTCACCAGCATGGTGCTGTCCGGTCGCGCGTCCGGTGGAGCCGGGATCGCGGAAAAGCTCGCGAGCATCGGCCAGCACACGACAGCCATGGGCGTGGTCACTCTGTCCGGGCTGCTGCAGTCCGTTGCGGCGCTGGTGCTGGCCGTGACGACCTATGCGCTCACCCGCGAGGAGGACCCCGATCTTGCCATGCTGGGCCTGACCTGCCGGGTCGGCGAGGGGCTCATCGGCATAGGCATCCCGACATCCCTGGGACTGGTCTGGCTCGCGACAGCCACCGGTGCGGATGCCCCCGACACAGCGGCGGCGCATGCGCTCGGCGCGTTCCTGCGCGAGGTGGGAGGATGGACCTCGCTCACCAGCGCGACCTTCTTCGCCGTGGGCAGCACGCTCTTCTCCTTCCTGTTTCTCCGGGGTCGGCTGATCCCCATCTCACTCGCCTGGCTCGGCGTAATCGCTTCCGGCCTGCTCGTGGCGTGCCTTCCCCTCCGGCTCGCCGGATTCCTCGACGGCCCGGTCACCCTGTTCATGTGGCTGCCGATGCTGGTGTACGAGGTGACGCTGGCGATCTGGCTGCTCATCAAGGGCGTCGCCGCGCCGGCACCACGATAGGCGGAACAGACGCACAGTCCTGCTGCGCGTCTCCCGCGAGGACTGGGGCAGCGAAGCCATCCGATCCTTTCGGGCAACGCGGCATCCTTCGACCGGCCGCCGACAGCTTCACCGGCTCAAGCGGACGGGTCGCCGGACCCAAACACCGTGGCCCCATGATTCCCGAGGGTTGTGATCCTCCCGTAGACTGACGTCAGAGTGGCACGAACAAGAAGGAGCGGTCATGAGCACAGCTGTCGTGCCGGAACGGATTGGAGAAACGTCGCCGCGGGCTAAAGCCAGGATCGCCGGTGTCTTCTATCTGCTCACCATTGCCATGGGAGTGGTCGCCCAGGGCGTTGTGAGCGAGAGGCTCGTTGTATCCGGCGACGCCGCAGCTACGGCGACCAACATCCTGGCGCATGAGGCGCTCTTTCGGCTTGGCTTCGCGGTCTACCTCATCGAAATGGCGTGCCAGGTCACGATGACGGCGCTCTTCTACGACCTGCTCAAGCCGGTGAGCCGGAGTGGCTCCATGCTGGCGGCGATCTTCGGCCTCATCGGCTGCACCATCAAGATCCTCAGTCGCCTCTTCTTCTTCGCTCCCTTGCTCGTCCTGGGAGGGGCGCACTACCTGACTGTATTCGACACGCAGCAATTGCAGGCGCTGGCACTCCTCTTCCTCCACATCAACCACCAGGCCGAGACAATCGCCGTGGTGTTCTTCGGTCTCTATGCCCTCGTGAAGGGCTATCTGGTGTTCAAGTCCACCTTCCTGCCTCGAATCCTGGGTGTGTTCGAGGTTGTCGGAGGGTTGGGCTGGCTGACCTATCTGTACGAGCCGCTCGCAGCTCGTCTCCTCCCCTACATCCTGGCTGCCGCTGCTGTCGGGGCAGCATCGCTGGTCCTGTGGCTCCTCGTGTTCGGGGTGAACGAACAACGATGGAAGGAGCAGGCCGACGCAGCAGCGGCGTCCATCTGGCGATGAACGCCCGCCCGCTCCAGCGATGCTTGCCCCTTGCTTGGGGAGTTCAAATTGACCGTCCTGGTTTGCGATCCCTGAAGGGTTCGGAAGACGCTGCATCGCGGACGGTGTTTGTGGGTGACGGATTGCCTGGAGGGAGCGACCCTCTCCGGTGCTATGTCGTCTGACTGGCTGAGGCGCGATTCCCTGCGGCAGGGGACGAGAGGCACGGCCTGGGACATGGCCCTCGATGTGCGCGAGTTCGATATTCGCCTGGACGAGATCTGCATACCGCTGCGGCTGTTCTACGGCGAGCGGGACATCACTGCGCCAACAGCGCGGGTACGGAGGGTCGTTGCCGTCCTGCCGACTGCCCGCCTCACCACCTATGAGCATGGGGCCCACCGGTCGACGCTCTGCAACCGTTGTGAGGAGATCGCGCACGTGCTGGCAGGGGAGCCGCTGGCAGGGGAAAAGGCCGGTCTGCGGATCGTATGAACCGTCGGCCGCTGGCGGCTTGGCAGCCAACAGGCGGCCACGCCCCGCTATCGGGGTCCTGTGGCCCGATGGGCCCGACCCCGCGCTCCGGGCCCATCCAGCCTGGCGACGCCGGATACCCCTTGGCCGGGTCAGGGGCCGCCAAGCCAGGCACCGGAGGCTCGGGGCTGCGCCCGGTCGCCCTCCTGCTATATTCCCGCCCGTCAGAAAGCAGTCCCCTGGTCCCCAATTCCGGAGTGTTCATGCGTACGATGGTCATCGCGGCCCTGGCTGGCGCCCTGCTGGGCTGCGGTCAGGCGGGCGCGGGCGGTGGAAGCAGCAAGCTCGCCACCCAGGACGACAGCGTCAGCTACATCCTGGGCTACAAGATGGGCGAAAATCTGAAGCAGCAGTCCGTGCCGGTGAAGCCGGAAGTGATCTTCCAGGGTCTCCGTCAGGCGATGGCCGGCAGCCCGGCGACGATGCCGGACTCGGTGATGCAGGCGACGATGATGGGCTTCCAGGTGCGGATGATGGGTATCCAGCACCAGAAGGATTCCATCGCCTCAATCGACAACAAGCGCGAGGCCGACAAGTTCCTCGCCGACAACAAGGGCAAGGACGGCGTGAAGACCACTGCGAGCGGCTTGCAGTACAAGGTGCTGAAGGAAGGCACCGGGGCCCACCCCAAGGCGACGAGCATTGTCACGGTGCACTACGTCGGCACCCTGCTCGACGGCACGGAGTTCGACAGCTCGGTGCGGCGCGGCCAGCCGTACACCACACCGCTGAATCAGGTCGTCAGCGGCTGGACCGAGGGGATACAGCTCATGACCAAGGGCGCCAAGTACCAGTTCTGGATTCCCGGTGACCTGGGCTATGGCCCGCAGGGTTCGCCGCCGCGTATCCCGCCGAATGCCACGCTGGTGTTCGAGGTGGAGTTACTGGATTTCAAGTAGGGAGCAGGTGGCAGGGAGCAGGTGGCAGGGAGAGGGCGGCAAGTGGGTCGCGGATCACGCGATCTACTTGCCATCTTTTTTCTGCCCTGCCACCTGCCACCTGTCCTCTGCCACCTCTTGCTTACCTCCCGCGCTTCAGGTCGAGCTCCATACACACATCCGCCCGCGCATACCCCGTGCTGGGCGGCAGCGGCCCATGCCGGAAGCCGAGCCGTTCGTAGAGTCGGATTGCGCCGGCGAGACTGCTGTTGGTCAGCAGGAACACGCTCTGTGCGTCCGCCTCACGCGCGAACTGAACCACCGCTTCACCGAGCAGTCGCCCGACTCCCTGTCCCTGGTGCGAGGGCCGCACCGCCATCTTGGCCAGTTCGAAACGGTCGGCTGACTCCCGCACCGCCGCGACGGTACCCACCGGTTCGGCACCATCCAGCGCGAAGAAGATCTGGCCGCCGGGCGCGATGATGGATGCCACCGGGTTCTCCAGCGTCTTCAGGTCGGCGGGTTCCAGCCGGAAGAGCCGCTCAATCCATTCGCGATTGAGCCGGGTGAAGGCGGGGGCCAGGTCGGGGTGGAACGGGACGATGATCACTGAGACGGAAATCCGGTTAGGGAAAAGCCATCAGCCGTCAGCCGTCAGCCGAGGGCGGTGGACCATTGGCCGTTGGTAAGAACCGAATACCTTCGCCTCGCCCAACCAACCACCCAACCGCCCAACCGCCTAGAGCCTCCCCCGCAACTGCTCACTGATCGTCGCGAGATGATGGTCGTCATGTTCCGCGACGAAGATCGCCAGATCCACCAGCCGCATGCTGACCTCGAGCCGGGGATGGCGGGCGGAACGGAGCCAGTCGGCCTCGTCGGCGTCATCGAGCTGCCGGACGAGGAGGCGCCGCGCGGTCTCGAAGCCCGTGAGCAGATCACTCAACGGGCGATCGTTGTGGTGCGCCCCCCAGGTCCGCCGGTTCTCGAGATCCGCTTCCTGGAGTGTCAGGCGGCCAACGGCGATATCCTCGATGCGCGCGAGCCAGAGCGGCTCGAGATCCCAGAGGTGACCGACATTCTCCTGGATGGACCACTGGTCGCCCCGACGCAGGGTGAGCTGGGCGGGCGCGAGATCCTTGAGGCGATCGACGAGACGCGCCGGTGTACCGCGCAGGCGCTCCACCAGGCCGGCGGCGGCGCTCACGGGGTAATCGAACGAGAACTTCCGTGCGAACCAGGGCTGACGGGGAACCATGTGATTCAGGGTGTGGGTTATTCGCGCACTTCGGGATAGTACCAGACCCGCCGCAACAGGCCGCCGCGCACTTCGTACACCGAAAGCGCGGCTTGGGAGCGGGGACCATTCGCTCCTGCCCAGCGGGCCCGCTCCCGGACCGACACCCACGGACCGAGTGCGCTGATCGCTTCGATGTCGGAGCGCGCCGTGGGGAGCCGGCGGAAGTAGTCGATCAGTCCGGAGCGAACCGCGTCGGCGCCGCGCAATTCGACGGTGATGGAATCTCCGGCCAGGTTGAGCCAGACGAACTCGGGGGCGATGTGCCGCAGCACCGCGTCGACATCGTGGCTGTTGTAGGCGGCGAAGTAGCTGCGCACTACGATAAGCGACGCGGAGTCGGCGGCGGCGGCGGCGGGCGCAGCCTGGGCCTGGATCGTCGAGCGGGAAAGCAGGAGCAGGGCGAGCGCGAATCCAATTCCGCCCAGCGCCCACCGCCTATCGCCCCAGTTGCCCACTCCCATCGCCTAGAACCGCACCTGCGTGATCCGTCCCTCTGGCCCGACCAGCCATCCCGCCTGCGGTGTGGCGAAACCGGCGCTCCAATAGCTGAGGGTATCGAGCGGCTGCCAGGTCGTCCCATCATCGGCGGTGACGGCGGCGCCCTTCGGGCCGACGGCGACGAATCGCGGGCTGCCCGCCACCGGCGCGGCGCCGTAGACTGCGCCGGGAAAGGTCGGTCGCGTGCCGGGTTTCCAGGTGAGGCCGCCATCGTGGGTGACGACGACATTGTCGGTCCAGCTGTCGGCCACACCGATATCACCACCGACTGCGATGCCATCCTTCGGTGAACGAAAGGCGATCGAGGTGTGGCCGGTGGTGCTGCTGCCCTGCACGATCGGCGTGGACACATGGGTCCAGCTCTTGCCCCGGTCGGCCGTTGAAAACAGCCGCGCTTCCTTCCCTGCGCCCGTCGCCACCCACGCCATCTGGCTGCCCTGTGTGATCACGCAGGTGCCGCTTGCGGCAAAGGCGCCTTCGCCCTCGGTAGCCCCGTCGAGATAGCGCTGCTCCCAGGTCTGGCCGGTGTCGGCGGTGACGAGATAGGGGAACCGGCCCCCCACGTTGTCGCTCCAGGCAATGCCGTTCTTCCGGTCCCAGAACGCGAAGCAGTCGTAGAACGCTTCCGGCGTGCGGTTGATGAACTGGATCTGCCAGTTCTGGCCGCCGTCGATGGTATGGTAGATCCGTGACTTGGTCCCGGGCCCGGAGGCGAGCAGCCATGCGGTCCGCGCATCGACGCCGTGCACGTCACGGAACTCCAGACTGTCCGCACCAGCGACCGTGCCCGCCCGCCAGCTCAGACCGCCATTCGTGGTCACCACGAACGCGCCACCGGTGCCACTCGCCCACACGATCTTGTCATTGACGACGCTGATGGCCTGGAGCCGCGCGGTGGTGCCGGAGACCTGGTCCTGCAGCGTGACGCCGGAGGGCGACAGTCGGACCGGCGGCAGAGTGGCCAGGGGCGGCGGGGGGAGCGAGGGTTCGCGGTACGGGCCGTAGCAGGCCAGCGAGCCAAGGGCGACAACGGCAGCAAGAGTGTGACGGGACATCAGGTGCTCGGCTGATGAGAGAGAAGGGACTCGGTCTACCGTAGGACGACGGGAATAGTATCAGCAGCACCAGCGGTCCGGCGACCACCTCCCATGAGATGCAGCGTGTTACGCCCGGCCCCGGAGCAGCGGGATCAGCCGGACCATCCACCCGATCAGGATGATGGCGTAGAGCGGATAGAGGAGCATCAGGTCGTAGCGCCAGCCGCGGGGGCCGCGCGCTTCGTAGATCAGCCCCAGGACCAGCGCGAGCAGCGGAATGTAGAGGGTCCAGGAGGAGGCCCCGGCGCGAGCACCGAACGGCAGCATCGTGAGCCCAGCCAGGAGCATGATACCGACAAACGAGAGAATGTACGCCGTATCCATGATGGTGCCACGGTACCGGGATCCGGTGTAGCCACCGGGAATCCAGTCCCCAGTGATCCGTGCCAGACTCTCGTCGTCGGGTGACTTGAGGGTCGCCGTCATGGTCGCACCCGATACTGCCTGGAAGATGACCGCTGCTCCATCGCGCAAGTCGAGAGGGTGGAGCTGATAACCAAATTGAACTTTCGAACCGGTGGAGGAATCCCCTGCAGTGCTTCGCTGGAACGGCTCCCCGAGGAGGTCGATGACCTCCTGCGGCGTCATGCCGGGGCGGATCTCACTCCACTTCGCGCTCCGGGTCCAGGTGGCGCGTGACTCGGGGAGCAGCTCGAGGATGCAGAACAGCAGGATCGCGATCAGCGCGGCGACGAGCGACAGCGTGGCGTAGGTCAGCGCGAAACCGCGGAGGATCACGCCGATGGCGACCGGGCCCGGCGCCGGGCTGGGCAAAGCCCCGTGCAGCAGGAGGCGGACGCTGAGGGCCAGGTTGGCGAGGACCAGCAGGAGGACGCCGAGATTGCGCCAGAAGAAAGGGCTCTGCATCAGGTCCCGAGCGCCGCGAGCGCGGCGACTTCCTCAGCATGGATGACCCGGAGCTGCGCGCTCAAGCCGGCGCACAGCTCCTTCACCCGCGCGGCGGGCAGGGGGAATTTCTTCTGGCTTTCCTGCGTCAGCTTGCCGAGCCGCTCCCAGACTGCCCGTACCTCCGCCGCTGGTGCGGCGGATCGAATCAGCTCCGATCGGCGGGCGAGCAGCCCACCTGCTTCCCGGCAGGCGGGAACATCGTCCGGCAGTGCGGCGGCGGCGAGGGCACTCCAGCGGGTGCCAAGCGCGGTGTAGCGTGCGGCGTCGTCCAGGCGCCCAGCCTCCCGCAATCCCTCGGCGAAGATGGTGCGGCAGAGCCCGCCACCGGTGCCGTAGTGCTCGATGTATTGATTGAGCGCGGTCAGGGCGGTCCAGAGGCGGGGACCGGCAGGGAACATCACCTCCCAGCTTTCCTTGCCGCCGTGACCCTCGATCCGGTCGGCCAGCTCGGTGAAGGCGTCCAGCCGGAAGTTGGCCATCTTCGCCTTGGTGAGGGTGGTGATGCAGGTACGGAGTGCATCCGCGGTTACGGCGGCGGGAGCGAGGCGCTTCTTTGTGGGCCCTGAGAGCCAGAGCAGCCGGTTGCGGAACTTGGCGATGCGGCCGCGGGCGCTGATGAGGTCGCGCAGAGAAATGGCGACGGGTGCCGGTGCGAGATCGTGGATCAGGGCGGTATCGCCGGTGATCGACTGGACGGTGACGACATGGTAGCCCCCTCCCGAGTACAGGGCAGGCATCGCGCGATGAGGCAGGTGCGCCATGTCGACCCAGGCGATGACCGGGCTTCCGCTGGCGAGCGCATCGCGCAACTGCTGCTCGGCAGTCTTGGCGCTGTTTGTCTCCTTCACCGTCGCGGTGTAACCCGGGCGCTGGGCCGCCGCAGTGAGATAGGCGAGATCGTCGGCCCAGAGATGGCGTCCGGCCAGAAAGAGGCTGGCGAAGTTTTCCTTCTCATAGAGAAAGGCGAACATCCCCGCGCCGATTCCGCCCGCCTGCAGGAAGAGCAGCGGTTCGCTGACGGCGACGCCGGCGTGATGCAGCAGGCGTTGCAGTGCGGCGGTGGCCGGGACGCGTCCGGCGATGGGGGTGGTCATGGGGAGAGGTTAGGGGCGGGAG
>Ga0163150_10001219_pt1 | contig 44608 bp, 41 predicted proteins | sample OliLakLV19P2IB_FD_148628 | JGI IMG/M metagenome (GOLD analysis project Ga0163150, IMG submission 148628) | Freshwater microbial mat bacterial communities from Lake Vanda, McMurdo Dry Valleys, Antarctica - Oligotrophic Lake LV.19.P2.IB | ecosystem: Environmental > Aquatic > Freshwater > Lake >... | reverse complement strand
GCGATTCCTCGCCAACGACCGCCCGGTCGCCGGCGAGGAATCGCGCCTCGCCTTCGCCCTCGGCAAGCGGCTGGCCCTGGTAGCGAAGAAGCTGGCTGCGTGACCGATGCACGCGGCGTCCCCCGCGAAATCGCGGGCGCGGCCAGGCGCTACTGGCTCGCCGCCTGCGCGTGCCTCGTCGCGCTGATTTTCCTGCTGGTGGCCTGGGAAGGGTTCCTCGCGCCGATACGGCCGGGCGGCTCCTGGCTCACGCTGAAGGTGCTGCCGCTGATGGCGCCGCTTTTCGGGGTGCTGCGCGGCAGGCGCTACACCTTCCAGTGGAGCACGCTGCTGATCTGGGCCTACGCGGCGGAAGGGGCGATGCGCACCTACACCGACACCGGCCTTTCCGCGCAGCTTGCCTTCGTGGAGGCGGTGCTCTCGATCGCCTACTTCAGCGCGGCAGTGGCGTATCTGCGGGCGACGCGGGTTCCTTGAGCCGGATCTCCTCGTGCAGCGAGATGGCCGCCACCAGCACCTCGCGCAGGAAGATGATCAGGGATACCGTCAGCGCGAAGACCGAGGCGATGAAGAGGATCGCAACCGTGCGCGACAGGTCGAGCGAGGTGTACGCGCCCAGGAACGCCGTGCCGATCAGCAGGCAGATCAGCAGCGCCGACATGACGCAGAAGCCGATCGACCACAGCACCAGGCGGATGCGCCGCCCCAGCAACGCCAGCTCGACCACGCTTTCGACGCGCTGGTCGCCGCGGGTGACGGGCAACAGGTCTTCCACGAACCGCCTGCGGTCGATGGCGCGCGCCAGGCGTCCCAGCAGCGCGTTGATGAGCGAGGCGATGGCCGTCAGCATGAACACCGGCGCGATCGCCAGCTGGATCACGCGCGTGATGTCGAAGACGTGGGCGTCGTAGGACGGCATTTCAGGCCTCCGGTCGCGCGGCGCGGGACTTGATCAGGGCGAAAACCAGCGGCAGCAGGGAAACCACGATGATGCCGATGATGATCGCGGTGAGGTTGCCGCGGATCCACGGGATGTTGCCGAAGAAGTAACCCGCGTAGATCAGCGATGCCACCCACAGGACGCCGCCGGCGACGTTGTAGGCCATGTAGCGGCGCGCGTTCATCTCCCCCATGCCGGCGACGAACGGAACGTAGGTGCGCACGATCGGCAGGAAGCGCGAGATCACCACCGCCTTGCCGCCGTGGCGTTCGTAGAACGCATTGGCGCGCTCCAGGTGCGCGGGGTTGAGCCAGCGCGAGCCGCTGCCGGTGAAGAAGCGTTTTCCGAGCCAGCGGCCGATGGCGTAGTTGACGCTGTTGCCCAGAACCGCGGCCGCGATCAGGAGCACCACCAGCAGGTGCGCGTTGAGCGATCCGGTGGCGGCGATCGCCCCGGCCACGAACAGCAGCGAATCGCCGGGCAGGAACGGCGTCACCACGAAGCCCGTTTCCGAAAAGATGATGGCAAACAGGATCGCGTACACCCAGAGGCCGTATTGCTGGACCATGCGCACCAGGTGCGCATCGAAATGCAGCACCAGGTCGATGAGATCCGCAACCATCAGGGAACGGCTTGTTCCGTGGCTTTTTTCTCGGGCTTCACGAAATCCTCGCGCGAGGCCCCGAGGTATTTCGCCAGCGGTGCCGCCACCAGCACCGAAGAGTAGATGCCGAAGCAGATCCCGATGGTCAGCGCGAGCGCGAAGTAATGCAGCGTGGCACCGCCGAAGAAGAGGATCGACAGCACCATCATCTGCGTGCTGCCGTGGGTGATGATGGTGCGCGAGATGGTGCCGGTGATCGAGGCGTCCATCACCTCGTCGACCCCGGCGCGGCGCATCTTGCGGAAGTTCTCGCGCACCCGGTCGAAGACCACCACCGATTCGTTCACCGAATAACCGAGCACCGCGAGGATGGCCGCCAGCACCGGCAGCGAGAATTCCCACTGGAAAAGCGCGAAGAAGCCCAGGATGATCACGACGTCGTGCAGGTTGGCGATGATGGTGGCCACCGCGAAGCGCCATTCGAAGCGGAAGGCCAGGTAGACCATGATGCCGATGCAGACGAAAAGCAGCGCCAGCGCGCCGTCGGTGGCGAGTTCCTTGCCGACCTGGCTGCCGACGAACTCCACGCGCTTCATCTCGGCCGAGGCGTCCTGCGCCTTCAGCGCCCGGGTGACCGCCTCGGCCTGTTTCTGCATCTCGACGTTCTGGCTGGTGCCCTCGACGCTCTTGAGCGGCAGTCGGATCAGCACGTCGCGCGACGAGCCGAAGTTCTGCACCGAGATGTCGGTCAGCCCGATGCCGTTCAACGCGGTGCGGATCTTCTCCGGCTCGGCGGCGTGGTTGTAGCTGACCTCCATCACCGTGCCGCCGGTGAATTCGATCGAGAAATGCAGCCCGCGCGTGGCCAGCAGCGCCACCGCCACCAGGAAGGTCACCAGCGAAATGATGTTGAAGACCTTCGCATGGCGCATGAAGGGGATCGTGCGCCGGATCTTGAAGAATTCCATGGTTACGCCGCCACTTTCTTGCTGGTGCCGTCTTTCTTCTTGCCGTCGCCCTTGTCATGCCAGCTGGTATCGCCGATCGACAGCCTGGCCACCTTCTTGCGCCCGCCGTAGATCAGGTTCACCAGCCCGCGCGAGACCACCACGGCGCTGAAGATCGAGGTCAGGATGCCCAGGCAGTGGACCACCGCGAAGCCGCGCACCGGCCCGGAGCCGAAGGCCAGCAGCATGAGGCCGACGATGAGGGTGGTCACGTTGGAGTCCAGGATGGTGCCGAAGGCGCGGTCGTAGCCGGCCTGGATCGCCATCTGCGGGGACATGCCGCTGCGCAATTCCTCCCTCACGCGCTCGTTGATCAGCACGTTGGCGTCGATCGCCATGCCGAGCGTGAGCGCCACGGCCGCGATGCCGGGCAGCGTGAGCGTGGCCTGCATCATCGAAAGCAGCGCCACCAGGAAAACGAGGTTGGAGGCCAGCGCCACCACCGAGATCACACCGAAAAGCGCGTAGTAGACGATCATGAAGGCCGCGATCGCCGCGAAGCCCCACAACACCGCGTGGTAGCCCTTTTCGATGTTTTCCTTGCCCAGGCTCGGGCCGATGGTGCGCTCTTCGATGATGTCCATGGGGGCCGCGAGTGCGCCGGCGCGCAGCAGCAGCGCCAGGTTCTTGGCCTCCTGCGCGTTGGGCATGCCGGAGATCTGGAAGCGGTTGCCGAATTCCTCGTTGATCACGGGCCAGGTGAGCACGGTGGTGCCGTTTTTTTCCACCAGCATCATCGCCATGCGCTTCCTCACGTTTTCGCGCGTGACCTGGCGGATGATGCGCCCGCCGGTGTCGTCCAGCACCATCTGCACCACGGCGCTGCCGCCGCGCTCCGGTGAATCGAAGCCCGGCTGCGAATCCTTGATGCGGTCGCCGGTGATGAGGACGTTTTTCTTCACCAGCACCGGGCGGCCTTCCTGGTCGAAGAACTTGTCGGTGCCGAAGGGCGCCGGCTGGTCCTTGTATTGCATGAATGCGTCCTGCCCGGGGCCCGCGGCCTGCTCTTCCGAGACCAGCCGCACCTCGAGGGTGGCGGTGCGACCCAGGATGTCCTTGGCGCGGCCGGGATCCTGCACGCCGGCCAGCTGGACCACGATGCGGTCCGAACCCTGCTGCTGGACGATCGGCTCCGCGACACCCAGCTCGTTCACCCGGTTGCGCAGCGTCTGGATGTTCTGCTGCAGCGCGAGGTCCTGTTCGCGCTTGACGACCTCGGGCTTGATCGTGGCCACCAGGGCCATTTCGCCGCCCGATTCCTGCTCGCGGATGGTGAGGTCGACCATCTCCGCGCCCAGCAGCTTGGCGGCCGCGGCACGCTGTTCCGCCTCGCGGAAGCGCACGGTGATGCGATCACCCTCGCGCCCGATGCCGGAGTAATAGATCTTTTTCTCGCGCAGGAGTCCCCGCGCATCGCCCAGGTAGCGTTCCACCGACTTGGTGGCAGCCGCCTTCATGTCCACCTGAAGCAGGAAGTGCACGCCGCCGCGCAGGTCCAGGCCCAGGTACATCGGCTTGGCGCTGAGGGCCTGCAGGAAATGCGGCGAGTTCGGCACCAGGTTGAGCGCCACCACGTAGCCGGCGCCCACCTTCGACTGGATGGTGTCGCGCGCCTTGATCTGGGTGTCGGTATCGCCGAAGCGGTAGCGCAGGGCGCCATCAACCATTTCCGCCTCGACCACCGGGACCTTGCCCGCGGCCAGCGCCTCGTCGAGGGTCTGGCGCAGCGCCGCGTCCACGGTGGCGCTGGCGCGCAGCGAGGAGACCTGCACCGCCGGCACCTCGCCGAACAGATTGGGGGCCGCGTACACGATGCCCACCACCAGCGCGATGCCGATGATCGCGTACTTCCACCACGGGTACTTGTTCATTCGAACCTCAGCAACTGGACCCTCGCCCCAGCCCCCTCCCGAAGCGGGGGAGCAAAAAGCGGGAAAGGGTTTCGCGAATTATTGAACGTCCTTGATGGTGCCCTTGGGCAGCAGCGTCGTCACCGCCTGCTTCTGCACCTGGATGGTGGTGTTCGGCGCGATTTCAAGGCTCAGGTAGTTGTCGTTGATCTTCGAGATCTTGCCGAGGATGCCCACGGCGATGACCTCGTCGCCCTTGGCGAGAGCCTCGAGCATCGTCTTGTGCTCCTTGGCCTTTTTCATCTGCGGACGGATCATGAGGAAATACAGGATCACGAACATCAGGACGATGGGCAGCATGCCCATCAGGGTGTCGCCCCCGGCGGGCGCGCCACCGGCGCCCTGGGCGTATGCGGTACCAATCATTTACGGATCACTCCGAGCGGAAATGTTTGAATTGAAAGGCGTTTGTACGCCCTAGCCAGCCTGCGATTCTAACATGCGGGCGGCCCTGAATCCCATTATGAAATCCGCCAGCGTACCGGCCTCGATCGCACCGCGCAGGCCCGCCATGAGCTCCTGGTAGTAGTGCAGGTTGTGGATGGTATTGAGCCGCGCGCCCAGGATCTCGTTGGCGCGGTGCAGGTGGTGCAGGTAGGCGCGGGAGAAGTTGCGGCAGGCATAGCAGGCGCACTGGGGATCGAGCGCTCCAGTGTCGTCGCGGTGGCGCGCATTCTTGATCTTCACGTCGCCGTTGCGCGTGAAGAGCCAGCCGTTGCGCGCGTTGCGCGTGGGCATCACGCAGTCGAACATGTCGATGCCCTGTTCGACCGCTCCCACCAGGTCTTCCGGCGTGCCCACGCCCATCAGATAGCGCGGCCGGTCGACGGGAAGTCGTGGCGCAGTGTGGGCCACGATGCGCGTCATATCTTCCTTGGGCTCGCCCACGGAAACACCGCCGATCGCGTAACCATCGAAGCCGATGTCGGTCAGCCCCGCGAGTGATTCATCACGCAGGTCCTCGTACATGCCGCCCTGCACGATGCCGAAAAGCGCATTGCTGTTGCCGGCATGCGCGTCCTTCGAACGCTTCGCCCAGCGAAGCGACAGCCGCATCGACTCCGCGGCCTGGTCGACGGTGGCGGGATAGCCGGTGCATTCGTCGAACACCATCACGATGTCGGAGTTCAACACACGCTGGATGTTCATCGACTCTTCCGGCGTAAGGAAGAGCTGGTCGCCGTTGATGGGCGACTGGAACGCCACGCCCTCCTCGCTCAGCTTGCGCATGGCGCCGAGGCTGAAGACCTGGAAGCCGCCCGAATCCGTGAGGATGGGACCGTCCCAGCCCATGAAACGATGCAGGCCACCATGCGCGCGGATCACGTCCAGGCCCGGGCGCAGCCACAGATGGAAGGTGTTGCCGAGCACGATGTGCGCGCCGATCTCCTTCAGCTCCGCGGGGCTCATCGCCTTCACCGTGCCGTAGGTGCCCACCGGCATGAAGGCCGGCGTCTCGACCTTGCCATGGGTCAGCGTCAACGTTCCGCGCCGCGCCGCGCCGTCCGTCTTGTGTAGTTGGAAATGCATAGTTGTCTCCGCGGCGCAGGCCGGGGCCCAATTTCATTTCCAGTGCGGCGGAAACGTCTTGTCGAAAAACGGCAGCGCCTCGATACGATCGCCCCAGGCCTTGAGCGCCGCCGGCACGAGATCGGTGAGCTTCGTCTCCGGCTTGCGCACGGTGACGCGCTTCACGTAGCCGTACCACGGGTAGAGCACCAGGTCGGCCGCGCTGATCTCGTCGCCGGTGAGGAACCTGCCCTGCAGCTGGGTCGAGAGGAACGCGAGCTCCTCGCCCAGGCGCACCTTCGCCTTCTCCACCTTCGCCAGGTCGGGCTCCGCGCCATCCTTGCCGAAGAACTCGGTGGTGATCGGGTCGATGCCTTCGAGGTCCAGGTACTGGTCGATCTCGCGGATGAGCCGGCGCACGCGCGTGCGCGATTTCACATCGCCGGGAAAGAGCTTCGGGCCCGCACTGAATTTCTCGTCGAGATATTCGAGCACCACGGTCGACTCCCAGACCGCGTAGCCGTCGTCGACGATCGTCGGCACCTGGTGGCGCGGATTGATCGCGATGAACTCGGGCTTGCGCGTGTCGCCCGCGGAGAACGACAGCACGTGCAGGTTGTACGGGATCGCCTTCAGCTCGAGCGCCAGCCACACGCGCCAACCATAGGGCGAGCCCTGGCCGGTGTAGAAATCCAATGCCATGTACTTCTCCTAGCGTTGTAGGGTAAATCCTTCGAGGCAGATCGCGGGCGCCGCCCCCGCGGCGAGGCTTGCCACGACGCGCCCCGTCGCCAGCGCCAGTGTAAAGCCCAGCGCGCCGTGGCCCACGTCGAGCCACAGGTTGGCGTACGGCGTGGCGCCGATCACCGGCGTGCCACGGGGTGTCGCCGGGCGCATGCCGCACCAGGGCTTGAGCGCGCTGAAATCGGTCGCGCGCGGGAACGTGTTGCGCACCTCCTGCACCAGCTGGTCGACGCGCTCCACATCGATCACCGCGCGCCGCCCCGAGAGGTCCGCCATGCCGGCGACGCGCAGCTCATCCCCGATGCGCGCATAGACCACCTTGCGCTTGTAGTCGGTCACGCTGATGCGCGGGGCAGCGGATTCGTTCGTGATGGGCAGCGAGAGGCTGTAGCCCTTTAGCGGATAGACCGGAATGCGAATGCCGAGGGGTTTCGTCAGCCACGGGGCGTTGTTGCCGAGTGCGAGCACGTAGGCATCGGCCTCGAGCACGCCCGCGCTGGTCTCCACGCCCATCAGCCGGCCGCGCGACGCCAGCAGGCGTTCGACCTCGATGCCGAAGCGGATCGTCACCGGGTTCGGGCCCGCGGCCATCAGGCGCGCCAGCTCGTTGCAGAACTTGAACGTGTCGCCGGCGTCTTCGCTCGGTGTGTAGATCGCGCCGGCGATGCGCGGGGCCATGTCGGACAGCGCCGGCTCGAGCTGCACACACGCCCCCGCATCGAGCGCCTGCTGCTCGGCGCCCAGGGTGCGCTGGTACTCCATCAGGCGCACGGCCGCATCGAACGATTCGCGCTGCGTGTGGACCACCAGCTTGCCGTTCTGCACGTAGTCGAAATCAACCGGCTGCGTGCGCACCAGCTCGTGCATCAGGTCGCGGCTGTAGAAAGCCAGGCGCAGCAGGCGCTGGGTGCTCTCGTCGGCGGTGCGCTGGTTGCACGCCGCCAGGAATTCGAGGCACCAGCGCCACTGGTCCGGGTCGATCGCGGGCTTGAAGCGCAGCGGCGAATCACGGCGCAGCAGCCACGGCGGGATCTTGGGAATGACCGACGGGCTCGCCAGCGGCGCTACGTAGCTGTACGAGAGTTGCCCACCGTTGGCGAAGCTGGTCTCGAGACCGACGCCGGCGTTGCGTTCGACGATCGTGACCTCGTGCCCGTCGCGCCACAGGTACCAGGCGCACGACAGGCCGACCACGCCGGCTCCGAGGACGATGACTTTCATGAAGGCCGCGAGTTTAGCTTGCTTTCCCCGGCCGGATCACTTTCCCCGGCTCGCGCCGGAGGCGACCTGGAACGCACTTCAGGGAACGCCGATGTCCGCCGATGCCGCGCCGATGGCCGCCGATAAAACCGCATAGTGTTCGCGGCCACATCAAGGGGGCACGAAACCCGCATACCGCTTCCAATTCGCGAGGTTCAGGCACGGGCACGAAGCCCGAATACCGCTTCCAATTCGTGAAGTTCAGGCCCGGGCACGAAACCCGAATGCCGCCTCCAATTCGCGAGATGCATCGGCGGCCATCGGCGTGGCATCGGCGCCCATCGGCGTTCCCTGAAGTGCGGTCGCCTCCGGCGCGAGCCGGGGAAAGCCAAAAAAAAGCCGCCCGGAGGGCGGCCCTTGATTGCCGCGGCGGCGGCTCTAGAGCAAAGGCACGATCAGCAGCGCCACGATGTTGATGATCTTGATCAGCGGGTTCACGGCCGGGCCGGCGGTGTCCTTGTAGGGATCGCCCACGGTATCGCCCGTCACCGCGGCCTTGTGGGCATCGCTGCCCTTGCCGCCATGGTGGCCGTCCTCGATGTATTTCTTGGCGTTGTCCCACGCGCCGCCGCCGGTGCACATCGAGATGGCCACGAAGAGGCCGGTCACGATCGTGCCCATCAGCATGCCGCCCAGGGCCTGCACGCCCGCGTCGCGGCCCATCAACTGGCCGACGATCAGCGCCACCGCGATCGGCGAAAGCACCGGCAGCAGCGACGGGATCATCATTTCCTTGATGGCGCCCTTGGTCAGCAGGTCCACGGCCTTGGAGTAATCGGGCTTGCCGCTGCCGTCCATGATCCCCTTGATCTCGCGGAACTGGCGGCGCACTTCCTCCACCACGCTGCCCGCGCAGCGCCCCACCGCCTCCATCGCCATGGCGCCGAAGAGGTAAGGGATGAGGCCGCCGGCGAACAGGCCGATGATGACCGCGGGATTGGACAGGTCGAACGTGATGTGGCGCCCTGCTTCCTCCAGCTTGTGGGTGTAATCGGCGAACAGCACCAGGGCGGCGAGGCCCGCGGAGCCGATGGCGTAACCCTTGGTGACCGCCTTGGTGGTGTTGCCCACGGCGTCCAGGGGATCGGTCACGTTGCGCACTTCCTTCGGCAGCTCCGCCATCTCGGCGATGCCACCCGCGTTGTCCGTGATCGGGCCGTAGGCGTCCAGCGCCACCACGATGCCGGCCATCGAAAGCATCGAGGTCGCCGCGATCGCGATGCCGAAGAGCCCGGCAAGTGTGTAGGCCGCGTAGATCGCCAGGCAGACCGAAAGCACCGGCCAGGCGGTCGAGCGCATCGACACACCGATGCCCGCGATGATGTTGGTGGCGTGTCCCTTGGTGGAAGCTTCGGCCACGTGTTTCACGGGCGCGAAGTCGGTGCCGGTGTAGTACTCGGTGATCCAGACCATCAGGCCGGTCAGCACCAGGCCCACGACGCAGCAGCCCCAGAGCTTCATGACGTATTGCGGGTCCGGGCTCGCGCCCCTCATCATCCAGTCGGTGACGAAGTAGAAGGCGATGAGCGAAAGCAGGCCCGCGACCGCGAGGCCGCGATAGAGGGCGTTCATGATCTTGCCGCCCTCCATGGTCTTCACGAACATGCAGCCGATGATGGAGGCGATGATCGACACGGCGCCGAGCACCAGCGGATAGGTGACCGCGCTGCCCACGATGGCGGGGCTCGGCATCAGCAGCGCCGCCAGCACCATGGTGGCGATGATGGTCACCGCGTAGGTCTCGAACAGGTCCGCGGCCATGCCGGCGCAGTCGCCGACGTTGTCGCCGACGTTGTCCGCGATCACCGCCGGGTTGCGCGGGTCATCCTCGGGAATGCCGGCTTCCACCTTGCCGACCAGGTCCGCTCCGACATCAGCACCCTTGGTGAAGATGCCGCCACCGAGGCGCGCGAAGATCGAGATCAGCGAGGAGCCGAACGCGAGGCCGATGAGCGGCTTCACGATGTCACCCATCTTCGTGCCCGCAACGGCCGAGCCGTTGAGGAACATGAAGAAACCCGCGACCGAAATGATGCCCAGTCCCACGACCAACAGGCCGGTGATGGCGCCGCCCTTGAAGGCGATGTCGAGCGCCGGGCCGATGCCGCGGCGCGCCGCTTCCGCGGTGCGCACGTTGGCACGCACCGACACGTTCATGCCGATGTAGCCCGCCGCGCCGGAGGCGATGGCGCCGATCGCGAAGCCCAGCGCCGTGATCCATCCGAGACCGGGCACGAAGCCCAGCACCAGGAAGATCACCACGCCGACCACGCCGATGGTGGTGTACTGGCGATTGAGGTAGGCCTTCGCGCCGGTCTGGATCGCCGCCGCGATTTCGCGCATGCGGTCGTTGCCGTCGGGCTGCTTGAGGATCCACATCGCGGTGAAGCCGCCGTACAGCAGGGCGATGACCCCGCATACAAGCGCCAAGAGGATTGCCTGGTTCAACATGGAACTTCTCCCATTTATTTTGTGATTGCGGTGAGGCGTGAGGCCAAAAAATGTCTACAGCGTGAAATCGGTGCGGGTCTTCCTGCGGACGGCGGTGTTTTTCAGGCGCACGTACCGGGGCAGCCCGTTCTCGAATTTCGGGAACGCCTCGCCCACGATCAGCGGGGTGAGGTAATTGCGGCACCTGGTGGTGATGTGGAAGCCGTCAGGCGTGATGAAGTCGCGCGGCATCTTCTTCTCGACGTTGGCGACGTCGGAGAGGTTCGCGACACCGATTTTCCAGCGATAAGGCTTGCTCGAAGTGCGCACGATCGTCGGCATCACCGCGTTCATGCCCTTCAACGCGTACTCCACCGCGGCCTTGCCGACGGCATAGGACTGCTCCAGGTCGGTCTTCGAGGCGATGTGGCGCGCGGAGCGTTGCAGGTAGTCGGCCACCGCCCAGTGGTGCTTGAGGCCGAGCCTGCCGCGCACCAGTTCCGCGATGCGCGGGGCCACGCCGCCCAGCTGCGAATGGCCGAAAGCGTCCTTCAGCCCCGACTCGGCCAGGAACCTGCCGTCCTTGTCGCGCAGGCCCTCGGAGACGCCGACCGCGCAGTAGCCGTATTTCTCGACGTTGAGCTTCACCGCGGCGAGGAAGGCCTCCTCGTCGAACGCGATCTCGGGAAAAAGCAGCAGGTGTGGCGCCTGGCCCGCCTTCGACCGCGCCAGGCCCGTGGCCGCGGTGATCCAGCCCGCGTTGCGGCCCATGACTTCCATGATGAAGACCTTGGTCGAGGTCCTGGCCATCGATTCCACGTCGAAGCCCGCTTCCAGCATCGAGGTCGCGACGTACTTGGCGACGGAGCCGAAGCCTGGGCAGCAATCGGTGATCGGCAGGTCGTTGTCGACGGTCTTGGGGACGTGCACGGCGGTGAGCGGGTAGCCCAGCGCCTGCGCGATCTGCGAGACCTTGAGGCAGGTGTCGGCTGAATCGTTGCCGCCGTTGAGGAAGAAGTAGCCGATGTCGTGGGCCTTGAAGACTTCCACCAGGCGTTCGTATTCGCGGCGGTTCTTGTCGATCGACTTGAGCTTGTAGCGCGCCGAGCCGAAGGCGCCGCCCGGTGTCTGAGTGAGGGCGCGGATGGCCGCGGCCGATTCCTTGCTGGTGTCGATGAGGTCTTCGGTCAGTGCGCCGATGACGCCGTTGCGCCCGGCGTAGACCTTGCCGATCTGCTTGCTGTGTTTGCGCGCGGTCTCGATCACGCCGGCGGCGCTGGCGTTGATGACGGCGGTCACGCCGCCCGACTGTGCGTAGAAAGCGTTGCGTGGCATGCGGTCAGCCCAGTGCGGCGAAGATGCGGTCGCGGACGTCCTCGACCCGGCCCAGCCCCTCGATGCGGTGGTACTTCGGCGCGCCGGCCTCGCCCGATTTCGCCCAGCGCGAGTAGTAATCGATCAGCGGCTCGGTCTGGCGGTGGTAGATGTCGAGGCGGTTCTTCACGGTCGCCTCCTCGTCGTCCTTGCGCAGCACCAGCGGCTCGCCGGTCACGTCGTCTTGCATGTCGTTCTTCGGCGGGTTGAACTTGAGGTGGTAGGTGCGCCCGGACGCCACGTGCACGCGCCGGCCCGACATGCGCTCGATGATGCTGGCGTCGGCCACGGCCACCTCGACCACGTGCTCCAGCGCAACCCTGGCGGCCTTCATCGCGTCGGCTTGCGGAAGGGTGCGGGGGAAGCCATCGAAGAGGAAGCCCTTGGCGCAGTCGGGAGCGAGGATGCGCTCCTTCACGAGGGAGATGATGATTTCGTCGGAAACAAGGTCCCCGCGGTCCATGACCTGCTTGGCCGCATGGCCCAGGAGCGTGCCCGCCTTCACCGCCGCACGCAGCATGTCGCCCGTTGAGATCTGGGGGATGGCGTAGCGCTGAGTGATGAATGCCGCCTGGGTGCCTTTACCGGCACCCGGTCCGCCCATCAAGATCAGCCGCATCGCGCCCCTCCGAGGGTCGATTCTAGTTAGCCGCGAATTATAGCGGACCAGGCTGGGAAAGCCTTGTTTTCGAGTCCGAATGGAGTGTTTGCCGCTTCCACTTTGTTTGCCGCGCTCGATCGCGGCAAACAAGGATCAGGACCCCAGACGGGCGCGAACGCGGTCGAGGTCTTCCTGGGTATCAACCCCCGACTCGAGCGCGCCTTCCCAGAAAGCGACGGCGATCCGGTGGCCATGGCCGAGCGCCCGCAACTGCTCGAGGGCCTCGAAGCGTTCGGCGAGCGTGGGCGACAGGCGTGTGTAGGCCTTGAGGTAGCTCACGCGATAGGCATAGATGCCGATGTGCCGGTAGGCGGGGAAATCCTCCGGAAGCTGGTCCATCGTGCGGGCGAACGCATCGCGTGCGTAGGGAATCGGCGCACGCGAGAAATACTGCGCGTAGCCATCGGTGTCGACGACCACCTTGACCACGTTGGGATCGAAGAACGTCTCGGCCGATTCGATGCGATGCACCGCCGTGGCGATTGACGCCTTCGGGCGCAGCGCCAGCTCCGTGGCGACCTTGCGCACGAGCTTCGGATCGATCAGCGGCTCGTCGCCCTGCAAGTTGACCACGATCTCGTCGTCGCGCAGGCCCAGCAGCACCACCGCTTCGGCGAGGCGGTCGGTGCCGGTGGGGTGGTCCACCGATGTCGTGCAGACCTTCAAACCCAGGGCGGCGACCGCATCGGCGATCTCCTGGTGGTCGGTGGCGATCACCACGTCGTCGGCGCCGCTTTCCTGCGCGCGCAGCGCCGCCCACGCCACCAGCGGCCTGCCCGCCACGTCCGCCACCATCTTGCCCGGCAGGCGTGTCGAACGCATCCGGGCCGGGATCAGGACCTTGAAGGCCAGGTGTTCCAGCTCAGGCTTCCTCGGTGGCCGGGAGCTGGCGCGCCTCGTCTTCGAGCATCACCGGGATGTCGTCTTTCACCGGGAAGGCAAGGCGGTCGGCCTTGCAGACCAGCTCCTGCGCGTCCTTCTTCCACAGCAACGGCCCCTTGCACAGGGGACAGACGAGGATTTCAAGCAGCTTTGGATCCATCGGGGCTCCTGCGGGCCTGGGCCAGGCGGGTGAGAAGGAAGTCTTCGAACTCGCGGGGAAGGATCGCCGCGACGCTGAGATACCACATGCGCGAATCGGCGAATGCCGCGCATTTTACGGCATCCTTCTCGGTCATGACGATTGCTTCGGCGCCGGGCAGCTTCAGCTCATGGGCCTGGTAGTGGTGGTGGTCCGGGAAAGCCAGCGTGTGTGCGCGCACACCGAGCGTGGCGAGGTGGTCGAAGAAACGCGCCGGATCGCCGATGCCGGCGATCGCCGCGATGCGCCGCCCGCGCGTCATCAGCGCGAACTCGGCCGGCGCCACCTCCTGGTTGGAGACGAGGCTCGCGAACCGCTCGCCGGCCAGGCGCATCGCGAACTGCTCGCGCCCCCAGCGTTCGTCGGCATGGCCGCCGTTGACCACCACGGCATCCACGGTGGCCAGGCGCGAACGCGGCTCTCGCAGGGGCCCCGAAGGCAGCAGCAGGCCGTTGCCGAAACGGCGGTTGCCGTCGACCACCGCGATCTCGATGTCGCGTGCAAGCGCGTAGTGCTGCAGGCCGTCGTCGCTCACCAGCACATCGATCTCGGGATGGGCGGCCAGCAGCGCGCGCGCGGCGGCCGGGCGATCGGGCGAGATGTAGACCGGGACACGCGAGCGCCGGGCGATCATCACCGGTTCGTCGCCGAAGAGTTCCGGGGTCGCGATGTCGGGATAGACACGCACGACGCCGTGGGGATCGCTTTCGCGCGGAGGCACGCGCCCGTAACCGCGCGCGACGACCCCGGGCGTGAAACCTTCGCGGTGCAGCACCTCCAGGATCGCCAGCACCAGGGGCGTCTTGCCGGTGCCGCCGACGGAGATGTTGCCCACCACGATCACCGGCACCGGGGCGCGCCAGCGCGGCAACACGCCGGCCCGGTACAGCGCGCGGCGCGCGGCGGTGAAGGCGGCGAAGGCCAGCGTGAGCGGCAGCATCACCAGCGCCCCGCCGCCGAGCCGCTCCCATTCCCCCTGGAGCCACGCTTGCACCGGAGCTACCGCTTGGTCTGGGTCGTGAACGAGATGTGGTTGTAGCCGGCCAGCCGCGCGCTTTCCATCACGTTGATGACGGACTGGTGGGTCGCCTTGGCGTCGGCGCTGATCGCAACCACGGGCTCCTTCGCGTTCCTGGCCGATTCCCGCATGGCGGCGGCGAAACCCTGCGTGCTGGTGAAGGGCACGGCGATGCCGTTGATCGAATATTTGCCCACCGAATCCACCGCGACGCTCAGCATCATCGGCTTGTCGGTGGCGGCGGCGGCCGATGCCTCCGGCAGGTTGATCTGCAGCTCGGCGAAGCGGCTGTAGGTCGTGGTCAGGAAGAGGAAAATCAGGATGACGATCAGGATGTCGATCAGCGGGATCAGGTTGATCTCCAGCTCTTCGCGTGCCCGCCCGCGGCGGAAGTTCATGCGCGGCGCTCGCCGCGCACGATCTCGATCAGCTTGATCGCCTGGCTCTCCATCTCCACCACCAGCACGTCGACGCGGTTGCGGAAGTGGCGGTAGAAGATCACCGCCGGGATCGCCACGCCGATGCCGAAGAGCGTGTTGTAAAGCGCAACCGAGATTCCGTGCGCCAGCTGCGCCGGGTTGCCGCCGCCCGTGGTCGGGTTCTGCGAGCCGAAGATCTCGATCATCCCGACGATGGTGCCGAAAAGGCCCAGCAGCGTGGAGATGGTGGCGATGGTGCCGAGCGTGTTGAGGAACCGTTCGAGCTCGAGGCCCACGGCGCGCCCGGCGTCTTCCACCGAATCCTTGAGCACCTCGCGCGACATCTTCTCGTTCACGAGCGCCGCGGCGAAGATGCGCCCGAGCAGAGGGCCGCGTTGCAGGCGGTTGATGAGGTCCTGGCTCACGCCCTTGGCCTGGTATTCGCGGATCGTGGCGGGCAAGAGCTCGCGTGGGGCGACGACCGAAGTTCGCAGTGACCAGAAACGCTCGCCGATGATGGCGAGGGCAACAACGGAGGTGAGGATGATGAACCAGATCGGCCATCCGGCCGCTTCAATGATCGACAACACGCGCGCAACGCTCCTTCGGTGAACGGCAGGCACTTTAGCCCGCGGTCGGTGATTCCACAAGGTCTTGTGGTGGACCGGACGGACACGCCACAAGCGCGCGGCCGAAAGTCTTGAAGCAATGGACAATCCATTCTGCGCCATGCGCGCCGGTGGTGAAACCGGCGATTGGGCAGGCGCCCGGACGTCGTCGCCGGCGCCCGCGAAACTGTCGTTATCCGGCGTCGGAGGCGAAGCGATTCATCCACAGAGCCTGTGGATAACCCTGTGGACGAGTTTCCGGCACCCCATCCAAGTAGCGTAATGGAAAGGCTTTTTTCAAATCTGCTCAAGATTTGAGCGGAAGTGGTTTATGGTTTTGAATCAGACACTTGTCAATTTTTTCCCCTGGTCAAGGGTAGCGTGTCGGGGGATTTCGACCGGCCCTCGCAGGCACTCTCCCTGCGGTGGATAGACGCCAACTCGTCTCCCATAGAGGGAAAAACCGCTTCCGCCCGTCCTACCAGGCTACTTCCGTTTGTCCTACGCGTGTGTCGCAGGAATCCTACGCGCCGCCTTGCCACGGTTTCCCGTAACATCCATCCTCCCATGCGCGACCTGTTTTCCACGCCCCCCGTCGTCTCCGTAACCGAGCTCAACAAGCGCGTGCGGGTGATGCTGGAGAACCAGTTCGAGACCCTCTGGGTGGGCGGGGAGCTCTCCAACGTGAAGCTCGCCTCGTCGGGCCATTGGTACTTCTGCCTCAAGGACGCCGGCGCCTCGATCGATTGCGCGATGTTCCGCACCCGCGCGCAGTTCCTCGACTTCCGCCCCGAAAACGGCCAGCAGGTGGAGGTGCGCGCACGCGTCACGCTCTACGAACCGCGCGGAAGTTACCAGCTGGTGGTCGAGGAAGTCCGCAAGTCCGGGTTGGGCGCGCTCTACGAGGCGTTCGAGAAGCTCAAGGCGCGGCTCGCCGCCGAGGGCCTGTTCGAACCGGCCCGCAAGCGCGCGCTGCCGCCTTTCCCGCGCGCCATCGGCATCGTGACCTCGCCCCAGGCCGCCGGATTGCGCGACGTGCTCACCACCCTCTTGCGCCGCGCGCCGATGACGCCGGTGATCCTCTACCCCGCGCGCGTGCAGGGCGAAGGCGCGGCGGCACAGGTCGCGCGCGCGATCCAGGTCGCCAACCTGCGCGCCGAATGCGACGTCCTGATCGTGGCGCGCGGCGGCGGCAGCCTCGAGGACCTGTGGGCCTTCAACGAGGAGGTGGTGGCGCGGGCGATTTTTGCATCGGCCATTCCCATCGTGAGCGGCGTGGGGCACGAGACGGATTTCACCATCGCCGATTTCGTGGCCGACGTGCGCGCGCCCACGCCCACCGCCGCGGGCGCGCTTGCCAGCCCCGATTCGCAAGCGCTGGCCGAGCAGCTGGCGGCGATGCAACGGCGCCTGATGCGCGGCATGCAGCGTGTGGTCCAGGTGCGCCAGCAACGCCTCGACCACCTCGCGCGCCGCCTGCTCACTCCGTCCGAGCGCCTGGCGCGCGATCGCGAGGCGCTTTTGCACAAGGCGCGCCGCCTGCGGCGCGCGCTGCCGGATTTCGATCGCGAACGTCGCGACCTCGATCGCCTGGCCGGGCGCCTGTCCGCGGCGGCGGCACGCGCCGCCGAAGATCGCCGGCGCCGGCTGGCGGCCGCGCGCACCGCACTGGGCCACCTCGATCCCACGCAGGTCCTGGCGCGCGGCTACAGCATCGTGCGCGACGCCGACGGCCACATCCGCGCGACCAGCCGCGGCCTGGAAGCCGGGCGCGCGCTCGACATCACTTTCTCCGAGGGCGGCGCGGGTGTCACGGTGCGCGATCCGCGCTAGCGGTATATTGGCCGGGTAACTGCCCCCAGACGCAGCATCCTTCCGGAGGAAACATGGCCAAGAAAAGCAGCAAGACCAGCAAGGGCAAGGAGCAATCCGCGGTCTACAAGGTGATCGAGATCGTCGGCACCAGCACGGTGTCGTGGGCGGACGCGGCGAAAAACGGCGTCCACGCCGCCTCCCGCAGCCTGCGTGACCTGCGTGTCGCCGAAGTCGATACCCTCGACGTGAAGATCGAAGGCAGCAAGCTCATCTATCGCGCGAAGCTGAAGGTGAGCTTCAAGTACCACGGGGAAGACTGAGGAAGTCCTCCACCCGCCGCGCCACCGACCCCTCGAGGTCGGGGCGCAGGCAGTCGTAGCGCTCCAATCCTTCCATCGAACGCAGCCAGGTGAGCTGGCGTTTGGCGAGTTGGCGCGTCGCGGCAATGCCACGCTGAGCCAGCGTCGACCGCGGCGCTGTCCCCTCCAGCGTTTCCCAGGCCTGTCGATACCCGACCGCGCGCATCGACGGCAGCTTCGCCTCCAGCACGTAACGCCCGCGCAAGCCTTCCAGCTCTTCCAGCAGGCCGGCCTCGAGCATCGCGTGGAAGCGCCGTGTGATCCGCCGGTGCAGGACCGCGCGCTCGGAAGGTTCGAGGGCGATCGACAGGGTTGCGAACGGCAATTGCGGCGGCGACGGATCACGCGCCTGCAGCGAAGATAAGGTCTCGCCCGAAACCCGCCAGACCTCGAGGGCGCGCTGGATGCGCTGCGAATCCCCGCGCTCCAGGCGCGCCGCGCTCACCGGGTCCACCGCGGCGAGCTCGTCGTGCAATGCGCCCCAGCCTTGCGTCGCGGCGCGCTCTTCAATGGCGGCGCGGACTTGCGCATCCGCGGGCGGCAGCCGCGCGATGCCGCGGGTGAGCGCGCGGAAATACATCATCGTGCCGCCGGCCAGTATCGGGACGCGGCCGCGCGTGATGATTTCCCCGGCGATGCGCACGGCGTCGTCGCAGAAGCGCCCCGCCGAATAGGCCTCGGTGGGGTCGATGATGTCGACCAGGTGGTGGGCCACGCGCGCGCGCGCCGCGGCATCGGGCTTGGCCGTGCCCACGTCCATGCCGCGATAGACCTGCGCGGAATCCACGCTCACGATCTCGGCGGGGAAACGCGCCGCGAGGGCCAGGGCCACCGCGGTCTTTCCGCTCGCGGTGGGGCCCAGCAGGAAGACGGCCTTCACCGACCCCGCATGAAGAGCCGGTCGAGGTCCGCCATGGGGAACTGCACCCAGGTCGGCCGGCCGTGGTTGCAGCTGCCCGCGAATTCGGTGCGCTCCATCTCGCGCAGCAGCGCGTTCATCTCGGGCACGGTGAGCGAACGGTTGGCGCGCACGGCGCCGTGGCAGGCCATGGATGAGAGCAGCTCGTTGCGGCGTTCCACCAGCACGCGGCTGGCGCCGAATTCGCGCATCTCGCCCAGCACCGACCGCAGCAGTCCCTGCGCGTCGAGATCCGCCAGCAATGCCGGCACCGCGCGGATCAGCAGCTCACGCGGCCCCGTGGACGCGACGTCGAAACCCAGGCTCTCCAGCTCCAGGCGCCCGGCCTCGGCCTGTTCACCCTCCTCGGCAGTTGCCGTCATCGCAATCGGCACCAGCAGCGGTTGCGAGGGCAACACGGCGCTGTCCAATGCCGCCTTGAGGCCCTCGTAGACGATGCGCTCGTGCGCCGCGTGCATGTCGACGATGACAAGCCCCGCCTGGTTCTGCGCCAGGATGTAGATGCCATGCAGCTGGGCGAGCGCGTACCCCAGCACCGGGGCGTGCGTGGGCATCGGCGCCGGCATCACGCGCCGCTCCTCGGCGATGGCGATCTCGAACATCGCCGAATAGGCCGCGGCCGGCTGAGCGATCGCAAACGATGACTGGGAAAATGTCGGTGTGAAAACTGGTGTCAGAGACGACTTTTCGGGCGCGCCCGAAAAGTCGTCTCTGACACCAGTTTTCTCCAGGGGCGCGGAAAGCGCCCTGCGCAGCGCATGGAACACGAACTGGTGCACGGCACCGGAATCGCGGAAGCGCACCTCGCTCTTGGCCGGATGCACGTTCACGTCGACCATTGAAGGGTCGATGTCGAGGAAAAGGACATAGGCGGGGTGGCGATCGTGGTGCAGGACGTCCGCATAAGCCTCGCGGATTGCGTGGCCGGCGACCTTGTCGCGCACGAAGCGGCCGTTCACGAACAGGTACTGCGCATCGCGCGAGGCACGGGTGAAACCGGGCGCCGCGGCCAGGCCCGAAAGGGCGATGCGATTGCCGGATGCGGCCACCTCGACGGCAGGCCCGGCGAAATCATCGCCCACCACACGCGCGGCGCGGGCGCGGCCATCTTCCGGTGGCAGGTGGGCGCCGCGCCGCCCGTTGTGCGCAAGCGAAAACGCCACCGCGGGGCGCGAAAGCGCGATGCGCGCGAACGCCTCGTCACAACGCGAATATTCGGTGGATTCGCTCTTGAGGAATTTGCGGCGCGCCGGCGTGTTGAAATAAAGGTCCTCGACATCGATCGTGGTGCCGGCCGCGAGCGCCGCCGGTTCCACCGCGGACACGGCGCCCGCCTCGCAGGTGATGCGCCACGCATGGCGCTCGTCGGCGCGCCGCGTCACGATCGCCACACGGGCCACCGCCCCGATGGAGGCCAGCGCCTCGCCGCGAAACCCCAGCGTGGCGGCGCGTTCCAGGTCTTCGAGGGTCGAGATCTTGCTGGTGGCAAACCGGGCGACCGCCAGCGGCAGGTCATCGCGATCGATTCCGCCGCCGTCGTCGACGACGCGAATGCGCCTCACGCCGCCTTCGGCGAGGTCCACCGCGATCGAGTGCGCCCCGGCGTCGAGGCTGTTTTCCATCAGCTCCTTGAGGGCGGCGGCCGGGCGGTCGATCACCTCGCCGGCGGCGATCTGGTTGACGAGCAGCTCGGGAAGATTGCGGATTCGGCCCACGTGGAATGTTACACTGCGCGTGACATCGCTCCACGACGCGCACGCATGCAAAACGGGGGGCAGCGTTATCCCGCGATCCACCACATGACCGAAGCAGAGCCGTTCGCACGGGATACCCCGATGCACGCAGAGCAGCTTCGCCTGCTGTTCCGCTTCTCGCTGGTGGGCTACCTCGCGACGCTGCTGGTGGTGTTCATCCTCGGCGGCATCCTCTGGGAAGACCTCGCCCGCCCGCAGCTCTACATCTGGTTCATCGCGGTCTCGATGGTGGCCTTCGGCCGCTACTTGATCTACAAGGCGTACATCCAGGGCCCGCCCGCGTTCGAGCGCACCTCGGTGTGGGAGCGCCGCTTCATCGCCGGCACCGTGCTCGCCGGGTTGTGCTGGGCCGCCATCGGCACCGTGCTGCTGCCGGATTCGACGCGCATGGTGCAGCGCCTTTCGGTCGTGATGCTGGTGATGCTGCTGATGACGGGCGCCGTCGCCTATTACGCGCCGCACCGCTACGCCTACAAGATCACCGCCTTCCTGGGGCTTGTCCCGCTCGCCGTCACGCTCGGCGGCTCGGGCGACCGGCAGCAGCTCTTCCTGTCGGGCGTGATCCTGGTGCTCGCCGCGATGCTGCCCTACGTGCACGGCCTGGTGCACCGGTCGCTGCTCGAATCGCTCACCACGCGCCGTTCGCGAGAGGCGTTGCGCTCCGAACTCGGCGAAGAGCGCAACCGCCTGAGGGAAGCCAACCACGCCCTCGCGCAGGAGATGGTCGAGCGCCTCAAGGCGCAGCAGGGTGAGCTCTTCGCCGCGCAGAAGGTGAAGATCCACTTCGACCGCACACCGCTCGGCGTGATCGAGTGGGACATGCAGCATCGCATCACGGCTTGGAATCCCGCGGCCGAGCTGATGTTCGGCTTCAACGCCCGCGACGCGCTCGGCAAGAGCGTTCCCATGCTGCTGTGTTCCGAAGCGATGCGCCCGGGCGCCGAGGCGATGTGCGCCGAGCTGCTCGATTCACCCGAGGGCAACAAGACGACCCTTCCCAACCTGACGCGCGGCGGCACCACCGTGCACTGCGAGTGGTACAACACGCCGCTCGTGGATCCGTCGGGCAAGGTGATCGGCTTCGCCTCGCTGGTGCAGGACATCACGGAAAGGCTCAACACCGAGCGCACCATCCACTACATGGCGCACCACGACGCGCTTACCGGCATGCCCAACCGCCGCCTGATGCAGGACCGCCTGCACCAGGCCATCATGGCCGCGCGGCGCAAGCAGCGCCACGTCGCGGTGCTTTTCATCGACCTCGACCGCTTCAAGGTGGTCAACGACACGCTCGGCCACGACAGCGGCGACTTCATCCTGAAGGAGGTCGCGCGCCGCCTGGCCTCGTGCGTGCGCGAGGTCGATACCGTCTCGCGCGAAGGCGGCGACGAGTTCGTGGTGATCCTGCCCGACCTCGACCGCCCGGAACACGCGCGGCTGGTTGGTGACAAGATCCTGGCCGAGCTCGCGCGCCCGATCGAGATCGGCGGCCAGGATATCCACGTGACGCCCTCCATCGGCATCAGCCACTACCCCAACGACGCCACCGACGTCCAGCAGCTGCTCAAGCAGGCCGACAACGCGATGTACCAGGCCAAGGACGCGGGCCGCAACACCATCCGCTTCTTCACCAACGACCTGAACTTCCTGCTCGCGCGCCGGCTGGAAGTCGAAAGCAAGCTACGCAAGGCGATCGAAAACGAGGAGTTCTTCCTGCGCTACCAGCCCCAGGTCGACATCTCCACCGGCCTCATCTGCGGGATGGAAGCGCTGATCCGCTGGAACGACCCGCTGAAGGGCGAAATTTTCCCCAAGGATTTCATCTTCGTCGCCGAGGAACTCGGCCTCATCGTGCCGATCGGCGAATGGGTGTTCCGGACCGCGTGCCAGCAGCTCAAGCAGTGGGAGCAGGAGAAGCTGCCGTCCGTCACCGTCTCGATCAACATCTCGCCGCGCCAGTTCATGTCGCGCCGCCTGGTCTCGGCCCTGCTGTCGGTGATCCGCGAGATCGGGGCCGACCCGCGCCGCGTGGAGCTCGAGATCACCGAGACCATGATCATGCGCAACATCGAGCAGTCGATCGAGACGCTTGCGCAGCTGCGCAGCGTGGGCATGCTGGTGGCGGTCGACGACTTCGGCGTCGGCTACTCGTCGCTCAACCAGCTCACGCGGCTGCCGGCATCGAGCATGAAGATCGACCGCTCCTTCATCATGAACATCCCCGACGACGCCTCGAGCACCTCGATCACCGAGGCGATCATCGCGATGGCCAAGCGCCTGAAGCTGCGGGTGATCGCCGAAGGCGTCGAGACACGCGCGCAGCTCGATTTCCTGCGCGTCAACGAATGTGATGCCTTCCAGGGGTATCTCTTCTCGCGCCCGGTGACGGCTCTCGAGGCCACCGCGATGCTGCGCGCCCAGGCCGCCAACGCCAGCGCGGCGGCTGCCGCCACCACCGCCCTCGCCTAGGCAGTACTGACTACTTCAGGGAACGCCGATGTGCGCCGATGCCACGCCGATGGCCGCCGATAAAAGCAAAAGACGAATGGTTCGCGGCCAATTCAAGCCCTGGCACGAAGCCCATATATTGTTTTTAGTTCGCGAGGTGCATCGGCGACAATCGGCGTGGCATCGGCGCACATCGGCGTTCCCTGGCAGTAATCAGTAACGAAAGGTTCGCGGCCAATTCAAGCCCTGGCACGAAGCCCATATATTGTTTTTAGTTCGCGAGGTGCATCGGCGGCAATCGGCGTGGCATCGGCGGACATCGGCGTTCCCTGCCGGAATCAGCAACGAATGGCCATACGCACTTCTGGTGCCCTAGGGTTTCGCGGCCGCTTTCGCGCCGAGCGCCGCGTCCGCCACCCGCGCCGCCTTGCCCTCCAGGACCAGGCGCACGTTTTCGGCGGTGAGCATGCTCGCGCGCCTGTTGGCGTCGTGGGTGATGCCGGCCACATGGGGCGAGAGGATGACGTTGGGCACGCCGACGAAGCGGCTGCCGGCCTTGATCGGCTCGCCGTCGAACACGTCCAGGGCCGCCCCGGCAAGCCGGCCTTCCTTGAGGGCGGCCACCAGCGCGTCCTCATCGACCAGGCCACCGCGCGCCGTATTGACCACGTAGGCGCCCGGCGGCAGCGAGGCGATCGCGCGAGCGTCGATCATGCCGCGCGTGGAAGGCGTCATGGGGACGTGGATGCTGAGGACATCGGTTTCGCGCAGCATGTCCCCCAGTTCGCGGCGCTCGACCCCGAGCCGCTCCCAGGCCGGGTCACCTGGCGCGACGAAAGGATCGTGGGCGAGCACGCGCATGCCGAAGGCGCGTGCCCGCACCGCTACCTGCTTCGCGATGAGTCCAAAGCCCACCAGGCCCATCGTCATCCCCTTGGCATCGCGCCCGCCGATCACCTTGGTTCGCGGCCATTCGCCCGCCAGCACCTGCTGCGTCACGTGCAGCGCGCCCGCCCTGAGCAGCGCGAGCATGCTGCCCATGACGAACTCCGCGACCGTATCGTCGTTGGTGCCGGTGGCCGGGAGGACCGGGATCCCGCGCGCCGCGCAGGCAGGCAGGTCCAGGTTCTCGAGGCCCACGCCCAGGCGTCCCACGACCTCGAGCTTCGGGGCGAACTGCAGCAGCGGCGGGCGCACCTGGGTGCGGTTGCGCACGATGAGGCCGCGGCAATCCGCGAGCGCGGCGTGCAGCGCCTCGGGCTTGTCGACGAGCTGCGGGTCGAAGAGCACGTCGAAGCCCTCCAGCGAATTCACGCCGGCCGCATCCATGAACTCGGTAATGACGATTTCGGCCACGTCGCGCTCAGCTTCCGGGAAGGTTGTGGATCTCGGAGGAGAACATGTCCTTCCAGCTCGCGGGCAGCTGCTTGATCGAACCCACCTTGTGCAGGAAGTTCGCGAACCGCATCGTGTTCTCGGGCGTCATGGTGAAGCGGATCTGCGGATTCATCATCATTTCCTCGATGAAGGCGGGCTCCAGCTTCGACTTGGTGAAATCGACGAACACCTTCGCGTACTTCTTCTTGTCGGCGTTGATCGCGTCGATCGCTTCCTTGAGCGCCGCGAGGAATGCCGCGTAGGACTTCGGGTTCTCGGTGCGGAATTTTTTCGTGGTCCAGATGAGGTTGAACGAGTGCGGCCCGCCCACCACGTCGTAGGAGCTGAACACGCGTTTCACCTTCGGGTTGCGCATTTCCTGGAACGTGAACGGCGGCGCGGTCAGGTGCGCGGTGACCTCGGTGCCGCCGGACAGGAGTGCCGCGAGGCCGTCGGGGTGCGCCATCGATACCGTGAGGTGGTCGAGGGCGTGCTGCTTGCCAGGCCCGAATACCTTTTCGGCCTCCATCTGCAGCACCACCGCCTGGATCGACGAGCGGATCACCGGCAACGCGATGCGGTCCTTCTCGGTGAAATCCTTGATCGTCTTCACCGCCGGGTTGGTGGTGTTGAGGTCGAGCGGCATCGAGTTGATCGAGGCCATGCCCTGCACGTCGAGGTTGCCCTTGGTGCGCGCCCAGATGGTGACCAGCGGTCCCAGGCCACCCGACGAGACCTCGAGGTTGCCCCCGATCAGCAATTGCGCCTGGTTGGTTCCGCCGTCGAACACCAGCCACTTGGCGGTGCTGGTGAGCCCGGCCGCCTTGGCGTGTTTCTCGTAGAGCTGATCCGACTCCATCACGATGAGCGGGAGGTATCCGATGCCGAATCCCTTGGCGATGCGGATCTCGTCGACTTCGGCGTGCGCCGGGGCGACCACCGCGAGCGCGCAGGCGGCGGCGAATGCGCCGGCGATGCGGGTGATGATGCTTCGAAAGGTCGTTTTCAAGGGTTCTCTCCTCCGTTGGATTTCAAAAGGGCGGTCATGCAACCGTGGTTCGCGCCATCGGTTCCTGCGTGAAGGGGACGCCGGCCGCTTCTCCGGCCGCGCGCAGTTCCGCGACGACCCCGCCGGGCAATGGCACGCCGGTGCGCGCGCGCTCCGCCTCGAGCCTGGCTGCACGTTCGCCGGGATAGCGGCCATCGGGCCCGGAGGCCTGCCGGTACGCCTCGATCCAGCCGGCCATGTGCGCGTCGTAGGCGGCGCGGCCCGCGATCAACTCCGGATTGGCGACGAAAAGGAAGGCGCCGACGCGTGCCGGCGCGCTCCCGGGCGCCGCACCCGTCACCGTCGCGGGCAACGCGCCGCTGAGGCTGCCGGCCAGGCACTGCACCATCATCGCAAGCCCGATCCCCTTGTGGCCGGCCATGGGCAGCATCGCCCCGCTCAAGGCGGCCTTGGGATCGGTGGTCGGGTTGCCGTCCGCGTCGATCGCCCAGCCCAAGGGGATCTCGCGCTTCTCGCGCGCCGCGGCGAGCACGTTGCCACGGGCCACGCCGCTCGCCGCGATGTCGAACACCAGGGGCGGACCCCCGGCCACGGGGCTCGCGAAAGCGAGTGGGTTGTTGCCGATGGCCGCGCGCTTCGATCCTGGCAGCGCCATGATGGGCGGCGTCGACTGCGCGACGAGGGCGATCATCCCGGCCTCGGCCGCCTGCAGCGCGAACATGCCCAGCGCGGCGAGATGCCCGACGTCGTGGATGACCATCGGCACGAAGCCCGCGGTCGCGGCGCGGCCTATGGCCTCGCCGACCGCGTGGGTGGCCACCACCTGGCCCAGCCCGGAGTCGGCGCGGCAGTGCAGCACGCCGGCCCGGTCCTCGTAGCGCACGGCGGGCTTCGGCGTGAGCTCGCCGGACTTGAGCTTCTGCACGTAGACGAGCGCCCGCGACACCCCGTGCGTCTCGACGCCGCGGGCATTGGTGCGCACCAGCACGCGCGCACCGACCGCCGCCGCATCCGGCTCCAAGCCGCAGGCGGTGAAGGCTCGCGCGAGCCAGCCCGAAAGCTCCGTGGTGTCGTAGAGATCCATGCCGCCTCAGCTGCCCTGGCGGTCGTGGACCTCGGAGAAGAACACGTCTTTCCAGCTGGCCGGCCGCTGCCTGAGGGAGCCGATCCGGGACATGAAGTCGGCGTACTTCATCAGGTTTTGCGGCGTGGTGGTGAAGTGGGTCTCGGGATTGGCGACCATCTCCTGCACGAATGCGAGGTCCAGCCTGGATTTCTGGTTCCTGATGAACGCCTCGGCGGCGCCGCGCGGGTTCTCCTTGATGAACGTGTTCGCCTCCTCCAGCGCGTTGAGCACGGCCTGGTGGTGCTTCGGGTTCGCATCGTGGAACTTCTGCGTCGCCCACATCAGGATGAAGGTCGTCGGTCCGTCCATGACCGTGTAGGAGCTCAGGACGGGATGTGCGTGCTTGTCGCGCTGCTGAAGGTACATGAACGGCGGGCTGGTGAAGTTCGCGGTGATCTCCGTGCCCTTGCTCATCATGGCGTTGTGCGCGTCGGGCGGCGCCATGGAGACGGTGAGCTTGTCCAGCACGTCGTGCTTGCCGCGTCCGAATTCCTTCTCTGCCGCGATCTGAAGCGTGACCGCCTGCGTCGAGATCTTCACGCTCGGCACGGCGATGCGGTCCGCGTCCGAGAAATCGCGGATGGTCTTCACCTTGGGATTGATGGTGTTGAGGTACACCGGGATCGAGCTGATCGCGGAGATCGCGCGGATGTTGAGGTTGCCTCGCGTCTTGTCCCACACCGTCAGCAGCGGGCCGGGACCGCCGGTCGCGTACTCGAGGTTGCCGGAGAGTAGAGCGTCGGTCATCGCCGCGCCGCTCGCGAGCTGGATGAATCTCGCCTTGGTCTCCGGCAGGCCCAGGAGCTTCGTGTGTTTCTCGACCAACCCCTGTTCCTCGAGGATGATCACCGGGAGATAGGGGATGCCGAATCCCTTGGCGAAACGGATTTCGCTCACCTGGGCCTGGGCCGGCAGGCCGGCGAGGCCCGCGGCAAGGGCCAGCAGGCCCACGCCGAGCCTGGTAAACGCGCGTCGCTTCGTTCCATTGATGGTTTTCACGTTCTTCCTCCTGTCAGATCATCGTGGCCGGACCTGCGGGGCCGGGTTGCTAGGCGCTGCGGTACAGCTTGGTCATCGCGAACTCGCGGTGACGCAGGGTCTCCGCGGTCGTGAGGCGACCGTTGCTGATGCGCACCGACATCTCGATCAGCGCGTCTCCGGCCTCGCCGATCGTCATCTTCCGCTTGAGGACGTCGGAGACGTCCAGGTCGATGTGCTCCTTCATGACGCGCGCGGTCCTGGGGTTCGCCGTGAGCTTGAGGGTCGGCATGATGGGATTGCCGACGACGTTGCCCTGGCCGGTCGGGAAGAGGTGCAGAACGAATCCCGCCGCTGCCTGCAGCGGCAGGCACTCGGCCGCCGCGCTCGAGGTGTCCATGAAGTAGAGCCCGGGCCCCTTCGTTGGGGCCTGCGCCGGGGACAGCACGTCGATGTACATCGCCTTCTCGCCGATCTTCTGCAGGTTGCCGAAGGCCTTCTCCTCGATCGTGCTGAGGCCGCCGGCCTTGTTGCCCTTGCTCGGCTGGCTGTCCGAGAGGTCGTCCACCTTGAAGCGCATGACCTCGTCCTGGTAGGCCTGGAAGACCTTCATGAACTTGGCGGCGGCCTCGGGGTTGGCCGCACGCGATGCGCACAGCTTCTCCCCGCCCGTGATCTCGGTCGTCTCGCCGAAGCAACTGGTGATGCCCCTCGCGTCGAGCTTGTCGATCAAGTTGCCGACCGCCGGGCACGAGGCGATGCCCGAGGTGGTGTCGGACTCGCCGCACTTGGTGGCGACCCACAGCTCCTCGATGCCGATCCTCTCGCGCGGCAGCTCGGTCGCGTACTGGACGAACTCCTGCGCCACCCGGCAGCCTTCGGCGATGGTCGCGAGCTCGCCCTTGCCCTCGATGTGCAGCCCGTGCACGGGCTTGCCCGTGGCGGCGATGCCGTCGACCACGCGCTGCGTCCAGCTGGGCTCGATGCCGATCACCAGCACCGCCGCGACGTTCGGGTTGGCGCCGCAGCCGATGATGGTGCGGAAGTGCAGGTCGAGATCCTCCCCGTACTGCAGGCGGCCGTAGGAGTGCGGCAGCGCCATGGTGCCGAAGACGTTGTTAGCGACGCCCTCGCAGGCGGCGTTGGAAATGTCGTCCACCGGCAGGATGAGGACGTAATTGCGAATGCCGGCGCGGCCATTGGCGCGCCGGTAGCCGAAGAAATGATCGTGCGTCATCTCACCACCTCTTGCTCTTGATGTTGTGGAAATGGACGTAGCCGCCCACGCCTATGTCGTCGTCCGCGCGCCCGACGTCGTTGCCGTACTTGAGTACGGTGTCGCCCTTCTTCAGCGCCGACAGCGCGACCTTGTGTCCCAGCGGGATGTCCGCCGCCGCCGTGAGCTCGATCGTCTCGTTCGTGTCCATGATCCAGCCGCGCAGTTTCTGGCCCGCCTTGACGTCCTCGACCACCACCACGCCGAGGCTGTCGCCCTTGTGGTGAACTATGAAGCCTGGCTCTTCCATGTCTTGCTCTCCTTCCCGTTGGAACCGGCTGGGTTGCCGGTCGACTCCGCGCCCCCGGCCGCGCAAGCAGCATGCGCGCCCGGTATCAGTGCTGCATCCCCCATTTACGGACCGTGCGGATCTCTATGTTGCGGAAGATCACGCTCTCGACCAGCAGGCCGATGATGATGACCGCGGTCAGCCCCGCGAACACGTAGGCGGTCTCGAGCTGGTTGCGGTTCTCGAAGATGAACCAGCCGAGGCCGCCGGAGCGCGAGGACACGCCGAAAACCAGCTCGGCGGCGATCAGCGTGCGCCAGGCGAATGCCCAGCCGATCTTGAGCCCCGCGAGGATCGCCGGAAACGCGGCCGGCATCAGCACGTGCACGACGAAGCGCACCCCGCGCAGCCCGTAGTTCTGGCCGGCCATGCGCATCGTCTCCGACACCGACAGGAAGCCGGAATGCGTGTTCAGCGCCACCGCCCACAGCACCGAGTGGATGATCACGAAGACCAGGCTGGGCACCCCGAGGCCGAACCACAGGAGCGCGAGCGGCAGCAGCGCGATCGCGGGCAGGGGGTTGAACATCGCGGTGAGCGTGGACAGCAGGTCGGTGCCGATCCGCGTGGAGACCGCGAGCGCGGTGAACACGGCCGCCAGCCCGACCCCCGACACATAGCCGATCAGCAGCACCCGAATCGAGGTGTAGATGCGATCGAGCAGGGGCCCGTGCACCGTTGCGTCCCACAGCGCGGCGACCATGTTCGAGAAGGTGGGCACCATGAGCGGGTTATCGAGGTAGCGGCCGTAAAGCTCCCAGGCGAGCGCGAGGATCACCAGGATCGCGACGCGGCGCACCCAGTCGAGATTGACCAGGCGCTCCCACGCGGACAGGGGGCGCTGCACCTCGCCGATCTGGCCGGATTCGAGCGACGTGTTCTCGACCTCGGGCCGCAGCGGCGGCAGCAGCTTCGAACGGGCCTCAGGCATGGTCGGACTCCCGTTGCAGCGCCTCGGCCTCGATGCGTTCGGCGAAAAGCATGTTGTGGATGCGCCGGTTCAGCGCCATGAACTCGGTGCTGCCCTGCTCGGTGTGCGTGAACTGGTGGGCGTTCAGCTCGGCCTTCACGCGCCCCGGATGCGGCGACAGCACCAGGATGCGCGAGCCGATGATGATCGCCTCCTCGATGGAGTGGGTGACGAAGAGGACCGCGAAGCGGGTGTCCTCCCAGAGCTGGAGCAGCTCCTCCTGCATCTGCCTGCGGGTGAGCGCGTCGAGCGCCGCGTAGGGCTCGTCCATCAGCAGGATGTCGGGCTCCATGGCCATGGCACGCGCGATCGCCACGCGCTGCTTCATGCCGCCGGAGAGCATGTGCGGGTGGATGTCGCGAAACTTCGTGAGGCCCACCTTCTCGATCGCCGCCATCGCCCGGTCGAGGATCTCGTTACGCGGGAAGGCGCGGCTCACGCGCATCGGGAACATCACGTTCGCGAGCACCGTCTTCCACGGCATCAGCTGGTCGAACTCCTGGAACACCATCATCCGGTCCGGCCCGGGGCTTTCGATCACCGCGCCTTCCCGCGTAACGAGATCCTCGACCGGTTTCATGAACCCGCCCACGCCCTTGAGCAGCGTCGACTTGCCGCAGCCCGAGGGACCGAGGAGCACGAAGCGGTCGGCCGGGAAGACGTCGAAGCTGACCCGGTACGTCGCGGTCACCAGGTGATCGCGCGTCTTGTACTGCAGCGTCACGCCATCCACCGCCAGCAACGGCGTCTGCCCGGCGGTTTGCGTCCCACTCTCGACCGCTGTGGTGCTCATTGCAGCTTTCCCTCGCATTTGTTCAGGCCCGACGGCAAAAGGCAACGGCCGGCGGGCCATGGGGACGGCGGTCCCACCTGCCGTCAGCGCACGATTTCCAGGTTCCTCGAAAACGGCCCGGCGCAGACGCGCTGGTAGTAGAGCGGCCGGTCACGCAGCGTGTAGCCGCGCATCTCCATGACGAAACCCAGTTGGTCCTTGCCCAGGCCGAGAGCGCGCGCGATGGCCTGCGGAAGCCGCTCGAAGCGGATCCACTGGTCGACCCGCAGTGTCGGCAGGGACAGCTTCTGGCCGAGCAGCACGCGCAGGTTCTTCTCCAGCGCGCGCTTGTCCGTGCCGTTCAGGCGGGCGAATTCCGCCTCCCGAAGCCAGAATGCGCTGTGCAGGTCCAGCTTGTCGCCGACGCTGATGCGACGCTCGATGCGCACGTAGGTGGACTCGGCGCCCAGGAAGTCGGACCACGGCCCCCTGCGCTTGATCCGCTTCACCGAGCGCAGGTGGATGAAATTCGGCATCTCCTGGCCGCGCGCGTCCCTGAAGCGCAAGTAGCTCACGTCGGAGGTGCGCACCCGCGACCCGGTGACGAAAGTGCCTCGCCCGTGCTCGCGCGTGACCAGGCCGGAGTTCTCCAGGCGGCCCAGCGATTTCTGAATGGTCCCCACGCTCACCCGATGCTGCACCGCGAGCTGCTCCTCGGAAGGCAGGCGGACGCCCTCGCGCAGCGCCCCTGACTCGATTCGCCGGGTGATCGCCTCGCAGACGCGGTCGAGCTTGGTCACGGCGCCGCGGCCTCAGATGGTGGGCGCGAAGCGGCTGATCGCCGTCTCGCGCACGTCGAGCACCTCGCTCGAAGTGCGCGTGCCGGAGGCCACCGCGGCCGCGTACTCGTACAGGCCCTCGCCCAGCGTCGAGGCCTTGGCGCCCGCCTCGAGGATCGAGGAGGCGTCGAAATCGATGTTGTCGGCCATCGTGCGCAGCGTGTTCACGTTGCCGCAGACCTTCACCGTCGGCACGACCATGTTGCCGATCGGGTTGCCCACGCCGGTGCCGAAGAAGATCAGCTGGCAGCCGGCGGCGGCGAACGCGGTGAGGTTTTCCACCGCCGGCGCGGGCGCGTCCATGAAATGCAGCCCCTTCTTCGCCGGTGCCTCGCCGTAGGTGAGCACGCTCGAGAGCGGGCGCGTGCCGGCCTTCGCCATCGCGCCCAGCGCCTTCTCCTCGATCGTCGTGAGGCCGCCGCGGATGTTGTCCTGCGTCGGATTGGTGCCGCGGATGTCCATGCCGCGCGAAACCGCCTCCTTCTCGAGACGCAGCACCGCGTCCACGAACGCCTTGCTCACCGCCGCGTCGACCGCACGCGCGGCGAAGAGATGCTCGGCGCCGAGGAACTCCGAGGTTTCCGAGATGATGACCGAGCCGCCGTCGTCCACCAGCCGGTCCGACATGGCGCCGATGGTGGGATTGCAGGTGAGGCCGGAGGTGGTATCCGAGCCGCCACACTCGACGCCCACCGTGAGGGCGGACATGGGCGTGGATACGCGCCGCAGGCTGGAAGCGGCGATCGCAAGCTTCATCGCGCGGCGCGTGCCTTCGGCCACCGCGTTGATGGTGCCGTGGGGCTGCATGTTGATCGCCTCGAGCGGCTTGCCGGTCGGGCGGATGCGCCGCGCCACCTCTTCCGTGGTGCCTTCCTCCAGCCCTACCAGCAGCACCGCGGCAACATTGGGATTGCGGCCCATGCCGGCGAGCGTGTTGAAGGCAACCTCGAGGTCGTGGCCATACTGGCCGCGAACGAAAAGCGTGGTGACGGCGATGGTGCCGTCGACGGCCTGGCAGATCGCGCGCGTGACCGGGTTGCAGTTATCCATGATCGAGATCACGGCCACGTGATTGCGCACGCCGACGCTGCCGTCGGCGCGGGGGTAGCCCAGGAAGGTTGCGGCCATCTCAGCTCTCCTTGCGGTCGCCGCGCCCGCGCGCGGACTCGATGTTGTGGATGTGCGCGTGTTCGCCCACCGCCAGCGCTTTCGCGGCGCGGCCGATCACATGGCCATACTTGAGGATTTCGGCGCCCGCCGCGGTCGCGCGGATGCAGATCTTGTGGCCGAAGGGCACGGCTTCGCGCAGCACCACCTCGCCGCCGGATTCGCCCTGCAGCAGGCACGTCTCGCCCGCCTGGCCCGGATCGATGAGGGTGGCGACGTTGTCGCCGCGGTCGAGCACAATCGCACGGGGCATTTGCAGACTCCTCTACAGGACATGGCGCACCATATCCCCGCATGGCAACCCGTGTCACGCTGCATCGCAGCAACTCCTCTAGAGGAGTTCGGGGTGCCGGCTGGCGCGCTTTCGCGGTAAGCTTGGCGCATGGATTCCTCCGTCCCCAGGGCGGTCGGCGACCCGCACGACCCCGACACCGACCCGCTCGAAACCCGCGAGTGGATCGAAGCCCTCGATGCGCTGATCGCCCAGGAAGGCGCCGAGCGCGCCACCTTCCTGCTGCGCCGCCTGCTGCAGCACGCGCGCACGCGCCGCGTGCCGTTGCCGCAAGTGCTGGCGACCCCCTACATCAACACCATCGGCCTGGCCGAGCAGCCGCCGTTCCAGGGCAACCTCGAGATCGAATCGCGCATCTCGTCGCTGGTGCGCTGGAACGCGCTCGCCATGGTGGTGCGCGCCAACCGCGCGAGCGGCGAGCTGGGTGGACACATCGCAAGTTACGCCTCGGCCGCGGATCTTTTCGAGGTCGGGTTCAACCACTTCTTCAGGGCCGGGCAGCAGGGCGACCTGGTGTATTTCCAGCCACACTCGGCGCCGGGCGTCTACGCGCGCGCGTTCCTCGAAGGCCGGCTCACCGAGGAAAACCTCGACAATTACCGGCGCGAAACCGGCGGCAAGGGGCTTTCTTCCTACCCGCATCCGTGGTTGATGCCCAACTTCTGGCAGTTCCCCACGGGCTCGATGGGTTTGGGGCCGCTCTTCGCGATCTACCAGGCGCGCTTCATGCGGTACCTCGAACATCGCGGCTTCGCGCAGCCGTCGGCACGAAAGGTGTGGACCTTCGTGGGCGACGGCGAGATGGACGAGCCCGAATCACTCGCGGGCCTGTCGATCGCGGCGCGCGAAAAACTCGACAACCTGGTGATGGTGGTCAACTGCAACCTGCAGCGCCTCGATGGCCCGGTGCGCGGCAACGGTTCCATCGTGCAGGAGCTGGAGGGCCTGTTCGCGGGCGCCGGCTGGAACGTGATCAAGCTGCTCTGGAGCGGCGACTGGGACCCGCTCTTCGCGCGCGACACGCACCAGTGGCTGGAGAAACGTTTCCTCGAGACGGTCGACGGAGAATTCCAGACCTACGCGGCCACCGACGGCGCGTTCAACCGCGAACACTTCTTCAACAAGTACCCGGAGCTCAAGCAACTCGTCGCGCATTTGTCCGACGACGACCTCGACCGCCTGCGCCGCGGCGGCCACGATCCGGTGAAGATCTTCTCGGCCTACTGGCATGCGGCGCGCCATACCGGGCAACCGACGGTGATCCTGGCGATGACCAAGAAGGGTTACGGCATGGGCACGGCCGCCCAGGGCCGGATGACAGGGCACCAGCAGAAGAAGCTCGATGGCGACCAGCTCCTGGCCTTCCGCGACCGCTTCGCGCTGCCGCTCACCGACGCGCAGTGCGACACCTGCGAGTTCGTGCGGCCCGCACGCGAGGCGCCGGAGATGGCGTACCTGCACGCGCGCCGCGAAAAGCTGGGTGGCTACCTGCCCGCGCGTGTGGCACGGTCCGAATCGCTGGAGACCCCGCCGGCGGCCGCGTTTGCGAAGTTCGCGCTCGAAGCCGCCGGAAAGGAGATGTCGACCACCGTCGCCTATGTGCGAATGGTTGGCGCGCTGCTAAAGGATGCCGTGCTGGGCAGGCGCATCGTCCCGATCATCGCGGACGAGGCGCGCACCTTCGGCATGGCGGATCTCTTCCGCCAGATCGGGATCTACTCCCCCATCGGCCAGCTCTACCAGCCGGAGGATTCCGCGCAGCTTTCGTATTACAAGGAGGCGGTCGAGGGCCAGATCCTCGAGGAAGGCATCAACGAAGCCGGCGCGCTGGCCTCGTGGGTCGCCGCCGCGACCAGTTATTCGGCACACGGCGTGCCGATGCTGCCGATGTACATCTACTACTCGATGTTCGGCTTCCAGCGGGTGGGCGACGAGATCTGGGCGGCGGCCGATTCACGCTCTCGCGGGTTTCTCTTCGGCGCGACGGCCGGGCGCACCACACTTTCCGGCGAAGGCCTGCAGCACGAAGACGGCACCAGCCACCTGGTGGCCTCCACGATCCCCAACTGCCGCGCCTACGATCCGTGTTTCGCCTACGAGCTGGCGGTGATCATGGAAGACGGCATGAAGCGGATGCTGGGAGAGCAGGAAGACGTCTTCTACTACGTGACGCTGATGAACGAGAGCTACGCCATGCCGTCGATGCCCGAGGGTGCGCGCGAAGGCATCCTGCGCGGCATGCACCGCGTGCGCGAGGCCAAGGGCGCCAAGGTGCGCCTGCTCGGAGCGGGCACGATCCTCAACGAGGTGCTCGCGGCCGCCGAATTGCTCGAGCGCGATTGGGGACTCGCCGCCGAAGTCTTCTCGGTCACGAGCTTCACCGAGCTGCGGCGCGACGGCATGGAGCTTTCGCGCGCGCGGCGGCTGGGGGCCGCGGGTGCGGGCCAGCTCCCATGGATCGCCCGGCAGCTGCCGGCGAATGGGACGCCGGTCGTTGCGGCGACCGACTACGTATCGGCGGTCGCCGACCTCATCCGGCCGTGGATCGCCGATGCCTACGTGGCGCTCGGCACCGACGGCTTCGGGCGCAGCGACACGCGCGCGAGCTTGCGGCGCTTCTTCGAGGTCGACCGGCAGTCGGTCGCGGTGGCGGCGATGCACGCCCTCGGCGACGGGCGCGCGGGCGAGGCGGCGAAGCGATATGGGCTGGGCGCCGGCGCCGCACCCTGGGCGCGCTAGATTTCCTTCATCACCTGCGCGTACGAGATCATCGCGAAGAGCGCGGTGCCGCCGATGATGTTGCCGGCCAGCACGGGCGCCGCGAACCCCCACAGCAGCGCGAGCGGTTCCCCCTGGCCGTTGGCCAGGAGCAGGAAGGCCTCCATGCTGCCGGTGACGATGTGTGCGCTGCCGGAGATGGCGATGAGGTAGGTCATCATCGCGACCACGTGGAACTGGGCACCCTCGGCGCCGGGGATCAGCCACACCATGGCGGCCATCAGGAACCCCGCGGTGACGGCCAGGAAGAGCATTTCCCACCACCCGTGCTCCATGGCGTGATGGCTGATGGCGAGCATCGAGTCGCGCACCTCGGGGGAAATGGCGGGCGTGTAGGTGCAGAAGATCGCCGCGGTAAGCGTGCCCGCGAGGTTCGCCGCCAGCACGATGCACCACACGCGCGCAAGCCGCCCGAAGTTGCGGCGCGTGGGCTCGGCCATCACCGGCAGCACCATGGTGATGGTGTTCTCGGTGAAGAGCTGCTGGCGGGCGAGCACCACCATGAGGAAGCCGACCGGGAAGCCGAGCGCGACGATGAGCGGCTGCCACGAAGCCTCGGGCGTGCGGACCTGCAGCACCGCCTGCGCCAGCAGCGAGAAGCTGATGGAGAGCCCGGCGGCGACGCCCGACCACCAGAGGGAGATGGCGGGGCGCGACATCTCCTCCTCGCCGAAGCGGCGCACCACCTCGTAGATCACCGGGGTGATGGGCGCCGAGCGTTCCGCGACTTCCTCGCGATCCGCTTCGGCCTTTCCCTTCGACGGGCGCGGGCCCCTGCCCGGTTCCTTCGCGGGCTCGCGGCGCGCCGTCACGATGGGCGCTGGTACGTGATGCGGTAGATCGCGTTGGCGGCATCGTCGGAGACGAGCAGCGAGCCGTCGCGCAGCTGCAGAACGTCCACCGGACGGCCCCAGGCCTTGTCGCTCACGGCGTCGAGGAAACCTTCGGCGAACACTTCGTGCGCGACGACCTTGCCACCTTCCACGCGCGCGCTCATCACGCGATAGCCGCTCTTGCGCGAGCGGTTCCAGGAGCCGTGCTCGGCGATGAAGATGCGGTTGCGGTATTGCGCCGGGAACATGGAGCCGGTGTAGAAGCGCATGCCCAGCGCGGCCACGTGGGCGCCGAGTTTCTGCGCCGGCGCGGTGAGGTCGGCGCAGGCGCGGCGCGATCCGAATTCGGGATCGGCGACGTCGCCGGCGTGGCAATAGGGATACCCGAAGTGCAGGCCGCCCCGGGGCGCGTGGTTCAGTTCGTCTCCCGGCGTGTCATCGCCCAGCATGTCGCGGCCGTTATCGGTGAACCACAGCTGCTTCGTCTCCGGATGCCAATCGAAACCCACACTGTTGCGAACCCCGCTCGCAAACACCTCCATGGCGGATCCATCGGGCTTGAGCCTCGTGATCGATGCGTATGGGGCCTGGCGCTCGCAGATGTTGCACGGCGCGCCTACCGGCACGTACAGCCAGCCGTCGGGGCCAAAGGCGATGAATTTCCAGCCGTGGTGCCTGTCGCCCGGATACTTTCCGTACACGAGCGTGGGCTTGGGCGGGTTGTCGAGGCGCGACTCGATGGCGTCGAAGCGCCACACCTTGTCCACCTCGGCGACATACAGCGCGCCATCCTTCACCGCGACGCCGTTGGGCATGTTGAGGCCGCTGGCGATCTCCGTGACGCGGGTGGCCTTGCCGCCCTCGTTGCGGATCGCGTAGACCTTCCCCGCCGTGCGTGAGCCCACGAAGACGGTTCCCTTCTCTCCCAGCGCCATGGACCTGGCGTTGTCCACGGAATCGGCGAACACGGAGATGGCGAAGCCCGGCGGAAGCTTCACGCGCTCGAGGGGCGGGGCCGCCGTGGACAGGAGGGGAAAGGCGAGCAATGCCAGCAGTTTTCGCATGAAGCTCGGACCCGCCGGACGAACGGCAGTTCCGGGTGGACGCGCGGTATTTCGGTGTGCCGTGGATCACAAGGCGTACCCGCAGCGCCGTGTTAGTCTTTTTTTTCATCAAGGCGGCCGTCCATGAAGCCGCTTGAAATCAGAATTATGGCCACACCATGACGTCCGACCCCGCTCTGCGCAGCGTCTCCGAAATGCTCGACGAACCCGGGCGCCGCGCCGACTTCCTCAACGCCTTTCCTTCGCTGGTCTGGTGCGCGGACGCGCGCGGGCTCTGCAGCTTCGTGAACCAGGCGTGGGAGGATTACACCGGCCGCAGCGCGGAACAGGAATCGGGTGTGCTCTGGCTGGAATCGGTCCACGCGGACGATCGCCAGCGCGTGGTGCGCGAATGGGAAGAGGCGCTGGGCCTGCGCCGCCCGCTCGACACCACGTATCGCCTGCTTCGCGCCGACGGCACTTACGGCTGGGTCCATCACAACGCGCTTCCGGTGAACGACGAGATGGGCAGGCTCACCGGCTACCTGGGCGCATGCAACGACATCACGGACCAGCGCACCGCGGAGCTGCGCGCGCTCGACAAGGAGCAGGAGATCCGCATGCTGGCCGACAACGTGCCGGTGCTGATCGCCTACTTCGACGCGGTCGACCTGCGCTGCCGCTTCGCGAACAAGGCCTACGCGCGGATGTGGGGCTGGGACGAACAGTCGATCCTGGGGCGCCCGGTGCGCGAGGTGATTGGTGAGGAGGGTTATCGCGAGATCGCGCCGCACATCGAGCGTGTAATCGCGGGCGAGACCGTCACCTACGAGCGCACGGTGAAGGCGGCGGACGGCGGTGAGCGCGTGCTGGAGGTCAACCTGCGGCCCCAGCGCGACGAGTCGGGGCGCACCGTCGCGGCGTTTGTGCTCATCCACGACATCACGCGCCACCGCATGGCGGAATTGTCCGTTCGCGAAAGCGAGGAGCGGCTGCAGAAGTTCGCCGATGCCACGCGGTCGGGAATCGTGTTCCACGAGGACGGCATCGTCACCGACTGCAACGACGCGATCCTGCGCCTGATCGGGTACCGGTACGACGAGATCGTCGGGACCGCGATCATCCAGTACGTGTCCCCGGATTTCCGCGAGCAGGCGCTCGAGATGGTGCGCAAGGGCATCGAGCGGCCCTACGAGTCCGAGATCATCGCCCGGGACGGCACACCCATCCCGGTGGAGTTCGAGGGCCGCCTGATGCCGTTCAACAACAAGGAATACCGGTTGAGCGTGGTGCGCGACATCCGCCGGCGCAAGGCGTCGCAGGCGCGCATCCATTTCCTCGCGCACCACGACCTGCTCACGGGGCTGCCGAACCGCGCGCTGCTGCTGGAACGGCTCGAGTTCATCCTGGCGGCGGCCAGGCGGCGTGGCACGCAGGCCGCGCTGCTGTTCATGGACCTCGACAACTTCAAGACCGTCAACGACTCGCTCGGGCACGCCGCCGGCGACGCGCTGCTCAAGATCCTGGCCGAGCGCATCCCCGCGATGCTGCGCGGGGTCGACGTGGTCTCGCGCCATGGCGGGGACGAATTCCTGGTGGTATTGCCGGAGGTGCAGGCCGACGGGCCGATCCCGGTGGCGGAAAAGCTGCTGGCCGCGATCTCGGAGCCGATGGTGCTCGAGGGCCAGTCGATTTCGGTGAGCGCCTCGATCGGCATCGCGCTTTATCCGCGTGACGGCGAGACGCCCGAAGCGCTGATCCGCAGCGCCGACGCCGCCATGTACCTGGCCAAGGAGCGCGGGCGCAGCAACTACCAGTTCTTCAACCGCGGGCTGGCCGAGGCGGCCTACCGGGCGTTAACGCTCGAGACGCGCCTGCGCGAAGCGATCCGCGACGGCTCGTTCCTGGTCCACTACCAGCCGCAGGTTCGCGTCGATACGGGGGCGGTGATCGGCGTCGAGGCGCTGATCCGCTGGCCGCAGGCCGACGGCTCGTGGATCGAGCCGAACGACTTCATCCCGGTGGCAGAGCAGCGCGGGCTGATCCGCACCATCGGCAAGTGGGTCCTGCGCGAGGCCTGCCGGCAGAACCGGAAATGGCAGGACGCGGGGATCGCGCCGCTGCCGGTGGCCGTCAACCTGTCGTCGATCCAGTTCCGCCAGAAGGACTTCGTGCGCGAGGTGGAAGAGGCGCTGGGCGAAAGCGGGCTCGACGCGCAGTTCCTGGCCTTCGAGCTCACCGAAAGCATGCTGATGGGTGATACCGGCGACATGGCCCGCACCCTGGAGGGGCTCAAGGCGCTTGGCGTGAAGCTGGCGATCGACGACTTCGGCACCGGGCATTCCTCGCTCATGCACCTGAAGCGGTTCCCGATCGACAAGCTCAAGATCGACCGCACCTTCGTGCGCGACCTGCCCGACGATGCCGACGATCGCGCGATCGCCGGCGCCATCATCGACCTCGCCCGCAACATGGGCATCACCTCGATCGCGGAGGGTGTGGACCGGCCCGAGCAGCTCGACTTCCTGAAGAGCCGCGGTTGTGAAGAGGCGCAGGGCCACCTCTTCTGCCGCGCGATGCCGGCCGCGGAGATCGCGGCATGGCTCGACCGCCCCCACTCCGGGACCATCACCAGGGCGCCCGGCGCGTAAGCGCGAGCGAAGCCGTCGCCAGCGCCGCGCCGGCCCAGAATGTCGCCGCCGGCCCCACGTAGTGCCAGAGCGCACCGGCAAGCGCGCTGGCCACCAGCATCGCCACCCCGATCGCGAGGTTGAAGGCGCCGAACGCGGTGCCGCGCAGATCCGCCGGCGCGGTGTGCGCCACCATCGCCGCCAGCAGCCCCTGCGTGAGTCCCATGTGTAATCCCCACAACGCGACGCCCACGGCGAGCGCAAGCAGCGAGCCGGCCATCGCCAGCACCACGTCGGCCGCGACCAGCGCCACGATGCCGGCGGCCAGCAGCCCGCGCGAGCCGTTGCGGTCGGCGAACCTGCCCGCGGGATATGCCACGGCCGCGTAGACCACACTCATGCCCACGAGCACCAGCGGCGCATACGCGAGCGCGAGCCCGAGGTCGCTGCCGCGCAGGATCAGGAAGGCTTCGCTGAAGCGCGCGAGCGTAAGCGCGCTGGCGGCGGCCACCACCACCCAGAACGGCTTGCCGAGCCCGCGGACCGAAAAACCGGGACGGACCCGGTTTTTCTCCGGCGAAGGAGCCGGGCGAAAAGAGGGTACGTCCCGGTTTTTCGGTTCTTCGACGCCGAAGACCACCAGCAGGAAACACAGGACGGCCGGGATCACGGCGACCCAGAACACGGCGCGGAAATCGTTGCTCCACGCCAGCATCAGGCCCATGGCCAAAAGCGGCCCCGCGATGGCGCCCACCGTGTCCAGCGCCTGGCGCAGGCCGAAGGCGGCACCGCGGATCGGCGCCGGCGTGAGGTCCGCGATCAGCGCATCTCGCGGCGCGCCGCGGATGCCCTTGCCGATTCGGTCGGCGAAGCGCGCGGCGAACACCAGCCCCGGGCCGGTGGCGATTGCAAACAGCGGCTTGGTGAGCGCGGCCAGCCCGTAGCCGAGGGCGGTGAGGATCTTGCGGTTGCGAAAGCGATCCGACAGCGTGCCCGAGAAAACCTTGACCACCATCGCCGTGGCTTCGGCCACGCCCTCGATGATCCCCACCACCAGCGCACTGGCGCCCAGGCCCACCGTGAGGTAGAGCGGCAGCAGCGAATGGATCATCTCCGAGGACAGATCCATCAGCAGGCTCACGAATCCCAGGACCCAGACACCCCGGGGGATGGGGTGCGGCGCCTCAGGGGGTCGCAAAGCGCAAGCCACGGTCGCGGCGGATTTTCATGAGGTGGCGATCATCTCATGACGCGCCAGGGCCCAGGCCACATGCTCGCGCAGCAGTGCCGAGGGCGAATCGGCGCGCAAGCGCAGCGCCGTTGTGACCTCGCCGCCCGGGGGCGCGTTCCCGAGCGCCACGGCGATGTTGCGCAGCCAGCGTTCGTGGCCGATGCGGCGGATCGCGGAGCCTTCCAGGCGTTGGTTGAAGTCCTCCTCGCTCCATGCGAAGAGCGCCGCCAGCGAGGCCGCATCGAGGCCGTTTCGCACGTCGAAGTCGGGCAGTTGCGCGGTTCGCGCGTATTTGTTCCACGGGCACACCAGCTGGCAATCGTCGCACCCGTAGATGCGGTTGCCCATCATCGGGCGCAGCTCTTCGGGGATCGATCCGGGATGCTCGATGGTGAGGTAGGAGATGCAGCGGCGCGCATCGAGCTGGTAGGGCGCGACGATGGCCTGCGTGGGGCAGATCGCGATGCAGCGCTCGCAGGTGCCGCAATGGTCGGAGACCGGCGCGTCGCGCTCGAGCGGGAGCGCCACGAAGAGCTCGCCGAGGAAAAACAGCGAGCCCGCGTCGCGCGACAGGAGCAGCGTGTGTTTGCCGCGCCATCCGAGGCCTGCGTGCTGCGCCAGCGAGACCTCCATCACCGGCGCGCTGTCGGTGAATACGCGATAGGGGAAAGCGCCCAGCTGCGCGGTCATCCGGTCGGCCAGCTGCTGCAGCCTGGCGCGCATCACCTTGTGGTAATCGCGCCCCAGGGCGTAGCGCGAGACGTATGCCAGGGACGGGTCCTCCAGCACCGACCATGCATCGCGCGAGCCGGGGGCCGTGTAGTTCAGGCGCGCGGTGATGATCGAGAGCGTTCCCGGCACGAGCTCCGCCGGGCGCGCGCGGCGTGCGCCATGGCGCGCCATATAATCCATCTCGCCGTGCCAACCGCGGCCAAGCCACTCCATGAGCCGCGTTTCCTCCGCATCGAGCTGCGTCCCCGCGATCGCCACGGCGTCGAAGCCGAGCTCGCGCCCCCAGTCCTTTACGCGGCCCTCGATGTTTTCCGGCGTCTGCATGCACCGATGTTATCGCTGAACGCGCACCTGCCCGACGAGCCCGCCACGCTGGCGCTGGGCGCCGCCATGGCGGCGAGCCTGGAACCCGGGCTCGTGATCTACCTCAGTGGCGAGCTGGGCGCGGGCAAAACCACGCTGGTTCGCGGGGTGCTCCGGGCCCTGGGCCACGCGGGGGCGGTCAAAAGCCCCACCTATACATTGGTTGAAGTTTATGAGATTTCGAGGTTACACTTGCACCACTTTGATTTTTATAGGTTTCAGGACCCAAGGGAATGGATCGACGCGGGCTTTCGGGAGAGCTTCAACGGGCGCAATGTTGGCCTGATCGAATGGCCGGAGAGGGCCGGGGGACTGCTGCCGCCTGCGGACACACAAATCACACTCACGGCAAGCGGCTGCGGGCGCAACGCGAGCTTGCAAGCGAGCTCGCCCACCGGCATCCAGTTCCTCGAACAGGTGGCAAGTCGCTTCCCGTTTTCGCCCACGATTTCCTGAAGTGGTTCGTGATCGCGGCCATGTTGCTGCTGGCCGTGCCCGCGCTGGCGGGAGAAAAGGTGCTGGCCTCGCGCGTGTGGCCGGCCCAGGAATACACGCGGGTCACGATCGAGACCGCCAAACCCGTCAAACACGCCTTCTTCGCCATCAACAATCCCGACCGCCTGGTGATCGACCTCGAAGGCGTGGACCTCGATGACGAGTTGAAGGCCCTGCCGGCAAAAGTCGGCGACAAGGACCCGTACATCCAGGCCGTGCGCGTGGCGCTGAACCGACCGAACGTCGTGCGCGTGGTCTTCGACCTGCGCGGCGAGGCGAAGCCCTCGGTGTTCCCGCTTGCGCCCGCCGGCGAATACCGCAATCGCCTGGTGCTCGACATCTATCCCGCCAAACCCGTCGACCCGCTGCTGGCGCTGGTGCAGCCGCGCGCCGATGCCATCGCGGAAATGGCCGCGGCGCCGCTGGCGGTGACGCCGCCGCCCGAGACGGCGCCGGTTGAGACTCCGGCGCTTCCCGCGGTGAAGGTCCCGGTGCCCCCGCCGCCCGCGGTGGCGAGCGTCACCGTGACTTCCCGGGTTGGCGCGAGGGCCGTCGCGGCACCCAAGGTCGACCGGCTGGTGATCGTGGCGATCGACGCCGGCCACGGCGGCGAAGATCCCGGCGCCCGCGGCCGCCTGGGCACGCGCGAGAAGGACGTGACGCTCGCGATCGCGAAGCGGCTGAAGATCGCGATCGACAAGGAACCGAACATGCGCGCGGTGCTGGTGCGCGACGGCGACTACTTCATCCCGCTGGGCCAGCGTGTCGCGAAGGCGCGGCGCGTGCAGGCCGACCTCTTCGTGTCGGTCCATGCGGACGCGTGGGTCAAGCCCGATGCGCGCGGCTCATCGGTCTTCGCGCTGTCGGAAAAGGGCGCCACCTCGACGGCTGCGCGCATGCTGGCCTCGAAGGAGAACCAGTCGGACCTCATCGGCGGCGTGAACCTGGGCGCCAAGGACCCGGTGCTGGCGCGCACGCTGCTCGACCTTTCGCAGACCGCGACCATCAACGATTCACTCAAGCTCGCGCGCCACGTGCTCTCGGAGCTGGGCGACGTGAACGACCTGCACAAACATTCGGTGGAGCAGGCGGGCTTCGCGGTGCTGAAGGCGCCCGACGTGCCGTCGATCCTGGTGGAGACCGCGTTCATCTCCAACCCAGAGGAAGAAAAGCGCCTGAAGGATGCGCGATACCAGGACAAGATTGCCGGCGCGATCCTGGGCGGGATCAAGCGTTATCTCGCCGCCAATCCGCCGCTGGCGCGCAACAAGCTCGCCGCCAACTGACTTTGTGCTCCGCTGGGGTTACTTCCAGGCAACGCCGATGTGCGCCGATGCCACGCCGATTGCCGCCGATGCACTTCGCGAACTAAAAACAATATATGGGCTTCGTGCCAGGGCTCGAATTGGCCGCGAACCATTCGTCTTTTGCTTTTATCGGCGGCCATCGGCGTGGCATCGGCGGACATCGGCGTTCCCTGAAGTAGTGACAAGGCGATGACGCGTTGCGTCATGGCGCTGCCACGCCGATCGCCGCCGATGCACCTCG
>Ga0163150_10001218_pt1 | contig 44623 bp, 40 predicted proteins | sample OliLakLV19P2IB_FD_148628 | JGI IMG/M metagenome (GOLD analysis project Ga0163150, IMG submission 148628) | Freshwater microbial mat bacterial communities from Lake Vanda, McMurdo Dry Valleys, Antarctica - Oligotrophic Lake LV.19.P2.IB | ecosystem: Environmental > Aquatic > Freshwater > Lake >... | reverse complement strand
AATATCATATACATTTAAATAATTAGTATATAAAATTTAGTATGGATAACGTGATAACAGATCAGTTAATTTTAAATATTAATTGAAAAAAAATTCGGTATCTGGAAAAAAAAATAACTAATGACTTACATCCCAGGGCATCCGTTGAAAATCGACTTTAATTTCCTCGAACACTTTTCCATCCAGGCTGGCGATCAGGGATAGTTCCAGTTGATTTTTCCCTTTAAATTTAATATTTATTTTTTCGACGAATTTTTTCTTCTGCTGCATTTCACCTGCCGTCAAAAAAAAATGGTCTTCAGAAATCCAATGCCCCAGGTGTTCATGAGCCGTTCCAAAATTGTCTACACTAAACCGGTCAAAAGGTTAAAGGGTTAAAGGGGCGAACCTCTTCGCCTCTTCACCTCTTCGCCTCTTCACCTTTTCGCCTCTTCACCTTTTCACCTCTTCACCTTTTCACCTCTTCACCTCTTTTCAAAACAATGGCTGATACCGAGGTTTCCACAACCGGTCATACGTGATGCCAACTCTTAACAGCATACTCATACCCGGTGATTCAGTCTCTTGTACTTTTCCTTTATAAAAGAAAAAATCTGCTGCTATCGATAAAGAAAGTTCATCGATCAGTGGCACCAATAATTCGTGAACCATATTGTATCTCAATGCCAGATCGCGGTTGGTATCCTGATTTGATTTAAGAAAATATGTAGCGTCATTGCGCAATGAATAAATCAAATCCCCGCGTCCAAGAAAAAACCGCCCATCTGCCCTGGCTGTAAAACCAAATTGGGCTTTGTTTTGTCCAAAGTCCTGTTCCAGGATTGAAGCCAATTCGACATTCCTCCATATTTGGTGTGGTTTACGGGCGATCCCCACCACACCTCTTAGCGCTTGCTGGATTACATTTTTTTCCTGAGAAGCTGGGTTGATCGTAGGCGTAAACTCCGTATCGTATTGACTTCGAATGAACGGTTGAAATTTGCCTTTTGCTTTGTATCGATACGTCAGGTCCAGTTTGATATCATCCGCTGATTCCGTTATTTGCTGAACATTTTTGGAGATCTCCGCATTTTGTTTAGCATAGGCCAGGGACAATCCGAGATCGAGCGCGGATTTAAACCCATCCAAAGTTGCTTTAAATCGCCCGCTGGCACCGATCACCCAGGAATTATTTGCGGTGACGCGGCTTTCCGGCACGGAACCATATCCATCGCTATTGAATTTACGATTGTAGGAAGTCCACAAAGTAGGGCGGTCAAAATCAAAAGTCAACAAAGGTTCAAATACCGGATCCGGCTTCAATCGTTCTGAAATAGCGTCCAGGTACTTTTTTTCCCCTTTATTGATCTTGCGGATCCGTTTTAGTTCGTCCAGCACAAAGGTGCGTAAGCCAAGCGGTTTGCCATCCTGATGATGAATTAACCTTCCATCTTCCCCAACTGTAAACGAACGTCGTATCCGTCGGGATTCCAGAAAATCAGCGGCTCTGATCCCTTCAAATATCACATCCGTAGTAGCTACCCTGTAAAACGCTTCCGGATCTATCAATCTGCCCATAACCCTGGTATTGAACTGGTACCACGAGATCCCCAATGAGGGCAGTCCTGCAGCATGGGTTTGGGTGCGATTGGATTTGGGACGGGTCAATCCGCTGATGATCAGTTCACCCCGGATATCATCCGCCAGGATTTTCAACAAGGCACTTCCTTTAATATCACACAGGACGATTTGATCTTCACTCCATAACCAGGAGATAACTTCTTCTTCATGCAATTTGCCTATTAAAGGGGGGAAATAAGGAAATTTTCTAAGAATGGTTAATTCAGCCGGACCCGCATTGCGCAAGAGCCTGGCGACAAATTCTTCCCACATTTGTTGTGATACCCTGCCTTGAGCTGTGATCTGATCAAACTTCTGGAGATCCGGGTTCTGCACGATCAGGTCGATAAATGCGGGAAACATGAGCTCCCCTCTGGGTTTTTTGATCAGCTCCTGCATAGAATTGATCTTAGTCAGGATCACGGTATCCGGAAAGGTATGATCTGTAACCGGGATCAGAGAGTGGTTTATCTGATAGAGATGTTGATTGGAAAAATATAATTGCAAATGACCAACACCTATTCCATTGGAAAATGACCGGGTTACCAAAGCCGGAGAACCCGGTTTGGAAATCTTCCCAATCCCGTCGTGTTTTATTTGAATGGTCTGATTTAGTGTTTCGGGGCTCCAGCGGTTATGCAAGTCCGCCGCAATAATATCTATGCCCGCTACGCTTTCGGCCAGGTCTGCATTGTCCCCCGGATCGAAATTGGATAAGGCTATTATGACCTGGACCCCCGCTAAGCGTAATTTCTTCACCTCCGCCCTGGTGGTTTCCATCGTAGGAAGAAATCGGAAATCCGTCAGGCTGCCTTTAGTCAAATCGCCCTGGATAGTAGGGTCTACCAAACCGATAAATCCAATTTTGTATTGACCCCATTCTTCGATGATATGTCTAAGAAAAAGGGTGCTGTCTTTAACACTGAGGTTGGTAGCGAGGAATCGGATTTTAGGGAAACTTCTCTGGAGTTGTTTTAACGAATCAGCGCCCAGAGCCAACTCAAAATGGTATGGCACGGAGATAGTATAACCCAATTGATTTAATAAAGTAAAATCAATGCGTGCCCTTTGATATTCATCCATTCCAAAATTGCCGGTTCGTTGCCCCAGATCTGCCAGGATAGGCGGGTAAGCACTGGGCAGGCCTTGTTGAGTTTTTAACACGGTAGCCCTTACTGCCATTTCTCCGAGATTGACGGGCAATTCAAACAACCGGCTATCCTCTCCCAAATCAATGCGATTGAACTCCCCCCTTGTCCATAGGCCGGGATGTGACGGCCAATGTGCTTCTTTTTCTTCAATGATAAATGCTTCATCGCCATTTCGAATGGTGGTGAAATAAACGGTTACTTCTGTTTCCCTGAGATCCGGAAAATCAATCTTTTGCCGGGGGTTGCGCAATACCATTTCGAGCAGATCTCTCTTATTCCGATATGGATCCTGTAACAATAAAACATTTTGGGTCCGGAATGCCCTGATACGGGTCAACCTGGTAATGGAATCTTTTTTTGATATAATTCTGAAAAGTTCATTTCCCCGGGGTTCATCCGAAGGTAAAAATACTGTAAGCCCGGGGGCCCTCCAGCAAGCATGGCTTACCAGCTTAAAGGTTAATTTTTCTGTATTGGCTTGTTCGGTCAGGAGTTCGTGTTCGTCTTGTGAACGGAGTACCCCCAGGGCACCCAGGCTGCGGCCAGTATAGAGGATGGAGATGGTATTTGAATCATTTGTAATCTGTTCAGTTTTTTTCTGAGCCACCAATTGAGGTATAAAAAACGATATAACAATAATTACAAATAGAAATCGCATGAGTCTAAATGGTACTGAGCTGATAAAGGAATAATGCGGAGCTAAAACTATAAAATAAAGTGCGGAAGGGGGCTGAAATAGTTGGATGGTTTTGTGGTTTTAACTACTCGTAAATTTAGTTGCATCCGTCAAGCCAGCTGATTGCATCATGCTCTCAGTATTCTTTTTAATGTTTCCTGCATAGCCAGTTTAAAACTTTGGTCTTGGGATAACAATCGATACAAGTCCAATTCCGTCTTGCGTTGTTTACCCATCACGTCATCAAATATTTTGTTGAAAGCTATTTCCCTGTTTTGTACATCCGCATTATCCTGATATTTTTCTTTAAAGTCGGGATGGTCTTTCATTCTTTGAGCCAGGTTTACAAACTTTACGCGTTGTTCTTCCGGTGTGGCTTCCCAGCCCTGAAACCACCTTTCATTAAAACTTTTGATGATTAAATCCAACGGATCTTCTGTTTTTTCTCCTCCATGGGCACCCCGTGGATTTGGATTTTGCGGATCTACCTCGGTTTCAGAAGCGTCCAGTCCTATACTTGCATTCAATTTTACTCTTTCTAAACCATAAGTTGATAAGTCTACTGAATTTAATAATTCATCTAAAGAGTCCTGATCAGGGTCTTTGATAATCATTTTTGGAATCAAGAATTTCAAAAACCAAAATAACTTTTCCCAATTGACTATTTCAATTCTTCGAAGACATAACCCATGCCAAGATTAGATAAGGCATGCAATTTGCGTCCATCGGGGTCAGTTTTTTCAAATGGGGTAAGGTTGATTTTAGGGGAAGTAAATTTTTCAAGCACATTTAACAGCACATCCTTGGACGCCATATGTCGTACCTGACTTTTTAGCTTAAACTTTTCAATGATTTCTTTTACGTTTTTACTGAAGCCCTCGAGGTAATCTTCAAAATTAGCTTGCAGAATTTGTTGGTTGTTGGTCGCGGTATCGTGCAGTCGCTGCAGGGTCCATTCGCTGGTATTGTAAAACACATAACCGGAGGCCTGGCTCAATCCATTGTCGTCCCATTCGGTAAATCGGGCTTCCTCCTTTTGGAAAGTGAGTTCTTCCATGACTTTGGCTTTGGTGGGTTCCAATAAAGCATCCAACCGGCGCAGGACGACCATAGGGAGAATGACGTCGCGGTATTTTCCCCGGACATAGACATCGCGGAGACAATCATCGGCAATGGACCAGATGAAGGAAACGAGTTTATTGTGGACGGCTTGATTCATACTTTAGAGGTAACTCAATTTTGAGACAATGATTAATTATTTGAGGTTAGTTCATTAAATGAAGGAAAAGGGAGGGGTATTCTGTGACTTTAAAAGTAAGCATAGTTCTCAATTCCCAGGGCGAGGACGCCTGGAAAAACCAAAACCACTCATCCAGGGCGAGGACGCACTGGATAACCGATAATCCAAGGCGAGGACGCCTTGGAAAACCCACCTCCAAACCACTCATCCAAGGCGAGGACGTCCTGGTAAAACCACCTCATCCAAGGCGAGGACGCCTTGGATAACCACCTCCAAACCACTCATCCAAGGCGAGGACGCCTTGGAAAACCCACCTCCAAACCACCTATCCAAGGCGAGGACGCCTCGGAAAACCACCTGTCCCGCCCGAGGGCGCCCCCTCCTTTCAAAAAAATCAATGTATGTTAGAGTTTAAATTAATAACCGGTATGGGCAGTTGGAATTTTAAGCAAATCATCATTTTATTTGCAGTTCTGTTTTCGTTGGTTATAGTGACTCATGGAGTCCACTTAATCAACGATTCCATCCTTCACCCCGGTTTTCTGATGACCCTGCGCTGGCTGACTATCGGCAGTCTTATTTGGTTTGGTTTAAAAAAGCAGAACCTCACCACCTGGATATTTCTTTCCATGCTCATTGGGGCGGAAGTCGGCCATGATTTCCCTGCATTGGGTGCTAATCTCAAAGTCATCAGCGATATTTTTCTGCGGATGATCAAGACCATCATCGCCCCTCTTTTGTTTTCAACCCTGGTGGTTGGTATTGCGGGACATGCCGATATGAAACAAGTCGGTCGTATGGGCTGGAAATCGCTGGTTTATTTTGAAGTGGTGACTACGATTGCTTTGATCATTGGGTTGCTGGCTATCAATATTTCCAAAGCAGGAGTAGGTATTGACCTGGCTTCAGCGGATACGGTTCAACAGGTAGCAGTTGCTAAACAAAGTTGGCAAGAAATCATCTTACATACCTTTCCGGAAAATATAGCTAAAGCAGTAGCAGAAGGACAGGTGTTGCAGATTGTAGTATTCAGTATCTTATTTGGACTGGGTTTGTCGATGATTAATAACGGCCAGCATAAAACCACCATGTTGCATTGGTGTGAAAGCCTGTCGGAGGTCATGTTCAAATTTACGAATCTGATCATGTACCTGGCTCCACTGGCTGTAGGGGCTGCTATTGCATATACCATCGGTAAAATGGGATTTGATGTTTTGCGCAATCTATTTTTATTGTTGTTGACTTTATATGCTGCCTTGATTGTATTTATCCTCGGTGTCTTGTTGCCGATTGCGCTCTACATTAAATTGCCCATTAAACGGTTTATGCAAGCCGTCTCTGAGCCGGTTTTACTGGCATTTGCCACAGCCAGTTCTGAATCCGCCCTGCCCCATGCCATGAAAGCCCTGGAAAAATTTGGTATACCGCGAAAAGTGGTTTCTTTTGTTTTACCAACCGGGTTCAGTTTTAACCTGGACGGAAGCACGTTATACCTCAGCTTAGCCTTAGTATTTGTGGCTCAGGCAGCCAAAGTTGATCTCACCATCGGCGAACAAATTGTGATGATGCTGACCCTGATGTTGTCCAGCAAGGGGGTAGCCGGGGTAGCCCGAGCCTCTCTCGTCATACTTATGGGTACTGCCGTATCGTTTAATCTTCCGACCGAGCCTATTTTCATCATACTGGGTATCGATGCGCTGATGGATATGGCCCGCACTGCTACTAATCTATTGGGTAATTGCCTGGCGACAGCGGTAATTGCCAAATGGGAAGGCGAGGTGGATTTTGAAAAGCTTCCGGAGAGTGAAAAGGTCGAGCTATAGCATCCTTTTCTTTTACTTTTACCCAATGCGGTATTTAATGTTTGGTTTCGTTCTGATACTTCTCTCCTGTGCTACCCTGCATAATCCCACCGCTAATTCGGCAGAATTATTGGATCCGGTGATCAACAGTAAATACCCGGAATTTGGGCAAGTTTTTCCTCTAAAGCCGACCGGTTTTATTTTCACCCAATTTTTGCAGTTGACTGCAAAAATTGCCCGAAGGGCCGATGAAAACTGCTTTGGCAATTATATCGGGGTTTAACCCTGATAAAATTTGGTTAAACCAAATTATCGTCGGCACGGAGTGCACATTTTTCCTATTGAAAAATGTGGGTTTAATCGGACCGATTCCACCCGGGCATCTATTGAACTGCTATATTCGGAACGAAGAAATAAAACCTGGCAAAGTCCGCTAACCTGCCGTTTTTCGGATACCAGTGTGCGGGACGTAGATCCATTCATTACAGCCGATGGCAATCTTCTGTATTTTTCATCCAACAGGCCCCATCCTGGTTTGTCCCCGGGATATAATTTATGGTATGCCGAAACGGAAAGGGGAGAATGGAAAAATCCACAACCGCTGGATACCCTCATCAATTCGGGATATGATGAAGTGTATTGTTCTTTGGCGCTCAATGGAACAATTTATTTTGCCCGATTCGAAGGCAATCAATCCCATATATATTCTTCCCGTCCTCAGGATAACTGGTTTAGTAAACCTGTTCGCTTAAATATACCCATTGCCGATACCATCAGGATCAACAATCCTGCTGTTGCTCCTGATGAATCCTATATTTTATTTGTATCCGCTCAACTGGGTGGAATACGCAACCCGGATTTGTATGTCTCCCGTAGACTTAATTCCAATAGATGGTCCGCTCCTCAAAACCTTGGCCCTGCAGTGAATACCGTGGGTGTAGAGTTTGCTCCATTTATATCACCCGATAAAAAATGGTTGTATTTTACTTCCGAACGGCCGGGTATTGTCCGGGATTTTCCTGTGGGTCAGAGAAGGCCGGGCGATATTTACCGGATCCGGTTAAAGCATTTGTTTTAATCCCCCGGGATAGCCCATCATCTCCCACTTACTTCTCTGTATATTTATAACATGGACGCTTTAAAACAATTTTTTATTCAGGTCGGATTTAAGGTCCAGGACGCAGAAATCATTGCCAACGCATTTACCTATATCAAACTATCCAAAGGTGAATTTTTTGCAAAAGAAGGCAAGATCAGCAAACAACTGGGATTAATAGAAAATGGTTTTCTCCAGTATTATATCCTGTTGAATGGTGAAGAAAAAACCACTTACTCTTCAGGAGCAAATACGTTTGTCGCTTCCCTGGTGAGTTTTTTAAAACAAGTCCCGGCGAAAGAAAATATCAGGGCAGTGACCGAAACCACGCTTTGGGTGATCGACCGGACCCAACTCAAACAGCTTCAAATTGATCTGCCCGGATTTAAGGATTTTTATATTGAGGCTCTGGAGGAACACATTTGTTGTATCGATGAAAGTCGACTGGATGCCATCATGCTCAATGCCCAGCAACGGTATGAAAAGATTCTGGCAAAGGAGCCCACCCTGGTCCAGCATATCCCCATGCATTTCCTGGCTTCCATCCTCGGGGTGACGCCCAGGCACCTGAGCCGCATAAGAAATAATATCCGTTGATCCCCATTTATAGACATTTGTCCTGTGCCGGCAATTTATGATGTTTCAATTTTGTGTCGTCAAATCAAAAAACCAAAGACGATATGAAATCACTGATACTCATTTTATTGTTTGCCGGGACAGGCGAATTTATTTTTTCACAAAACCGATTCGCCGGCCAAGAACTCAGCATCAACGGATTTAGAAATCCCTCCATGGGCATGGAATACCGAAACGGCCAACTGTCCCTGCATGCCGGGTATTATATTACCGCATTGGAGGCGGGTGTTACCTCCCAATTTTTTAAAACTGGTATTACGTACTGGGGCTTCCCGGTCGATCACAAACCTATCCCTTCTTCATTTTACACCGGGGCATCTTATTTACGCGGCTTAAACCTGGAGTATAAAAATAAAAATGCCATAGGTGTGGAAGCCGGATTTAGATGGATGATCTGGAAAGGATTCAATCTGAGGATTGGCGCCATTGCATTAATGTCTAAAGGAAACGACTTAAAAATAAATCCCACTCCCGGAATCAGTTATTCATTCAGGCTTAATCCACAACCATGAAAACAGAAAAAACAATCGGGCTATTGTTGATCACTGGAGCGACTGGTGTATTGATTCCATATATATTGCTCACTATGAATTTTGAATACCCGGAAATCTTACGCCATGATACAGGTACCATTCTTACCCGTTTTCATTCCGGAGGCAGCTCATTAATCCTGACCTGGTGGACCTATGCCATTTTGGGGCTGCCCTTGTTGATCGCTTATATTATGATCGGACAAAAATTTGAACATACCTTCAGTTTTATCAAATGGGTTACCACGCTGGGTGTGGTATCTGGTATAGTCCAGATCATCGGGTTGTTGAGATGGGTTTTTGTTGTTCCGGTTTTAGCCAATCAATACATCACTGCTTCAGATGAAGCTACTAAAGCCGCAGCCGGCTCCGGATTCCAACTCATCCATCAGTTTGGAGGGGTATTGTTGGGCGAACACCTGGGACAGTTATTTACGATTGTATGGATGCTGTTTATGTCCTACGCATTTTTAAAGCTAAAAACATTTCCAACGTGGGTAAGTGTTTTGGGCATAGCGGCCGCCGGCATATACCTGTTGGCCCAGGCTGAGCTATTTGCCACGGTGATACCCGGGTTTCCCGTGTGGGGTTTGGCAGGGTTTTTAGGCAGTACATTGTGGTTGATCTGGTTAATCGTCCTGGGTATTTTCTTTATCCGGAAAAAGGTCGAATAACGTTTTTGATCCTATATAATTTTTACCTTCATTGCTTTGTTGGACTTTTAAATGGTTTTAATACCCGTATAAAAAATAAAATCATTCACAGGCGCAAATTATTTTGAAATTTTAATCCATGGATAAACAGATTTTTGGAGAAGTAGATCAATACATCAATCAACTCCTTTTGCCGGATGACCCTTTATGGTCTGATATTATTAAATCTATTGAAGAGGCTGGTCTTCCGCCCATCAGTGTTTCTGCCAACCAGGGTAAGTTTTTACAAATCCTGGTGTTCTTGACCAAACCCAAAAAAGTATTGGAATTAGGGACCTTGGGTGGATTCAGTACCATATGGATGGCGAGGGCTCTACCGGAAGGTGGTAAACTGATAACCCTCGAATTCAATCCGGTCTGTGCGCGTGTCGCTCAACACAATATCGATCGGGCAGGACTAGCGGATAAAGTGGAAATCCGGATTGGCAAAGCCATTGAGCTGCTCCCACAACTCCTGGAAGCACAAGAAGGGCCGTTTGATATGATTTTTATTGATGCAGACAAACCTCCTTATGCGGAATATTTTGATTTTGCCGTGAAACTCTCCAGGCCTGGTACTTTGATTATATGCGACAACGTGATCCGCGATGGCAAAGTTTTGGATCCCGCCAGTACGGATGAAATGGTGCAGGGAGTGCAACGATTTAATCTGGCATTGGCACAAGACAAACGAGTCGATGCCACCATTATTCAAACGGTCGGGCTTAAAGAACATGATGGGATGGCGATAACAGTGGTTAGATGAGTTGGTGAAATTGTTGAATTGTTGAATTGTCATTCCCGTTTGCAAATGAAATATATTCTTTTATCGAACCTCTTGATTTGTTGTTTTGCATTGACCCGGTGTGCTCAGAGAGCGGAAAACAAAAACAACACAAAAATTGATCAGATATTCCGTCAGTTTGATTCCACAAATAATCCCGGCTGTGCCGTAGCCGTCATTCAGAACGGGAAAGTAATCCACAACAAAGGTTATGGTTTGGCTAATCTGGAATACGACATACCCATCACTTCAACATCCGTATTCGATATCGCATCGGTGTCTAAACAATTTGCTGGATTGGCGATATCCACTCTGATCCAGGAAGGGAAAATTAATCTGGATGACGATATCCGCAAGTATATACCGGAAGTTCCTGACTTTGGAAAGACCATCACCATTCGACACCTTGTTCACCATACCAGCGGGTTGAGGGATTGGCCATCTACCCTGCGTGCAGCGGGTTGGCGATGGGATGAAACGTTTTCCTTTGCCGATATCCTGCGTATGGTCAAACAACAAAAGGAACTTGATTTTATCCCTGGTGAGCGTTACTCTTATTCCAATACCGGTTACAACCTGCTTGCCGTCCTGGTGGAAAAAGTAAGCGGTAAATCATTTAAACAATGGACACTGGAAAATATATTTCAACCCCTGGGTATGAATTCTTCAGCGTTTTTGGATGACGCTTCACGAGTCATTAAAAATATGGCCTATTCGTATTTTCCGGCAGATAGTGGTTATTCCAAAGCGTCTACAGCATTGACGGCAGTGGGATCCAGTTCCTTGTTTACCTCCGTGGATGACCTTATTATTTGGGTTTTGCATTTTAATAATCAAATCAGGGAAAAGGACCCGGTGTATCTGCGTATGCTGGATAAGGGCTTGCTCAATAACAAAGATACGGTGCACTATGGTTTTGGCCTGGGTCTGGACAAGCGTGGCCCATATCAGTTAATTTCACACACCGGTGGATGGGCTGGATATCGCACGGTCATAACGAATTACCCGGAAGTCGATTTGTCCATTATTATTTTAGCTAACCGGAGCGATTTTAATCCAAGTAATTATGGTAATCAAATTGCCGACTTATTCATTGAGCCAATTGGCAATAATACTTCCCTGGCTGATACGATTCAAAAATTACCACCGGTCAGCCTGGACACCAATCTGGCCAAAAAGTATACAGGTATGTTTAAGCTGGGTAATGGGTGGTATGTGACCCTAACCCTGGAAAACGGTCAAATGATGACCCAGGCCAATGGGGAATCTAAATTTCCAATGACGCCCAAATCACCTGCGGATTTCTGGATCGATGCATATGGAGCTTCCATGAAGTTTTTAACCAATCAAGATGGAGGAGTGGATACTTTAATTTACAAAACCAACCGGGCACCCCGGATAAACCCATTGGTACCCGGGGCCGATCAAATGAATATTTATGCCGGTATTTATTCCAGTGAAGAACTATCTACTGCTTATAATATAGATACTGATGGCCAAAAGTTGTGGCTACATCATTTTAGATTAGGGGATATGGAATTGATGCCTGATCCGGTAACACCTGGATTATTTAATAGTGACCTGGGACGCATTGAATTTGATCAAGTCAATGGTAAAATTACCGGATTGCGATTGTCAGGAGGGAGGATTAGGAATATAAGATTTGAGAGAAAATGACACGCATTGGGTTTCGTAGTAAGATCTTTTTCTTTCAGAAAATGTCGTACCTACGACACTCGGTGCTCCCGCTTAGCTGGAGTTACCAAAATGCCGGCCCTCTGGCACTGGTAAATGGTTGACATTTCGGTAGTCCTTAAGGGTACCCATCGTGCCGTCATTGCGGTAGACTGTAGAGTCGGCATTCCGTTAAACATATCGGGTCGGCATTCCGGTAGTCTTGCAGGGACGGACCTGTAGGGTCGACATTCTGGCGGTGCCATAGGCACGACATTCTGGGAATTTCAATAAAATTCAAACAAATATTTTTCATCATAAATAACTTCAAAGTCGTTAAGCATATCCACATATTCTTCTCTGAATGAATTTTTTTGATGTTGTTTTTCCTGATTCATGATATATTGAATCACCACATCTCTTTCACTGCGGGCATAGGTAAAAGCACCATAACCCTCCTGCCATCGGAATTTTCCTTTTACAAAACCCATTTCGTTTATCCCCTTTGAGCTGTTGGATTTTACAACTCTTATCAGGTCTGACACCGCCATTGTTACGGGTTATCCAAAGAAGATATGAACATGGTCAAGCCATCCTCCGACAGCCAGGGATTTGGCACCCTCATTTGTTATAATTCCGGAGATGTATTGATGCAATTGATCCCTCCATTCCCGGGTAATCAGATTCTCTCTGTATTTTACTGCAAATACAACTTGTGTATAAGCTTGTGAATAGGTGTTTGCCATAAGTGTGTTCATCGCGCTTAGAAAGGTTATTTTTTCTGGAAAATTACAATCTTCAGGCTATTCTATTAATGACTCTACCTGTCTTTCAATGACAAATCGTGTCAATTTCCAATTCAACTTTACCCGGCTTGGGAAGGCAGATAGAAAATGTCGCTCCTACGGAGCTTCGATACTCGCAGTACGCTTGAGTTAGCAAAATACCGTCCCTCATGGACTGGCACATGGTCGACATTTTGGTAGACCCGTAGGGTCGGCATTTCGGTAGACCCGTAGGGTCGACATTTCGGTAGACCCGTAGGGTCGACATTTCGGTAGACCCGTAGGGTCGACATTTCGGTAGACCCGTAGGGTCGACATTCTGGTAGACCCGTAGGGTCGACATTTCGGTAGACCCGTAGGGTCGACATTCTGGTAGACCCGTAGGGTCGACATTCTGGTAGACCCGTAGGGTCGGCATTCCGGTATTTGTCGTCCCCACTGGAATAAGAACCTGTATGTTCCCTTCATTGTTTCATTCTTTAATTATTTAATTCATTTATTGCCCTTTATTGTATTTATTGTATTTATTGTATTTATTGTATTTATTGTATTTATTTCTATAATCAATCGGGGTCATATCCGTGATCCGTTTAAATATTGTCCTGAACGATTGGGTATCTGTGTACCCTATTTCCGCCATGACCTCAGCTACTGATTTCCGGCCGATCTCCAAATATTTTTTGGCGGCTTCAATTTTGACCCTTTGGATGTATTCCACCACCGTGAGATACGTGGCCTTTTTAAACCGTCTTTCAAATGTCCTGCGCGTCAGATGGGATTGAGCCGCCAGATGATCCACCGGCAATTTTACTGCATAATTTTGTTCGATAAATTCCTGGGCCCGTAGTATAGCTTCGTCTTTATGATCTTTCATCCCATGGAATACAGCAAAAGGAGACTGGTGATGGCGGTCCAGGTCGAGCACAAAATATTTGGCAGTGTAGATCGCCATCTTTCGGCCTGCATGTTTTTCTACCAGGTAGAGCAGCAGGTTCCAGTAAGAGATACCTCCTCCGCAGGAATAAAGAGCCTGTTGTTCTGTAAATATTTTTTGTTCCACCACTTTGACTGATGGATAAAAATACCTCAACTCCTGGGCATACAACCAATGCGTCGTACATTCCTTGCCTTTTAATATCCCGGAAAAAGCCGTCAGGAATATACCCACACCCAGGCTAGCCACGGCCGCTCCATTCTTATATTGTCTGGCAATCCAGGTGATATATTCTTTATTTACATTGGTTGCTGCCATGGTATCGCCAGTCATCGAGGGGATAATAATGAGATCAGTATGCGTTACCTGATCCAATTGGAGTTGGGGATGTAGGGTATAAAGCCCCTGATCCGACTGAACCTCTGAAGTCAGTCCAACCAATTTGATCTCAAACAAAGGGGCCTGTCCTGCTTGCTGGAGGAAATGATTAACCATCTGGAACACATACCTTGAATCAGTGATCGTAGACATCACAGCATTTTTGAGGGCCAGGATAGTAATATGGATCATGCGCCAAATATAAGTGTATAGCCTGTCGCAAACCCCTGCTAAAGAATGTCGTATTTACACCGTACAACCTTAGAATTAGGCTATAATTTTGCTCCGTCGATCTAAAATGACCCTATGATCTATACTACTCCTTACCTCCACTTTATGGGTAACACCGAAGAAGCGATGACATTTTATAAATCGGTGCTGGGCGGTGAATTCACCATTTACCAGCGGTTTAAAGATGTGCCCGGGGGTGAAAAAATGTCCAAAGAAGACCAGGAAAAATTTATCCATATCTCTTTGATGGTCGGACAGGGACATACGATCATGGCCACGGATATGCTGGAATCCATGGGACACTCCCTGATCGTTGGAAATAACTACCATATCTGTCTCCATACGGAAAGTGAAACTGAAACAGACCGGATATTTGAGGCACTCTCATCGGGTGGTAAAGTGGAAATGCCACTCAATAAAACCTTTTGGGACGCTTATTTCGGTATGTGCAGGGACCGTTTCGGGGTACAATGGATGATCAATTACGAACTTAAATCCACTAAAAAATAATAGCCGTCATGCAAACCTTGTTAAATATCGTGTTGGTTATCCTTGGGCTGGTTGCCCTTGTATTGATCGTTGCCGCATTTGCCCCTAAAAAATACAGTATCAGCCGCAACATAGTCATTTATAAATCCCAGGCTCAGGTATTCGATTATATCAAACACCTCAAAAATCAGGATCAGTACAACAAATGGGTAATGGCGGATCCCAATATGGAAAAAAAATACAGCGGTACCGATGGTACAGTAGGCTTTATCTATGCCTGGGATGGCAATAAAAAAGCAGGCAAAGGGGAGGAAGAGATTAAAGCAATTGTGCCCAATGAAAAACTGGATGTAGAAATCCGATTTATTAAACCCTTCGAAGCTATCGCGCAGACCCCATTTAGACTTGAATCCTTATCTGATCAACAAACCCGGGTGACGTGGGGGATGAGCAGCGCAATGAAGTACCCGATGAATATTATGCTTCTTTTTATGAATATAGAAAAAATGCTGGGCGGAGATATGGAGATCAGTCTGGGGAATTTGAAGAAGATATTGGAAAGTAAGTGATTGGGGCCCGCTCACTTCACTACTTCGCCGCTTCACTTTTGACGAGACGAAACGGAATCAGGTAACCCCTCTTTTTGCTTGAAGACTTAATTTATTACCCATTATAATTGAGACATTGGCCCAACTGGTTATTCTCCCAATTGCATTTATCAATTTAATCACGTCCAATGAGCGACTGAGATATAGAAATCATTTTTATCAAACCACTCGAAATTATATTACTACGATTATTTTAAATAAGTCTACCCTCATTTTTCCATACCACTTTTTAATTTCCGTTGTGATTATAAAAAGAAGTTACAAGGTTTTCACCCTGCTTAAGAAGGTCCACATGTCCTTTTTGATTAAACCAAATAACTCCAATCCAATGCCACTTTCTTAATCTTCAAAAACTTCTGTATAATTCAGATTGTTTTCAAATTTATCCTTCAGCAATAAAATACTGATTATACTGATACCGATCAATGAAAACCCGATAATCGCTCCGCTGGTGATCACACCGTATGATTTGGCTAGCATGGAGAAAATTAGGGTGGCCGGGATAGTGATGCCCCGGATCAGGTTGGGCGTTGAGGTAGCTACCGTTGCCCGTATATTGGTCCCAAATTGTTCGACGCTGTTGGTAATCAAAACACCCCAGTAACCTGCGGAAAAGCCGAGGAAAATGCATCGGTAATAATATCCCTGCAGGGTATCCGGCGGAATCAGAAGAAAATAAGTCATGGCTAACAACTGAATGGCGGCGTAAATCAGCAGGGGCCCTTTGCGCTGTTGCATCATTTTGCTTAAAAACCCGCACAGGATATCGGACACCGCGAAGGAGAGCAGAAAAGCCATGATGGCAGTACTGACGGATGCTTGTTCCTTGATTCCAAAAGCCTGACAAAACTCAGGAGTAAGGGTGATGTACAAATTGGTAAATACTACCGCCGGCGCTCCCGCAAAAACGCAAAGCATATATTTATACAACTGTTTGTTGTTGGTAAACAGCTCCACCAGGTCACCTCTTATAGCTTTTTTGGAGGAGTTCTTTATAAAGATCTTGCTTTCCCTGACACTAATCCTCAACACTAATAAGACTAGGCCCATCATCCCTCCAATGATGTAGGATGTCTGCCAATGAAACCTCGTAGCGACCAGGGCAGCTGCAACGCCGCCGAGCAACCCGATAGCCGAAACAATCATGGTGGCAATGGTCCTTTGTTTCCGGTCCAGGCTTTCGCTGATCCAACTCAATGCCACCCCCAATTCTCCGGCCAAACCAATACCGGCAAACAGTCTCGCAACGGCAAAGGCGGGGACATTGGTTACAAAAGCATTGCCTATGTTGGCCAGGCTATAAAGCAGTATACTCGCAAATAATACTTTTAATCGTCCAAGCTTATCCGCCAGGATGCCGAAAAGGAATCCGCCGATGATCAATCCGGCCATCTGAAAGTTTAATATCATGATCCCGACATCCTTCATGTTTTCTTTGGCAACTCCGATAGCCTGCAGGGATTCGATCCGCTCCGAGCTGAATATCAACAGGTCATACACATCTACAAAGTAACCTAAGGCAGCGACGGCCAACATCAGCAATTGTTTGCCGGAAAAATTAAAGGAAGATTTCGCCGGAATGAGTTGTTTTGGGGAAAGCATTTTGGTTTTTTTGGAAAAATACAATAAACGTTAGAACTGGTTTTTATTCTGAAATAAAAAAGTTGGCGATGGCAACCCTTTGTATTGTTGTTGTTTTTAATGGCCTGGAGCGTAATTATAATTATTTATCTTGAAATGGTCTGAATCCGTTTTCCCTCCTTATCGACTACCTCGATCAGATTATTAAATCCCGATATAAGCAGTTTAGTCTGGTCCCTGTTCCAATCCAATCCCCACAATAAATTTTCTCCATAAGGGTAGGTATGTTTAATCACACCTGCGGTATCGACAAGCCTTAAGGCCTCACTGGCCGTAGCCAAATATTCACCGGCTTGGTTCCATTGTATGTTGCGGATTTCCTTCGCACTGCCCGGGATGGTTTTTAATAATTTTCCGTCCACTGTCCAAAATTTGACAAAAGTGGGCTCACCCTCATGACCATAACCTGCCGTTGCAAAATACCGGCCCGAAGGATGCCAGTCTACACTCAACAATAATTTTGAAATAGAGCTGTGTTGTATTTGTTTTATCAATTGACCATTGATATTCATTAGCCGGATATCATCACCAATTATAGCCAGAATCGTATCCGATAGATGCCAACTAATCCCGGTGAGACTGCGCGGGTTCCCGCTGGGGAAACTGCGGATGTGTATGCTTTCATTACTATATATATGTACATCCCCTTCCAGGTCGGCCAGGGCGAGAGCGGTTCCGTTACTGTTCCAATCCAAGCCCCTCGATCCATAGTGGTCAAGTTTGGTTATGTTTCCATTTTCAATATTTATAATCCGATCTATACTGTCTTCAAGAATGGATTTATAGGAATAACCAGTCATAGCCAACAAATACCGGTCCGGGTGCCATTGGACATTGGTGATGGTGGCGCTGTCCCAGGTATAGGTTTTAAAGGGTTGATAATTTTCAGTTTCATAGATAACCAGTCGGCCGTCTTCACCGCCTACGGCGATGTAATGGTCATCATGGCTCCAGGAGGCGGACCATAGAATGGAGCCGAGGGGTGACGTGGGGAATTTTTGATTTTTATTTGGGCAAGTGGTTCGCACGGTGAGAACAATGACCACCGAGATGAGCAGTAAATATTTCCTATATTTTGAAAACATTCGGGATAAAATTAACCGATTCATCCCTTTATCCCTTCATTCTTTCTTTCATTCTTTTATTCGTATCCCTGAATAGTTACTACTTAGTGCCTTTAAGTGTTCTTAAGTGGTTCTGCATATATTATCCGTACTTAACCCTAATTTTGCCCCCGATGCCCGATATCATCAAATTATTGCCTGATGCCATAGCCAATCAGATAGCTGCCGGTGAAGTGATTCAGCGGCCGGCCTCCGTCGTAAAGGAAATCATGGAAAATGCGATCGATGCAGGTGCCACTAAATTGCATCTCCTCATTAAAGACGCGGGTAAAACCCTGATCCAACTCATTGACAATGGGAGCGGCATGTCCGAAACCGATGCCCGCATGGCTTTTGAACGGCATGCTACTTCAAAAATAAAACTGGCAGAAGATCTGCAACGCATCCGGACAATGGGTTTTAGAGGAGAGGCGCTGGCGTCCATGGCTGCCATTGCGCAAATCGATCTCAAAACCCGATTAACGGACCGTGAGCTGGGCACCCGCTTACAGATCGCAGCTTCGGTAGTAGAAAAACAACAATCTATCCAAACTCCGGTAGGCAGTAACCTGGCTATATCCAACTTGTTTTATAATGTACCTGCCCGGCGAAAGTTTTTAAAATCAGATGCGGTAGAACTACGCAATATCCTGGATGAATTTGAACGCATTGCGCTGGCTTATCCTGAAGTCGAGATGACCCTGCAGCACAATGACAATGAATTGTATGTATTGCCTCGCACCCAACTCAAACAACGAATCGTAGGTGTCTTTGGTAAAAACATCAACGATAAACTGGTCAGTATTGAAGAACAAACAGAACTGGTCAACATAGGAGGATTCATCGGTATGGTAGAAGCCTGCAAAAAAAAGCGAGGCGAACAATACCTGTTTGTCAACCGCCGGTTTATACGAAGCTCCTACCTTCATCATGCCATCCGCGCAGCTTATGAATCCCTTATCGGTGAAGAGGACCACCCTTTTTATGTTTTATTCCTTGACATCGATCCCTCCCGAATTGATGTCAATGTACATCCCAGCAAACACGAAATCAAATTTCTGGATGAACGCATCATCTATCAATACCTGCGCGTAGCGGCCCGCCATGCTTTGGGACAATATACCGCACCGGCACTTGATTTTGACCAACCGGACCGCGGACTTGCCCATACTATATCTACCTCCGGGCAAACCTCCCGAAGCCATTTTGCCTCCGGACAGACTATTAACAACCCACATTATACCGAATCCAGTGTACCCCAGGATTGGCGAAAAATATATGAGGGGCTCAAAACGGCTGCCCCTGAACAACCTATTATAATCAATAGCAATCTGGATGAATTCAGGGCTTCAGCAATTACAGCGGAAGGAATGACTTCAGATCAGGCGGTTTCAAAACATCCTTATCAGATCCATCAGGCTTATATCATTTCTCCTATTGCATCTGGTTTTTTATTGATCGATCAGGAGGCAGCACATCTGCGCGTTTTATACGAACAGTGCCTTAAACAATTCAACAAAAAAATCTCAGCCAGTCAACGGACTTTATTTCCAACTACCCTTCAATTTTCGGGCTCTGATCATGCTGCTCTGACAGAACTTCTACCCGACTTGCAGGCCCTGGGATTTGAGCTCGAGGCGTTTGGCCGCAATGCATTTATCGTGCATGGTCAACCGGTGGATTGGAAAGAATCCCAGTCAGTCCAGGGTTTTATTGAATCCCTGCTTCGTCATTACCTGGAGGAATCGGATCAAAAACTCAGCCACCGGGAAGGGCTGGCCCGGCATTATGCTCGGTACCAATCGATTAAAGCCGGTCAATCGCTTAAACCGGAAGAGATGCAGCACCTCATCGACCAGTTGTTTGCCTGTGAAGACCCTGCCTGGAGCCCGTTTGGGGGAAGGTGTTATACTACTTTTGATCTGAACGAAGTGCGCAAAAGGCTGAAGTAAACCAAAGAGCATAGAAACTGACAAATTCTCCGTGTACTCCGTGCCCCCGTGCGAAAATATTCCCTCCTGTAAAATCTCAGCAACTCTGTGTCTTCCTGCGAAATCTTTGCGGGAGGTGTTATACTACTTTTGATCTGAGCGAAGTGCCCAAAAGGCTGAAGTAAACCAAAGAGCATAGAAACTGACAAATTCTCCGTGTACTCCGTGTCTCCGTGCGAAACCTTTCTCTCTTGTAAATTCTCCGTGTAATCCTTGTCTCCGCTATCGCTGTGCGAAACCTCTTCCATTCTCATTTTCCAAAATATCCCCTGCATTCCTCCACCTTATCGGTATTGATGATATCGACGTTCAGGGAAATCAAATGTTGCCAGGATACCGGATTATCCGGGATACCCCATAATCGAACCAATCTTTCCTGGCTGTGCGCCTTGAAAGTCATTTCTAATATTTTAGTATCCGTGCTGTCCGGATTTTGGGAATAATTGCCATATGAATCGCTGATAAGGGCGACCTTGCGTAAGGCATTGACATCATACTTTTCATTTGGTCTGCCATCAAATAGGATAAAATGGGGATAACCTGTCCAATCGTTTTGTGGGCCCCTATCCCCGCTAATGATGATCCAGACACCTTTATTATTGACTTTCCGGTCAAATACCTTGGGATATAACTTTAATTTTTCTGTAAGGGCTTTTATAACTTCCGGTCCGTTTTTTTTAATATCAATCATGAGTGCAAGATTGTAATTGGGGTCTTCACTGATTTTGTTGTTGCCACGGAATAATTCTATAATGGGCTGCAGGTATAAATCGTCAAGGGTAGGGGCCGTCGCGAGGTCAGCAGTATCATGGGCCACCATTAGTTTATCGCCGACCAGATAGACATCTGCTTCCACGCATAAGACCCGCTGTTTTATTGCCTGCGTCAGGGGCATCGCCTGCCTGTAATCATTGTGTGAGTGGATCAATACCCCTTGTGCGGAAACCGCAAAAAAGATTACATCAAAAGCGGCCAAAAATAGATACTTCACCCTGCAAAGATGGGATTTGATGCGGACTTGACCTGCTGCTTTTATGGATTATTTCATTATATAACCCGTTTCACAACCGGCGGTACAAACGTTATATTTCCGTAATTTTATTTGGCTCGATGATGAAATTAATTTATCGGATTCTACCCCTCGTTTTTTACTTTACCGCAGGGTCCTGGGTTTGGAGTCAAAACAAACCTCATACCATTGAACACTATTCTATCGGTTATTTTAAACTGAGTGTTTATTTGCCACCGGATTACGATAAAAACTCAACCTATAAAGTACTCTATTTTAATGACGGACAAACCGTATTCGGACCTTACGGGTTAAATGCAGATGGCAGCGCCAACGAATTGATTCATAAAAATTTGATCGAACCCCTGATTATAGTCGGTATTCACAGTGACCAGAACCGCACCAGCAATTATCTACCTTATCTGGATCCATCGGTTGTACTGGATTTTGGGGATTACCTTCCCCACGCAGACCAATATTCCAAACGGATCATCACACAGGTTTTGCCTTTTATTGAAAAAAAATACAAAACAGCACTTGGCAGGGGTATAGCGGGTTATTCCTTTGGAGGCCTCCATGCCACCTCGACCGCATTGAATTTTCCGGATCAATTTGCTTTTTGCGGAGCTTTGTCTCCTTCGTATTGGGTCAACGACTTTGAAATATTCAAAGAAGGAACCAAAGCTCAGGCAACCCAATTGTATTACTTTGACATCGGTACCGGTGAATGGAATTATTATGTTCCTTTTTTAACGCACAGTAATCTGCCCATACTTAAAAACATCTTTTATTATGAAGAGCATGGTGCCAGACATCATATCGCAGATTGGAGGGGAAACCGGACCTGCAACATCCTTTTATTATTTGCCGGCAAAACAGACCTTTCTCAATATACCTGGGAGAATAAACTTGAAATTATCAGAAGTGCCACTACCGGTAAATTTTACCTGAGGATCAACCCGCTGATCACCTACTCCAACGGAGTGATTGCATCTGTCTCCTATGCGGCCACCTTTACCGTTTCCAATCCTGCGGTTGGGGAGGTCAATAAAGACGGGAGTTTCCGCTTTATCTATCCGAGGGATTTGAATGTAATAGTGAATTATAATGGCGATGAAAAAAAGATGGTGATTAAATATGCAGAAGTTGAAAAAATAAAAGCAGGGCTATGATGGGTATGTACGTCAGCTGAATAGATTCTCACCAATAAAACCGCCTGGGTCCCTTAGAAAGAAACCCGATGATTTCGGAGGCGACTTTCGAGTATTCACTTACTCCAAAGTCTTCCCGCCAGAAGAAAGATAAAAAAAATCCACTTCTCACGCAACGCATAAGCCCAATCCCTTCGTATATTAATCGATGGGAAGTAGTCAACCCTCTTTGCAGCAATTAATCGAGGATCTCAAACTCAGAAACCGCAGGGCTCAGAAAATACTGTATGAGCAATACTATGCTTATGCCAAAAACATCTGCTTGCACTACAGCAACTCGGAAGAAGAAGCGGTAGAAATTCTGAATGATGGTTTTTTAAGTGTATTCAATCATATCGAGTTCTACGACAATACGTTTGCTTTCAAAACCTGGTTGCGTAAAATTTTGATCCGTAAAGCAATTGATTATTTCAGAAAATACCATAAAGTAAAAACTGTTGACCTGGAGCCTTTCAATGACGTGTTCATAAGTCAAAATGATTTTCCAAATCTGGATTCGATTGAATCACTGATACCCGCTTTAAGGAAATTGTCTCCGATGTATAGAATGGTTTTGAATCTTTACGTATTGGAAGACCTAACCCATGAAGAAATCTCCGGAAAATTAAATATTTCGCCTGGTACTTCCCGCTCCAATTTATTCCGGGCGCTTGAAAACCTTAGAAAATTACTGGATCCGTCCCACCAAATGGAAACAAAAGTCAACTAAAAAACATGGAATCATTTTTTGATCAATATCGAAAAAAAGCCGAAGCCATCCAGGATTTTCCTTTACACGAAACGGATTGGTTAAAGCTCGAAAAAAAACTGAATGACCGGGATAAACCAAGACCAGTGCCATTGTATTTCTGGCCAATACTCGCAGGCGTTGTATTGTTTTCCTTATATGTTTTATTTAAAAAATCAAAGCAGGCGACAATGCCGGCAAATAATACTTTTAATTCAGCCCCTGTTTCAACAGAACCACTGACAAGTATTTTTTACGACACCATTTATATTGAGAAACCAGTATATATTATCCGAAATATTGAAAAAAAGGTTTTTGCTGTTGATCCAGAAATTATAAAAAAAATGGATGGATTAACCTGGAAGAATTATGAGCTAGTGAATACCCTGAAACAGCAACAAAACAAATTGGATGTATTAAATGAAATGATACAAGAGCGGTCGCCTGCAGGTGTAATTGAAGTACCCGAAATAAAATCCACTTCAATACCTGTTCCTTCTTCATCGAATCCCTCTTTACCGGAGCAAACCCTGGGTCCTGAAGCCCCGGAAATACCGCTGGCAGTTTCTCTCCCTTTGGCTGCGGATACCCTGACACCATGGAAAAAATTTCTTAGCTCATTTACTCCTACGCGACTGGATATATCCGCTGTATCGGGAATACCTTTTATTCTGCATCCCCAGATCAGAAACAAAACCGGTTATCAGTTTGGAATTAAATTATTGCTTGCTTTACAATCCAATGTTGAAATCCAATCCGGACTAATGTATACCAAGTTGTTTTATGAAGGACCCCGGATGGATGAAAACATCGGAATACCCATACAGCAGCCTCCTCTGAATGATCTGCGGTTTACCAAAGCAGAGGTATCACGGCCCGCATTTAATCTTGACCTGGGCGTACACTATAAATTATTTCACAATAAAAGAATGGTACCCAAAATAGGGTTAGGGATCGGTTTTATACTTCCCACGACTTCACAGGTCACTTATGATTTTCATTCTCCTTCGTCGCCACTGCAATGGTCATTGGATAGTTTTTTCAAACCCCGGATTAAAAACCCATATTCCCTGCAATGGCATGGAGCGCTAACTTACAAACTCAGTACCCGATGGACCTGGGTGCTGCAAAGTACCCTTCATCAAAAGCTAAGGCGCTCGGATTTTCTTTCTAAGCGGATTGATGTAAGTACAGCTTTAGCCTACCGTTTATATTAGGGCGTAAAACCCGGACTTCACGTTAAATTACCAGTATTATTAATCTCGTTTTCTCCCCGTAGATCATGCGAATAAACGCAGTAGAAGCCCCTCAGAAATTTGTCGTAACCTATATATTTTTCCGCATACATCTGCGCAATCTGCAGGAATACCAATGACCAACTGCTTCCTCTGATCGCGGGAAGTATTATAAGGTCATATCCTTACCCATTGAATTGCAAGCCTTGTCCATAGTCATTGTATTTCGTTGATTCTTTAGTAAACTGGCAAGCGCTTCGTATTCCATGAATTTCAACTCATGTGATAAGTTTTTTAATGCAAAGACGCAACGCTAATTGGTTTATTGCCGTATAGGTTTATATATCATCTATTAAATTTTTTCCATTATGAAATACAGAATTTATTTTTTGCCCGTTTTTATTCTACTCTCCTGCTCCAAACAAGCCGACCGGACACCGGATACTTCGTATAATCCGGATATCGCTCCGTCCAGGTTTTCGAATAGTCTGAATCTTACCAATAAATATTTTGTATTTGATATTGGTAAAACATACATTTATGAAGGACAGCATACCGAAGGAAAAAGCAGGATCGAATCTACCCGGTTAGCTCTATCGAGGCTGATCACAGGTATCCCCTGCATCATCATCGAAGTCAAAGAATATCTCAACGGAAAATTGATTGAATTTACACACGATTGGTTTGCCCAGGACAACGAAGGCAATGTCTGGTATTTTGGTGAGCAGGTGGACAATTACGATCTAAGTGGTAAATTAACGGATCATCATGGTTCATGGGAAGCGGGTCTGGACGGCGCAAAAGCAGGTATCATCATGCTTTATAATCCTCAACCCGGAATAAAATACAGACAGGAATATTATTTTAATGAAGCGGAAGATGAAGCAGAGGTATTAAGTATCAATGAATCCATTGTTTCTCCTTTATTCAATTCCTTATCGAATTGTATAAAAACCAAAGAATATACCGAATTGGAGCCGGATGCATTAGAACATAAATTTTATGCTCCCGGTATTGGCTTGGTTAAAATAGTGAATGTAACCGATAAAGAAGAAATCTTTCTAACACAAATTTTGAAGTAACCGTATTTGCGACAGGGTGGTTCATAAAAGCGGAGCATCCTGTTAATCAAACTTAAGAATTTAAAGGTAATAGTGAATTATAATGGCCAAGAATGAAAGATGGTTATAAAATATGCAGAAGTAGAAAAAATAAAATCCAGCCTTTAGTGGATTATTAATAAAGCCAGCCCAACTTCTATCCCCTATCCCCATCCATCCAATTCCACCATTTAAGTTTTTCGGCTTCCCTTTCTTCAGGTGGTGTTTCTGAAAAATAAACCGCGCAACGAAATACATACAACAAACATCGGTCCTGTACGACCCCTGCGTGACGGTTGGACTGATCAAATAATTCTTCCGGAATTTTCCCTTTCAGGTCTTCGACCCGATGTATACCAATATGGACAAGGTCCCGGGAAATGGATTTACCCACCCCCGGTATGACCTGAAGTTGTTTCAGGGACTCTTTGGTAAAGGTGGTGGTTTTTTTCATGGAGGGTCCACCGTTGCAAATGCCCTTACAGGAAAAGTCCCCATGCCTTTAATTTTCGGCGGCACCGCAGAAAACAAAAATTGATCCACCGGGATTTTATCCAAATCACAAAGATGTTCGACAATGAGGATTTCATTTTTTAATAAAATGGAATGAACCGGACGATCATGGATACGGGTATCGTCGATATTGTGTGAATCAATACCCACCAATAAAACTTCCTGTTCCAATAAATACCGGGCTGCTTCTGCGGATAAAAAAGGATGATGGGAATAGTATCGGTCTGTATTCCAAAAATCAGCCCAACCTGTATGAACAATGACTGCATGACGGGCGATATCAACTGTCCTGAAAAATTCCATTCCGATCTCAATTCCTTTTTGATAAGGAGCCCGGATCAAAACAGCAGGCAGATTGACCATTTTTTTAAGTTCTGCCTGAGCCAGGTCTTTGCCATCCTCATACCGGTGAAAGGGGCAATCTATATAGGTACCGGTATTGCCCACCATTTCTATTTTACCAATTTGAAAAGTGGTCCCCTCTGCATAAAATTTTTTGCTGGCTTCCCTGGATAGGTAATCACAGATCACCGGAGGGGGCAGACCTTTGTAGGTGATTAGACTGCCTTCAATGACATGGCTCAGATCGATATACTGCTTCATTTTTATTGTCTTTTCAGCAGCTTTATAAGGGCTATAAAGGAAACGATGGCCCAGGTGGTTTCCAATACGGTAAACGGGAGGGAATGGATCATGATCGATGAAATGCTAGCCAGTATAGCTCCTACGAGATTCATTAAAATATAATACAGATTGTCGGTCTCCAGTTTTTTATACAGGTTAAAAAAATAAGCTAATAAAATCAAGAAGACACCTGTTGCGCCAAGGAGATTTGCTAAGTCCATGTCAGTAGGTTAGTAGGTTAGTTGGTTAGTTGGTTAGTTGGTTAGTTGGTTAGTTGGTTAGTTGGTTAGTTGGTTAGTTGGTTAGTTGGTTAGTTGGGCAGTTGGGCAGTTGGTTAGTTGGGCAGTTGGTTAGTTGGGCAGTTGGGCAGTCGGCAGCCGAGGCTTCGGCTTAGTCAGATGGTCCTTGCTCGCAGCTCGTGTCTCGTAGCTCGTTTCACGCAGCTCGCAGCCCTCAATCCCCACCCCTCGCTCCTCACCCCCTCATGCCTTCCCTTTTTGTGCAACTTTGATCAACTTACCAGCCAGTACGGTAGCTTTTAAATCCATACCATTGAGAATGGCAAACTCTTCCAGTCTTTTCTGGGCTATACCATTTCGGGTGAGCAAATCGCTCAGGGTACTTTCCCTGGGGGCATTGATTACATTGATGTATTCAGCCTGGACATTGATTTTAGACTGTTCGGTCAGATTGCTAAACCCTTCCATAGTATTGAGAAACAAATTCTGGAAACTCTGGTAATCTTTATTGGCAGATACCCCGTGAATACAATAAATGTTCTGATCTTTTTGAATGTAATAACTGAGGATCATGGGTTTGTCCGCTTCAGCAGGTGCTTGTTGCCCTTCAGGCACCGTCTGTGTAGATACTATGACCACTGTTTTAAGCCCATTGACCGTGCGGTTTTCGGACCGGATATTTGCCAACCCGAATTGTTTATTGGCATTGGCTATGACTTCATCAAATCCAGCGCCCTGTCCAAGGGTCAGCAACATGATAGCCTTGCCATTGGGTTCGGCCATGACAAACTGGGCGGGTGAGTTCTGGGTCTTCCAGCCTGTCGGTACGGGGAATTTAAATTTTAACTGAGGATGATAAAATACACCTCCGTCTACATAACCTTCGTTGGGGTCTTCACCATACATCAGTCCATCGATACGCCTCAGGTATTCATCCCGGTTTACTTTTAAGGTACTCTTGTTTATCGTAGCCTGTGCTTTTTCGGCCAATTTGTGTACAGTAGTAAAACGGTTCCCGGGATCCGGGTGGGTGCTCATAAAGGTCGGGAGACGGGCACCACCTCCATCGGAGAGGCGGGAAAGGGTTTTAAAAAACTCTGCCATCTGATGGGCATCATAACCGATTTTGGTAGAATATTCCACACCCAGCTCGTCGGATTGGGACTCATGTGCCCTGCTGAACTTAAGCAACAAAAGCTGTGCCCCCTGCATGATGGACTCGGCAAATTGAGCAGCTGCCGGGGATGCTATGATCAAACCGATGACCCCGATCTGAGTCAGTAATTGATCTTTGGCCTGGGCATTGGCATGACGGGCTGTGATGTGGCCGATTTCGTGACCCAGTACACCTGCAAATTCTGCCTCATTATTAAAATGGGCCATGATCCCCCGGGTGAAATAAACATAACCACCGGGAACAGCAAATGCATTGACTACCGGAGAATTAATCACCTGAAAGGTAAATCCATGGGTGGGCCTGTGACTGATGGCGGCCATTTGTTGTCCTTTTTCACTGATAAAAGCCTGCAGAGCCGGGTCTTCATATTTTCCAAATTCAGCTAGTACTGCAGGATTGCTCTCAGCACCCATAGCCTTTTCCTGATCTTCAGACATGAGATTGAGCTGTTTTTTACCGGTCACCGGATTACGGCTGCATTGATAGAAAAACAGCGCGAGAATACAGAGCGTTAAACCAAAATTGAATCTTTTCATTTTGAGTAGTTTTGTTGATCGTTTATTTAAAACGTATTTGTTAAGGATTTAATTTTAAAATAAAACAAGGAATAATTTCCGTGAAAATAAAAATTATATGGATTGGCCTATGGTGTATGGCTGGCAGCCTGGGGTTCAATGCCCATGGTCAATTGCTCAGTTGGTCTCCTGCTTTCCCAAAAGCTACCGATGCAATCAAAATTACCTTAGATGCCAGCAAAGGTAATAAAGGTCTTCTGGATTTCTCCGGAAATGTATATGTGCATATCGGTGTCATTACCTCTGCCAGTAAAAATGGAACCGATTGGAGATATGCACCATTTACCTGGGGTGGGACAGCTCCTGCTTCACAGGCCCTATCCAAAGGACAAAATAAATGGGAGTATTCCATTCCTAATCTCCGGAGTTTTTTAAACGTACCGGCCAACGAGACGATACTCAGCCTTGCGATTTTATTCAGGGCGGGGGGCTGCACCAATTGCGCTGCTCAACGCAACAGCGATGGCACGGATATGTACGTACCGATTTATAACGATGCCTTAGCCATCCGTTTTGAACAACCCCCGATCATACCGTATTACCAGCCAGCCATTGAACCCATTCAGGCAGCCGTGGGCCAGCCATTGAGCGTAAAGGCGGTGAGCAGCCAACCGGTCAATTGGGAATTAAAATTAAATCAACAGACCATTCATCAAAATATCGCACAGGATAGTATCAGTATGGTTTTGAATTTGGCTACAGCCGGTAATTATTTAGTGACCGCAATAGCCACTCAGGGTAATACCACATTAAGGGATTCCTTTTCTTTTTTAATAGGCGGTACAGTGATTACAGCAGCCTTGCCGGCCGGGGTTAATCCCGGAATCAATTATGAAGCCGGAGATACTTCTGTGACCCTCGTTTTAAATGCACCTCAGAAAACAAAGGTGGCGGTGATCGGCGATTTCCCCGGAAACGATTGGACGGAAAACCTGGACCACCTCATGTTTAATACCCCCGATAAACAATATTGGTGGCTGCGGTTGACAGGACTCATCCCGGGGAAAGAATACGCTTTCCAATATCTGATCGATGGCAGTTTAAAAATTACGGACCCCTATGTGGAAAAAGTGCTTGATCCGTTTAATGATGGTTTTATCCCAGCTTCTGCATATCCTCAATTGATGCCTTATCCTACCGCCAAAACTTCAGGGATGGTAGGTATTTTTCAAACTCAAAAACCCGGTTACAACTGGAAAAATAATTTTACCCGTCCGGACAAAACCAATCTTATCGTATACGAAATGTTGCTACGCGATTTTATCGCCAACCATGACTGGAATACACTGACGGATAGCCTGAATTATTTCAGTTCATTAGGAATCAACGCCATTGAACTTATGCCCGTCCAGGAATTTGATGGCAACCTGAGTTGGGGTTATAATCCCGCTTTCTTTTTTGCTGCAGATAAATATTATGGCCCCGAAAACAGTCTCAAACGTTTTATCGATTCCTGTCATGGCCGGGGCATAGCGGTCATCTTGGATATGGTACTGAATCATGCGACCAATAGTTGCCCGTTAGCTGCTTTGTACTGGGATGGAGCCAACAATCGTCCCGCTGCTGATAATCCCTGGTTTAATCCGGTAGCCCGGCATCCCTTTAATGTATTCAATGACTTTAATCACGAGAGCCCGGATACTAAATATTTCAGCACGAGGGTAATGGAATTTTGGTTGAAAGAATATCGCATAGATGGGTATCGATTTGATTTATCCAAAGGGTTTACCCAAAAAAACAATCCCACAGATGTCAATGCCTGGAGTGCATACGACGCCGGCAGAGTCAATATTTGGCGACAATATTATGACAGTATTCAACGGTATTCTCCTGGAGCTTACGTTATCCTCGAACATTTTGCCGATAATGCCGAAGAATTTTCCTTGTCGGAATCCGGCATGCTGCTTTGGGGAAATGTCAATCATGCTTATTCCGAAGCAACCAAAGGAAATGTAGGTGCTTCAAATTTTCAATCTTCCCTTTACACCCAAAAGGGATGGATCAAACCTCACCTCGTAAGTTATATGGAGAGCCATGATGAAGAACGGCTGATGTACCTTAATCTTCAATTCGGCAACAGCAGCGGCGCATATTCAACTAAAAATTTTAATACAGCTATTGATCGAAATAAAATGGCCGCTTCTTTTTTTCTTTTGTCGCCAGGACCCAAAATGATCTGGCAATTTGGAGAACTCGGTTACGACTATAGCATCAATACTTGTGAAAACGGGACCATCAACAATAGCTGCAGACTGGACAACAAACCCCTGGCCTGGCCTTATTTGAACAACCCTAAACGAATTGAACTACTCGACTGGTATAAAACATTGATCCTGTTCAGGAACTCCAAAATGTTTAATAATAATTTTAGCAAATCAACGATAAGTCATCGATTGGGTACTGCAGTAAAATATTTATCGATTCAATCCGATTCCATTAAAACCGTGGTTGTGGGTAATTTTGATGTCAACCCGGTCACTTCGAATATCGAATTTCCCAAAACAGGGATTTGGTACGATTTAAAGGACAACACTTCGATATCGATAACTTCGTTGACTACCAACATGAGTTTTCAACCAGGAGAGTATCACGTATATACCGATAAATCACCGTCGTTATCAACCCCTGTAGATAATTTGAAACGAATCGATCTGGTCGCCCGTATCACTCCAAATCCATCATCGGGGTTAGCCCGGTTGGAGGTCAACCTGGATCATCCTTCTCAGGTGGTTATCCTACTGACTGCACTTGATGGAAAACAGGTGTCGCCACTTTATCGTGGGTTTATGCCTGGCGGTTTTAACCAACTTAATTTACCCCATGGCCTGGCCCAGGGTATGTATTTAATAACCTTTCAAACCAGCCTGGGTTACACCAGTCTAAAATGGATAAATACCAACCAGCCTTAGCTCAGAATCTTTACACCCTAAAACCCCGGATTAATTTTGTCCGTTTTCAAAAATTATGAATTCCATAGCATAAGTTTGTTTCCCGGTCATCGTTAATCAACATCAATGAATGCATTAAAAACATTAGGAATCCTCTCTACGCTTTGTTTAACTCTGGCTGTCAGGGCCCAATCCGTTATAGGCACCTGGAAGACGGTGGACGACCGGGATAAAAAAGAAAAGTCCCATGTAGAAATCTATGAACAAAACGGGGTGGTCTTTGGCAAAATATCCAAACTCCTTAAAGACTCTCCGGATAAAGTCTGTGACCGTTGCAAGGGCTCCAGAAAAGATCAGCTTCTTCTGGGTATGGTCGTGATGGAAGATTTAAAACAATCAGAACACTATTTTGAAGATGGGCGGGTTTACGATCCGGTCACCGGGCATGATTATAAATGCAGCATCTGGCTGGAACCAGGCAAACCAAACGAACTGCGCGTAAGAGGTACTCACTGGTCGGGAATTTATCGCACCCAGACCTGGCACAGGGTTTTATAGCCATGTGTATAGATCTAAGGTTCAGTTTGTTGTCTTTTTAACATACGAAAGATAAACGGGGCAACAATATTTCAAATCTTCGCGCTGTTTTATTTCTTGTGAAAAACATTATATCACAAAACAATCTATATGGCGAAAACATTTACACAAAGGAATCAACCTGTCTCCTTTTTCAATTACCCGGAAGCTAATGAGCTCGAATCTTCGACTGATATGCAGATGCAGCACGTTTTAGATCAGATCAAAAACCTCCGTATCAGACCCTCCCTGTCGAGTGTTCGAAGGATCATGGATTATGCAAAATTGCAAATTCAATATATTCCTTGCTGAGTAATAGAAAAAAGAATCTAATTTGGTTAAAACCTTTGAGCCCCACGGATCAAAGGTTTTTTTTTGCCCATCCATCAAGGTTTTAGGATCAGTCTCCGCGTTAAAAAAAAGGCAGATCCGTGGGTCCGCCCATCTGGAATATTTGATTTTTTTTTCAAAGGTCGACTTAAAGAAAGCACTATTCTATACCTTTGTTTCGTTTTGTCGGCGAATCTATTCCCTGTTCAATATTCTGTTAATCCCCTTATTGCTTCATGAAATCAGTGTTTCAGAGTATTTGCCTGATGGGTCTGGTGATCCTGTCCTGTATACCGGTAAGCCGGGACCAGTCTGCAGATGAATTTATAGACACCAGTGAAGTAAGGCTCGATTTGACGGATTCCCTCATTGGACAGGTGCTTCAGGCCCAGAATGACCAGGATCTTCAGAGGCTAATTGGTTTTTTTAGTTCTCCTTCCCCGGCAATACGTTATGCCGCTGCGTCAGCCCTGGGTTCTGTCAGAGATTCCAGTATAAAAGACACCCTGGCATATATGCTGGGTGACCCCAATGTACAGGTAGCATCAGCCGCTGCTTATAGCCTGGGATTGATTGGTTCACCATTTAGCCAAACTGCATTGTTAAACGCTTTCCGGCAATACGATACGGCGGGCATCAATTCACCTATAAACAGTTCGATTCTGGAAGCCATTGGAAGGTTGGGATCGGTCGATTTTCTACAGGCTATGGCCACCGTAGAAACCTATGAACCTACCGATACCTTATTGCTTCTTGGCCAGATGAGGGGGATTTACCGGTATATGCTGCGTGGTATGGTGGATGAAAGTGGCACGCGCACCGCACTCCGGTATCTTTCCAATAAAATCTACCCGGAAGAAGTGCGTTTGATGGCGGCTCATTATCTGGCCAGAGCCAAGCCCCTTGATCTGACTGCACTGTCGGATACCATTTTGAAGATTTATACCAGCGAAACGGTAGCGGATATCCGATTGCCTTTGATCCTGGCACTGGGTAAAACTAAATCAGAACCCGCCTGGACAGCCCTGGGTGGAGTCATCAGTGCAGACCCGGATAGCCGTATGGTTTCCAATGCTCTGCGATCTATGAGTAATTTTGACTATTCCAGGACCAAAAACCTTATCCTGAATGCGTTGCGAAGTAATGATCTGCACATTGGATCAACGGCCATTATTTATCTCAATGATTTTGGCAGGGTGGCAGATGCCGGCGAATACCGCAATATTGCCCGTGAAAATCTTCCCTGGCAGATTAAAATTCCTTTACTGGCCATTGCCAATAAAAATTATTCCTATGCCTACGGAATTACCAAAGGCAATATCAATGCTGAATTAAAATCAATCTATGCACGCTCGACCAACCTGAGCGAAAAAATGGCTTGCCTCAAAGCCCTGGCTACAGATCCTAAAAATTATAGTTTTATACTGGAGACCGGAAGGCAGTCTTCTTTGCAGGCAATACATGGTGCCGTCATGGAATCCGGAGTTGAAATGCTCAAAAGCAAATATTTTGGCAGCGCTTTCGGCAATGGAGAGGTGGTAAAAAAAGATATCCTGGCATTTATCAATGACCATCTTTCCCGTGGGGATGAAGCCGCCCTGGAAATCATAGAATCTATGTCAAAAGATCCCATGCCGGGCCTGAAAAACCTGATCGATATTCCCGGACTGGAACAAATGAAAACGAATCTGGTATCAAACCCCTATGCACAATATATGTTGGGAAAGACACTCAATACCTTAAAAGGGACTTCCACTCCTTTGGCTGCCATGAATAATTACAAAAAATTATCGGTGGCCGATTTTGCCCTTGCAGACGTTGCTTCCTATGCTGAAATTATCACGGACAAAGGAAACATCCGGCTGCGGTTATTAAAAGAACAAGCTCCTGCAACTGTTTTAAATTTTGTCCGTCTGGCCCAATCAGAATATTTTAACGGCAAAAATTTTCACCGCGTGGTGCCTAATTTTGTCATTCAGGGTGGTTGCCCCCGCGGAGATGGTTATGGTTCCATGGATTACAGCATTCGGACCGAAACGCCTTCTGTGTATTACAATAAATCCGGATTGGTGGGAATGGCATCCAGCGGCCCGCATACCGAGAGCTGTCAGTTTTTTATCACCCATAGTCCAACCCCGCATCTGGACGGCAATTATACTATTTTCGCAGAGGTAGTGACTGGAATGGGAACGGTCAATCTGATACAGATAGGTGATAAAATCCAGCGCATCAATATAACAGAATGAGAGAACTTGCTTTAGCTGAAATACACAAATCTTTAGGTGCGCGCATGGGCGAATTTGGCGGATTTAATATGCCGATTTATTATCCTCAGGGTATTACGGAAGAGCATAAACAAGTGAGAAATAAAGTTGGGGTATTTGATGTTTCCCATATGGGTGAATTTATAGTAAAAGGGAAACAGGCTATTGACCTCATTCAGTCCATAACTACCAACGACGTCTCCAAACTTGCTATAGGGCAAGCGCAGTATAGTTGCCTTCCCAATGAAAAAGGGGGCATTGTAGATGACTTATTGGTATACCGGTTATCAGAAGATCAATGCGCTGCGGGGGAACAGGCTTATATGCTGGTGGTCAATGCCGGGAATATAGCCAAGGACTGGAACTGGATCAATACACACAATTCCTTCGATACCCGGTTGGTCAATATTTCGGAGCATACCGCTCTCCTTGCGGTCCAGGGCCCTTTCGCCACCCAGGTGTTGCAACGATTAACTGAAATAAATCTGGGATCACTTGCTTATTATACTTTTACCAAAGGCCGTTTAGCAGGTCTTGATAATGTGCTTATTTCCGCTACAGGGTATACCGGTGCAGGTGGATATGAATTATATTTTGATGAAAAACATGCGGTTACGGTATGGAATGCAATATTCGAAGCCGGTCAGGAGGAAGGTATTCGGGCAGTAGGGTTGGGAGCCAGGGATACGCTGAGGCTGGAAAAAGGGTATTGTCTTTACGGACACGATATTGATGATTTGACTTCTCCCCTGGAAGCTGGATTAGGTTGGATTACCAAACTTTCAAAAGGCCCATTTATAGCTTCAACCATTTATCAGGAACAGAAAAAACAGGGAATCCCAAAAAAACTGGTTGGATTTAAAGTCAATGATCGAAGGGTTCCACGACAACATTATTCCATTCACTCAACCGATGGGCATTCTATCGGGGAGGTCACTTCCGGGACTATTTCCCCCTGCCTGGGATATCCGATTGGTATGGGGTATGTTTCCATTGCTTTTGCCAAAACAGGAACCCCGATTCAAATTAAAGCAGGAGAAAAGATGCTACCGGCTGAAATTACCGACCTGCCTTTTGTAAAATAAACCAATCCCCTGTTTTTTTTTTATATTGTTTGAGTCAGGGGATAAACAAGGCATTCAAAAAATGCCGTTTTTATTCAAAGCGGTTGTCCCTGTTTGTTTTGTTTCTTCCTGTATCAAAAGAATAGAAGATTTATATGCACATCACACCCTTCTTGGCTTATTTACCGGATCTGAATAAAATCAGTTTTGACGATGTTTTTTACGAAGCGCTGAGGCAACATTTTAATCGTGTATTTAAGGAAGGAGTGTTCAAAATATTAAATACTCCGGCCTATTTTATCATTGAAATCGTGGATGAAGGTATACGTTCAACCGGGTTGATCACCCTGACCGAGATCCGGGATTTTCTAAATAAAAAAATTTTAAAACACGAACAAACTATTGCCAATAAAGAAAAATTACATTCCCTATTGTTTTTTGAACGTAAAGCCATGATCAAACCGGCGGCCTTGCTGATTGGGACGAATACCCGGTTATTACGGTTGCTGAAAAATTTAAAAAAGAAAACAACCCCGGCGCTGAAAATAAATTTCCCGGATGCTTCAACCTCGCACACGATTTGGGTCATAAATCAACCTGCCGAAATCAAAAAATTAACAGAATTATTCAAGCACCATGTCCACAAAGCCATTATAGCGGATGGCCATCACCGATTTGCCACGTTGTCCAACAGGTATTTAAAATCGGGTAAGGTAAACCACAGCCGGATCCTGACTGCTTATTTTACCCGGGACCAAATGTCGGTATCCGGCTTTTTCCGGATTATCGAAAAATTAAAGTCGACTTCTCATGCAGCCATTTTAAATGCTATACAAAAGAAATGCAGCGCATGGTCTGCTGTGACAGCAATTGAGCTAAAAAAGGGGTTTATTTACCTGCTGGTAGACCAGGAAAAATACCGGTTTAAACTTAAAACTACCTCCCGGTCCCAACTCTTGCCCCTGGCTTTTACCAAAAAAATTCTGGGCCCTGTTTTTAAAATAAATAATGAAACAAAAAGCAGGAGGATTTTTTATGCCGAATCTACCCATCATTTAGCTTTGTTGGATAAGTTGACTAAATCCAATCCTGGTAAATATATTTTTGTACTGCCTCCTTTAACCACTCTGGACGTTTTAACCAATAAAAAAGTCCTTCCCCCGAAAAGTACTTTTTTTCTACCACGGATAATTAATGGACTGATAGTGGCTATGGACCCGACGGAAAACAGTTAAGTTTGATTCCGGGTTTTAGTGCCCTGTTTTCCGTGTTTCAATAATTTGTTCTGAGTCTGTTTATTTAATTTTTTTTATTTTTAATATTGGTATTCAGCCGCCGGATAGAAGTATCCCAAGCTATCTCGCCGTAGTATTTTTACAAACAAATAGATATGAAAAATTATTTTTTATTTCTGCCTCTGGTGTTATGCTGTACATTGGGTTGTCATTCCGGAAAAACCATTACCCATTCCATTCAACAGGGAGGTATCAAACGGGAATTTATTGTTTATATCCCTCAAAAATATACTGCAAATTCACCGGTCCCTATGGTATTAAATTTACATGGCTATACCAGCAATGCCCAAGAACAAATGTATTATGCGGATTTTCGCACCATTGCGGATTCGGCTAATTTTATTCTGGTACATCCCGAAGGCACTAAATACCGGGATACCACACATTGGAACACCGGAGGTTGGACACCGGGTAGCCCAGTGGATGATTTAGGTTTCGTGGATAGCCTGATTATCTATATGGTGTTTCATTATAAAATAGATCTAAACCGGATTTATGCTGCCGGCTTTTCCAATGGAGGTGAAATGAGTTATCACCTGGCTTGTCATTTGAGCAATAAAATAGCTGCTATCGCCTCTGTGAGTGGTTCTATGACACCAGAAGTCTTCAGGGATTGCCGTCCCGCCCGTCATATTCCCGTCCTGCATATTCATGGTACACAGGATCAGGTGGTTCCCTTTAATGGAGATCCCACAGCCACTCCCATCATGACCGGATTACATTTTTGGGTAAAGAATAATCAGGTGGACTCGATTCCGGTCATTCAAAAACTTCCGGATATCCATGCTGATGATTCCAGCACTGTAGAATATTATGTCTATCCCGGTCCTTCCACCGTGGAATTTTTTAAAATCAATGGTGGGGACCATACCTGGCCGGGTTCAACGTTTAAGGTTCCTGGTACGAATTATGATATCCAGGCCAGTGCCGAAATTTGGGCGTTTTTTAATAAATACGATTTAGGTGGATTAAGGAAATAAAGAACCCCTTTGTGGTTTTGGTATTGCTGCTGGGATATCAACCCATTTTTTATGCATTCCAGCATTGAAATCAGACCATAGAAACTTGTCGCAATCGACCCCTGCTATTGTCGTTTTTACACATCTATTTTGATTGTTTTCGCCCGCATATTTGCAGGGTAATTAATTATTTCAAAATAAATCAGTAAAAACTTAAATATGGAAACAACAGTCAAAAAAACGGTTACAGTTGAAACTATAGTCCGGGTACCCGTCGAAAAAGCCTGGATGTTCTGGACAACCCCCGACCACATTATTCAATGGAACAACGCTTCCGAGGATTGGCATACTCCCCGCGCCGAAAATGACCTGCGTAAAGGGGGCAGTTTTTTATCCCGTATGGAAGCTAAAGATGGTAGCATGGGTTTTGATTTTGGCGGGGTATACGATGAAATTATCACCCATCAGGAGAACAGTTATACCATGGGCGATGGCAGAAAAGTTAACATCAGATTTATTCCGGAGGCTAATGGGACGAAAGTGATTGAGACCTTTGAGGCTGAAAATACGCACTCTGTTGAAATGCAGCGGGCGGGCTGGCAGGCTATCCTGGATAATTATAAAAATCATGCGGAATCCAATTCCCCTTTTAACTGAATGGATATATGATAAAATCAATGATTTCGCCCTGCCTGTGGTTTGACCATCAGGCCGAGCAAGCGGTAAATTTTTATATTTTCGGTATTTAAAAATTCAACCCTCGATCACTTCAGCCGCTACAGTAAAGAAGGGTTTGAAATACACGGTCAACAAGAAGGCACCGTAATGGGTATCCGGTTTAGTTTAGATGGACAATCTTTCAGCACCATTAATGGCGGACCCGTATTCCAGTTTAATGAGGCCATTTCGCTTCAGGTGTATTGCGATACCCAGGAAGAAATAGATTATTATTGGGATAAACTTACAGAGAAGGGTGTAGGGGTCCAATGCGGCTGGTTAAAAGACCAATTTGATGTATCCTGGCAAGTAGTGCCCACCGTATTGGAAAAACTGTTGAATGATCCTTCCCGGGCGAACCGCGTAACCAAGGGTTTTCTCCAAATGAAAAAATTTGACATTGAAAAACTGAAAAGCGCCTGATAACCCTTAGAATTTTTTTTCGACAAAATCAATTGATATGATAGCCAATAAATCAAAACCGACCACGATTGATGAATATATAGCCGGCTTTACCTCTCCCATCAAGGCCAAATTGGAAGAAATAAGACGGACCATTCGGCGGGCTGCACCGGAGGCTAATGAAACTATTAATTACCAGATCCCAACTTTTGTGCTCCATGGCAATCTCGTTCATTTTGCTGCGTTTAAAAATCATATCAGATTTTATCCGACTCCTTCGGGCATTGAAGCATTCAAAAAAGAATTGTCCGAATATGAAGGGGTTTCCTTTAGACCAACCGCTACCTTTGGCATTGATTACCAAAATTGTAAAATTCAGGATTAAACAAAACCAGGAAAAATCCAAAGTTGATTTCAAGCGAGGACACCTGAAATAACCTGCTGTTTATTTTACCAGTGTAATGTCCCCTTTTTTATAAAGTGTCCTGTTGCCCGTTCGGCCTTTGATTTCAATTTTAAGTGAATAGATATAAACACCCGGGGGCGATTCCCGGTTAAAATGTGTTCCATCCCAACCCCTGTCTGTCGCATTGGAAAAAAACAAAAGATTTCCCCATCGATTGTATATCGTCATTTCATAGTTTTCAATCAATGGATAATCCGGCTTAAACCGGGGAATAAATTCATCGTTGATGCCATCACCATTCGGGGTAAATACATTGGCGGTAAAGATCCCCTGATCGCAAGGTTCAACGTCGACTGTAAATTTTCTGGTCACCCGCAGACATCTATGATCAATATTTGCAATATAGGTCCCAGGGTCAAACACTTCCCGCACCGGTAGTTGAGAACCATCATTCCATTGAATCAACTGCCCGATTAATTGGACCCCTGCTTTCAAAACAGCAGCCTGGCCTTCACAGATGGTAGTGTCGTTGGTCAGTAGGCTTACCGGTAAGTTTTGATCATACGTTTGTACGCTGACCTGCTTTTCACTGTAACATTCCGGGGAATATGTCATTCTTATCTTTAAGGATTCACTTTTGGTAACCCGATATTGTGAAGCGGTGGAAGCATCCTGCCATCGGTAACTCAGGGATGGCGGAGCGGTCTTTCCAACATTCAACAACAGGGTATCTCTAACACATAAGGAAGTGTCGGATAAGGTAATTTCCATCGGCGTCAATACCACATCATCAATGGCATAATTAGCGATCCGGCCATTGGGAAAATTGGGATTTTGTTTGCCTGTACTTTTAGTTTCGGTATTGGCGTCGTTTCTGAAATTGCCAATAATCAGGAATCGTTCGCTGCCATCAGCAGTAAAACAATGACTGAATTTATGCCAGTCGTAATCCGCGTACAATGGGGTCACTGCTGCGGGTTTGAGTTGCAGGTAATTTCTTGGTAGGATAAAATCAAAAAGGGGTAGTTCCTTGGTAAAGCTGATATCCTGTCCATTGGTAAATATGGTATTGACCAGTTTTTTATTCGGAAAAGTATCCACGGATCGGACGTACATTTCAAAATAATACTGCTTGCCCGCTTCCAGGGGTTTGATCAGTTTTACGGCCAGGTATAATCTGCCGCTGTATATATTATCATCCGCGAATCCGCTGTAAAAGGTTTCAACAAATCCGCATTGGGTGCCGTTGATCCCCGATTTTTTATTCCGTATAAACCTCCACCAATCGATATAGGGGCAAAGGTTGTTAATATTTACCGGGTCATTTTGGGGAACAAACCAATGTGCAATAGTGGATATACTTCCACAATTTATCGAGTCATCAAAACTGCCATTAGGTATCAGGTTGTCCTGGGTATTTGCACTGAAACTCAGTAGCATACTTATCACTATGATAACTCGCTTTGCCATTTAACTATGGCAAGTTAGAGTAAAAAAACAGAAGTCGGGTGTTACCCCGTTACGTTAAATGTTATTTATTATCCCTTCTTAATGAGGGTATATTCCATTTTAGGTTTACCTCTTTCTCCATCCGATGTCAAAGCGGTAAATCTTAACTTGTAATAATTGTTACCCGCATCTTTGATGATATAAAACCGGTCAGTACGAATAGCCGGTCCAGAGGTTGGTCCTCCTCCGGATCTCCAATTGGACCCGATTTTTACCTGGGATTGAATACCAAAGTCAACTGTTGCCAGGTTGGCTTCTGCAAACGCATCATAAGAAACTGCACTGGTCAAGATTTGTGCTGTTTGTATTTTATATAAATTTTGTAAAATAATATCCTGGAAATAATAAGGAACCGGACCGTTACCAAAATTGGTGCTGAAGCTAAAACCTGTCCAACTGATATCCCAACGATCTTTTGGCGGTTCCACCAGGACGACACCGGTAGTAAAGTCAGCAAATTGGAAATTGTATTTATCGTCTTTGGTAATAGATACTTCGGTAAAGCTGGTTGCAGCTATATCCGCATGTTGCAGGGTATATCCATTGCCTTTACGCAAAACCCTTATTTTTTTCCATCCCAGGGCTGGAGCAGGAGTACCGGGACCTGCACCCGGATTGACAATATAGACTTTGTTGTCTGAATCCGTTGCGCTGATTTCTGCAATAGCCGTTTTACTCAAATCGCCTGAAGGGTCATCGATCCAGGCAATGCTGGATGCTACCCAACCCGGTATTTCAGTTAAGTTGATTGCCGCAAAAATAGCATTATGCGAAAATCGGGAAGACAGATCCACGGTATCAGAGGCATTGACTGCATTGATATCGTTTTTCCCGGTTTTGAAAGCCAGCATTCCATTGGAAGAATTTAATACCACTCTGAATTCAGTGCCGGAAGCAAAACCCAAATCCCAATTGAGCCGGGGCACTGCAGTCTGTCGGTTGGCACTCAGGTCAATAAAAGCCCGGTTGGCATAGGTGGCCCCACCTCCATCAACAGTCGAAGATCCCATCGCTGATACGATTTCTGCAAAACTTAATTTTAATTCAGGATTTGGCCCTAATACCATACCTGCAGGTGCTGCGGGGATCGTAAATTTTATATTCTCATCCCCATCAAATAACGCTCCTGCCTTTTTGGTAACCTTAAACGATTTACCGGCATCTCCTGCTGCAATAGGAAACGCAATGGCATTGGCATTGACTGCCGGGTCTGTGGTCAGGTCGGTATTGTATACTACTCCTTCAAACAATGTATTGATCAATAAACTGCCCGCTTGGGTAGCGGGATAGGAGAATTTTATCTGAATGGTGATTTCATTTTCAGCGGAGGTAAAACCTTGTTGATTGGTTTCAAATGCGATGAGGTTGTCCGGCAATTCAGGATCTTTTTTGCATGCACTGGTCACTGCGGATAATATAACTGCGAACAGGATAAAACGGAATTTAAACGAAATAGACATGATGTAATTATTTTATAATAGAATATTGAATGTTTACAAAAAAGGAACGGCCATATCCGATCGGTTGACTGCTGCCTCCCGTGTGTACTCCGCCATTGAGCTGGGACGTATTATTGATGTTGATGACGTTGAATAAATTTCTTACACCGACAGTAAGTGCTACCGACTTAAAATCTTTACTTACACTGAGATCACTCCAGGAATAGGATCCCAATACCGCGCGGTTTAATTTTTGATCTGCTCCATCGGTAAACACTTCAAAATAGGGGGTCTTGCCCGTATACTTGTGAAACAAAGAAACCGCAGTGCCAATCCGGGTAAACTCATAATTAAAGCTGGCCGATACTTCAGGAGACCATAGAAATTTATCCAGGGTGCCGGCATCATCATTAAATTGGTTAAATCGTCCGGTATATGCCCCGGTGAGGTTAACGCTCCATTGTTCCGATTTCCAGGACATGTTGGCGGTAAACCCTTTGGTTTTAAACCGGTCAATATTGATATAGGTAACTATCAGTGGATTATCCGGTTTTTGACCAAAACCAATCATGTTTTCAATGGTGTTGTAAAATCCGGCCAGGCTGGAAGTGATTTTATAATTTGCATCGGCATGGATAGTCCAGTTCCAGGATCCGGAAATACTATGCGATAACTCTGCTTCCAAATCGGTATTTCCTACAATAGCATGGTTGGAATCAAAAAAATTAAAATACAATTCCCTTAGGGAGGGTGCTCTGAATCCCCGGCCATAAGCCACTCGCAGGTCATGTTCCGCATGAAAAGACCATTTTATGTTGAGTGACGGCAATACAGGAGGCGCGGTATAAACGGAATTGGATGTGAATCGTAAACCGGGGCGAACTTGAAAACGACTGGTCAGGTGGTATTCACCGGATACGATTAATCCATAATCCTGGATGGAATGAGTTCCGGTTTCGATCCTTCCGCCTTTACCGGATTCCATGTTGATATCCAATCCCGAAAGAAGCGAAAAGTTGGTACTGATTTTATACGGCAATAAAATTCTGGCTGAAAAACCGTCAAACAAAGTAGTATCCTGAGATCCTGGCGCAAGGGACAACCTCGAATCACCGGTGAGTTCATTGAATAGGGTAGTTTGGGTTTTTCGCTGGAAATGTGTAAAAGCCAGTGAGGTATTGAGTTTAAATTTGGGATTGAAACTATGGTTCACCTGCAATTGGTTCATCCATCTGCCTGTAAGATAATTTTGATCAATAGCCTGGTTGGCGTTGACCATGTTTGGATTAAAAATATCTTCATGCAGGAGATCCAGCCGGTAATGTGCAGTGGTGTTGGGTTTTTCAATTCCGATGACCCCGCTTCCGGTATATTGTATTTTGGGATGCCATTGTTTGTCTCTGCCCGCCGCAGTACCCTGCCAGCCACCAAAAGCATTGCGTGCCAGGTCTCCTTTAAAATACCAATTTCCTTTTTTATATCCACCTCCCAGGCTTTGATTATGAACTCCCTGCGGCCAGCCGTATTCCGAACCAGCTGTCTCCTCCTGTAAGCGGATATACAGATCTGCTTTGCCTTCTACCGCTTTTTTGGTGATGATATTGATCACTCCGGCCAGAGCATCCGCTCCATAGATGACAGACATTGGGCCTTCAATAATCTCGATGCGCTGGATACCATTGACGTTGATTTGGTTGAGGTTGATTTCATTGGAGGCCCCCTGGCGACCTACCATGGGTATGCCATCGATAAGGATTTTTACATTCTGCCCGGATAATCCCTGCATCGACAGGTTTGATCCCCCCAAAGCCAGGTCTTGTGAAAAACGGATATTAGCTTCTGTGGCGAGTACATCCTGCAGTTTGACCGCACCATGGGCTTTAATCACTTCCTGGGAGATGGTTTTGACCTGGTATACTGAGCGTCTGGCCTCCTGAGGTTCAAATTCTCCGGTGATCACTATTTCTTTGATATTTTGAACGGAAAAACTATCCGATTCCGATTGACTAAAGGCCTTGCCTGCCAAGATTAAAAAGAAAAAGAAATAACAGGAAATCTTAAACACTACAGGGCAAAGTTCCAGTCCTTTTCAGTTAAAAAATACCCTTAAACGATAATTAATTGCCATATATCGTAAATTTATATTAACAAATTATTATTGTAATAGGCAGATAATCAGAATTATGTAACTTTACATGAACTAAATACTTAAAAAATGCCCGACCAGTTGGAAAAAAATATCCATAAAAGTAAAAATGTGATTTCCCTTTATCAGGACGAGGGCATCTTATTTGACCGCTGGGAAAACTATGCCTCTGACCCGG
>Ga0163150_10001217_pt1 | contig 44635 bp, 40 predicted proteins | sample OliLakLV19P2IB_FD_148628 | JGI IMG/M metagenome (GOLD analysis project Ga0163150, IMG submission 148628) | Freshwater microbial mat bacterial communities from Lake Vanda, McMurdo Dry Valleys, Antarctica - Oligotrophic Lake LV.19.P2.IB | ecosystem: Environmental > Aquatic > Freshwater > Lake >... | reverse complement strand
CCCATGGAGGCAGCGCAGTGTCGTCGGAAGAAGATGGCAGCAGAATGACTCATGACTAAGCACGAATGACGAAAGCTAGAGGTGGCGAACACCCTCAGACCGCCGAGGGTAGAGTCTCCGGTGGCCGCGGCCCCCTCACCCGGCCTTGTGAACGCTTCTCAAGCGGCTTCGCGGCTCGGCAGGAGCCTCGCCCTCCCGAATTTTTTCACAGCTTCCCGCAAACGGGAGAGGGAGTTGCTCTCGAATTTGACCGAGCTTTGAACTTCGTTGGCAGCAAGTGACCTGGAGTTAGGTATTCGGTCTTCGTCATTGATTCGTCATTAGAGCTTCGTCATTAGTCATTTTCATTTGACAGTGATCAAGTCCGGAGGTTCTCAACTCGTGGAAGAAGGAACCGTCTCCGAAGGCTCCTTGAAACAAGGCTGGATTCAAATGATTGGTGCCCACGAGGCCGAGGGCTCGCTGAAGGACGTCTATATTAAGATGAGAAGCAACATGGGTTCTCGGCCTGCGGTCTACAGTACCCCCAGCGGCGATGCTCCAAACATCGTCAAGTTACACAGTTTGGAACCCGAGGGATTGCGGCTGGCGTTCGGCATCAGCACTGCGATTCACTGGAGCGACAAGTCCTTGCCTTGGGCGAAACGGGAGATGATCAATACCGTCACTTCCCGTGCCAACAACTGCTTTTATTGAGTGTCCGCTCACGCAGAGTTTCTGTGTGCCGCCTCGAAGGATGTTGACCTCGCCACTCGGCTCAAAGACGACTATCGCACGGCTAGCCTGAGCGAACAGGATCGCCGCATGCTGGAGTTTGTGGAGAAACTCACGCTCTATCCATGGCTCCTGGTGAGAACGGATGTAACAAGGTTGAGAAGCGCAGGGTTTCCAGATACGACGATTCTGCACATTGTTTTGGGCAGCGCCCATTTCAACTATTTGAACCGGATGGCTGACGGGATCGGAATCCGGTTCGAGTACCAGACCGAAGTTCCAGGAAGCAGTTCTCCCTCTTCGGAGCCGCAGTCCGCTAAAGTTGTCGTGATTGATTCCGACTTGCCCCAATCTTCGCACAAACGTCTGGCTTGGATTGAATTCCCTGAATCGAACGAGCCTCCCACAGGATCGGAAGGGCCTCAGAATCTATACCGTTTGATGTCACCCAACCCGGAGGCGCGTGAGCTGGCTCGGGAGTGGCGCAACTACCAAATGAAGGGAACGACGCGGCTGGATACCAGACTTCGATCTCAGCTAGGCCTTTATATTTCTGGTATTAATCACTGTGAATACAGTGCTTACTGGATCAGTAAGAGTCTCGAAAGCCTTGGTGAGTTGCGCTCTGTTTGCGAGCGACTGGGTTCCGGAAAAGCTCCGCGAGATCTCCCAACAAGAGAGGAGTTGCTCTTCACACATGCACGGCGGCTGACGCACGAGCCGGCGAACACGAAAGAGGACCACATCCATGAGCTGAGGCAAGCAGGCCTTGATGATCAAGGCATTCTGCAATTGACGATGCTCTGCAGTTATCTCAGTTTTGAAAACCGTGTTGCCCTGGCTCTGGGAGTTCCGATCGAAAGTGAAACGTCGTGAGAGTGGCCGGCGTTCATCCTGAATACCGCAGTCGAGCCACCGCAAAGACGCTGAGACGCGGAGGGCTGCTTGTGAAAACAGCCAGCCGTCAGGACTTCAGGATGGTTCGTTTTCGGCGTTCGAACACCGTGTAGCCACATTTTCGTTCACTCTCTTGGTGAGAACTAAAAATGAAAGAACCTCGGGCCTGATCCCTGTTTCTCTCTGCGTCTCCGCGGTTGCTTGAACTGCCGGTTTTAGGTTCATCAATCGTAATTACTCAGCCGCTTCGCCGCGTTAGCGGCGGTTTGAATGTAGCCGTGGGTTTCAACCCACGGGGCGAGCGGAGAATGTCGCCGCGTCGCGCGACGCGGCTTTGTGCGCTCGTCTACCGTGGGTTGAAACCCACGGCTAAGGTCAGCCGCCATTATGCGGCGAAGAGGCTGAGTGGTTACCATCATCAATCTAACTACTAGGAGCGACCTCAATGCAACTCTCGAGCTTTCGGACTATCCTTCTACTGACAATCATCAGCCTAGTAGGAAATGCCTTAACTCTTCGATCACAGGTTTCGGTAGACGGACGCTGGCAATGCACCGGAACCGGGCTGGAGGCGGAGACATTGAGCTTCCGGTTAGAGCTCAAGCAGTCAGGCACCACCGTGAGCGGTATCTGGACTATCGGTGACGACGAAATCCCGATTCGCGAGGGCAAGGTTCAGGACAACCGAATTGAGCTGATAACTGTCGCCGATGACAAGCAGTTTACCTCGGTGGCGACGGTTGAAAAGGATGCGTTGAATGGAACTTGGAAGGACGATACGGGTCGCTCGGGAACCTGGCAGGGAAAACGGCTGCCTGCTGGACCGAAATAGACCGAAGTGGATTGACCACACTATCAGAGAACAACTCTTTCGTCACTCCCGCGAACGAGGGAGTCTGAAGGTTGGACGTTTTTCGAGAAGTGCAGCGGCAGGAAGCCACTGCTTCCTCTTATGCGCCCTGAACGGGCGTCAGAAAGTAGCCCAAGCGCAAGCGAGGGGCAGGAGTCCCGCGCGCCGCCCTGGGTCAGCGGTCCAACCCATTTTCTCCTCTCTCCCCGAATCACCCGCCTTGGGGCGATTCGGGGAGAGAGGTCGGGTGCAGGGGACGGTGGGTTGCCAATTCCTGAGTCTCGCGTTTCGTTATTCTCCAAATCTTTCTCAGCACGAAGCATGATTTGCGAGGGTGGGCACGGTCTTGCCCCCTCACCTTGGAGCTGTGAAAAAATTCAATGGTAGGGACGCGCTGCTGCGCGTCCGCGACGCTAAACCCAACACGGACGCGGAGCACCGCGTCCCTACCGGACCGGTTCAATACGCCCAACCGAATTTTTTCACAGCTTCCCTCTCCCCGATGGAGCTAGGGGAGCCGAACCGCCGAAGAGCACTCAAGAATTGCGCCAGGCGTGGCCTTGCGAGTTTCGCGACAGAAACTAGTTCATGAGCCTGGCCAGCAACGCGTATCGTTGCGCACTATTGGGAACGGACGACCGGTCGACTCGTTGAACCGAAACGATCTTTCCAACATCTCTCAATTGACTCAGTCACCCAAGGGGATATAATTGAAACGTCCGTTTGTGCTTCGCCCTTTTTGATCGCTGCACAAAAGCATATCCCATTGCCAAGCAGATCGTCTTGAGTTTTGCTGGAGGTACTGCCATGCGGAAAGACGATTGTCGAATCTACCCATTCTCACTTGCTTATCCCTTTGTCGTGGCGATTTTCTGCCTGGTACTGGTGTGCAGGTTCTTCGCTCAAGACTCTCCCACATCTCCAAATCCCCAGACAACAGGGAACAGCACGCCTTCAGTTAAAGTGGATGTTGACTTGGTTCTAGTCAACGCCACAGTGACTGACCCCAATAATCGATTTGTCACGGGTCTGGAAACAAATCACTTCAAAATTTTTGAAGACAAGGTAGAGCAGCGAGTCTCTCAATTCAGCACAGAAGACATGCCCGTCTCTATCGGACTGCTCTTCGATGTGAGCAGCAGTATGGGCGAAAAAATCGGCCGGGCCAAAGACGCCGCAATTGCTTTTCTCAAGACGACCAATCCCGAAGATGAATTTTTCCTCCTCACCTTTGCCGATCAGCCCAAGGTGTTGGAAGAGTTCACTTCAGATTTCAGCGAAATCCAGAACCGTTTGGCCTTTGCGCACGCCAAGGGATCCACGACGCTTTACGACGCCGTTTACCTTGGCCTGGAGAAAATGAAACATGGACATAATCCGAAGAAGGCCATCCTGCTGATCACGGATGGTGAGGACACCCGCAGCCGCTACTCTTTAGTAAACGTTCGAAACGCGGTGAAGGAGTCTGATACCCAAATTTATGCGATTGGGATTGTGGATTCTTACTATTCTGCGTTTTCGCAGGGTCGAAGCGGCCGGGCAGTGCTGGAAGAAATGACCGAGGTCACCGGCGGGAAGGCCTATTTCCCCAACTCGGTCTACGAGCTTGAAGACATTTGCGTGAAAATCGCACTCGAACTCAAGAATCAATATGTCTTGGGGTATTCCTCGACAAACCCTGCCAAGGATGGCCGCTGGCGCAAAATCAAAGTGAAGCTCGAGGCTCCCAAAGGCCTCCCAACTCTCTCCGTGCGATCCAAGACTGGGTATTACGCACCTACCGGATGAAAATCCTGCAACAACAATCGGACACAGCCTCCAGCAAGGCCCGGAGGCTGACGCCGCCGGCGCGATCGATTCCGGCTGACACTCCATCTCAGTGTTCCGCGGGGACGAAATAGCCAGTACGACTGCGCACTCGATACTTCGGATTCTTCACCTCAACGCGGATCTTCCTCATCGCTGCATCACGCGTCTTGTTCCTGGAGTAATAGGCGAGGCTGAAAGTGTTGCGGAGTTCTTGGGCGACCTTCGCATACTCCTCCGAGAGGTCAGCCAGGTCTCCGACCAGGAAGATCTTTCCTCCCGTTTCGTCAGTCAAAGTCTGCAAGCGCTCAGTTTGAATCTGGTAAACCTCTTCTAGAACCGACACACTGAATTTGGCGTTTTCGACGTAGGGCGCCGCGTCTGGTTTTTTCTTATCAGCCTTCTTGATGAAGTCTTCCAGGAGGTCTTTCTGGCTTCCCTTGTTGAGAATCGTGACCGGGTAGAAGACCACCTCGCTCTGACCTAGCAGCCGGCGAAGATCATCAAATTTGGTGCGGCTGGAGTTTTCCATACCATCACTCAGGAGGATAATGGCTTTGCGTCCTTTCTGAACTTTTTGCAACAGCGTGGCCGCCTCGGCGATGCCATCGTAGATCTTGGACCCACCCGCCACGGACGTGGCGATGCGGTCGATGGCCTTTCGAAGCTGCTTGCGGTTGCTCGTAAAGTGCTGGACTTCTCTCAGTCTGGCGTCAATTTGAGTCACAGCGATTTGATCTGACGGTCTAAGCTGTTCCGTGAATCCGCTCGCTGCCTGTTTGATCAGGCTCAGGCTGGAACGTGTGCTGATACTGGTATCCAGTGCGAGCACAAGATTGAATGGCGCTTCAACGGGCAGGAAGTCTGAAACCTGCTGCTCCACATCGTCTTCGTAAACTACAAAATCCCCTTTCTGCAGCGACGTGACATTCGCACCCTTCTCGTCCAACACGGCGACATTCAGGATGACGAGATCAACCTCAACTTTGAGCGAGAAAGGCGGGCTCTCCGGCCTCTGCGGGGCGGCCGCATGAAGGTTCAACGGCATCCAAGATAGGACCCCAGACAGAAGCAGCGAGCGAAGGATCGGAGGGAAGCGACTGAAACATGCATGGAGCCGCATATGCTTGATATCGTAACATGCAAGAAGATCTGCCGGGCAACGTCGTGATGATAGCAATGAAAACTAATTTCAGAGTGACCATGACCAGCACCACCCTGCTTGAATCGCCCCCTTTCCTGCGCGTCATCGAAGACTGGTCCTTCTTGACTGGCTCGGAGGTTTTCGTGAGCGGAGTGACGGACGCGCCGGTCGCATTGCCGAAGCAGTCCTACGCCTCCATCGAAGAAGCTCGGACCGCTCCGGGGCTACCACACTAAGCAGACAAGCGAACGACCCGGACGCGCGTTTTGGCAAGGTCGCGGCTGGTGTCAAGGGCTGCCGAGAGCGTCGGAGTGTTTCAAGAGGGGTGATTGCAAAACAGCGTCAATTAAGGCTCGTCACTTTTGCGGCGCTGAGCTTGGATTTTCCTTCGCCAATGCACCAGAGGTTCCGGTGAGTCCGAATGAACAATTCTCCGTTCGACACCGCCAGCGTTGCGTTTGTTAATTCATCGCCAATCGAGTTGACGCCGATAATCTCAAACTTCGGACTGGCGCGCAGAACAATCGTGTCGCCCGACTGATTGAGAATGTAAATCGTGTCGCCGGACAAGATCATCGATGACCATGATTCATTCTTGCGTCCAACCCCGCTCACTCGCTTTTCCCAAACCAGCTTGCCGGTGTTCAGTTCGATGCATTCTGCGATTCCAGGCGTGTCCAACACGTAGAAATGCCCCTCGTGAATGACCCCGGAACCGAGTTGATTCTTGTTGCGCTCCCGCTTCCACAACCGGTGCGTGGCGGTCACGTTCCCATTCCCGCCCGGCTTCACCGCCACGAGCGTGCCCAGGAAACCGCCCATCGCCACGACGACACCGTCGCCGTAAATCGGCGAGGAATAGACCAGCGGATTCAAACCGTCGCACACCCACAATTCTCTGCCCGTCTTAGGATCAAAGGCTCGTACCTGCTCCGGGAAGCTCACGATCAATTCATCGCGACCCTTGACTTGGATCGTGAGCGGCGTGCTCCACGAGCCAACCACCCCGTTCCTCTGGCCGGCAAAACCATCGGTTCGCTCTTTCGGCTGCACCTGCGGCACGTCGACGTTCCAAACGGTCTTGCCGGTCCTCTTGTCCAGAGCAATCAGGAACGTCCGTTCGCCCGGGCCGAAGTTCAGAAAACATAAATCACCATGAATGCTTGGCGACGCCGCGTAGCCCCACTGGTGATTTTGTTTACCCAGATCGCGATGCCAGAGTTCCTTGCCGTTGAAATCGTAACAGTAAACGCCGGCTGAACCGAACCACGCAATGACGCGCTCGCCATCCGTCACCGGCGACGCTGAGCCATAGGGGTTGGCTTCGTGCGTCGCGTCTTTCTCCGAATAGGTCGTGCCCGATTGCCAGAGAACTTTCCCGCTGGCGCGATTCAAACACATCACCGTCAGCCGGTTCTCTTTCTCAATGGCCTGAGTGACAAAAACGCGGTCGCGCCAGACAATCGGCGATGAATTGCCGCGATCCGGCAGGGGCACTTTCCAGCGCACCTTTTCCGTAGCGCTCCACCGCACCGGCAGATTGGTTTCCGTCGCGATGCCCGACCCGTTCGGCCCGTTCCACGCCGGCCAGTTCCCGGCTTGAACCCCGGCAGCCAACAGCGAGATCATTGCGAGACAAATTCGCGTGGTGAAATTCATGGACAGAACATAGCAGATGACCCTGACAGCTTCAACTTTGAAGATTCCGGGCCTTGAGCCACGCAGCAGGTCGAATCTGGGATTGCCATGGAGTCTTGTGCCAGTCGGTCCGCTCGCCGCGCGGGCGGTCTGCCTGACCTGTGTCAGTCCGCCTCGACATAAAGCACACGGTGGCAGTGCTCACATTGAATGGTCTTGCCTGCCAAGGCTCGCTGGAGCTGTCCCGAAGGAATTCTCACATTGCATTGCGAACAATGGCCCGCCCGAATCGGCATGGAATCGGGTTGACTGTCATTCTTTCGTTTGGCCGCCGTCCGCGTAAGCAAGACGTTCGATGTGAGTACTGGTGTCGCCAGCTCCTTCACCACGCGACGCAAGGTTCTTTTGGTTTCCCGTGCCATTTCTTCCCCTTTCATTCGACAGAAACAGGCATGCAAGGCTATCCGCGCAACGCGTCGAGCATGGTCAACGGGCCGGAATTCCGAGCTTCTCCTCCATCCGCCCCACGGCCAGCAGAATGCCGTGCAGTAACGCCTGCGGTGGCGGCGGGCAGCCGGGGATGTAGACGTCGACCGGAATCACTTGATCCACGCCCCCCAGTGACGCGTAGTTGCAGCCAAAGATTCCACCACTGCAGCCGCAGGCGCCCACGGCTACTACCAGGCGAGGCTCGGGAGTGGCGTTGTACGCCTTCTTGAGTGGGATCTCCATACCGCGGGTGACTGGACCTGTCACCAGCAGCATGTCTGCATGGCGCGGAGAAGCCACAAATCGGACTCCCAGCCGTTCGGCGTCATAGATGGGGCTGTTGAGACCGGTGATTTCCACTTCGCATCCATTGCAGGAGCCTGCATCCACTTCCCGAATCTGCAGCGAGCGGCCCAGCACGCGGCAGATTCTCTCTCGCAAACGCTCTCTGAGCGCTTCTTCCGCTTCGGACGCCTGCCGGTCTGCCAGCGCTATCTTGAGGAACTGCTGCTTCCCGTCCGCATCCAGACGGTAGTAAGCCGAGGACACCAGGTGCGAGCGCTGTTGCGCAGCCAGCTCGACTTCTCCCGTGATGCGGATAGTGCTATCGGCGGAGGCTTCGGCACACAGGCCGCAGAAGATGCAGCGCCCATAATCGAGTGTCACCTTCCGGTTATCCAGTTTGTCCTCGACGGTGAGTGCGCCCGTGGGACAAACGAGAGCCGCCGGCAAACAATCCACGGCCTTTTCGAAATCGATCACGGGCCTGCCTCGCAGGTTGGGGAGAGGCTCCATCGGGCGTGCCGGGTAATCGGTCGTGACAATGCCTGTTGCAAAAGCTCGAGTCAGGATTTTGAACATACAATTGGCAGCTCCGGGCAAGGATCTTGGCAATCTGAACGTCGGGATGAATCTTCAGTAGCAGGCCCTGTGTCGGGCGTCGAGGCGCACAGGGCAACAAAGGGTCCGCTCTCCGCATCTGCCAGATTGGGAGCGGAAAGACACGAGGCTTGCAACTCTTCGGCGCGTGAGGAAACTTTCTGAAACGAAATCACCTCTTCCGGACTGGGGTTCTTGATCCACAGATCGAGATTTCCGATGTCCCAGAATTCCTGCAGAACCCGCTCGTATCCCTCCGGCATGTCTCCCCCCATCCCGTGGAAGGTGACCACCCGCGTCCCGGACGGTGCTTCCGCCAGGCGCTCCTGGGCCATCCGGATGTACTGGTCATACAAAGAGAGACTCAATTCCACGCATTCGTCGATTTTCTTGTCAGGGTCCAGGTTCTCGTAAAACGGATTGTAGAAGTAGAAGGCGTTATATCGGCTCCAATCCAGATCTCCGGCATTAGCACGCAAAAAGTGCACCCGGGGAATAGCGTACTTGCGGGCAAAGCTCCGGGAAAATTCCACCAAATACGGCCTCTGCTCCACGCCCGTGAAATGCCCGAGTGTGGCCAGCGCGCCAACAAGGCAGAATTTGCCGGGGCCTGACCCCACATCCAGCACCCGGCTTTCGGGCCCGGTCACCAGAAGCTCAGCAGCGCGGCGAGCCACGTGGACCGGAGTCCAGTGCATAATTGAAAGCCTCCGCCAGCAGACGGGGAGAAGCCGGTCGAACTGCGCATTCCATACGTGATCTCCCGTCCGCAAGCGCTCGAAAAGTCGCTGCATTTCGAATGCATGTTCCTGCGCAACATTCGTCAGAACCTGTGTGACGGGTGAAGGACCTCCTGAGCCGCTCGGATCACTTCTCTGGAGCAACTCGCGGGCCGGGTTGATTTCAACAGGGTCGTGCCATTCGTTCATCGGTCTGTTCCTGAGTAAGAGAGGTTAAAGCTTTTGTTGATGACTGGAAAATCCGGAATGATGTTGCCCTGCACCGCTTCGGGCAGGGCGGGCCAGTTGTTCAATGAAGGGTCTTTGATCTTGCAGCGGGTCAAACTGCCATTCGCGCTGGTGAGAACCCAATGGAGGATCTCCCCCCGCCAGCCCTCGACATAACCGAGAGCGCAGCTTTCCGGGGGAATGGGTGGCAGCGCAGTACTCACCGGGCCAGCGGACAGCCGACCCAACGCTTCCAGGGCGATGCGGATCGAATCGACTGCTTCCTCCATTCGCACCCGCATCCGGTCAAAGACATCCCCTTTGGAATGGAGGACTACCTTCGGAGGGATTTCGTTGTAGGCCGCATAGGGGAAGTCCCGGCGAACGTCGAGGTCCACTCCCGACGCACGGGCCGCAATCCCCACGACGCCCAGGTCCACGGCGGTTTTGTGCGGGAGAATGCCGGTCGTCTCCAGCCGGTCACAAGTGGAGGCGGAAGAGAGGATCAGATCCACCAGCGATTCGAACTCCTCTTTGACGGAGCGCAGCACGCTCGCGGCCTTCCGAATCTGCTGGGAATCCCAGTCGCGCCGCAAGCCGCCATACGCATTCATGCCGCGCAGAAGGCGGTTGCCGGTCAATTCGGCGTTTAGCCGCAGCAGGTGTTCCTTCAGGCGCATGGCGTGCGCGTTAGCCACCATGAAACCCACATCCGTGGCAATGGCCCCCACGTCCGCAATGTGGTTGTAGAGCCTCTCCAGTTCGAGCAGCACCGTGCGCATCAATCGCGCGCGGCGCGGCACTTCGGCGTGTGCCAGGCTCTCAATCGCCTGGCAGAACGCGCTGGAGTGGCTGAAGCTGGAGTCTCCTGAAATGCTCTCGGCGAGGAAGACCGCCAGTGAGAGCGGTTTGTGCTCGAAGAGCTTTTCGGTGGCCTTATGGGTGTAGAACAAACGGATTTGCAGGTAGAGCACCGGCTCACCTGCGACACTAAAGCGAAAATGACCTGGCTCAATAATGCCGGCATGAATCGGGCCCACCGGCACTTGAAATACGCCTTCGCCCTCCACGGGGCGGAAGAGATGACGGGGACCCCGCAAGGGCTGAGGCTTGGAGAACAAGTCAAAGTCCTTGCGCAGCGGATAGACCCCGTCCGGGAAATCATCATGGAGGGCAACCCGGCGCGGATTGGGATGGCCCGCAGCCGTCAGGCCAAACCAGTCTTGAATCTCCCGCTCCTGCCAGTTGACGGCGGGAATTGAAGGCGTGAGCGAAGGGAATTCAGGATCGGTTGCAGGGACCGGCGTCCGAACAAGAATGAAGCCGCCAGCCCGGTCGCAAGCAAACGTGTACTGGAGATAGAACACTCCCTCCTCTTTGCGCTGATCGACGCCGAACACCATGGCCAGACGGATCTTGCGAAGCTTGTAAAGGTGGGCTGCGATGGCGGCAATCGACTCGCGCCGGGTTTCGAGATAGACCTCGTGGGGACGCCTTCGGTTCAGCAACCGGATCTTGCCGCCAAAGGCCATTTGCAGGTCAGCCACAATGGTACTTAGCCCGCTTGCTTCACCCATGAGAACTCTCCCAAATTTGAGTCGCTCTTCAACTTCTGTCGCGGAACGTAGCGCAGGCTTGCGAGCCTGCGGGTTTAAGCGGCTTTCCAGCCGCTCTCCTTACCGAAGGCAAGGCCTGGACGGCTTAGTCCCCCTTGCCAAGGGGGACTTCAGGGGGTCGTGGAGTCAGCGCCAGAAGAACCCCCTATAGTCCCCCTTCCCAAGGGGGACAAAGTTGCCCGGATAACCAGCGGAATCCGGCAATGGTCACCGCACGCCTCCGACGATTTGGCCTGCCTGTTGAATCAAGTGCAACAAGGGCGAAGGCAACCAGAAACCGAAGAGCAGCGTTAAGGCTGCGATCAGCAGCATTGGCAGGAGGCGCCACCACGACTCCACCTTCCGGCTTGTTCCGGGCCGAGGTGCGCCAAGTACCAAGTTGCCGATGTGGTAGAGAAATCCCGCAAAGATTGTGACCACGCATCCGACAAAAAGGCTGGCCACCCAGAGACCACGGCCTTGGACCGAAGCGCTGAGCACCGTCAACTCGCTTTGAAACATCCCGGCCGGCGGAGTACCGGTCACCGCCAGCGTGCCAGCCAAGAACAGAACGGCCGTCACGGGCATCAGATGAATCACGCCGCCACCCACCTTGCGGAAGACAGCAGTTCCGAAGTGCTGTTGAACGTTGCCTGCACAGAAGAAGAGAAGGGGCTTGGTGACGGCGTGATAAAACATGTGCAGCAGCGCGCCAAAGGGACCCAGACTCCCGCCCACTCCGAAACCGACCAGCATGATCCCAGTGTGATCAATGCTTGAGTACGCCAGCAGGCGGCGAAAGTTGGTCTGTGCCAGGATGAAGGGCGTCGCAATCAGCATAGATCCCAGCCCAAACCAGAGCAGCAGGCCGCTGGAAAACTCTGGACCGAGACACTTCGATGCCAGGATGTGAAAGCGAAGAATCCCATAAAGTGCGCAGTTGAGCACCGCTGCGGCCAGAATCGCCGCCGAGGGAACCGGCGCCTGGCTGTATGAATCTGGTTTCCAGGTGTGCATCGGAGCGATGCCGGCCTTTGTTCCATACCCCATGAGAATGAAGATGAAAGCCAGGCGCAAGGCTTTGGGATTCATCAACGGCGCGGCCGATAGGAGCCGGGTCCAGTTGAGGCCTTCGATGGATTCGGTTCCGACGATATGGCTGGCGGCGTAGTAAGTCAGCAACGTCCCGAACAGCGCCATGGAGATCCCGATGCTGCCGATGATGATGTACTTCCAGGCCGCTTCCAGAGAGGTCTTCTGGTTGTAGAAGGCAATCAAAAGCACTGAGGCCAGCGTGCTGCCCTCAATGGCCACCCACATGATTCCCAGGTTGTTGGCCAAGGCGACCAGAAACAGGGCAAAGACGAAAAGCGGCGTTAGCGTGTAATACTCTTTGAGCCTCCCCACGGTGATGATTTGCCTTTCAAAGTCCGTACGGAAGTAACTCACGGCGTAAATCGCACAGACAAAGGCGACGAAAGCCGTCAGCCCGACCACCAGAGCACTGAGCGCATCGGCATACAGAAATCCGTTAAACGCACTCACCGATTGGAAACGCGCCACGTTCCGGACGAGCAGGACAGCCAGGACCAAATTAATGGCCGCCGAGATGACGCTGACCCGTTCCATCCACCGTCGCGAATACAACAGCCCACAAACTGCCGCCTCCAATAGAGGCGCCAACAGGAGCAAAACGAGCGTCATTCCGGTCAACCTCGCAGTCGTCTGAGTTTACTGGTATCCATCGACTCGAAGGTTTCTGCGATTCGATAGGAGAGGATGCCCAGGATCATCACGCCCACCAGCACATCGAAGAAGATCCCGACTTCCACAATCAGCGGCATTCCGTAGGTCAATGCGATTGCGGCCAGGAAGAGTCCATTTTCAGCGGTCAGCAGCGCCACCACCTGAGAGATCGCCTTCCGCTGGTTGATCATCAGAAAGAACCCAATGAGGAACAGAGCAGTGGCCACCGCCAGCGAACCGTGACCGTGCTCTTGAGGCTGGCTGAACGGGTGGGCCACCATGTAGCCCACTAGCGTCAGCCCGCCACAGATCAGGATGGACGCCGGCGTGTTCAGGTAGCTTTCCACTTGCACCCGAGTTCCGGTCTGCCGGATGAGGCGTTGCAACAGCATCGGCATCACGATGACCTTCAACAGCAGGGTCAGCCCGGCCGCAATGTAAACGTGATGGGCATGGTTGACATAGGCCACGGCGGCAGCCAGGCAGGCCAGGAAGAACGACTGCAGGCTGAAGAGCGCAATGACCGTGGGCAAGAGCCGCTGCCCTGCCAGCAGCATCTGCACCACAAGCATGGCCGCTGCCATCAACGTGATCAGCCGGTGTCCAAGTTCGATGGAGTCATAAGACATTTGGAATGCCTTTCTCAGAAAATAACGGCTCCTGCCGCAAAGTAAGGGGCACTTTTTCTCCCCCTTGCCAAGCGCATAAGGGGGAGATTAAGAGGGGGTCGTCATCCAAAGACCCCCTGCCGCAAAAGGCGCGGCGTCCCCCTTATCAAGGGGGACAAATGGTCAAACGGGGCACGAAAGCCTGACCTCCAAGGCCTAATCCCCAGCCCCAGTAGCAATCACCTCAAAAAATAAATGGCGACGCCAAGGCCAGCAGCGCCAGGATGAACGCAACACTCAGGAGCTCGGGCACGCGAAACAAACGCAACTTGGCATTCGAGGTTTCCACCAGAACCACGGCCAGTGCCAGGACGAGCAACTTCGCCAGGAAGGCTGCCAGGCCCGTGGCTAGGGACGCTGCCGTGAAGGCGCTGCCGACGCCCACCGGAAAGAAGATGTTGACCAGCAGGGTCATCAACACCAGTTGCTTGAGGGCCACGCCCCATTCGATCAGCGCCAGGTAGTGCCCTGAGTATTCCAGGATCATCGCCTCGTGGATCATCGTCAGTTCCAAGTGAGTGGCCGGATTGTCCACCGGGATGCGTCCGGTTTCGGCGATCAGCACAATGAACATGGCCGCAAACGCCAGAATGTGTGCGGGGCTCAGGAACTGCTCTTGATGCTGCAGCGTCGTCTGCACCACCTGGCTCAAGTTGGTCGACCCGGCCGTGATCGCCACGCTGAAGATGGAGAGCATCATGGCCGGCTCGGCAATCGCCGCCACGGTCATCTCCCGGCTGCTGCCCATTCCACCGAAAGCGCTGGCCGTGTCCAACGCGGCCAGAGCCACAAAGAAACGTCCCAGAGCGAGCAAATAGACCACTGCGATGACACCACCAAAAAGACTCAGCGGAACGACGGTGGTAATCATGGGAATCATCAGGGCAACCATCAAGGCGGTCAGAAATGAGATGTACGGAGTAACCCGAAAAATCCAGGAGGCATGCTGGGACACCACCGTTCCTTTCCGGAGCAGTTTGAACAGATCGTAGCAGGGCTGCAGGATGCCGGGGCCGCGGCGGTTTTGCAGCAGCGCCTTGCATTTGCGGATGAACCCATTGACAAGAGGAGCCAGTGCCAGCGCCAGCACCATCTGCAACAATATTGGCAAGAGTGTCATCGTGTTCTCTCCCACAGCAACAAGGTCAGGAGCGTGACGAAGATGTAAAACAGGTAGGCCGAGAGGCTGCCGGCCTGCAGCAGACGAATCCGTCTGGAGAGGCGCAGAACCGCGTGATTCACAGGCCGGTAAAGCCACTTTTCGAACGTGGGTTCAATCTGGCTCTGGAAACGAATGGATTGCGTGAAATAGCGCGAGACCGCAAAGTCGGCCTGCACTTGCCGCCGCGGCCGGTAGATGGCGCGGAAAACCATTTGGAGCGGCTTGGAGTAAGCCGTCCCCGTGTACTCCATCTGGGGCGTCAGGCGGTCCAGCCCGCAGTCCCAGGTCTCATCGACAACGGATTTCTCCTTTCTGGCCCAAAGCCACCACAACCCTGCAGGAAGCGGCAGCAGAACCAGGAAGAACGAGAGCATGCCCACCGTCGAAATCGATCCCTCCGATGCGCCAAGAGCCGTCACGACCCAACCGTTGCCTGCTATCAGCTGCGGGCTGATCGAGGTTCCCAGCAGTTGCTGTGTGATCGGATCCATCAGCCGGAGCAAGACCTGCGGAAACAGTCCCAGAAAAATGCACGCCAGCCCGAAAAGTCCCATGCCGACCACCATAGAGGGTGAGGCTTCCTGCGCCCGTTCGGCCTGCGGGCTGCGCGGAAGGGAGAGGAATGTAATTCCCACGGCTTTGACGAAGCAGGCGGCGGCGAGCGCCCCGGTCAGAGCCAGCAATGCCCCGGCAATAGGAAAGTTCAGCCGGACCAGGCGTTCGGTGGCGCTGAAACCTTGCAGCAATGCCTGGTAAGTGAGCCACTCGCTGACAAATCCGTTCAGCGGAGGGAAGCCGCAAAGCGCAATGGCACCCAAAAGAAAAAGGAATGCGGTCTTCGGCATCCGGCGGATCAGTCCCCCCAGCTTTTCGATGTCCTTGGTGTGAGTTCCATTCAATACCGCACCGGCGCCCAGGAACAGCAGGCCTTTGAAGCAGGCGTGATTGAGGGTGTGATAAAGCGCCGCCACGAGTGCCAAGGCAGCCAGAACCGGCTGACCGAAAGAGCTGAGCATCAGCGAGGCGCCCATTCCCATAAGGATGATGCCGATGTTCTCCAGGCTGCTGAAGGCCAGCAGGCGTTTCAGGTCCTTCTGCACCAGCGCGTAAAGCACACCCAGCAAGGCAGAGACTGAGCCAAGCACCAGTAAAGTGATTCCCCACCAGGCGGGCGGGGTCCCCAGAAAATCCAAGAGAACGCGAAGCAGCCCGTAGATGCCACTCTTGAGCAACACTCCCGACATGAGCGCCGAAACGTTAGAAGGTGCCACTGGGTGGGCTTCCGGTAGCCAGACGTGCAGCGGAATGATCCCGGCCTTGACGCCAAAACCTGCCAGGAAAAGGAAGAACGCGGTGTTTCGTTGAAGCGGCGAAAGCTGCGTCCCCAGCAGATGGAAGTCTTCAAATCGGAAACTTCCGGCCGATTGGTAGAGCAGCAGGTAGCCAAGGATCAGACATCCAGTCCCGATGTGCGACATCACGAAGAACAGCATGCCGGCTTGCCGGGTCTTGGGATCTTCGTGCTCGAAGCTGACCAGCACAAAGGCAGCCAGAGCCATGACTTCCCACACCACCAGAAAAAAGACAGCGTGGCTGGCGCAAAAGACCAGCGTGTTGGCCAGCAGCAGCAAGTTGAAAAAGGCCGCCAGGGCGCCAACATTCTTGACGGCGTAGTAGTGGGCTGCGTAGCCGATGGAGTAGATGGAAATGGCCACCGCCGCCAGCGAAATGAGCAGGACAAAAAACGCCCCTAGCGGGTCCAGCTTCACCGCAAACGGAAACACCGTTGCCAAAGGCAGGAGATCGAATGCCGGCGAGGCTCCTTGTTGCAAACACAAAGAGGAAGCAACTATGCCGGCCAAGCCGCCCAAGCAGGAACTCGAGAAGCTTAGCGTATTCGCCAGCCTCTGCTGGCGCGTGAATGCAAGCGCAAGAACCGCGCCGATGACATAGGCAAGCAGGCACGAGCGGAATAACAAAAACACAATCGGTTCAGAAGCCATCCGGGTCAAGGGAGACAAATTCTTTATCCCCCTTGCGAAGCGCATAAGGGGGAGATTGAGAGGGGGTTTTCATCCTGACCCCCTGCCGCAAAAAGCGCGGCGTCCCCCTTGTCAAGGGGGACAAACTCGGGGCTTTCATCCTTCGCGGTGCTGCGTGGTGACATGCATGGCTCTCCGTGTCGGGCCGTGGTAGTCCAGACTACTAGAACCACGGGAATGCCCCCCGCAAGTCACCCACTCCGTACTGGACCTTCTCCCAAAGCAGCAGAACAATGAGAGTCAGGAAGATGTAAACCAGGTAGGTCGTGAGGCTCCCGGTTTGAATCAGTCGTATGCGCCTGGAGAAGCGAAGAATGGCGCGATTGACCGGACGATAGATCCACCGCTCAAAGGTTGGCTCAATATGGCTCTCAAAGCGAATCGACCGGGTGAAGTAGCGCGACACGGCGAAGTCGGCCTGAATTCTCCGTCGAGGCCGGTAAATCGCTTGAAAGACCATGCGCAACGGCTTCGAATAGGCCGTCGCCGTGTACTCCATCTGCGGCGTCAAACGGTCCAGCCCGCAGTCCCAGGTTTCATCCACGCGATGCTTGCTACTCCGCGAGAACGCCAACCATAGGACCAGGGGTAAAGGGAGCAAAGCCATAAACATTACAGCCATCCCGGGTGTCGAAATCGCCCCCCGCTCGACCGCCAGCGAGGTCACCATCCATCCATTTCCAGCGATGAGTTGCGGGCTGATCCTTTGCCCCAGTAGTTCCTGTGTGATCGGATCCAAGAGAGGAAGGAACACCATGGGAAACAGGCCGAGCACCGCGCAAGCCAGTCCGAGAGTCGCCATACCGAAAAGCATCGAGATCGGTGCCTCGTGCGCCTTTTCTGCCTGCGGGCTTCGCGGCAGGGCAAGAAAAGTGATTCCCACTGCCTTGACGAAACAAGCCGCAGCCAAGGCGCCGGTCAGAGCCAACAGGGCACCGCCGATTGGGAAGATCAGCCGTACGGCGATCTCGGTGGCGCCAAACCCCTGCAGAAGCGCCTGGTAAGTCAACCACTCGCTGACAAAGCCGTTCAGCGGAGGCAGACCAGAGATGGCAACGGCACCCAGAAGGAAGAAAAAGGCAGTCCAGGGAAGACGACGAATCAACCCGCCCAGCTCTTCCATATTCCTGGTCCCTGTGGCGTGGACCACTGCCCCGGCGCCCAAGAACAGCAGGCCTTTGAAGCAGGCATGATTCAAGGTGTGGTAGAGGCCCGCTACCAGAGCCAGCGCAGCCAAGGCTGGATGATGCAATGAAATAAAGAGCAACGAGGCGCCCAAGCCCATCAGGATGATCCCAATATTCTCGATGCTATGAAACGCCAGCAAGCGCTTGAGATCGTGCTCCACCAGCGCATAGAGCACGCCCAGCAGAGCGGACATCGATCCGGCAGCGAGAATTAGAAGACCCCAGAAGACGGGAGGAGGAGTCAAGAAGTCAAAGAAAACTCGAACCATCCCATAGATCCCCGTTTTGATGAGCACGCCAGACATGAAGGCCGAGATATTGCTGGGAGCCACCGGGTGGGCCGCAGGCAGCCAGATATGGAGCGGGATGACTCCGGCTTTGATCCCAAACCCCACGAAGAAGAGAAAGAAGGCAGCCGTGCGTTGCGATAGCGAAAGCTTGGCTCCAATGTTGTGAAGATCTTCAAAACGGAAGCTGCCGGTGACCTGAAAGAGCAGCAGAAAGCCCAGGATCAAACAGCCTACCCCGATGTGCGACATGACGAAATACACCATGCCGGCCCGCCGTGTTTCCGGATGTTCATGCTCAAAAACCACCAGCACAAAGGCAAAGAGGGCCATCAGCTCCCAGGCAACGAGGAGAAAGACGGCATTGTCGGCACAAAAGACGAGCGTCGTGGCGAGCAAGAGCAGGTTGAAGAATCCCGCCAGGTTCCCCACATTCTTGACGCCGTAATACTGGGTAACGTAACCGTAGGAATAAATGGATATGGCCAGCCCCAGCAGCGAAATGACCAGAGTGAAAAAAGCCGCTAACGGATCAAACTGAACTGAAAAGCGGACGAGCGGCATCGAGGCTGGCAAGAGTGCGAAGGCCGGCGAGGTCCCCTGACTGAGGCCAATGAGTGACGCCAAGCATCCAGCCAGCCCTCCAGCGCACGCCCCGGTAAAGCCTGCTAAACTGGCCATCCTGGGGAAGCGCGTGAAAGCAAAGGAGGCTATGGCGCCCACAGCGTATGCCGAGAGACAAATCCGAAATAGGTGAACCGCGAGATGCTCCGGCTCCATTATTCTTGAGATCTCCCCTAACTCAATCGCCTTCGCTCTCTGCCTGAACGGCAAGCCGCCGCGGTTAGAACCCCAGCTGCTTCCATGTGCGCTGATCTGCGAATATGCAGACGTCTGCAATAACTAAGCTCAAAAAATGTCCGGACCCATCGAGATCCGGAACAAGACGCCCAGCCTAGCGGCGCAATGTCTTTGCAGAACGCTCCAAATTGATCGCTTCCAGCATGCCGCGGACCCCGATCAGATGGTGGTTAAAGATTTCCCGAGCGACGTCCAACAGCTTGAAAAGGGCGGGATCACCGACGGCGTAGTAAACATTGGCTCCCTCTTTGCGCGCCACGATAATGTTCTTATTCCGCAACACGGCCAGCTGCTGGGAGGCATTGGGGGGCTCCACTGAGAATCTCTGGCTGATCTCATTCACGGTTAGTTCGCCTTCCCGCAAGGCATCCAGGATGGATATTCGGAGGGGGTGTGCCAGCGCTTTGAAGAAATCCGCCTTGAAGCTGCTCAGCTGTTGCCTCATTCCAGTGTCTCGCCTCATAGTACTTGCACGTCCAACCATATGCGCATCCATGCATATCCTGAGACTCGCAGGGCCTTCTGTCAACGGTTAAGAAAACGCTGGGGCACAAGTTCCCAGCAGGCACAAGGCTGCGACGACCCCAACAATCCCAGTCTTGACCATCATGGATAGACTTTGCCACAGCAACCCCTGGCGAGGAGAGCTTGAGTGATGAAACCACAACACAATCACTGCTACCTGGGCGTGGATGGCCATGCCATGCGCAGGATTGAACCTGCGGGCACGCCACGCAGGAGAACGTGGCTGATGACGCCAATCAGCGGCGGAGGCAACACTAACCCTCAAACTGGCCTACGAGACGGTGAAAAAAAGGATTGGCGGGGCGCTGCTGGAAGAGCGCCTGCAGCGCATTGAGGCCGTCGCGAAAGTTGTCGGGCGCGGAGATGGCCGGCGAGGAGATCATTCCATGTCGCTCAGAGATTGCCCCGCAGGCATTAGGCCGATATAATCCGCTCCGCTTCGCCCTGATACCAGTCTGTACAACTTTCTCACTCGATGAGCCAAGTCCTCGTTCAGCAGTATCTCAACAATCTGCCAGGATCTCCGCAAGGTCTCAGGCACTCATCGCGAGTCGGTGGTTCGGGAAGCGTTCAAAGATCTGCTCAAGGGTTGGGCACGGTCGCATGATCTCGTCTTCGTTCCAGAGTACGAGATCGCCACCCCGGCGAAGGAGCGGCGCTACGTAGACGGCGCGCTGCTGCACGCGTTGCGCATGCCGTTTGGCTATTGGGAGGCGAAGGACGAACAGGATGATCTCGACGCTGAGATCAGCTTTAAGCTGCGACGCGGTTACCCGCAAGACAACATCATCTTTGAAGATTCCACCCAGGCCGTCCTCATCCAGAACAAACGCGAGGTCAAGCGCTGTCCGGTGGACGATGTATTGGCGGTGGGCAGACTGCTGGAGCTGTTCTTTGCCTACGAACGCGCTGAGATTGCGGAATTCCGCAAGGCGGTTGAGCAGTTTAAGACCGATCTCCCGGCAGTCCTTCAAGGGCTGCGCGAGATGATCGAGCTGGCCCACGCCAGCAATGTAGAGTTCCGGCAGGCATCCGAGCGCTTTCTGCAGCACGCGCAGGAAACAATCAACCCCAGTCTGATCGATGTGGATGTTCGCGAGATGCTCATCCAGCACATTCTGACCGAGGAGATCTTCGCCAAGGTCTTTGGCGAAGACGACTTCCACCGGCAGAACAACATCGCCAAAGAACTCTACGCCCTAAAAGCCACCTTCTTTACCGGCAACGTCAAGAAGCAGACGCTGCGAGGACTCGACCCATACTACGCGGCCATCCATGCGGCCGCCGCTCAGATTGCCAGCCATCTGGAGAAGCAGACGTTCCTGAAGGTCATCTACGAGAATTTCTACAAGGTCTACAACCCCAAGGCAGCCGACCGGCTGGGCGTCGTTTACACGCCCAACGAAATCGTTCGGTTCATGATCGAGAGCGCCGACTGGCTGTGCGAGAAGAACTTCGGCAGGAACTTGATTGACCGCGATGTTGAGATTCTCGATCCAGCCACCGGCACCGGGACTTTTGTCTGTGAGCTGTTGGAACACTTTCGCGGGCAGCCCGCCAAGCTCAAGCACAAGTACAAAGAAGAGCTGCACGCCAACGAAGTTGCCATTCTGCCCTACTACGTGGCCAACCTGAACATCGAGGCCACCTACGCTGCCATCACCGGTGAGTACGCCGACTTCCCGAACCTCTGTTTCGTGGATACGCTCGACAACGTTGCGGGCCTGCGCAAATACTCCGGCCACCAGGACACGTTGTTTGGCAGCTTGAGTGAAGAAAACGTCGAACGGATCAAGCGGCAGAACCGCGCAAGATCAGTGTCGTCTTTGGCAACCCGCCCTATAATGCAAACCAGTTCAACGAAAATGAGAACAACAAGAACCGCGAGTATCCCGACATCGACAAGCGGATCAAGGAAACTTACATTGCAGCCAGCACTGCGCAGAAAACCAAGCTCTACGACATGTATGCCCGGTTCTTCCGTTGGGCGAGCGACCGGCTGGCCGAAAATGGCGTGCTGGCTTTCATCAGCAACCGCAGCTTTATCGACACGCGAACCTTCGATGGGTTTCGCGACGTCGTGTCACGTGAATTCAATGAAGTGCGGGTCGTGGACTTGGGCGGGGACGTGCGCTCCAACCCGAAACTCTCCGGCACCCGGCACAATGTTTTTGGTATTCAAACCGGCGTGGCAATCAGCTTCCTGGTAAAGCGGCACAAGGCTCAAGGCTGTCGCATCTTCTATGTTCGGCGACCCGAATTCGAAACGAGAGAGGATAAGATTGCTTTTCTCGGCAACGCAGAGCTTTCGGAGCTCGAATTCGAGGAGATTCGCCCAGACGGGAAGCACAACTGGATCAATCTCACGCAGAATGATTCTAGTTCATTACTGCCAATTGCCACGAAGGAGGTCAAGGCCACGAAGAAACCTTCTCAGGAGAAAGCCATCTTCAAGCTTTTTTCGCTTGGGATCTCCACGAACCGCGACGAATGGATTTACGACGAGGATAAGGATTGCCTCGCCAGAAAGATGAAATTCTTTGTCGGGCAATACGAATCACAAAGCAGACAGCAGACTTCAAAACAGCTATCAAATGGTCAAGTAATCTGAAAAGACGGTTTGATCAGGGAAAGCGTGAGAAGTTCGATCCACGGCACATCGTCGAAGCCCAATATCGACCCTTCTGCAAGAAAGTTCTCTATGATTCCACCCTATTCGTTGACGAAAGTGGCTTGAAGGATGAGCTGTTTCCGATTGGAAGTTAAGCTTCCAATGTCTGCATCGTTGTGACTGACCCAACTGGAATGAAGCCCTGGTTGGCATCCGGTGTTGCTCTTGTGCCGGATCTGCATTACGTCGGTGCCGCTGCTGGGACTGTATGTCTGGGAAGATATCGCTTTGAGGATTCTTACCCCGTCGACAACATCACCGACTGGGCCTTGGAGCAATTCAGGAAACATTACCAACCTGGCAGAGCCAAACCGAGGCGTCTCATCACGAAGGAAGCGATCTTCCATTATGTCTATAGCGTGCTCCACGACCCGGTCTATCGTGAGAAGTACGCTATCAACCTCAAGCGCGAGTTCCGCGAATACCCTTCTACGCCGACTTCTAAATGGTCCGATTGGGGTGAGGAGCTGATGAAACTCCATATTGGGTACGAAAGCGTGTCGCCAGCCAAGCTCAAACGGATCGACATCCCCGACGATGGGGCTCGCAAATCCGGTGTAGCGCCAAAAGCTTTGCTGAAGGCGGACAAAGAAGGCGCGCGCATTATGATTGACGGTGAGACGACGCTCTCAGAAATTCCGCCGGAAGCCTGGGAATATCAACTGGGCAACCGCACCGCGATGGAGTGGGTGCTTGACCAACACAAGGAAAGAAAACCGAAAGACCCTACGATTCGCGAGAAGTTCAACACCTACCGTTTCGCGGACTACAAAGAAAAGGTCATTGATCTCCTCGCGCGCGTGACAACCGTGAGCGGCCGCACCGTCTGCATCGTGGAAGAAATGCGCAAAGCGGCTCGGTAGTTGAGGAGTGCAGGAATAGGCTTTGTCTTTTTCGATCTTGATCGCCGCAGCATTGAACGCTCTGTCGAAGACCACCTTTACCAGCGTGCCCACTGCGAGCTCGTTGAGCTGAATTTTCTCCTTCCTAGCCATGCAAACTGGTTTGGGGGAGATTAGAGCCCTTAAACATCAAATATCGCTGTAGCGAGCGGCGGGGGCAGGCACCGCTTGAAGGTTCTCGCCCTAGTTCAGAGGTCCCCATTCCCTACTGGGTTTCGGGAACGACTTCAGCCCACACAGATCCCCCTCACCCCCAGCCCCTGAAGCTGGGAAAAAATAGGGAGGGCGAGCGTCCTCGCGAGCCGGTTGTCAGGAAGACCCGTACCCGAAGCGGCTCGCGGGGATGCTCGCCCTCCCACACCAAACTGCTTTGCAATTTTTCACAGCTCCCCCTCTCCCGCGTTGGCGGCGAGGGGAGCCGATGCCCGCGACTGTGGCTGTATCAATCAAGCTCGTAGAAGTGTCACTATAATTTGCAATGCTCAAAAAGATAATTCCCTTGCTAATAGGACAGCCCAACTTCCCGCGGTGATATAGGCCTTGCTACGAAGACCCAAGATGACGCCTGCGTGTGGTGCGACGATTTGGGCGAACACCTCTCCGCGAGGGCTGACGATCGTTGCCAGCTCCTCTCCGGCGAGCACGTTGTCTCCGAGTTTGCGGCTTGTGCGAAAAATGCCGGTGGCCGCAGCCAGCAGCCAGTCGTCCGCAAAAACCCTCGGTTCCGGCACCTCTGGAGAAGAAGACGGTTCCAGGACTTGCCAGAGTTGCAGACAGCGTTGGAGGCCCGTTGCATACGCCTGCACGCCCTCTTCAGACACCCGTCCTGCCCCCAGGTATTCCGCCCCAACCGCCACCTTGCCCGCACGCGTGGCCTCTCGTGACAGCACGCCTGCAGTTTCAGGCAGCTGCCAAAGTGCAGGCAACCCCATCGTCCGAGCGGCCTGAAATGACGCATTCTCAGGCTTTGGCACACCGTAGAAGCCTGCCACTGGAAGAAACTCGTACTCGACGCCACCGCTGTGCAGGTCGATCAGGTAGTCTGCTTTGTTTGCGAACTCATGGAACAGAAAATAAGCGAGCCGTTCTGTCGGCATCCCATCTGCCTTGCCAGGAAAGACGCGGGCCAGATTCAAATCATCCACGGGAGACAACCGCGTTCCCGCAGCGAAGGCAAGCGGATTAGCCACAGGGATGAGGTATACCGTGCCAATAACATTTTCCGGGGACAGCGTATCCGCGAACCGGGCAATCGCGAATGGTCCCTCGTACTCGTCGCCGTGGACTCCGGCAACCACCAGCACTGATGGTCCGGGACGATGGCCAGCACAGGCAAACACCTCCACTGCGAGGAACCCCCAGGAGTCTATGGGGACACCGACCTGACACCAGCCGCAATAGCCAGGTTGCAGCTCGAGAACATTCATCATTTTGCGCTCCTTTGCTAACAACGACCCGTGGTGACGAGGGCAAGACCTCCTCCAGAATCCGTCGAGCTGTGTCGAAAACTCCGGTCACCCGGCAACCGCGCAAAGAAATTATGCGGCAAGCCTGCGCAAGCTGGAGCGTGCCGCTTTGCGGCGCCACGACCGATGAAAATGGCCGGCGATTCCCCTCCTCGGAGGGGCGAGGGCCTTTAGGCCCGAGGGGTGGGTTGTCGTGAACCGAGACCCACCCCGGCGGCTTCGCCGCCACCCCTCCGAGGAGGGGATTTTCATGAGAGCTCGGAACCTATACCGGCTTTTGATAGTTGAAATTCATATCCGGCAGGTCGGGAAGATCGCGGAAGTTTCTCGCAAACTCAATGAGGTTGGTAATCTCGGCCTCAACAATTTGCTTTCCTTTTTCCGCGGTGGCTTTGAAAGGATCGCCTTCGACGCCGCTGCGAGCCGTGCGGCTGTAGCGGTTGACGAAGTGAACCGGGCTATCGCCAAACAAATCCGAGTACATAAACTTGGAGAGCTTCGAGGGCGTTTCGGCGGCCATCTTGTCGCTTTCGACGAGCTCGGGTTTCAAATGCAGATAGATGGATGTTTCAAACTCACAGGCATGCGCCATGCCTCCCGGAAACTCCGACTCCCTGATTCTGTCGACCACGTCTTTGCTCAAGTTCCAGTGTGGCAGCGCCGCCGCCAAGGCCGGGGTCGTGTTCACCAACCTCCGCGCCACCAGGTTGCAGAGCATCTGATTGCTGCCGTGGGCATTGACGTAAACGATGCGGTCAAAGCCCTGCCGGGTGAGGGAATGTCCGATGTCGTAGCAGAAATCCATGAAGACCTGTTCACGAATATTGATGGTTCCGGGAAAGCCCATGTTGTGCTCATTGAATCCGTAGTGTACCGGCGGCATCACCAGAATGAGGCCGTCGGACTGACGAGCGGCCTCCTCAGTGACGTGTTCTACCGCCAGATTGTCCATGTCCACTGGCAGGTGGTAGCCATGCTGCTCAATGGCAGCCACCGGAACTAAAATCACGGCACGATCCTGAGCCGCCTGCTTGACCTCCGGCCATTTCAATTGACGATATAGATGCGAACGCATGACACCTCCTTGGAAAATGACATACCTATCTCCCCCGCAAATCCTGCCCGTAGCCGCCGACGTAAGGAGGCGGGGTCGCCGACTTCCGCCTCGTCACCTCGGCGGCTACACCGTTGAACCACATCTTGTTCTCTACATCAGACAGCGCACCCAGCGGTGTTCGGGACTCCTAAGAAAATGAGACTTAACTTCTTTGATTTCCGGTAGGGTGCGTTCGCTTCCTGAACGCACCACGATCGATGCTGGGAAAGACCTTGCTGAGGGTGCGTCGGAAAGCACGACGCACCCTACATTTTCTTTCCTACATCACACCGCGGCCCCGGCGGTGTGGGAGCTCCTAAGAAAATGGGACTTGAAAGTGGGAGCCGCTGTCCCTGGCGGCGATCTCGTGCCCTCAGTTGAGACGGCCAATCGGCGCACGAGCGGCCGCCACACTTTCATCGAACGTGGCGCCGCCTGGATTTCGGATACTCGAAGAAAAACGGTTGATTATCGCCCAAAGCAATGGACCGTTCCAAGCCACTTCGTCGCCTCGTTGCGTTCCACGGAAGGATTCTGTACATTCTGCGCTCGTGGCCTTTTCACAAATCTGATTTCTGGGGGTTAACGTCATGCCGCAACCAACACCAGCGCGGTTCTTTCAAGCCGTGAACGCCTACCAACAATCTACTGCGATCAAAGCGTCCATTGAACTGGGTGTCTTCACGGCGATTGGTGCAGGTTGCGAAACGGCCGAAGCGCTGGCTGGCCGCTGCCACGCCTCCCTGAAAGGCATGCGAGTCCTCTGCGATTTCCTTGTGATGCATCAGTTCCTCACCAAAGAGGGCAACCGTTATGGGCTCGCTCCGGACGCGGCAATGTTTCTCGACAAGAACTCTCCGATGTACGTGGGAGGCATTGTGGGGTTCATGCTCTTGCCGCAGATGGTGCAGGCCTTTGACAATCTCACCGCGGTGGTTCGAAAAGGCGGAACCGTAATGAACACGGGCGGCACGATGTCATACGAACATCCGGTTTGGAAGGACTTTGCGCGCAGCATGGTGCCGCTCATGATACCGCCAGCCGAGGGGATCGCCGGTCTCGTGAAGGCGAGCGCGGGCGCGCCGATGAAGGTGCTGGATCTGGCGGCCGGGCACGGGATCTTCGGGATCACGATTGCGCGGCACAACCCGAACGCCCAAGTCCACGCCGTGGATTGGGCCCCGGTGCTGGAGATTGCCCGCGAGCATGCCACGGCCGCTGGCGTGGCGGATCGTTGGCACGCGATTGAAGGCAGTGCTTTCGAGGTGGAGTTCGGCGGCGATTACGACGTAGCGCTGATCACGAACTTCCACCACCACTTTCCGCCGCCAACCATCGAGACCTTGATGCGCAAGGTGCACGGGGCGCTGAAGCCGGACGGCGTGGCCGTGACGCTCGAGTTTGTGCCAAACGACGACAGAGTCACTCCTCCCGAGGCCGGTTCATTTTCGATGATGATGTTGGGTACAACCGAGGAAGGCGATGCGTATACCTTCGCCGAGTACCAGACGATGTACCAGAACTCCGGTTTTGCCCACAATGAGATGCATCGTATCGAGGGTTCGCCCGAGTCGGTGATTGTGTCGCGACGGTAGTCACCGCCTGAGGGAAGATAGAACCTGAAGGCTCCTGGCAGCAACGGTGCGGAAGTCGATGGATCAGATGTTAAGAGTGGTTGTCGCGAAGAGTCCTCTAAGTCTTGAGAAGGCTGCCGGCAGTGTCTGAGCGAAATGGTGGAAAGGAGAAGCACCGGTGTCGAATAGTGAGTTGAAGCTTGGAGACACGATTGATGACTACTGCAGTCGCTGCCAGTTGCTCATGGATCACTACGTCGTGAGCCTGGTTGAGACGGAGGTTCGAAAGGTCCGTTGCCAGACTTGCGGCAACGAGCACAATTACCGGCATGGTAAGGGCGGGAAAAAGAAGGACACGGTGAAGTCGCTCTACGACCAGGTCGCAGCCGGCCTCCTCTCCCCTCCCCGGTCAACGACACGCGAAAAGAAATAGTTGGATTGATGCGCAGTCCTGGTTCGCTCGCACTTTTCGATGCGACGCGCGCCTGTCGGGCGGCTCGACCGAGCAACCAAGGCTCTGGCGACCGACTCGATACCTGCGTTTCAGGCTGGAACGTCCGCCACTGAATTCTTGCGCGACATCTCCCGATCTGTAATCACCTACAATGACGGCCCCGATGACTGCTTTAAGGCCAGGGTCCACCCAAATCGAGGGACTGCGAGCATGGTTAAATCTGCTGCTTTGCTCGACCACTCCATGAATACCTGGGATCTTCTGCCGCAATCGACTAATGACGGGAGACCTGTTCGGATAACTTGCGCGCATCCCCCGTCTGGAGTCGATAGAGTTCCAGCCCGTCCGGACAGGCAACCGGCTTCCCCCAGGCAAGTTCCGGTTTCATCTCAACGCGTCCTACCGTTTGTCCTCTGACTTTGACGGCATCATGGGCGCGTCAATATGATGTTTGCGGCGCACCCGCTTGGGTCGACTGCGACAGAAAGTCCGGCTGGTATATACTCCCCTGCACCGAGAATCGCAGCGGCCAATGTTGGCCCCAAAAGGAGACGAACCAATGAAACCGTCCAGAATCCTGCTGTTTAGCCTGACTCTCTGTTTGCTGTCCTGGTCTTGCCAGCAGCGTCCAGCGAGTCCTCCTGATACCCGCTCTGCCGATGAAGCCACCCTCCGCGCCGCCGATATCGAGTGGTCAAAAGCCACTGGTGCCAAGGATCTCGATCGAAGCATTTCCTACACCGCTGATGACACTGTGCTGCTCGCTCCCAACGCGCCGGCTGCAAGTGGTAAAGAAGCGGTTCGAAAATCCTGGTCAGACATGTTGGCTTTGCCGGGGCTCCTCATAAGCTGGCAGCCGACAAGAGTGGAAGTTGCCAAGTCGGGAGATATCGGTTACACGCAAGGCACCTACGAAATGACCGTGAATGATGCCAAAGGAAATCCCAACACCGACCGCGGCAAGTATCTTAGCATCTGGAAAAAACAGGCCGACGGCGCCTGGAAGTGTGTCGTGGACACGTTCAACTCCGACTTGCCGACGGCATCAGCCAAATAAGTGGCTACCCTAGAACTCGAAGTGCAGGCCAACCTGCGCTTCGCGCGGCAGTCCTGCGTGGGCGACTCGCCCGCGCAGATTCCAAGACCCGGCTGAAAGGCCCTGTCGGCCTGCCTCGCCTCGATCTGCACTGAGGTTGACAAATGGCGATGTCACTGTGTCGTGCAGAATTCAATCGATCTTCACAAATAGATCTTCACTTGTTGACAAGACCAATCGGTAGTGAGAGGAGGACGCTATGGAAGGCAAATTGTTTGAACAAGAAATGCCAAGAGCAAAATCTGCTTCTGGTGTTGTGGGTAATCCAGATGACTCGATCGGCTATTTGCGCGGGCTGACGCGGCCGCTCAGGTACGCATGTGGCGCAGCATTCGTCACATCGCTCTTCGTGCTGGCCGCGTGTAGTGGAAAGCCGGAGGAAAAGGCGGCTCCCACGACAGAGCCGGCAGCGGTCCGAAGCGCCTGCGAGGTCCTGACTGCTGAAGACGTCAGCGCTATTCTCGGTCAGACGCTGAAAGCGCGACCAGACCCAGAAGACCAGGGACCGAGCCACTCGTCCTGCGGCTATTACCCCGGCGAAGGCCCCGGCGTTCTCTACCTGACCGTCTACTGGCAGGGCGGGCAGGAGGAGTGGAACACCTGGCAGACGGCCACGCGATATGCCGGGCAGACATGGGAGCAGATCGAGAAGGTCGATCTGAACAAGATCACCGGCGCCTGCCTGGTGAGTGGGCTCGGCGACCGCGCCTATTTCGGCGGAATCATGCCTTCGCTCGTGCTGAAGGGCGACATCCTGTTGGAGTTCAAGCTGGCCCTGGTGACAGACGAGAAGCGCAACTTCCCACTGCTGGCTAAATCCGCGCTGGCCCGGCTTCAATAGGCCGTCCGACCCGAGCCACGAGATCGACCCAGTGATGACAGCGGCCGAATCGCTGTCGGACTCGGTTGCGAGCGCCGCCCGTGCTGGAAGTCCTCCAACCGCGCAGTCTTTCGTTCCCGTGATGCGGTCCCAAGCAGGTTTTTCAGCCCTGCGACCGGCTTGACTTCAGGCAGCCCGCGGATGCATCACTTTCTCAATCTCTGCTTTGATGCATTTCTTCCCTGACTCCAGGGCACCCAGCAGCGCCGGCAGCGTCCTGTCTGTCAAGTGCTTGCCTTCTTCCACTGCGTTCTCCAGCTTTTCTGAAACATCCTCAACGAGGGTCTTCATGCCTCGTTCGAGTTCCAGTTGAGCCTTCTCAGACTTGATCTTGAGCACTTTTCCCCAGTAATGCAGTTCCTCCCGCGTCCTCTTGCCACTCTGAGGAGCAAAGATGAGCGCAATGCCTGCTCCCGCGAGGCTGCCGAGAATGAACGCCGTTGCCGCGTGGATTGTTGTGTTTGATTTCTCCATATCGATTCTCGCCGTCTGGTGATGTCGGCTCCACAAGCCGTTGTGGCGGGTCTATTCACCAGGCGTGCGCCTCCTTTCGCGAAGACTGATCGCACGGTTCCAGCTGCAACTGACGTTCCAATCGCAGATCGGGCAGGCAGGCCAGTTCGCAACTGCCGTCGCTCCGATGAAGTTCAACTGTGGATACGCTTCCGGTGAACGCAGAGTGGGCTGACAGGCTTGGAAATGCTACAGGCAGAAGATGTGTGGTCTTGGTGTTCTGTGCTCGAGCGGGGAACCTAACCCCACTCATCGGGTCTTTCCCCACCCTTTCATGGATGTGAAGGAATCAGGAGGGCAAGGCTCCTGCCGAGCCGCACAGCCGCAGGCTCCTGACCCAGAAAGTTGGAGCTGTGAAAGAAATCTGTTTACCGTCAGCCTGTCTGAAAACCCGCTGGACCCGAGTGGCCCGGGAACCCATACCCGGTGTGCCTCGGTTCGTCATTCCCGCGAAAGCGGGAATGCAGCCTGGATTCCCGCTCACGCTGCGCGTGGCCGCAATGACTGGGGTTTCTGCCGACCCTCAGCCTGGCCCCGCCAGCTAGCTTTCAGGACACGCTCCAAAGAATGAACGATGGCAGACGGAAAATGACCAATGACAAATTGCATTCCGTCGAAGCGGTCGCAGGGGTCGGCTCTTCCGATCCCAATTCTTTCACAGCTCCAGGCTTGGCGGGAGCCTCGCCCTCCCGCGACAACCATCAACACAGTTTCTCCACAGCTTCACGCTTGGAGAGGGGAAGCGCGGTTTGTCGAAGTCAGAAACGGTGAATCAGAGTGGTTTCGCTGAAAGCTGAGCCGGGGCGCGGGATATCAACCTGATCCAGCCCCTGGCGCAGATCTTCGATGATGTCGTGCCAGTCCTCCAGGCCGACAGACAGCCTGACGCCGCCGGGTTCGATGCCTTTGGTGCGCTTCAGTTCTGGAGGCAAGGCCGCGTGGGTCATGGAAAACGGGTTTTCGATCAAAGTCTTGATTTGTCCCAGGCTGACCGCCAGCGTGATCGTGTAGGCGTGGTTGGCGATGTAGTCGATGAATCTTTCGGCGGCCTCGTTTTCCGACCCTCCGCTCTCCTTCAAGACAAAGTAGAGGATGCTTCCGGGCGCGAATTTTCCCTCGCAGCTGGTCATCTGTCTCCGCGCCAGCCCCTTTTGTGGAAAGCTCGCGAGTCCGGGATATCGGACACTGGCCACTTTGGAATGCCCTTCCAGAAACTCAGCGACTTTCTGCGCGGTTTTCTGCTGATTGGTTATTCGGGTGGCGAGCGTCGGCAGGCCGTATACGAGGATCGCCCAGGCGCTCTTGGAGGAGAGCACCCCGCCAAAGTCTTTGCGGTAGAGCATCAACGGGTTCAAGAACTGTTCCGAAGTAATCACCGCGCCTCCCATGTCCGTGCCAAACCCGCCAATGTTTTTGGTCAAGCTGTGGATCACGAGGTCGGCCCCCAGCTCAAGCGGGCGCTGGCAGTAGGGAGTGGCGAAGGTATTGTCGATCAGCATCAGCACCTTGCGCTCTGCAGGACGGGACACGTTCACTTCATCCAGGATCGATCGGACCGCTTGAATGTCGATGAGGTCGAGCGTGGGATTTACCGGAGTTTCGAAGTAGACAACCCGCGTCCTGGGATTAATGAGCGGCCGGAGATTCTCAGGTTTGATCAGATCGCAGCAGTGCACCGGAATCTTGTAGCGCGGATACCAATAAGTGAGCAGGCTGTAAGTGCAGCCGTACATCGCCTGATGGGCAATGATTTCATCGCCGGTCGCAACGGTCACACCAAAGGCTGCCGAAACCGCCGCCATCCCGGTCGCAAACGCAACCGCCACCTCGCCCCGTTCCGCGTAGGCCAGGTTTTCCTCCAACATTCCACGGGTTGGCTCATCCAGCCGGTCGTAGACGTATATGGGGGCTTCCTGCTTGTGGTGCGATTCCAGCGTCCCGAAATCCAGAAAGCCCTGGGCGCCGCGATGAGAGGAACTCAGCCGGTAGGTCGCCGACGAAGAAATCGGCGGGATCACGTGATGGTCGTAGTCCCAGTGCCGGCTCTCGTAGTTGCCGTGGATGAGGTGCGTCCTCATCCGATACTCTTCTTTACTTCGCTTGTGAATCTTGCGTGGTCTGTCCATTCGCCTTGACCTCCCTGATCGGCGTCCGCTGCATTCCAAGAACTCCGAGAAGTATCCCTGACACGAGCATCGCACCCTGCTATTGACCATTGCACGTGACAGTCCGACTTCTGCTCACACCTGGTGCGATGGGGTCACAATCTGAAATCTGCCCCGGCCATATCCAGTGCCTCTATGACATGGCTGACTGGAGGACCAGAGCGGACGGGAACGGTGAGGGATTGGCCGGTTGAACAGGCTCGTCGACACGTCGTGGGATGAAGACCAATCACGGCACTGGGTGAGGTGAGCCATCACTGGGAGAAGTCACCCATCGGTTGCTGGCCTGTAGTCCGCAGCCCATCCCGGTCCGGGTTTTGCCTTGGCTGTGTGCTCGGTTTCCGCCGTTCAGCGGAACCCAAATCGCGCCGCTGGGGCAATGAAGTTGCAGGGTTGATTGAGGCGCTTTGCGACGCAGCGGTGACTGCGGTCGTGGGCGGGTTTTCGAGGCATGTTTGGAGACCAGTTTTCGCAACTTCCGGAGCCAAAGCCGCATCCAAACGTCGCAAGGAGGCTGCTATGCGACGCCTCAGTTTCTTTAGCGTTTCAGCCTGGATATTTGTGCTGGTCTTCGCTGCTCTCGGTTCCAAGGGACTTCCCCAACAGAAGAACTCCGACATCGACGAGATTGGCCGCCGCGATATCAACAAGCATCAGATCAACTTCATCTCTCTCGAAAAGGAGATTGCCCTCGGCAAGCAGCTGGCCGCTGAGATTGAACGGACCGTCAACTTGCGCAACGATCCAGTGATCACCGAGTATGTGAATCGGTTGGGCCAGAACCTGGTTCGCAATTCTGACGCAAAGGTGCCTTTTGTGATCAAGGTGATCGACTCCGAAGAAGTGAACGCGTTCGCGCTGCCGGGCGGTTTCTTCTATGTCAATTCAGGACTCATTCTGGCGGCGGACGAAGAAGCTGAGCTGGCCGGAGTGATGGCTCACGAGATTGCCCATGTGGCCGCACGCCATGGCACTGAACAATACTCCAAAGCCCAGCTGTTGAATCTTGCAACAGTACCCTTGATTTTTGTGGGCGGGGGAATCGGATACGGACTGAGTCAGGCTGCCGGGTTCCTGATTCCGCTGCAGTTCCTGCAATTCAGCCGCGGCGCGGAGCGGGAAGCCGACCATCTGGGCATGGAGTATGCCTACAAGGCCGGCTATGATCCGGCTGCCGTCATCGCCTTCTTCGAGAAACTTCAGGCTCAAGAAAAACGCAAACCCGGGACCTTGTCCAAGCTCTTTTCCACTCATCCGCCAACGACCGAGCGTATTGAAAGGCCCAACAGGAACTCGCGACGATTCTGCCCGACCGCCCCCAGCACGTTGTGAGCACGTCTGAATTCGAGGCCGTGAAAGCCCGCTTACAGGCTCTGGAAAACAGGAAGAAGGGCGATCAGGAGGAAGACAGTCAGCGTCCGAGCCTGCGAAGAAAGACCCATCCTGCCGAAGATGAAAATCACGATTCAGACGATCCAGACAAAGACGAGCGGCCAACGTTGAAGCGCAGGGTTTCTTAAGGCGCAACAGCAACAGTTCGACGGCAGCAGCTACTTTGGTCCACGTGTTGCAGCACTGAAGAGAGCAGGACGGAAACCCGAAAGCCCGAGATCGCTGTCCAGTTTCCCCGCGACCACTAACGAAAACATCGTGAAGGAGGATGGCAATGTCAGAAGCAACGAAGAAAGCAATGATTCAGAAACCAGAATCTGTGGTGCCGCGGAGACCACTTGAAACGATGTCCCGGCTGGAACAGGACATGGAGAGGCTGTTCCATGAGTTTTGGCGCCGGCCCTTGTTGAGTCTCTGGGGGCCGGAGCACTCGTGGCCGGGCCGGATGCTTTCTCTCCAAATGCCTGCAATGGATGTCTACGAGGAGAAGGATGAAGTCGTTGTCAAAGCCGAAGTTCCAGGGCTCTCGAAAGAGGATCTCGAGGTGACGCTGACAGAGTCAACGCTAACCCTCAAAGGCGAGAAGAAGAAAGAAGAGGAGATCAAAGAGGAACATTTCTATCGCAGCGAGCGGTCCAGCGGAAGCTTCGTCAGAAGCATCGAATTACCGTCGGAAGTCAAAACAGACCAAGCCAAGGCTTCCTTCAAGAATGGCATCCTCGAGATTCGACTGCCAAAGACCGAAGACGCCAGGAAGAAAGTCACTACAGTGAAAATCGACTAGGCTGCCAACTTGAACATTGGCAGCCCAGTTTGTTGGAACGGGAATCTCGGGCTTTCAGGCTGCCTGCGCCTGCAACTGTCTCGACGTGACGCTCTCTGCTCGATTTCCGGATCTCGTTTCCGGCGGCGTCACCCAGCCAGAAGAAGGTCTGGTTAGCCCGCTTGGCTCGCACGGTCGGGCAATCGCCTTCGACGACTGGTCCCATTTTGGGCACTCGCCGCAATGCAGCACAAACCACAGGACCTTACTTCGCTGCGATGAAAATCAGTTCAGGCTCGAAGGTGCTTCGAGCAATCTGGCGCTCTTTGGAGGATTTGGGAATTTCGCGTCCTACGGCATTCCCAGCACCCATCCAGACTTGGGCAAGGAAGTATTGTTCCCCATAGCGACGGAAAATGAGCTTTGGCTCTACGTTTTGGGGTGGCGTGAGCAATCCTGTCGAGGCTGGCCGTGAGCTGGGCGCTGACTTCGTCCTGGAGGGTTTGATTCAGAAGTCCGGCGAACTCGTTCGCATCACTCTGCAGCTGATTCGAGTCTCCGACGGGAAGCCAGTGTGGGCTGAAACACTCGATGAGAAGTTCACCAGCCTCTTCTCACTCGAAGATGCATTCGTTGAATGGGTATCCCGGGCGCTGCCTTCGCCGTTCGGGGTCAGGGAAGCAAGAAAGGCGGATGCCTCCGGGACCTGAACGCCGGAGCATTGAGTAACGGGGGTGAGTCACATGATTCAACACATCAGCAGAATCCGGAATCTGGCTCAGAACTTCAGAGGCTGCGTCCTGCTGCTCGTCGTGGGACTGAATGGCTCGATTGCGTCTGAAGCCCTGTCGGCCGACATTCATGGCACGATCAGAGACAAGAGTGGAGGCGTGATCGCTGCTGCCAGGGTAAGCGTCCAGTCGGCGGCCGGTGAGAGGCGCGAGGCGGTCACCAACGGGACCGGCTACTATGCCTTTGCGCGTGTCGCGCCTGGCAAGTATGTCGTCATCGCCCAGCACACGGATTTCAGAATCCAGGAGAAAAGAAGTGTCGTCGCGGGAGTACGAGAGAGCCTGCGCGTTGATTTCGTCCTGGAGATTGTCGAGAGCATTGACTCCGTCGATGTGAGCGACATGATCAGCCTTCTCTGTACGGTCACCGACAAGCAAGGACGGCTGATTACGGATCTGACTGCGGCTGATTTCCTCGTCAAAGAGGATGGCAAAACTCAGACAATCGCGCGGTTCGTCCGCGAAACGACGCTTCCGTTAACCGTCGCCGTGTTGATCGACAGCAGTCTCAGCGTCCAACCGATTCTCCCGCTGGAGAAGCAAACAGCGAAGGAGTTCCTGCGAACCGTCCTGCGTGAACAAGACCTGGCACTGGTTGTAAACTTCGATCGTGAGGTTTTCGTGCCACCGGATTTTTCGATGGACTTCACCCAGCTGGAGAAAGCGGTCGATTCCATACAACTGGGCCAGGGAACCTCACTGCACCAGGCAGTTCACTCGGTGTGCATGGCAAGGCTGATAAATCTTGGAGGGCGAAAAGTGATCGTTCTCATCAGCGACGGCGATGACACAACCAGCCGCATTGGATTCGATGATGCCCTGGAAGCGAACCTGCGAGCCGATGTGATCGTGTTTGCCATTTCCAACCGCCTGAAGTCGTCCGCCCAGCAGGGTGACCGGACTCTGAGGAGGTATCCAGCCGACACAGGAGGCAGGGCCTTCTTTCCGTCAACCGCCGACGAACTCCAGATGGCTTTCAAGGCCATCGAGCGGGAACTGCGCGGTCAGTACAGTCTCAGTTATAACTCCTCTAATCCCTCTCTGGACGGAGAGTTCAGGAGGGTGAAGATCAGCCTTCCACGGCATGAGGGCTTAAAAGTGCGCTCCAAGAAAGGCTATTTTGCGCCCGCGGCAGGACCTGATAAGGTTTCCCGCGCAAGCCGTCTCGAACCAAATCCGTCTCTCGCCAGGGACCAATCTGGCGCCGGTGTGCCGTCGCAACGAGCGGTGCCGTATTGAGAACTACAGAATATAGTCACGATACTCTTCGTCTCTCGAAAGACTCACCAGCCTTCCGTTCCTCTCGCCCCACCGCGGGACAGGATGAAACCTTGAGAAGGCTTCATGGGGTGAGGGGGCGAGCACACCGTTGGATGTTCTCGCGAGTGTTCTGAAAGCCTTATCCAGAGCCGGGTTTCTGGAGTTCAATCAGCAGAGAGATATCTCCCTCACCCCAGCTCCTCTCCCTGGAGCTGTGAAAACATTCCCCCTTAGTCAAAGGGGGCGGCAGCGTAGCTGCCCAGGGGTTGTCTTACAAATTCGGGAAAGCCTCACATTGGCGCATCGCATTTCTAATGACGCCATCATCTTCCGCTGGCCTTCCGCTCTCCCGAGACAACCCCTGCGCCTTCAGCGCTGCCCCCTTTTTTAAGGGGGAATTTCTCACAACCGAAGCCTCCGGCCATTCTTTCACAGCTCCCCTCGTTGGGGCGAGGGGAGCCGATCTAACGACCGTGATTGCATCAGAACAAAGCATGCGCAGGTGTCACTGTAATTTACAATCCTCGATAAGACGATCCTGGACGTGGTTCCTCCGCTGATAGGGCAACTGTGAAGGGTTTGGCCGCCCGCACCCACCGGTTGAGACATGCCTGGCAAGGGACGAGCGCGATCTGTCATATTCTGGACGCCGACTCTGAAGCGAGCCGAGTAGCCCGAGACGTCCAGCCCAATTGGGGGAAAAAGTAACGGCACCTGGCACGTGAGGTGCTCCGTGAGTTGGAGAGAACCGGGGTTTTTCGCAAGACGGCAATTGGCCGAACCTAGTCTGATGTCACAGAGCCCGACGGAGGGGTCCGAATTTCACGGGGAGGAATCGTGGCACAACCCATTGAGTTGGACGCCGAGGCTCTCCGGCGCCGATGCAATCCAGAGAGTTTTGATTTCGATACGACAGCCAATCTGCCCACGTTGACGGAAGTACTCGGCCAGCCTCGTGCTTTGGCCGCCCTCGAGTTTGGCACGGCCATTGCCAGCCATGACTTTAACCTGTTCGCACTGGGACAGCCCGGCTCCGGCAAGACCACACTGATCCGCAACTATCTGGAAGCCCAAGCTACGACTCAGCCTGTTCCCCCAGATTTGTGCTACGTCTACAATTTTGCGAACGCGCGAAGCCCGGTTCCACTGAGGCTGCCGCCGGGTCAAGCCGCACAACTCAAGGACGACATCGATGCTTTGGTCGATGAGCTCCGGACGGAGATTCCTCGGGCGTTCGACACAGCCGAATACTCGCGCCGGCGGGACCAAATCGTTCAGGACCTGGAAACGAAGCGTCGGAAAGAACTGGCCGAGTCGGAGGAGCGTGTCTCCCAGGCTGGCTTTCAGTTAGTGAAAGGGCCAGGTGGCCTCCTGCTGGCTCCTGCCATAGGAGGGCGGCTCCTGACGGAAGAGGACCTCGGAAGGCTGACGCGCGAAGAACGGGAGAAGGTCCTGCGCGTCAGTGGGAACTTGCAACGAGAGATCGAAGACCGCTGGCGCACGATCCGCGAGCTGGAGCGTGGTTACCGGGACGCTCTGCACGCCCTGGACACAGAGACGGCGACCTTGGCAACGCATCATCTGATCGAGGACGTGCGCGCCCGTTATCAAAGTCAGACCGCTGTGTTCGAGTACCTGGAGGCGCTGGAAGCCGACGTGATCTCGCATGCAGATGACTTCCGCAAGGGCAAAGAAGGCGAAACTCCCCAGCCAGCCTTGACACCGCCACCCTGGGCTAGCTCCGAGAGGTTGTTCTCCCGTTACGAAGTCAACGTCCTGGTAGACAACCAGGATTTGAAAGGTGCGCCGGTTGTGGTGGAGACCAACCCCACTTACCACAATCTGATTGGTCGGATCGAACACCAGGCCACGTGGGGCGGGTTCATTACAGACCACACCATGATCAAGCCGGGCGCGCTGCACCGCGCTAACGGCGGATATCTCATCATCCCGGCCCGCGAGTGCTTGTTGAGTCCGTTCAGCTGGGAAGGGTTGAAGCGCGCCCTCAAGGACCGCGCGCTCAGAATTGAGGAGCTCGGCGCCCAATTGAGCCTGGTCAGTGCGGTGACTCTGACTCCAGAATCGGTACCACTTAACGTCAAGGCCGTTCTGATTGGGAATCCGATGCTTTACTACCTGCTGTACGCCTACGACGAGGACTTCCAGAAGCTTTTCAAGGTGAAGGCGGAGTTTACGACCCGGATGGATCGCACACCCGACTCCGAGCGGGCTTATGCCTGGTTTGTCAGTACGACCACTCAGCAGGAGAAGACCTTGCCGTTTGACCGCGGCGCTGTGGCTCGCGTGATCGAGTATGGCTCGAGGGTGGCGGAGGATCAGGACCAGCTGTCAACACGTTTCGGTAGTATCGCCGACCTGATCCGTGAAGCCGCCCACCGCGCCCGCAAGAACACGCACCAGGTCGTAATGGCTGCAGACGTTCAGGCGGCTGAAGAAGCGCGGCGCTACCGGCAAAACCTCGTGGAGCAGCGCCTGCAGGAGTCGATGGTGAAGGGAACGGTGCTGCTCGATACGGCCGGCAGCGCGATTGGTCGGGTCAATGGGCTCTCTGTCATCAGCATGGGAGACTATGCCTTCGGGCACCCGGTGCGCATCACGGCCACGGCCGGCCCCGGACGCCGGGGCGTGGTCAGCATTGAGCGCGAGGTGGAGCTCAGCGGGCCCATCCACGGCAAAGGGGTCTTGATTCTCGGAGGCTACCTGCTGCGCAAGTACGCGCAAACTGGTCCGCTGAGCCTTTCGGCCAGCCTCGTCTTCGAGCAATCGTACAGCCTGGTGGAGGGAGACAGCGCATCGCTGGCCGAGTTGTGCGTCCTGCTCTCCGCGATTGCCGGCGTGCCTCTGCGCCAGGATGTGGCCGTGACGGGTTCAGTGAACCAACACGGACAAGTGCAGCCAGTTGGCGGCGTGACCGAGAAGATCGAAGGGTTCTTCGATCTATGCCGCGCCAGGGGACTTACCGGTACCCAGGGAGTGCATATACCGGCCGCCAATCGCCGGCACTTGATGCTGCGGGATGACGTCGTGGACGCGGTCCGCTCAGGACAGTTTCACATCTGGACAGCTGAGGACGTGGACGCGCTGCTGCAACTGCTCACCGGCTTGCCCAGCGGCGAACCGGACGCGGCCGGTCTGTACCCGGAGGGCAGCCTGAACCGTCTCGTCTCAGATCGCCTGGAAGAGTTTGGCCGAACGCTGCGCGCGGCTTCGGCGGGCGAAGAGAGAAAACCTGAGGCTGGGTCGAGCTGATACTCCGTCCCAGCGTGGCTGCCAGCCGCCGATCATCCCGCGCTCCTCTTCGACCCACCTCCAACGTACCGTCACCGTACCGTCGGAAAGAGCGAGGCCCAAGAACTCGCCGCGGCGAGAATACTTGAACTTCACGGCTGTGCCGGAATGAAGAGCTACACGAGCAACGAGCAAGGCGGTGCTGAGACAATCATCCTCCCTGGACTCAATCCATAGCCGTGCTGATGAATGCGCCACCCCTTTTGCGCTGGCTGGGTTGTGGCCGCTCATCGACATCAAGGGAAGCCAGAGAGGGACGGCGGGAGATATTCCAGCGAGAGTGGATCAAGGCCCCGGAACGTCGGGCGGCAACAGGTGGTAATGAGATTGGAGGAACGCCACCAAATCAATCAACTGGCGAACGGTCAGCGTGTCACTGAAATTGGTCATGGCCGATTGGTCGCCTTGGGTGATCAGTTCCTTAGGATAGCCAAGCGCTAAAGAATGGGATGGATTGATGATGGAAGTCACCAATTCGCCATAAGTCCTGACTCGCCGCGTTTCTCCTCCGAGCACCACTGAGCGCAGGTGGGCATACTCCTTGCCGCGAACTCCGATATCCACGCCACTCACGGTATGGCAGGTGTAGCACTTAAGCTCCAGGAATGCCGCCTTTCCGCGCTCGACATTGCCTTCCGGCAGGCGAAATCCCGCCGAGGACTTGGGATTCACGCAGGCGGTACTCAGCATCGTCAGAAGAGCCAAAGCTAGCGGGCTTGTGCGCCACATAAGCTACCTCCCTGCGGGCCACTGCGACCTAACAGCATCACCAGCAATTGCAGTTCCACGGCCATCGCGTCAAGGCAAGTGTAGTACCTCAACACAGCGCCTGAAGCCAACCGCGTTCCAAGGCTCGCCGCACCTTTTCTCACCACGTTCTCCGAATCCGCCATTCACTGGGTTGGGTGAAGGATCTCGCTGGCTGGCTCAATTCACCCGCACGGCGAAGTCGCTTGACTGGAGATTGGACATTTTGAAGTATGGCGACGTGTCGCCCCTTTCGTTGGGCGCGACGGTGCGAGCATTGCTCGACACCGCCCGACGAAAGCGGCTTCGTGCGGCCGCACTCCAAAGGGCAGCTCTTTCGACCGAGGAATTCGACGTTTCGTCGTCATTTCGAGTGGACAAGCAACGAACCGCTTGGTTTCGACAGCGAGTTAGCCACAACCACCGGAGACGGCGCAATCGAACCGCCGCGGGTTGCAAAAACGTCCAAACTGCCTCGGGTGGCGCACCATGCCGCGCCACCCGACGAGTTGGGAAACCGTCAACTCAGCGCATCTTCTCTCGAATGGCGCCACCTTCTTCCCTTGGCCTTCCGATTTCGCCAGACAACCCCCACAATTCTAAGGGGGAATTTTTTCCGACCGCAGACTCCGGCGTTTGACAGCTCCGATGAACATGAGCTTAGAGTTCAAGCTTCAGCTTGCTCTCCGAAGCGGAACGAGGGAGCCGCTGTCTTCAGTGGCAATCTCTAAACTTCGGTTGTTAGTTGAGACAAGAGTTCTCCTTCCTAGATCGAAGGGCTTGAGTAACAATGGACGCATTGGGTTTTCGCCGGGAATGCATCCGCAAACAGCCCAGAACAACCATGGCCACGGAGTCGCGACACTATCGAGAAGAGATCCAGGAGCTGCTGGATAATCGCCTGAACGCTGAAGTTCGCGCTGCAGTCCAGGCCCACCTGGAGGCGTGCGAGCACTGTCGTCGCGATTTGGAAGCCTTGCGCTGGACCAGGCGGCAGCGGCCCATTCTGGCTTATGGGTTGATGCTGCTCATCGCCGTCGTTCTGGTGCTGAATTATTTCATTCACGCGCCAAGGTTGCCCGATGACGCCGCCAGTGACTTTGGAAAGTACCAGAGCGAACGCCTTTCATTGCAGTTTCGGACTGCCGACGTCAAGGCGATGGAGAAATACTTTGTGGCGCAAGGTGTCCCGTTCCGGACGCGTGTGTTCGATTTGGGCAGGATGAATTACCGTCTCATCGGCGGGCGTGTTCATCAATTGATCAATCGGAGAAGCGCTCTGTTTGTCTATCGGGGAGACAGCCACAGCGTCGTGGTTTGTCAAATGTACCCAGGCAATGTCAGCGAGCTGCCCCCGGCAAGCGAGCTGCGCCAGGACCACGGATTCACGTTCCACATTTACCGCAACCCGGGACGGACCGCCGTGTTCTGGCAGGAGCGTGAGATTACCTGTGGGCTGGTTTCCGATATCGATTCGGAAGAGGTTCTTCAGCTCGCAGCGGCAACGGCCATGATCTGACAGGCGAGGGAGATTCCTGGTCTTGACAGCGAGAAGCAACCCCACCCGCAGAGTGCTCCTGGTATGGCGGCGCGACAGACTGGATGATGCCTCGAGTCTCTGGAAGGCGCATGCCACAATCAACACCGAAAGCCTTTCCATCGGAGGAGGTGTTCCTTTGCCGCAGTGGCGCGCGTACCTCTCGTCAAGCCCTTCGCGCCCCCACGACAAAAGTAACGAACTATGAGCTACGATGAAATACCGGCGGACCGAGTTCGCACACTCCTTTAAGCGACCCACGCGTGGCTCAGAAAAGGATGTTCGGAGGCCTGGCGTTCCTGCTTAACGGGAGCATGTTCTTTGAAAAACGTCTAATTAATAATCTCCTCGCTCGGGGCGTGGTCCCGACATGAGAGTCAGGCGGCACATCTGGCGGCAGAGCCGCGAAATATGTGACTGTACTTATGAAACGGAGTACTAGGTTTCTCAGAATTGACCGCGGTCAATTTCTCACAGAACCTTGGACGAGCAAGGACGATCCCTCAAGCTAACGCTGTTTTGCAAGGATCTTGGGATCCCATTCCAAAATGAGTTCTTGGGATATCGAGTCCAGAACCTCGGCTGCGGTCCCCTGACGATCAAGTTTCGCTGACCATTGCCATTGGTTGAGGTATTCGTCGTTTCCGGCCATCCCCTGTTCCATCGCAACCCGGTCAATTTCGTGCTGATATCGTTCCGGCAATTGACGCGAGATCGCCCGGCTGCCGTCAAAGGCCTTCACTTGCGCTGGAATTTCTTTCCAATAGAGGATTTGGTACTTCGCCATTTTGATTCCAAGGAAGCTCGGACCTGGAGCGGATCAGTGATCGATAACGGTGATCAGCATCCGTCCGTTATCTGGGCTCAGCGCATTTGCAGCTCGCCCTTGCGGTAGGCGCGTAGAAAGTTCTTGCAGTTCCTGTCTTTTCCCAAAAGCATCTCTTCGGCGAGCTGGAATGGCCCGGATTGTTTCTCTATGGAGAAAACGTTGTCCAGGTGGCTGGCAACGGGGTCAATGATTCCGCTGTCAGCGCCCGCCTCGGTGGCTAGAATGATGAATGCGTCATTGATCAGATGCCGGCAGGGCAACCCGAAGGACACATTGCTGAGGCCGCCGGTGATGTGGATTTCAGGGCCGTATTTCTCTCGAAGCCGCCGGATGGCCTGCAGGCAGTGATTGCCGAACTGGCTGTCCACCGAGATCGGGAAGACCAGGGCATCGATGTAGATATCCTGAATGGCGATTCCCTTGGCCAGAGCCGCGTCCACCATTCGAGAGGCATTGGCGACTCGCTCCTCGTCATTTTGCGGCATGCCTTTTTCTCCAGCCGCGGTGACAATCACTGGACTGTGGTGGTGTCGGGCCAGGTCGAGTGCCTCCAGACGTTCCAGAGACGCCGAGTTCAAGAGAGGGCGGCCGGCCTCTTGGTCGCACGCTTCCATTCCTTTCTGGATGATTTCGAGGTTGGAAGAGTCGATCGACACGGGGAGAGAAGTCATTCCCTGAACGGTTCGGACCAGCCACTGCATGGCGCTCTTCTGCTCCTCCAGCCTTAACGAGATCTCGTCGACGTTCAGGTCCAAAAAATCTGCGCCTGTTTTTTCCTGGCGGCGAACCAGGCTCCTCAAATACTCCAAACCCTCGCTGGCTTCAGGCTCGCGGCCGGACATGGCGGCATTTACGGCGATCTTCACATGCTTGACGCGGCCTTCCTCGTAGTCCTGGCTGCGCTTGATTTCTTCGGGAATCGCCAAATGCCGGGTCGAACCCTCTGACCCTGTGTAGACAACGGCTTCAGCGCCAGCCGCATTGACGGCCACTCGCTTGCCGTTGCGCAGCACCACCCGCGTCGTATGAATGTTCTCGCCGACGATGATGAAGTTTTTCGCCAGGCCATTAACTTTCATGAAACCCTCTCTTTCATTCGTCCGCCCTTAGCCTCCGCAAAGCAGCAAGACTCTGCCAATCTCCTCAGCGGACGGTAGACGGCGCCGACGTGACCGCTTCATGTCTTGCCATGATGGTCCTTCTTCAAAAACGTGTTGGCCCAGGCACTGGTGCCCTTCAGCTGTCCATCCTTGATCACCACGGGGCAATCCAACATCGTTTCCTCTTCTCCGTAAGCCTTCAAACGATCGTAGGCCAGCGCCCAGATACAGTCTTTCTCGCCGACCTCGCACTTCCCCTGGCGGGTCCCTCCGCAGGGTCCGTTGCGCTGGTTCTTGGCACATTGAGACTCGGGACAGAGATAGGCGATATCCGGCAGCGAGCAGTCACCGCAGTCGCGGCAATCGAACGCCAGGATCTTCAAGGCTTGTTCGGCGCCGTGCAGTGTGCGTTGGACGCCTGGGCTGGCACGCTCCAACGCTTTAGAAACTTTCTTGCCGATTGCAAAACCGGTGCTCCCTTCCGCAAAGATTGCGTGGTGAACTGACCGATTAATCTTGTAGCTCAGCGGAACAGATCGTTTCAGCGGCTTCAAAGCGCCGGCGGTCTTCGAGCGGAGATACTCTCGATTGATGTCGGTCGAGCTCAGACCCGATGCAGCGTCTGGCTCGAAGAAGTAGAACTCATCCGGTTG
>Ga0163150_10001214_pt1 | contig 44729 bp, 47 predicted proteins | sample OliLakLV19P2IB_FD_148628 | JGI IMG/M metagenome (GOLD analysis project Ga0163150, IMG submission 148628) | Freshwater microbial mat bacterial communities from Lake Vanda, McMurdo Dry Valleys, Antarctica - Oligotrophic Lake LV.19.P2.IB | ecosystem: Environmental > Aquatic > Freshwater > Lake >... | reverse complement strand
CTGGTTTGGTACAACTACCACAAGATTCACCTTGGCATGGGTATGGACAAAAAGACCCCTGCCCAAGTGGTCTACGAAGCCCTTCTTCCCCAATCCTCTTGTGTAAGGTTAATGCTGCAACCTAACACTATTGGCGTATTTGGACATTTTGTGCTATAATAATAGAGTTGAACCCACATGAATACACACCAGTATCGACCGAGTTTGAATTTGAATCCGCGTTCAAGGATCCCTCGATCGGATCGATCTGTCTGTCGACCCATGATGCCGTCGCGGCGCAGTTCAATGCGGGTATCCGAGACCGGCATCGCTTCATCGGGACGGTAGTGCTCCTCCTTCTTGCGGTGCCGATCGCATCGGCGATTTTCATGCTGGAGGATTCAATCGGCGTTCCTCCCGTTCCGGACAACGATATCGAGATGGTGAAGCATGCTGCCGCGCAAAGCCCGGAACCTACAGCTGAGTACACTGCGTTGCCGTTCTTCGAAGAGCCGATGGAGGACGAACCTGCACCGGAAATTATCCTACTGCCTGACGTGCAGGATGTTGCACCCATGGAAGAACGTATTGATGAACTGCCGCCTCCGCCGGAACCGATTCCGGTGACTGCACCAGCAGAGGATTTTTCCCTCGAGCATCTCAATCATGTCGGCATGTACCTGACCCCAAGCAGTGTCAGCCGCGAGAAATTTTTGACCGACACGATGGAAGAGACAGGCAGCAGTGGGGGAGACGCGATCATCTTCGACGTGAAGGGATCGGTCGTGTACTTCGACGCCGATACGCCCTTCGCGAAGGAGCTCGGACTGGTCAAACCCACATACGATCTGGAAGAGGTCGTTCGGAAGGCGCATGAGCGGGGCATCTATGTCATCGGCCGCTTCATCGCCGTGAAGGATGCAGGCATCACGCGGGTGCGCAAAGACACGCTGATCAGGCATCCCAAGACGGGCAATCCCGTCGGATACGAATTCATCGATCCGGAGAACGAGACAGCGCTGCGCTACAATCGTGAAATCATCTGTGCACTCGCGAAGAGCGGTATCGACGAGGTGAACCTCGATTACATCCGCTTCTCGACCGACCAGTTCGGCACGCTGCTGGCGTACTCGACGGAAGAAAAATCCCGCAAGGTGGGAGTCTTCGTGCAGATGGCGCGGGAGGCGATCGACGAATGCGGACCCGCGACCAAACTCGGCATCAGCACATATGCGATTCTCGGCTGGGACTACGACAAAAACGTGCGCACGCTCGGCCAGGACGTGAAGGCCTTTGCGCCGTACGTCGATGTGATCTCTCCGATGGCGTATCCGGCGACGTTCACGACCGCCGCGTACTACACACCCGGCAAAGATCCCGGCAGCCGCATGTACTACCTCGTCCTGCGCACGCTGACGGGGTATCAGAACTTCCTTGGACCCGAACATGCGTTCAAGCTTCGTCCGTGGATCCAGGGCTATGGCACGACGACGAAGAACATGGTCGATCAGATGAAGGCAGTTTCCGACGCGGGGCTCTGCGGCTTCACCGTCTGGAACGCCGACAACTACTACAATCCTACGTACAAAGCATTGCCGACGTTTGACCGTCCGGAGGGCTGCGTGATCTGAAGGAGAATCGTCGGCGATTTCTGTAGACAGAATCCGCACATGTTATTGGAAAAATGCGGGTGGGAGTTGTAGCGTGACAGACAATTTATTTTTCATGGTTGCAACGAGCGAAGCATCGGCGGGAATCGAAGGACAGCTCGCCTACATGAATGACATGTTTTGCCGGACAGATAGTGACGAACGCGTTGTCGGGCACGCGATTCGGGAAGTCGTGTACGAAAACCGTACGACTCTCACGCTGCAACAGGTTCGCGAGCGACTTTTCAAAGAGGGAATCGATGTACACGTTCCTCCTTCTTTACTGCAAACCGACTCTTTGTTACGGATTGGAGGTGCGACGCAGGGTGTGCTGGAAAACAAGACGTACCTCGCGCCCGATGAATATTCTGCATTGGAAGCGCAGAAGCAGGCGGATGAAATGTTCCATGTGTTGCGCATGCTTCGGGAATGTCATAAGGCGAATATGATGAGCGCGGGCAAGGAGGCTGCGAATATGAGACAATCACCGCTACAGCCCGATGAACTTGCGGAAAAAATACATGCCGCACTGCATCAATGCATGCCGAATGTGGTCCATCGGATTCCTCCAGGCAATTATCCAAAAATACCGTTGAAAGAGCGCGTGCAAGCGTTGTCTATGCTGCATAAGATGCTCGGAAAGCGTGAAGAACTGCTCGCATTCCTCGGGCTCATCACTGCGGGGGGTCGCGTGAAGGAAGCGACGCTGCATGCTGCCCGGGCTCAGCTCGTTCCTGCGGAAGCCCCACAAAATCCGCTGCTGGAACATGCGCAGAATTATCGCCTTGTGTCACGCATGCAGGGAGAATTCACGCCGCACGACGGCGCAATTACCTGGGCTCTAACGGGAGGTGTCGCGGCGGCTCGCATGACGACACAGACGGTGAAAAGCTTCCGGACGGGTATACCGAATGCCGTGAGCAGACATCACAAAGATGCGGACGCGCCTGGGCCCAACGCGAAGGAAAATCCCACGCATCCGCATCTGTCCGCTTCGAAAGGCGTCAATTTCGGACCGCAGAGAGTGACAAATATCGTCGACGCGATCCGGCTGTCTGGAAGCGACGAGAATTTCGAGGTTACGAATGTCCGTGATTTCCCATCGACTACTGCCATGCCTGGATCGGCTGAAAAAATCGACACACTCGCGGAGCGCATCCGGCTGGGGCTCCCGCTCTGGAACGGCGGGGACCGGCTTTCCTTCGAAGACAGCGAGGATTAAGCTTCCTGCTTCTTCGGTTTGTGATACCGGCCGTCCTTGATCCGTCCGAAGTCTCGGGCGCCGCCCGCTTCGCTGTCGGCAAGCACATGACCTCTTTCATCGATACGCACGTATCCCCAACGGTTGGGTGTGCGCTTGTATGCGGCGCTCATACTGACGTCGCCGTTGATGACGCCGATGCCGTAGCAGTGTGACAGTTCCTGCTTTCCGCTTCGGATGCGGTCGTGGCCGTGGATGATGAGATCGATGCCGCGCTCGTCGAGTGCGTCGGCGGTCTCGCGGTCGAGGGGTTTTTTCTTCGGACATTTCTCCTTCTGCAGCCACATGATCTTCTTCAGGTTGTCGCGCAGAAAAATATGAAAGTTGCCGCTCCGTCCTGTCGTTTGAAACAAACGATTGCCGTCCTTCGTTTTGACGGTTGCCCACGGCTTCGTCATACCCGCGTGGACCGCGAGCACATTGTCGAACGGCTGTTCCATCACACCCATCCCCTCGAAAATCTTCGCATACTGTCCGTGCAGTATCATCTCCTGCATCTCATCGAGAGCAGCGGGGAAGTCATACCGCGCCATGCGGTGGGCGCGGACTCTGCTGATCCATTCCGTTTGCGCGGCCACTGAATCTTCCTCACTCAGGCCTTTGACAGGTACCGGAAACGCATAGTTGTCGCGCCTGAGGCGTTTTTGTCCCTTCGCCACTTCTCGCAACGTGGTATAGCCGCCGCTCCGCAGCCACATGTGTACGACGCCCGTGTCCGTCGGATTGTTGAGCGCATGGAGGAGCAGCACGTCGTGATTGCCCGCGACGAGTTTGAGTTTTGTCTGGTCCATGATCTCGAGAATCATGTCGAGCGTCGCGAGGTTGTCGTTTCCGCGATCAAGAAGATCGCCGGTCTGGACGATTATGTCGTCGCTGACGATCTTGATATTTCTCCGCGTGCGCTCCGCGACGCCCGCCTGCACCAACGATTCCCGCAGCGCACGGTGGTCACCGTGGATGTCGGGGATGAAGGTGTGCGGCTGGAGGTCGGCGGACATTGCCGGAATTATAGAGATACTTGTTTGTTAATACAATATTAGTGGAATGTGTCAATCAGCGGGCATACCAAGAAAAAGCCGGCATCCCTGCCGGCTCCTTCCACTGTTCCAACCCCGAAACTATTTCGCGTTCCGCTTCTTCCAATCAAGGAAGAGCGGCTTTGCATACTCGATTCCCTTCGAGACGGGGACAGTCAGGCGTCCTGCCTTCGTATCTGCCGGCAGGAAGCCCGCCTTCTTGAGCTGTTCCACATCGGGTGCGGGAAACGTCCGGTAACACTTTTCACCGAGCAGTTCCTTGTATGCGGCGAGCATTGCTTTCGTCAGCTCCGCTTCCGTCGCTTTTTTCAATCCCTCCGGCACGGTGCCGTCGGAACTCAGCGCGATGTTGCAACTTACATGGCAGTCCGCCCGGTAGTCGCCCTGATCGGCGTCCCCGGAATCGATCCGCTTCTTCATCTCGGCTGCGAGATTGGCGAAGGCCTTTTCCGGCCCCCACTTTTCTTCATCGAGCATAAAGAACAGGGTGTTGGGGTAGTCCTCCTTGGCCTCCCATTTCCGCTGCACGTCCTGGAACCAGTACGGCCGTGGAAGGATGATCCCGCATGCGATGCCGTTGAGGGCAAAAAATCTTCCCTCGTACGGTTCGTACGGTTTGCCAACGGTGATCGTCAGCGACTGCCCGTCCTTGAGCGTGACCGCCCGCGGATCGACCGTCGGTTGCGACTTCCATGCCGTCTTTCCATGTTCGAGCACTTCGTATTCCGCTTCCTGCGGAAACCCGAAGCGCCAGTTGCGGACTTCCAGCGTGTGGTTGCCTGCAGGGAGTTCCAGCGACTTCTTGCCGCTGTCGAACCTCACCTGCTTCCAGGATTTCATCCCGAGGTCCACCTCGAGATAGACGGGGAAAAGGAATCCTTCCCCCTGCACGATCGTGACGGGAACATCCGCGGCTGCGGCCGTCCCCAGTGAACAGAGCACCAGCATCAGACCCAACGCGAGTCTCTTCATACACAATCTCCTACAGTGGAGTGAATTGTTTCGTCCTACCCAGGGGCAGAACAACTGACGAAAATCAGTCTGGGATATTGTAAACTATATTTAACATATGTCAATCCAGGTGTTGCATGCACTGCGGTATCTCCGTACCATACGTCAGCTCTTTTGGATGTAGCTCAATATCTCTGCGGATGTAGCTCAATTGGCCCAGCTATCGCTTGCGATAGCGTAATAGAAATCGACGCCCGCGTCGCTCTAGCCAGTGAATTGTCCGTCGATCATTCTTCTCATCATCTCTGCGGATGTAGCTCAATTGGCCCAGCTATCGCTTGCGATAGCGTAATAGAAATCGACGCCCGCGTCGCTCTAGCCAGTGAATTGTCCGTCGATCATTCTTCTCATCATCTCTGCGGATGTAGCTCAATTGGCTAGAGCGACGCCTTGCCATGGCGTAGGTTGCGGGTTCGAGTCCCGTCATCCGCTCCAACGATCCGACACCAGAACTGATCCTTGAAATAAAAAACAACTATGGTGAAATAGCTATTTGAGCGGGATTAGTACAGTGGTAGTACGGAAGCTTCCCAAGCTTCAGATGCGGGTTCGATTCCCGTATCCCGCTCCATTTCGCGCTGCCCGAACCTCGCGTTTTTGGCTGATTTTTGCTATAATAAAGGGATTTATGAAATTCAATAAACGTCTCCGTCGCTGTGCGATATTCGCATCTGTCTCCGCGATTCATGCGTTTGCGGCGGTGGTTCCGACGGCGTTGGCGCAGATCGGAGCGGGAATGGGTGGTGTGGTCGCAGGAGGTATTCCGTCGGTTTTGACGGAGGCGCCGTTGCTCCGCGGCAATGGAAACACGATTCTTCTGGAACCGGTCGGCGGTGCGACGACCATTGCGCCAGCTCCGGGTATCGATCCGTTCTTCATCTACTTCAATATGCTGTGGCCGTGGATTATCGGCATAGCTTCCGGCATCGCGGTTCTGCAGGCGCTGATCGGCGGGATTCAGATCATGCTCTCGGGAGGCGACAGCGGTAAGCGCGAAGAAGGAAAGAACAGACTTCTCTGGGCGCTCGCCGGGCTTCTCATGATTTCGCTCTCCGGACTCATCATGGCAACGCTGAATGCTTCTTTCTATACGTACTCATGACAATCGGTTCGTTCTTCATCGGCGCTCGTCACTTTCTTATCCCGGTGGCGGAGGCGCAATTGTCGAAGCTGCCTCAGACGCCATGTGCCGGATTGGTGAACTGCGGCGGCGGCGGATCGCATGTTATTCTGGATAACCTCGGACAATTCGCCGACCTCATGTTGCAGATCGCAGCGGGAGCTGCCGTGCTCTTCATCGTCTGGGCGGGATTCAACATGATCATCTCATTCGGCGACGAATCGAAAGTTTCACAGTTCAAGTGGGGCGTGATCTATGCCCTCGGAGGTCTTGGCGTCGTCATCGTCTCGCAGGTGCTCGTGTCCTTCGTCGGGACGCAGGACTTGAATACCGGTGCCGAGGTGTTGCCCGTCGGCTTGATCGGCGCGGCCGTCTCAATCCTCCTCACGCTCGTCAACGTCGTGTTCATCATCGCGATCATCATATCGGGATTGCGCATGGTCTACGCGCAGGGCAAATCCGATGAATTCAACAAAGGGAAGACAGGGGCGCTCTGGGCGGTGGGAGGAGCGGTCGTCGTCAACAGTGCCAATGCACTGGTTCAGGCTCTCGTTCAGATCTTCGGCGTATGATGCTCATTCGCTTCCTCATCGGGACATTCATTCCCGTAGCACATGCCTACACCATCGGCGCGGGCGCATCCGGAGGCCCGGGTGTCTCGGGAATGCAAGCGGCGATTTGCGGCGCGCTGCCGTTCTGCGGTCTTGGCACGGGTGCCGTGCCGTTCTTCACGCAAAAGATCGTGGACTTCGTCTTCCCGCTCGTCGGCGGTGCGGCGGTCATCATCATCGTCTACGCAGGCATCAGGATCATCGCGTCGCAGGGTAAGGACGACGGCCTGTCGGAAGCCAAGAAAATAATCATCCATGCGCTCGCGGGCGTTGTTCTCGCGATGCTTGCCGGCGTGATCATCACGTTCTTCGGAACGGTGTTCCTGCCGACGCTCCTCGATTAAAATATATGTCATCCTGAGCCTGCCGAATCCATGACGTCATCCGTTTGGCAAGCTCAGGATGACGTTCTTTTGTGATGTGTGCTTTTCGGGCATGCGCTACAATTTCCGCATGCCCAGGCGCCAGTACATCACGACGGCCATCGATTATCCGAACGCGGCGCCCCACATGGGACATGTGCTGGAGAAGGTGCTCGCGGACGTGCTCGCCCGCTGGTTCCGGCTGCGCGGGGATGAGGTGCGGTTTCAGATCGGGACCGACGAACACGGCATCAAGATCCAGCAGACGGCGGAGAAGCAGAAGCTGACGCCGGCGGAACTCGTCGAGAAGAACGTCCCGCTCTTCAGGGATCTCTATGAAAAATTGAACGTATCTGCGGATGAATTCATCCGTACGACGGATCAGCAGAAGCACTGGCCGACGGTGCGGGAACTCTGGAAGAAGCTGCAGGCCGCGGGCGCACTCGAGAAGCGGACCTACACGGGGCTGTATTGCAGCGGCTGCGAGCGATTCGTGACGGCGAAAGATCTCATCGATGGCAAGTGTCCCGACCATGGCATCGCGCCGGAGGAAGTGAAGGAGGAAAACTGGTTTTTCCTGCTCTCGAAGGAAGCGCCATGGCTGAAAACATTATTGCAGAAGGAGTACACGATCGTCCCCGGATACCGCAGCGAGGAAACGCTGGCGCTGCTCGAGCGGGGGCTGGAAGACGTGTCGTTCTCCCGTCCGAAGAGCAGCCTCGCGTGGGGCATCCCGGTTCCCGGCGACGAGGAGCAGACGATGTACGTCTGGTGTGACGCGTTGACCAACTATATTTCGGGCATCGGACTACTGACGGATCATGCTCAGGAACAGTGGTGGAATGATGCCACGGTCACTCACGTGATCGGCAAAGACATCGCGCGTTTCCATGCGCTCATCTGGCCCGCGATGCTCAGGAACGCCGGCATCCGCACTCCCGACCAGCTGCTCATCCACGGCTTTGTCACGAACGAAGGACAGAAGATGAGCAAGAGCCTCGGCAATGTCGTCGAACCCAACGACGTTCTGGCGAAATTCGGCGGGAATCCGGACCCCGTCCGGTTCTTCCTCAATCACGAAATACCGGTCGGACGCGACGGCGACTTCAGCTGGAAGAGACTCGAAGAAATGTACGATGCGGTACTGCGCAACGGACTGGGAAATCTCCTTAACCGCGTGCTCGTGATGATGCGCAAGGAATCTATGCCTCTCGTGCTGTCGGATGAAGACGCGTTCGATCAGACGCTCAAAATGAAAATCCGGTGGGGAACATATATCGAACGGATGGACCGCCATGAATTGCAGCCGGCACTCGAGGTAGCGATCGAACTCGTACGGTACGGCAACGGCGCGATGGACCAGATGAAACCCTGGAAGCAGGATGCGACGATGAAGCAGAAACAGCTCTGCTTCCTCGCGGAGGTGCTGCGCCACACCGCGCTCATGCTCCTGCCCTTCCTTCCCGATACTGCGTACAGAATCTCGAAGCAGCTGGGTGTGCCGTACGCGGAAGAAATAAAGGAGAAGAATTTCACCTTCAGCGATGGACACAAGGACTGGGGTGGCATGAAGGACTGGAAAGAAGTCGGCGAACCCTCGATCCTATTCGCGCCGCTCGAAGAACCCGCAACTTCCTGAAGAGCCGCTATCACCGGAATGCCGCGGACCCATGCGGAAGAGCCGTGCCATTTTCATTGGGGAAATGTGTGATAGAATCCTTGCACTTCGGAGCATGACCGAGCGCGTTGCGGATGACGATGATTCACGGAACGAGCGCGGCGGCCGAATTCCTCTTTTCCCACCTTTTCTATGTTTGATCCCATGTCCGAACTGACGGGAGGACATCCCCACCAGGACGACCGTCCGACCCCGCCGCCGCGCCGAGATGGCGGAGGCGGAGCAGGCCGCTCCTTCGCGCAGGATGTTCACTCGGTCACGATTCACGCGCGTCAGCGTACGTTCTACATCGACCTCAAGGAGTCGGGGAACGGCAAGTTTTTCAAGATCTCCGAGAAGTCCCGCGGCGGACAGAAGACGACGATCATGTTCGACTCAGAAGACCTCGACCAGTTCATCAGCGCCTTCAATGAAATGAAGGTAAAACTCGGAGGGGCGTAATCATCCGCCGTCAAAGCGCGTCATTCCCGCGGGAGTGGCGCGTTTTTGTTCAGCGCAAACCCCTGCGCCAGTCGTCGGCCTTCATCTCCTTTTTGTTGGGCGGCTGCACGCGGACGAGGTAGAGCGTCGTGTCATGCGCGCACGAAAGGGGAATCGAATGTTGCGTCTGGTCGAGTGTCGCCTCGATGATCCTGAGTTTGTGACCCTGCACCTCGCAGACGACCCCCGGCCACGGGTTGAACGCGCGGACGTGCCGGTCGATTTCTTCCGCCGTCAGTTTTTCACGGTCGACGTTCGCGTCTTCTTTCGTCAATTTGCGGCAGAAGGTCGCGCCTTCCGACGGCTGCGACTGCGGGTTGAGCGGCTGCTTGAGCGTTTCGGTGATGAGCATCGCGCCGATCTGGCTGAGCTGATCGCGGAGGAAGAGCGCCGTGTCGCGTGCGCCGATGGGGAAGGCCGATACGGCGAGGATGGGACCGGCGTCGAGTTCGGGCACCATGATCTGGATCGTGACGCCCGTCTCGGTATCGCCAGCCAGTACCGCATGTTCGACCGGAGACGCGCCACGCCACCGCGGCAGGATGGAACCGTGCACGTTCACCGCCGCCATATGCGGAAGATCGAGGATCGCCTGCGAGAGAATTTTTCCGTACGCGACGACGACGATGAAATCCGGCTGCAGGTCGGGGTTGGCGTTGAGGTAGGCGGGAAGTTCTTCATTGATATCCGCCGGCTGGAACACGGGGATGTTCAGCATCGTCGCCGTGGCTTTCACCGGAGGGGGCTCGACTTTCTTTTTCCTCCCGATCGGCTTGTCGGGCTGCGTCACGACGAGCTTCACATCGAAGTCCGGATCCATGTTCAATCGCTCGAGCGACGGTACCGCAAATTCCGGCGTGCCACAGAAGATGACGGAGTGGGACATGGCCGCATTGTAGCTGCGGCTACTACAATGCGGAAACAACAAACATCAAGATCACAAACTACAAGGAATATTCAATCATCTACGTTCACAAGGGATCAAATAGTTCTTGATTACTTAGAATCTTGTGACTTCCTTGAGGTTTCGCAATTTGGTGATTGGTGATTCCGGCGCGCAACAAACCGCCAATTGTAGTTAACCTCGCAACACATTCTTCTACAGCATAGCGAGTTGCGCGTCGGTGCAACGTCAGTTCGTTGTCCTGCTTGCGTCATCATCGTACGATAACTTCCTTTATGCCCGTAGCACCGTCGGACGCGCAGGCTCTTGAAGAAGCACTCTCCAAAGCCAAGCGTGTTGTCTGTATATGTCACCGCGGCCCCGACGGAGATGCCATTGGATCGCTCCTGGGGATCGGGTTATTGATCGAGCAAAAATGGCCGGAAAAGACTGTTTCGATGCATTGCGTTGATCCCGTGCCGGATACGTTCCTGTTTCTTCCCGGTGCCGCGCGCATTCAGGAAGCGCCCGAATTGCAGGAAGGGGATTGCATCGTGACCGTCGACTGCGCGGAGGCGAAGATGACGGAGATGCATGTCGCGCATCCGCTGATGTTCAACGGCCAGTATCCGCTCATCAACATCGATCATCATCAGGGCAACACAAAATTCGGTACGATCAACATCGTCGACTCGCAGGCGGCGTCGACGTGCGAGATGCTCGTCAACATCGCCGACTTTTTGCACTGGCCGATACAGGGGGACATCGCGACCGCGCTGCTGACCGGTGTCTACACGGACACCGGCGGGCTGTTGCACAGCAATACGTCGTCGGGCGTCTACCGCGCGGTGGCGAGACTACTGAGGGCCGGTGCGCGACAGCAGCTCATCGTGTCGGCGGTGTTCCGCACGGCCAAGCTCAGCACGCTCAAGCTCTGGGGGCGCGTGCTCGAGAAAATTTCGGTGACGGAGGAAGGCGGCGCGATCTCGGCCGTGACCGAAGGGGACTTCCGCGCGACGGGTGCCGAGTACTCCGAACTCGCGGGCGCGATCGACTACGTGAACGCCGTGCCGGGCATGCGCTTCTCGATGGTGCTCTCCGAGCGTGACGGCAAGGTAAAAGGCAGCCTGCGGACCCTCAGGGACGACGTCGACGTGTCAGCCATGGCCGGCAAGTTCAGCGGCGGCGGACACAAGAAAGCCGCGGGCTTCGCCGTGCAGGGAAAACTGAAGCCAGAGATGAGGTGGAAGGTGATTGAGGAGGCGGGAAAAGCAGAGAGCGAAGAGCGTAAAGCGTAGACAGCAGAAAGCGCAGAAAGACCATTCAATTTCTCTCTTTGCTCAACGCTCTACGCTTTACGTTTTACACTCCTTTCTTCTTGTCCTCGGCCTTTTGGGCCTTGTCCGCTTTCTCCTGTGCGACGACTTCCGACGGCTTGGTCGTGATGAGCTTGGCTTCCTCGGGGCTCGCGATGATCTCGGCGGCGACGTGCTTGTAGCCGGCGAAGAGAATGCCCTGGCCGACGTCGCTGTTAAGCAGCACGTACTTCTCGCCGTCCGTCAGGTAGAAGAGTTTCTGCAAACTATCGACGGTCGCGGGAGACTGCTTCATCAGCATCTGCAACGAGCTGTTGGTGATGATGGGTTTGCCGAAGGGGGATTCGACGAAGTCGTCGACGTCCTGCGTGATCGTCGTGACGCCGAGGTAGTACTTGCGGGCGCGCTTCACGATGCCGTAGAGGAAACGCGCAGAGTCTTCGTGCTGCATGAGAACCCACGCTTCGTCGATGACGAGAATGCGCTTCTTGAGTTCGGTGCGGATGCGATTCCAGAGGAAGTTGAGCACGATGTAGATCGCGATCGGGCGGAGCTGTTCCTCGAGGTCGCGGATCTGGAAGACGATCATCTGCTTGTCGAGGCTGACGTTCGTCTGCTGGTCGAAGAGTCCGGCGAAGCTTCCGGTCGTATACTTCTGAAGGATCTTGGCCATGTTTTCGCCGCCCTCGGTCGTCATGAGCACGTCGACGAGGTGATGCATCGTCGGAGGCTCGGAGGCGCCCGGATTGGGGTTGGTCAGCGTGATGCCGTTGAGCGCGTAGGTGTCGAGGATCGCCCTGTCGAGAACGCCGTCCTCGGACGGGGTGATCGGACCGAGCATGAGCTTGAGCAGGCCGTGCAGGTTGATGACGGCCGCGCGCAGCACCTCCCCCGGGGCCGCGTCTTCGCCGCGGACGGCCTGTGGCAGGTCGAAGGGGTTCACGCGGAAGGGGCTCTGGACCGAGAGCGGAATGAACGAACCGCCGACCGCTTCGCAGAGGTTGGTGTATTCGTTTTCCGGGTCGATGACGAGGACTTCGGTTCCGAGCATCAGGTAGCGCAGAAGTTCGAGCTTGGCGGTGAAGGATTTACCCGCGCCGGAGGTCGCGAAGATGTTGCTGTTTGCATTAGGGAGATCGAACCGGTCGAAGATGATGAGTGAATCGTTGTGGCGGTTGATGCCGTAGAGGATGCCGTGATCGTCGGTGAGGTCCGAGCTGGAGAAGGGGAAGCTCGTGGCGAGCGGCGATGTGTTCATGTTGCGGTTGATTTCGATTTCATCGAGACAGATCGGGAGCGTCGACGTCCACGCGTGCTCCATCTGGAAGTAGGCGGGCTTGGTCAGGACGAGTTTGCCGCCGAGGATCGACTCAACGTCGGTCTGCACTTTCTTGAGGCGCTCTTCGTCTTCGGCGTAGAGCGTCACGTACATGCCGAACTGGAAGAGTTTCTCCTGGCCGCGGGCGAGCAGGTCGCGCAGTTCTTCGGCGTCCTGGAGGGCGGCTTCGAGCGTCGGATCGCGGACGATGCCGCGCTGTTCGAGCATGCGGATCGAGCTGCGGAGTTCCGCGACTTTCTTGCGGAGCATCTTCATGATCGCCTTGTTCGAACTCGGGTAGATGAACTGCGTGATGTCCATCGTCACGTCCTGGTTGATCGTCTGCGCCATCCAGTTCGGGTAGATGTAGTTTGGCCAGTTGTAGGCGTAGAGCGTGCGTGCATATTGATCGTTGATGATGATGTCCTTTCCGCGGACCTGCATGCCGGCGGGCGCGATGAGGTCGAGCATTTTCTGCAGACCCTGTTCATACCGGCGGATGACATCGCGATCCTCGGGGGACAGCGACTCGTCGTCCTTGCGTTTATCGAGCACGTCTTCCGTGTGCTTGTGCAGACCAAGCAGTTCATCCATCGCCTCGATGACGGGGCTGATGGGGTGCTGGGGCAGGCCGACGGAAGGGTTGGGTGTTTGTGGCTCTGGCATGCGAAATAGTATCTCATTATTCTATCACAAACCCCCTATTTCCACAATCACCTCAATTGGCTGACGGATCGAATATACTACGTCCGTTCCGCCTTCCACGCCTGTTCGTCTCTTTGATCAGGCCGAGATCGTCAATACCGGGGACTTCGACGACCATGAGGCCGGCAATGATGATTTCGCGGTTTTCCTCCATGGCGATAACGCGCTCCGTTCCCACGTCGATCAGATCCTCGAAGAGATCCATGATGCTTTCGATTTCCTCCTGCCTTGCCTCGACGGTTGCGAGGTCCGTTTCGGCGTCGATGAGGTCCGACTGCTTGGCGCCCGCAGTCGTGTAATCCTGCTCGCGCAGCGCGACGTTCAGATCATGCTGCAAGTCTCCGGCCGTGCGTCGCTTGGCGCGGCGCTCTTCGGAGATCTCCTCGTAGTCCTGCTTAAGCCCCTCGTTGTGATCCGTGCAGTCGATAAGAATCTCTTTCAGGCTGTCGACGTACGTGTCGAAGGCTTTTCCTCTGTTGATACTGCGGTTGAGCATATCCGCGACGTCGACCTGAAGGATCGTGCCGAGTTCCTCGAGGAGCGCGAACGATTCGCTCTTCTCCAGCTCGTCGCCGAAGTAGAGCACCATCTGTGCGTCGATGCCCATGACCGCCCCGCGCAACGTCGTACTTTCGAGGAGGAAATGCGTGACGTACACGCCGAGCAGTCCGCTCGGTCGGATGTTCTGCATATTCAATTCATTCGACAGCAGCACCGTCCATGCAATTCCCGTCTGGGCGCCAATGACACCCGCATCATCACCTTCGATGGGGGATTCCTCCTGCGGCGAACACTGCGCGAGGACAAGAACAGCGCAGAGTGTGAGACCGATGCGGGAGATTTGTTTCACCCCTTTATTATACCGTATTTCGGGGTTTTGGACAATTGGAGGGGTATAGGGCTTCGGATAGGCAATACACAACGCTGGTTTAGGATACTGATGGAGGTTTCCACTTTCTTTTGTCCACCATACAAAAGAAAGTGGAGAAAGAAAAAATCGCCGCGATCAAGGCGCCTTCATCACAGGGTCGGCACTACCATTGTCCGTGATCGCGGAGATCCTGCTAGAGGCTTTCTATATGAGTGTATGTTTTGTGATTTGTGTGGTTTGTTTGTCATTTCTCGGAGATCCAAAAATGTGTACAAGACATGAGTAGTTTCTGTGTGCAAGATCAATTATTGTTTTCAAGTGGCTGGGTCGATTCTGCCTGCTATAGTCCTGCCAATTTCTTGGGTAGAACTTTTGTTCATCCCCCCATGTTCGATCAGCTTTCAACTGAGGCGCAGCAGACCGTGAAGTCACTCTACGGTCTGTCTGATATTTCGCCGGATTGGAGCAGGCCCCAGGATCCCGCGCACGGCGATCTCACGACGACGATTGCGCTGCGGATTGCCAAGACCGTGGGGACATCGCCGCGAGCCATCGCGGAAAAACTGGCGGATGCTCTCCGGGCGTCTCCTTCTATAGAGAAGGCGGAAGTTGCGGGAGCGGGGTATGTGAATCTGTGGCTCAAGCCAGCTGTGCTGATCGAGGCACTCGAAAGTACACGCACGCACTGCAGTCCGCGGAAGGTGAACAAGAAAGACGCGCCGATCATCATCGAAGGGTCGGACCCCAATATCGCCAAGCCGCTCGGCGTCCATCACATCCTCTCGACGATCATCGGGCAGAGTCTCGTGAACTTCTATCGCTACGCGGGATTTCCGGTCATCAGTTGGAACTACATCGGCGACTGGGGAACGCAGTTCGGCGCGCTCGCCGTGGCGGTGGAAAAATGGGGGAAGAAAAAAACGACGAAGGACTACTCGATTGATGAACTCCTCGAACTCTACGTGAAGTTCCACGAGGAAGCGGAGAAGGATCCGACGCTGCAGCAGGAGGGACGCGCGGCATTCCGCAAACTTGAGAAAGGGGACAAGGCGTTGCATGCGTTCTGGAAGGACGTCGTGACCATCACGAAGGCATCACTCGCCCCGATCTACGAGCGGTTGCAGGTTACCTACGATCTGGATCTCGGCGAAAGTTTCTACAACGACAAGATGGATACGTTGCTGGAAGCGGGAAAGGAGAAGGGCGTATTCAAGGAGGGGGAGGCGGGGGCATTGATCGCGACGTTCCCCGAGGAGTCGGGATTTCCACCGTACCTTATCCAGAAAGGCGACGGTGCGACCCTCTACTCCACGCGCGATCTCGCCCAGATGCGTTACCGCATCGATACGTACCACCCCCAAAAAATTCTCATTCCCACAGATATTTCCCAGAAGCTGCACTTCGAGCAGCTCGTCGCGACGTGTCAGCAACTGGGTTGGGATCTTCCCGCGTTCGAGAACGTGCTCTTCGGCCGGATGCGCTTCGCGGACAAGAAGATGAGTACGCGCAAAGGAAATATCCTGAAGCTCGAGGAGGTGCTCGACGAAGCGGTGAAACGCGCACAGGAGATCATCACGGAGCGCGGGGATTCCATTCAGACGGACAACCCGCAGGAGCTCGCGGAAATGATGGGGATCGGTGCGCTCGTGTACGGCATCCTCAGCCAGAATCGCAAGATGGATATGGTGTTTGACTGGGATAAGATGCTCAGCTTTGAAGGAAACAGCGCTCCTTATCTTCAGTACACGCATGCACGCGCGCGATCGATCATGCGCAAAGCCAAACAGAAGTCCGCCGCGATGCCTGCGGATGTGTCGGAACTGACCGGAAAAGAGCGCACGCTTCTTCGCCTGCTCCTCGAATTTGCGGGCGTCCTGGAAGACGCGCGTACAGAGCATTTGCCGCATAAACTGGCCAATTATCTCTTCCAGCTCTGCCAGGAATTCAACGGTTTCTACAGCAGCGAACCGATCCTCACAGCCGAGGGCGAACGCAAAGATGTGCGCCTCGCGCTGACGGATCTCACGTCAATCGTCCTCAAATCCGGTGCGCAGATTCTGACGCTGCGTGTCCCGGAACGCATGTAACTTCGGCCTCTTTTCCTTTCCTTATCCGTCCATGTCCCGCAGATCTTCCTATCATCATCTCTCCCGCGAGAAGCGCGGTGCACGCCCGTTCGTCGTTTTTCTGTTCATCGCATCCTTCGGCATTCTCTTCGCGGGATGCGCCGGGCCCGATGCCGCCGAGGATGACGCATTCGTCTTCACCGAAGACGACGTCGCGCGGTACCGCGAACTTGCGGATGACGCCAGGGATCAGGTGACCGGTTCCGGCGCACAGGACGCCCCCTACCTCGAGCCGCTCGAGTCGGGAAGCGGATCATCCAAGGATGATGAAGTGGTCCTCGATCTGACGCTCGTCGACACGTACCAGTCGATGCGCGCAGGCACCTCGGGAACCGCGGACATGTATCAGGTCAGCAACGAATTCCTCAACGTGCGCTCGCAGCCTGCGACGACGGCAGAGAGTCTTGCCCGTCTCGAGTTCGGCGATAGCGTCCACGTCGTTCAGTTCCTCAACGGGACGTGGGCGAAGGTGAAGCTGCCCGACGCGCGGGAGGGCTACGTATCGCACCGCTATCTCGCAAAGGTGACGAGCGACGAACGGCTTGCCGATGAGAAAAAAGCGTTCGAGGGAATGTACTACGTCAGCTTCGGATTCGTGAATTTGCGGCGCGAAGCCAACGCGGGGAGCGAGAAACTGGCGGAAATTCCGGGGCAGACGATTCTCAAGCCGACAGACGTGCAGGGCGACTGGGGAAAGGTGACGCACGACGGCAAGGAAGGGTATGTCTCGATGTCGTACCTCAGTCCCTTCATGCCCAACTTCATCGTGCGTCAGGAGACGTACACGCTGCCCGTGCTTCACTACCGTCTGAGCAGCGACCGGACGATCGACCTCCTGCAGCAGATGACCGAACATGCGACGAGGTTGCGCAGCGAAGGCGTCGGGTTTATGACGATGCGCCAGTTCTACGACGTGCTCGTTCGCCAGCAGCAGCGCGACGTTCGCCTCGATCCGAACAAAGTGGTCATCGCGATCTCGGGCATCACGCCGGAAAACGTGGATGACGTCAGCGACGCGCTGACGGCCAACGGCATTCCCGCGACGCTCTTCCTCGAAACGCGCCACGTCGGACTGACGGGCATTACGGAAAAGCGCCTCATGTCGCTCATGGCCAACGGCTTCGACATTCAGTCTGCGACGCATTCCGGCGACGATCTGCGGGCGCTGACCAACGCGCAGGTGCAGCTTGAGATGCAGCAGAGCCGCAAGATCCTCGAGGACTTCACGAAGAAGACGATCTTTGCCGTGGCCTATCCGCAGGGCGGCGTAAACGATCGCGTGATGCAGCTCGCCGCGGAAGCGGGATACCTGCTGGGGCTTGGTGACGATGCCGACAGAGCGTTCAATCGCGGCCAGCTCCTCCGCATCCCGTCATTGGTGATCTTCCCGAGCATGACAATCGACGAGGTGGTGAAATTCGCCAAAGGCAGTTAACTGGCTTTGGCGAAGCCTGCCCTGAGCCTGACGAAGGGCGAAAGGATCCGAATAAGTCATTACAAACAGCCACACAAACAGGAGGCGCTTCGCAGGGCGCCTCTTTTTTAGCGTTCCTTCTGCTGCTCCATCAACTCATCGAGTTGTTCCATCAGACTGCCTTGCGAGTACTCGGCGGACTGGCGGACGGCTTCCGTGGTGATCTTCTTCATGAATTCGTCGCCGTGCACGACGAAGTACCAGGCGCTCCAGACGAAGAGAGCCAGCGGGATCAGACCCAGCATTCCCCGGACGAAGCCCCCTGTGGTGCGCAGCCGGTCGCGACGCTCCATACGGTGAAGGTAGACGAGAATCTCATCGAGTTTGCCGATGAACGCGTCGCCCGAGTCGACGGCTTCCTGTACCTCCTCCCGTGTTTCATGCTGCTCCGCCGAAATGGTACTTTTTCGTGGCATGGGGGGAGTATAGGGAAAAATCCGGATTTCAAAACCCTCTCTTCCACTTTCTCACGAATTCAAAGGCGCGTGTGGCGTAGTAGGATTTCTTCAGCGGAATGTCGATACAGTGCATGAGAGGGAGGGGCTTGCCGCCGAATCCCGTCTTGAAGGTTGTGACGCCCGCGAAGGGGTGATGCTTGTCGATGATCGTTTCTTCACCCTGGTCGTTGATGCGGCGGGGCGCGATGCCCCAGAAGTTGTAGATATCGTCCCCGCGCCTCAGCGCGTCGCTGATGGCCGTCCACTGCAGGAGGTAGCTCGCGGGGATCTTGGCGTACTTGTGCGTGCTTGCGCCGTGGTGGTAGCTCGTGACGCCGCCGTAGGCCATATGGACGGACGCGGCGACGGGTTCGTCCTGATAGGTCGCGATGTACACAATCGCCTGTCCCAGTGGCGCGAAACGCTTCACCTGCGCGCGGATGTACGAGGCGCGATAGGGGACGAAATGGTGGCGCTTGTAGGTCTCTTCCTGGAGTGTGAAGTAGATGTCGAGATCGTGCTCCGGATCGGTCGATGCGCGGACCGTCACTCCCTCGCGCTCGGCGCGGCCGATGAGATTGCGTGTGGTCTTCCGCATGTCGGCCCTGATGTCGTCTTCGGAGCGCGGCTGCGATGCTGTGGTTCCTTCCTGCCAGCGATCAGTGCTGCGCAGCGGAATGTACCAGGTGTATTCCGAGAGCAGATGCAGCGGGGAAGAAAGAGCATTCTCCGCCTGCAGTGCGCCCGCGAGCGGATCGTGCTCCGGCCAGAAGGGGCTGAGACGGAGGAAGGAGCAGCCATGATCTGCCGCCGCGTCCGACAGTGCCGCGATGAGCGGCTTGAGAACGTCGCCTGATTGCACGACGGGCCCGTACTGCACCATGAGGTGTCTGCCGCGGCGCGCCGGGACGACGATCGCCTGGCAGATGCCGACGATCGCATCGTCATCGTGCAGTTCGAGCCGGATCGGCTCCTGCCCGATGTCACGGTAGACCTCGCCCATCGTCCAGCTCTGGAGGAACGGCGAAAAGCGCTGCCTGCTGAGGAAGTCGTTCCACTGCCGCGCGTCGGTGGCATGGCGGATATGCATCATCTGTCTTTCAATCTATAGACAAACTTCAGCCCCGACCATGTGTCGTCGACCGAGCAGACTTTGACGTCGACGAGCCCGCAGGCGAGTCCTATCTCGCGGATGATGTCCTCCGTGAGATCGGTCTGCATGTTCGAGCCGCGCTTCGGCCAGGAGATCCAGATCGCCGCATGATGCGGGAGGAGTTTTTTGAGGAGCGGGAACTGCTTCTCGAGGTCGGTTTTGCGATCGACGAAGAGGTGGATGATATCGGGATCATCCGTCATCGACGTGACGAGACGCGCCTGCGTGAGGTGCGTTCCGAGTTCGGTCAGGACCGTCGGCGGTACGTTGAGAAGCACGACGGTGTGCCCCGGCCTGATGCCGAGTTTTTTTGGGAGCGTCGTTTCGATATAGCCGGATGTCATGGGAGGAGGGGGGCGAGAAGGACAACGAGTTCTTCGGCCTGCTTTATGGTCATGGTCGGATGCGTCGGGAGGCTGAGGATCTGTTCGCCCGCGAGGTCCGCGGCCGGGTCATCGCCGTCCTTGTAGCCGACACATTCGCCGTCCGCGTTCGCCGGGCAAATCACACACCCCGTCCAGCCGTCATGCAGGTGGACGTTATGCTTCTTGAGACGCTGCCTGATGCCTTCCGCTCCGTTCACGAACAGCGGGAATTTCTGCAGCGGAAGATCGGGTGTAACGCCGAGGAGCATCGGCCAGCCACGCTTCGTCGATTCATTGAAGAAGTATTTCGTGAGGTTCCGGCGATGCGCATTGATCGCCTCGAGTTTGTGCAGCTGCTGCAGTGCCAGCCGCGCACAGGAGTCGGGCATCCGGTGAAGCGTCGTCCGCATGCTTCCGTGCTTTTCGGCGGACGTCACGATCGGGACGAGCAGGCGCAGTCTGCCGGCGAGCGCAAGAAAGGCTTTGCCGATCCACAGTGCGTAGAGCGGTCGTGCGATCCAGTACAAAATGGGATAGTGGAGCAGGTGTTTGATGCGCATGAGGCTGAGCGATTGCGCGTCCTGCTGCAGGCGTTTCAATTCGCCGCAGATGTCTTTGTTCCGGCAGACCACCGCGCCCCCCGTCACGCCGGACACCGCTTTGTCCCGCCCGAAACTGCAGAACATTACGTCGCCGTGGAGGCCGATGCTGCGCGGTTCGTTTTTGTCCGGGAGCATCTGCGCGCAATCCTCGATGAGAAACAGCGAATGCCGGTCGCAGATCTCGCGCAGGCGCTTGGTGAACGCGGGAATGCCGAACGTGTGCTGGCAGATGATCGCGCGGGTTTTAGAGGTGATGGCTGCCTCGACCTGATCGATGTCGATGTTCAGCGTGTCGCGTTCGATATCTACGTACACCGGCACCATGTTCGCGGCGAGGACGGCGTTGGGGACGACAATGCAGGTGTAGGCCTGCACGATCACTTCCTCGTCTTTCTTGAGTTTGAGCGACTGCAGAATCGCCAGCAGTGCTTCGCGTCCGGAGCCGAAGAGCACCGCTTCACCGCCGAATCGTTTGGCGAGTTCGCGCTCCAGCGCGTCGTGCGCCGGACCGCGCTTCCACGTCCATGGCTGCCACAAGATCTTGAACGCCAGCCACACCTGTTCGCGATCGGCGAGCGGCGCAAAGACGTGATGGATGGGGCGGAAGAAGCTCATGGGAGAAGGCGTTGGACGGTGGAGAGGGGCAGGCGGCCGACAGCCAGTAACACGCTGCCGGATGATACGCACGCAGTGCCGCTATGGAGAATTTCGACCGGTTTGCCGAAGGCTTTCGCAAAGGTATCCGCTCCCACCTTGGTTGTGAACACCACACGCTCGACGCAGGTCGACGCTTTTTTGCCAAGTTCGGTCAGGAATGTTTCTTCACGTGCACCCGTTTCCTGCAGACCGCTCGTGAGGAGGACTCTCGGCCGTTGTTTTTGCTTCGCCGCCCAGTCGAGCGCCGCCCGGAAGCTCAGCGGACTGATGTTGTACGTGTCGTCGAGGAGGAGGATGCCGCTTTCCATTCGCACATTGAATGTGTGTGCCACTGGCCGGAAAGTTGCAAGAAGTTCGCGGATACGGTCGTCGGATACGCCAAGGCCGCGTGCCACCGCAATAGCGAGAAAAATATTTGATATATTGTGTTTCCCGTGAAGAGGGATAAATGCTTTCGACTGCTGCTGGTGTGGTGTTGTTTGCCCGGTACGGTGCCAGTGGAAATATAACCCGTCGTCTTTCTCTTCAATATCGATTGCACGCAGCGTTGCATCTGCGGAATTCCCGGCAATGACGACCGGGCAGGAGGAGCGCGTCGAAAGCGAACGAGCAGCGTCGTTGTCACCATTGAGATAGGCCATACCGTCTTTGGGCAGCGCCTCGATGAGTTCGGCATTTGCTTCGACAATCGCTTCCTCCGATCCGAAGAGCGCGAGGTGGTCACTCCCAAGCGCCGTCATGACGCCGATTGTCGGCTGCGCGATGTCGCAGAGGAGCGCGATTTCACCTTTCTTGTATGCGCCCATCTCGACGATGAGAAGTTTCGCATCTCGATTCTGTGCGAGCAGCCACTGCGCGACACCCATCTCGGTATTGACGTGCGCGGGGGTCGACAGTGGATGGAGATCCGCGAGGACCGTCTTCAGCAATTCCTTCGTCGTGGTTTTCCCGACGCTCCCCGCGATGCCGATCACCGTCACATTCTTCAATGATGCACGAAAGACGGACGCGCTCCGCATGATCCGTCGCTTCAGAATCATGTCGAGCGGTTTGAGAATCAGCCACGCGAGCAGCACCCAGAGCGGCTGAAGGAGGAGCACAATCGGCAGCAGGACTCCGCGGACAGCCGCGAACGTTACGCCCGTACTGATCAGTAGAGACAGGATCGTGACCGTAACTGCCTTACCCGTCCACTTTGGCATGCGCTGCCGGCGGACGACAATTTGTCCGATGGAAAGAAGGCCAAAGAGAAGCAGCAGGCCGATATGCGCAGTCAGACGCATGATCTGTTTGTATGTTCCCAGTTCCATCGGGTCCTCAGCGGGAAACGTAAACTGTGTATAAAGGATGTACGCCAAAAATAATGCCGCCAGGAGCGGGCGGACACGCCCGAAGAGGCTACGGAGGGCACCTTCCCGGCGCAGATGTTCTCCCAGGCGGTCTAAGCGCCATTCCTTTAATTGAAAGAGCGCCACGAACGTCAGGAGTGGTGAAAGGACCGCCAGAACGCCGATTCCGAGAAATATAACGAAGACGAAATCCATAAGAATGATGTGCAGTGTAGCGTACACGGTGTTTGCTATATGTAAAAAAATATGTTATAATAAACACACATATACCAACATCCTCATGAAGGTTCATCGTGAATCAACGAGTCACATTCAGCACGTTCTGACGGGGTTCGTCCTTGCATCCATGTACTTCGTGTACATGTTCGTGCTGTTGCCCAACATGTAAGGAATACATCAGGCAATCATCCATATCTCTACCACATCGTCCTATGAAAAACTCCACCCCCGACTATCACGTTCATCTCGCAGCGCTCCTGCTGACGGTTCTCGCGCTCGCGGGGGCGATCGGATACTCCATCCGCGCGACTTCGATGACGATGCCGTTCCTGATGCCTGACTTCTCGACGAACACACCCATGAGCATGCCGACGGTGTCTTCTTCGAGTGTATCGACCAGCATGCCGACGATGCCGGAATATTGCGGTGACATGGATTGCAACGGAACGGAAGATGCTATGAGCTGTCCAATGGATTGTCCTGCGACGAGCACTCCCACGGCACCGACGCCGGGAGAGTTTTGCGGAGACATAATTTGCAACAACGGAGAAACGCAGATGAGTTGTCCTGTCGATTGCCATCCCGTCACCCCCGCTCCGACGCCTCCCGTGACGACAACCGGTGGAGCGTCCTCCGGTCCGATCGTCGTGATCGCGCAGTGCGGCGACGGCTTCTGCAACGGCAATGAAAACATGATGATCTGCCCCACGGATTGTATGGGCGGGGCAACCTCCCCGGGCTTTGTGCCACCAAGAAATCTTCCGTCGGTCACGCTGCCGCCGACCGCCACCCCGCCGGCGATCTTCCCGCTCGTCGGACCGACGATGGTCCTGCGCCGCATTCCGTCGTTCCTCTTCCCGCTGATGTCGATCATGACCAATGTCCCCGACACGGTTCCCGCCCCCGAAGACACGATGCACACGAGCGCGCCGGAAATGCAGACGGCTCCCGCGGCACCACAGGTATTCTTCGAAGCGCCGTTCTGTGGTGACAACCGCTGCGGTCCGACGGAGTCGATCTTCGGATGCTTCCGGGACTGCAAAGGCCGATTCCTGCGTATGTATCAGTAAAAGTGAGTGAACGACAGGATCGGGTGAAGCATTGTTGACACAACTTCATTCGGTTATCTTTTGACAAGTTAACCCAACATGGTCATCATGCGGGTGTTTCGGTTACCCCATGTCCATCGACCACGCCACACCGGCAGACCACCTGGCGGAGACCAGCATGCTTCCGCCGCATGTCGCCAGTAATCCGCATGGCATGACACAGGTCTATGCAGCGGGTATCAACGAGGATGTTTCCATCGCACTCGGACAAGCAGCCGGTAATACCGTTACTCCCGTGAGAGTCGATTTGCCGGTCGAACAAACAGACGTCGAAGCGGCACTGCAGCGGATGGGACTGGCGGCGTTGCCGCAGGTACAGCAGGCCAGGCTCGCGCTTGAGCAGCATCAACCCGATTTGAAAGGCAGAGCGTATGTCACCGCGCTTTTCCACAAACTGACCGGGTCCGATCATGCGACGAGGGTTCTGTCCACTACGCTGCTCTACAATCAGCAGGAAACGATGGCGTTCGGCGACAGTGCGGCGATCATGAAGTCGCTCGGTACGGGCGGGTTCGGCGAGGTGTCGCTTCTCTGGCATTTCGGAGATGAGAAGGTGAACGCGGGTCTGACGGCCGCCAAGATTTCAAAGCTTCCGATCCCGGCTCCGAGCGAAAAAGTCCGCCTGGAACATCGCAAGGCAATCGAACGCTTCCGCCGGGAAATCGATCTTATGCGCAAGCTCGCTGCCAGCGGCGTCGTTCCGGAAATAAAAGACGACGGTGCGCTCCTGGATCAGGCGGGGCGACAGTTTCCGTACTACCTGATGTCCTACGTCCGTGGCTGGGACGTAAAGGAAATTCACAATGCCGCCGCGACCGCGGGAGAGCCGCAGGCGCCGAAGTTCGTCGCGGGATCGCTCTACATCTGGGCGCGACTGCTGAAGGAACTGCACAAAGTTGGGATCATTCACCGGGATCTCAAACCGGGAAATATCCGCCTCGATGAGCGGGGGAATTACAAACTCATGGATCTGGGGCTCGGCAAGGACGAAGATGAATCGGTCGAAGAAAGCGTGACGGGGTCCCAGGAAATCGCGGGCACGTTCCAGTATTCCGCGCCGGAACAGATCACGCGCCGGATGCTTGACGCCTCGAAGAAGTCCGATGTCTATTCACTCGGCGTCATTGCGTACGAAGCGGTGACGGGCAAATTACCCGTGACCGGCAATGATTACTTTGAAATACGGAAGAAGCACGAAGAGGATGCGCCGATCGACTTCGAATGCATTCCCGATCCGCATCTACGAAAAGTCATTGCGTCGATGCTCCTGCGTAATCCTGACGAACGCTGTTCGCTCGATGCAGCACTCGATGAATTGCGGCGCTCGGGACTGACCGAATGGAATGCGGATGAATTGCCGCACAAACCGATCGGTGCGCTGCGTATGCAGATGCCCGGTTTCCTCAAGGATGTTCCCGCCGATGCGGTCGAACCCGGAATCAATTCCGTTTCTCTCAACCAATCTCTCCATCAATTGTATCCGACGCAGCGGATCGAATTGCAGCGCACTGCAACGCGGAAGAAAACGAATCGTCTGTTCCTCGGTGGCGTCGCGGCAGCAGCACTTACTGCATCGGCCATTGCGAGCGTTGCCTACTGGACGAGCAACAAACCCGGCCAGCAGGTCGCGGTGCAGCCGGATACCGGCACCACTCCCGTGAAACCGCCGGAGAAACCCGTGACCCCCGCAGTGATCGTCGAACAACCGCCCGTCGAGACGCCTCCCGAGAGGCTCGTGCCCCCGCCATTCTTCATGCAGAAAAATATTCCTGTGATGGGTCCGGGGGAGAAGACACCCGCCGGATATGAAGGTTTTTTTGCCGGAATACCCGCTCATCTGAGCGAGACGGGTGCCGTGCAGAAGATTCCCTCCATCGGCAAACTCCGGATCTTCGAGCACGTTATTCTTCCCGAACAGAATGGCCAGCTCCGGGGCGTGGAATTCCGCACGAATCCACCCGGGCAGCATATGACGTCGTCCTACTACGTCGACCGGAATGATCTGCCGGAGCAGCTGGCATATTACGGATTTAGTCTGAAGCAGGAACAACTCGACCACATCAACGATGCGTGGTTCGGCGACCGAACGACATTGGATGATCCGATGGAGAGAATGAGTTTTCTGCTGAAAGTCGGAAAGGATGCGGTTATTCTGCTGCCGGGCGGGCGATCGATCGTCGTAGATGGAGAGGGGGATGGCGGCGTGTCGACAACAGCGAAATCCGCGCCCGAGCTTGCAGCCAACCCCGCCGCGAAGAAGATTCTGGACCGGGCACTCGCATCGCCTCTGCGCGGGTATGTGGCGCCGATTGAACTGCCATTGGATCGCGTGCAGAAAGATGTTCTGGAACCGAGTCAGACCGTGCTCAACGCACGCCTGGAAGATTACCGTCAGCTTACGCAGCAAGATCCTTCCGAATGACCGCAGCGATGTCCGCTGCTTTCTCGCGGTGGACGCGGTGACGGATTCCCGGGAAGAGATGGAGGCGGCTTCCCGCGATATTTTTGTGCATGATGTGCGCGTCCGTGACGGGGGTCATGCCGTCATCCTTTCCCCAGAAAATATCCGCCGGTGTTCGCACAAGGTGGAGCAGCGGACGAAGGTCTTCCTGCGTGACACGGATGAGCGTGTCGCGCATGACGGGGGACGCCTTTTCGTAATCGTGGACGCGGACGAGTTTGTAGAGCAGCTTCTTGCCGAGGGGCTTGAGCTGTTTGAGTCCGGGAATCGACAGGAAGAATTTGCCGGTCTTTGCCAGCAGCAGTCCTGCAATGCGTTTGAAGTGACGCGGGTGGCGGATACCTGCGGCTGCGCAGAGGTAGAGATGTTCGACGGGGAGTGAATCGCGGACCGCAAGCTTGATCGCGATGCGCCCGCCGTGAGAATGGCCGAGGACGAACAGTCGTTCTGCAGCAGGTCGTTTCTTCAGCCATTCCTCGACCCAGTCAGCGTAATCGTCCGTCGTCCACGCATGCGAAGGTTCGGGCTCCGCCCCGAAGCCGGGGAGATCGGGGGCGAGTACTTCGATATCGGCATCCTTCAACGCGTCACGGAGTTCCGTGAAGGAAGCCTTGTCGCCGCCCCAACCATGAAGACAGAGAAGGACAGGATTCATAGCACGCAGTTTACAGGATGTTTAAGGCATTGAGTGCAGTAAGAATGGCGATCGTCGCGACGATGAGAAACACGATGACAGCGAACCATGCCCATCCTCTTTTTGAATGCGGCGCATCAGGTATGAAAAGCACGGAGGCAATTTCGGCCAGGAATTCAAAAACACTCACAGGCAGATACTATCTTATCCGTGCCTGCGCTGCCTCTGGAGCTGCAGCAGATCGCGCCGGATGGCCCAGGCGGTCTTGCCGACGCCCGCCCCCGGCGTGATGATTTTGTGCGTGATGGGAGTGGGATCGCCGTTGATATTCAGCGAGACATCGACGATGTTGCTCGTGCCTTTCAAACCGCCGATCTCGGTCGTGCGGGGAATTTCTTTGAGCTGAATGCTGAGCGCGCGGCGGTCTTCTTTTGCCGTCATGTCCGCGACATAGCGAAGGACATTGCCTCGGGATTGTGCTTCTCCGACGCGCGATGCAAAGGCGTCATCCAATGCCTGCATGCTGCGCAGGAAGTCAGCGACGTCCGTGATCTCTCCGTACTGTTCGGGGATGAATGGTTCGCGCTGCAGATCGTCCATTTCGACGGGCAGTCCCGCGGAGCGCGCGAGGATGAGCAACTTGCGCGACACGTCGAGTCCGTTGAGGTCGTCCCAGGGATGGGGCTCGGTGTACTTCTTATCGTGCGCGTCTTGTACAATGCCGGAAAAAGAAGCACCGCTCTCAAGCTGTGAGCAGATGTAGCCGAGCGTTCCAGAGAAGCAGCCGCGGATGTGATTGATCCTCGCCGATGTATCGACGGAATCCTGGAGCAGGGGAACGGCATCGCCGCCCGCCATGACCGAGGCGTTGAAGCGGTAGAGTTTGCGGTCCGCAGTCAGCGTCTGAAATTCTTCGAACGATGCGAACGCGAGCGGATTCTTGTTGGCGGTCACGACGCCGAATCCCGCGCGTACGGCCTGCTGGTGGAACGCGAGCATTTCTTTACTGGCGGTCACGTCGACGAATGTCATGTCACCGTCGAGCCCTCTGTGCGACGCCATATCGATCAGCTCGCGGGCATCGCCAAGCGTGCGTCCGGACGTGGCATATTCCTCACCCTTTATCCCCGCCCCATTTCTGATCCCGCTCGCCTTGAAGATTGCGCCGCGCGTGTTGGCGAGGCCGACGATGCGCGTCGGGTTGCGATGCCCGGGGTGATTCTCATCTCCCTCCTCAAGCGTGCGCGTATCGTAGCTCTCGATCTGCTTCACAAGCTCGCTGCCGACGTTGCCCGTTGACCCGATAATGCAGACGTTGTTGATCGCCATAGAGCGGGGAGTGTAGGCGCGTGGCTTTTGCCAAACAAGCCATAAACGGCACGGTAAGCAAAGAAGCCCTTGCCGGTCTATTTGGCCGGTTCTACAGTGTCGGGCTGAAGACGGTCTTTCACATCATTCTTCCTCCATTCACTCTCTTTTTGGGAGCAAGTCGTGCAGGGGTGTTCCCTGTAGTCTGGTCCCCACGTACCACGGGCATTTCGTGTCCGCATTACGCGGGTACAGAAAAAGAATGCCGTGGAGGAAAGGAGTCTCATGCTACAACTAGAGTATGCGGTATGCCCGATGGACAGCCATGATCGGTGCGCATGCCTGATCGAGGCGGAGTGCTTTCCCGAAAGGGAGAGGATCGGAAATGTCGGGATCGAGGCCTTTTTGCGCCGCAACCACGACGTAACAGCCGTGCTCTACGACCGACAGGAAGTGGCCAGGGAAGCCTATTACAATTGGAAGAGGCGAACCATCGGCCAGTCATCCTCCGACAATCCCAGGGGCCGGGTCGAAGATTGGATCTCTGCGGTGCACCGACTCGGAGAGCGCGTCGGATTCGCGCTCTTCATCGTCGGACGCGGAGGTGTGCAGGTCACCCGCATCGGCGTCATGCCATCGCATCGTCGCAGGGGTCTCGGTAGAGCGATGTTTCAGAGCATCGCCGATCAACTACCGAGTCTGCAGTCGACGAGGATTTGGCAGCTCGTAACGAAAGAGGAACTGGATCGATCGAGTCCGTTTTACTGCCGTCTGCGCTTTTCAGACGGGGGAAGTCATCTCAATGGCAGCACGATGCTGCTCGAGAAGACTTGCAGCGGCAACGCCGGAATGATGTTCGCGCGCTAGTGAGGACTCCGTCACCCCTACGGCACGGCGACCATTTCCCGAAGGAAATGGTCGCTTTGCTTTGTCGTAAAACACGGTCGATTGCGTCAGCAATGTTGTCCTTTCCCCACATTCCCATGGCAGACCAGATGACGTGCTCCCACGACAACATGATCAAGTGCCCCGATTGCGGCAAACCGATGTGCGCGGACTGCAAAGCGGCGTGCGACTGCAATCATGAGGAGGAGTGAGTGCAATAGAATATGTATGTTATAGTTTCTTCATGAGCTGCCGGTATCTTCTTTTCTTTCTCTCCTGCGTCCTGTTGTCAGGATGCACAAAGATGCACGATGCCAGATCGAATCAAGCTGCAGCGCAAGCGAGCGTGTCGTCATTGCCTCAGGAGCAGGATGAAAAACAGATTCGCGAAAAACTTACGGATGCCCTGATGAATGATCGACTGCGTTTCGAGGTTGTCCGCGAAGCCGGTGGTCGCCATCCCTGCGAGCCACAAGAACCCTATTATCGGCTGGATGTCAGTCGTCACACTGCCTCTCCATTTATGGGAGATACGAGTGTCGAAGTCCGGGAACAATGGAACGAGACAGACCTCGGAGAGGGTATAGTCCTCATTGAGAGCACCGGTGAAGTGGCCGTCATGGATGTTTGTCTTGAATAAAGCAGGGGCTACCGGATTTTTGAATGAATGGTGTCACGGGCCGGGATTGAACCGGCGACCCCGGGCTTATGAGTCCCGTGCTCTACCAACTGAGCTACCGTGACAGGGGCCGGAATTATGAAGGAAGAATAGCAGGGAATGAAGGGATTTTTAAGGAGGTCATCCGAATCTTCCCCAGAGACCCACACACTCAAAGAAGTGAGCACGAGCCTGCATCCACGCTTGAGTTCCTTGTTTCAGCGCTGGGAAATTCCGGGCCAGAAGTTCAAGCATTACCGGCACCTGATCTTTGGGAGCAGGAGAATCTTTTGTGCGATCACGAAATTCCTTCAGAATCTGTTTCTTGATGTGCGGATCGACAACATGAGCCAATTCCAGAGGGATGCCATGGCAGAGTGCGGTGAAGAATCGCCGCGAAGAAGTAATCAACCCATGAGGGACACCGCCGGATGGGCCGGTCTCCGTCTCCGCTGTTTCGGGCAGGGGAGGATTGGTTTGTTCGATGTCGGGTTCTGTTGGAGCCATCAGAGTATTATACTAGGCAATTGCATGCATATCAAACCGGCTGTGGGGCAGTCATGGTGATTTTTGAAAGATTCGACGGCGGTTCGTGTCACAAAATATACACTTCATCCTTTTTCCTCATTCGTATGGCACGATACTCCCGCAAAAGTCAGGCGAAGGTGAAGAAGGCGATGCATGAGTATAAGCGCGGAAAGCTGAAGTCCGGACGATCCGGAAAAACAGTCCGCAGCCGTACGCAGGCGATTGCAATCGGGCTCAGTCAGGCGCGCAGAAAGGGTACAAGGTCCCGCGCAAACGCACCGGACGCTCGAAGTAGTCTTAAAGGAGGAATATCAGCGCGAGGGTGCTGAAGAGTAGTCCCAGATCGCGGATGCCGATGTCGTTCCAGCCGACCTGCGTCAGGATCGCGACCAGATGGAGTGCGATCAGCGTGGCACCGACGCGCTGGACGACACGGACGGGGATCAGCAGGAGAATCGCGAGGAGAGCCTCCGTCAGACCGATGATCACGAGCCAGTTTTCCCGGGTGAGTCCGACCATCCCCTCCATCCATTCAGGGATCCATCCCAGCCAGAATTCCGGATGGATGAGTTTGTCGATGCCGAAGTATCCGAAGACGAACGCGAGGCCGATAATTAAGAGATATTTTGCGGCTGATTGGCGTTGCATAGCGCCAAATCCTAACTTATGATTGCTTCTCCCGTCATTTTTTTCCCATTGTTTCTATGTTCAAAAAGCGACTCAATGTCATTTCCGTTCTGGCTTTGACGGTGCTTGCAGCCTGCACGCCAACTGCGGATGTCGATACCACGGTGGATGTCGATGTCGACGGCCAAGCCTCCTCGCGCAGCGTTCCCTTCCTTCAGGATGATTCTTCCTCCAGCGAAGACGACGGCGTCGAACTCGAAGCAAGTTCCGCCAGCAGAGCGGCAGTGACGCCTCCGGCAAGCAGCACGGCAACCACGCCTTCCTCGACAGTCCGCACGATCCAGATCAACGTCGAAAACTGGGCATTCAACCCGACGACGATCACCGCGAAGAAGGGCGAGAAGGTCCAGCTCCAGCTCGTCGGCGACAGCGGCATTCATGGATTCGCCGTCCCGGGACTCGGCAAGAACGTTCGCGTCGAAGCGGGCAAGACTGTCACTATCACCCTCCCGACGGATACGGCCGGTTCCTTCGAGGCCCGTTGCTCGATCCCATGTGGCTCCGGACACAAGGATATGACGGCGACGATCCTCATCACCGAATAATCCCGAATTTAATCTGCTGTAGAGACGTGCGAATCGCACGTCTCTACAGCGCGGTCTTTTCCCGTGTGTTAATGTTTATCTGTTATAATGCACGTATGAATCGCATCCTTCCACCCGCACTCGTTCTCGGCGTGATCGCCATTGCCATCGGTACCGCCATCGCGTTGCGCGGACCGTCGGAACCGTCCAACAATCCGGATCCCAATCACACGCACGCGGACTTCGCGGTGTGGGTCGAGGGCCGGCAGGTGGACTTCACCGACGAACGTTACATGTCGGAAGCACCGCTCGAAGGCGCGACCGCACGGGAGCAGGCGGTACGTCATAAATATCTGCATCTTCACGACGGAATCGGCACGGTGATTCATCGTCATAAGCCGGGGCTTCCGCTGAAAGAGTTCTTCATGTCTATCGGCATGCTCATGGAACCGCAGTGCGTGATGCTCAATAACGGGCGCAAGATCTGCAACACGGAAGCGGAGCAATGGACGATGTATGTGAACGGCCAGGCGCGTGCGTTCAATCCCGATTACGTCTTCGAGGACACGGATTCGATCCTGCTGACCTACGGTGCAGATGAGACTGCAGTCGGGCTGCAACTCGATGCGATGCGGGATGACGCCTGTCTCTATTCGCGGACCTGTCCCGAGCGCGGCGATCCGCCGGCGGAGAACTGTATTGCCGATCCTGAAGTGCCGTGCGTGATTCCCGACTAATCATGACGAAGGACGATGCGCAGGCTGCGCAGCAGCCACCGGTAGATCAATCCGCGGAACTCGAAAAGCTCCGGCAGGATCTCGCTGCCATGCAGTCCGAACTCGACAAGTTTCGCGACCTCGCCGGCAGGGCGCAGGCCGATCTGCAGAACGCAAAGGCGCGCGTCGAGCGCGAGAGCGGAGAGCTGCGGAAGTTCGCCGGTGAAGGAATGATCCGCCGCATCCTCCCGACGCTCGACAACTTCCAGCGCGCGTTTCAGCATGTTCCCGAGGAACTGCAGACGCATGAGTGGGTGCGCGGGGTGGCTGCTATCGAACAGGATCTCATGAAGCAGATGGAGGAGGCGGGACTCAAGCGCATGAAGTCTCTCGGCGAGCTCGCAGATCCCGCTCGCCACGAAATTCTGACGATCGGGCCGGGCAAGGAGGGCATCGTGACGGAGGTCTTCGAGGAAGGATACGAATTGCACGGCAAGGTCCTGCGTCCGGCGAAAGTACGGGCGGGGGATGGGAGCAACGAGCAGAAAGCGTAAAGCAGAAAGCAGAAAGAGCAGGGAACACATTCATTCTCTCTTTGCTCTGCGCTCTGCGCTCTACGCTCTACGCTCTCTGCTCGATCTCCGCCCGGAACTGTTCTCCTTTGTCTTCAAAGTTTTTGAACATGCCGTAACTCGGTGAGGCCGTGGAGAGGAGACAAATCGATCCCTTCGGCGTCATCTCCCGAGCGATCAGAATCGCTTGCTTCATGTCCGAGGCCTCGTGGTACGTGACGGCGGCTTTCGCCTTCTCCAACGCGAGCTGGATCGTCGGACCGGAACCGGGGAAGAGGATGACGTGCTCGACGGAGGATTGGGCGATGCGCTCAGCTAGTTCGTCGAAGTCGTAGCCGCGGTCCTGTCCGCCGAGGATCATCGATTTCACGCGGTCACCGAGGGCATCCAGTGCCGCGATCGCGGATTCGGGCGTCGTGGAAATCGCATCGTCGATCCAGTCGATGCCGTGGTGCGTTCCGACGAATTGCAGTCGGTGGGGGAGTCCCTGAAACGCCTTTACCGCTTTGAGCGTCGTCTTTTTGTCGACGCCGAATGTTGCCGCGACCATGCACGCCGCCGCGATGTTGCTCTGGTTGTGCAGCCCGATGAGGTTGGTGTCGGAAATGTCGATTGGGGAATCGCCGCTTAGGAATGGGATCTTTCTACCTTCCCCCTCCTTCGCGATTTCGGCCGCGCCGGGAGACTGCGCGTTGAAGAAGACGAGGTCGTCGGCTGTCTGAAACCGCGCGACGTGCTTCTTGGCTTCTATATAGTTCGCAAGATTGCCGTGGTAGTCGAGATGCTCGGGGAAGAAGCTCGTGATGACGGCTATGTGCGGACTCGCGGTCAGGTCCATGAGCTGGTAGCTGCTCATTTCCATCACGAAGATCGTGCCTTTTTTGGCTTGAGCAAGATGCGCGATAGCCGGTTCGCCGATATTGCCGACGAGGTGCACATCTTTCTTTGCAGTCTTGAGAATCGTATGGATCAGACTCGACGTCGTGCTCTTGCCCTTCGAGCCCGTCACGCCGACGAGCGAGACGCCCTTGTCCGCGACGCTATCGAGGAAGATCTGAGTGCTGCTTGTGAGTTTGTTTTTCACAGGTTCGAACTCCGCCTGCGGGGGGATGCCCGGGGACTTGATGATCACGTCAAACTTCGCGAGGTTTTTGAGCCATCCGCCGCCAGCCTGCACCCAGTGCTTCGGATGATCGGTCACAGCTGCTTCGTTTTTGTCGGCGATCGTGATCTCGCAGCCCGGAGCGAACTGTTCGAGCGCCGCGACGACGGCTTTGCCCTCGCGGCCGTAGCCGAGGACACAGATAGTCTTGCCGGCGAACTCTTGGATCTTCATACCTTCGTAAGAGCCGGGCGGAACTCTGCGGGGAGGCTGTCCAGGGGATGGGATGTCAGTGATTCTTCGATGATGTCCTCGGGGTTCTTGATCTTCGGCAACGCTTCCTTCACGAACATCTCCATGACTGGCGTTTTCTCCCATCCTTCGCGCTTTTGCATGAGGAGGAGAGCGGCCGAGACTTCCTTCGCCGTGCCGACGCATTCGAAGGGTTTGTGTCCTTCGATACCGAGCAGTTCTTTGAAGAGCGGCAGCAGTTCTTCGTTCTCGAACAAATTCGTTCCGAATATCTCGAGCACTTTTTCCTTCGGGAGGAACGCCCCGAACAGCACGAACCCGAACGCGCACTTCGGACATTCACAGCACCACACTTCGCTTTTCGTTTCACTCAAAGCTACGCGTGGCAGGCCACCGCTTTCTCTCGATTGCGAAGTGTGCCCCTCGGAGCTCGAAGAGCGCAGTGGGGCAGGTTTGCGTATTTTCCAGTTTTTATTGCAGCTCGTGAAGAGAGGGAGGTACTGCGGATAGTTACTGAGTTCCCGCGCGATCTGCAGCTCGCTCAGCGGTCGCAGCAGGCTGAAGACCGTGACGTCGTTCGTCACGACGGATCGCAGGTATTCATTGAACATCGTCTCGAACGCCAGGCTCTTGCTCCACTGGTGATTCACGTCGCGGCCGTCGAGACTGAGGTTTCCCTCGTCCGCACTTCGCTCATTGCTGAGGACGACGTGCGTGTGGTCGGTCAGCTGTGCGATGATGACACTGAGAGCGCAGAGGTAGGCGGTGATCGGGATATGGCCGTTGAGCGCGCCTTCTTCGTTCAATTTAAACAACGCGTCGGAGAGATGCCGGTTGACGGTGATGAGCGGCAGGCCGGCCACGCGCGCCATCTCCTCGATGTAGGGATGGTGTCCCATTCGAAAGAGCGTGATGTCGTAGCCTGCTTTGCGCAGCAGCTCGATCGTCACGAGCGAGTCCTTGCCGCCGCCGATCGGGACGAGAACTTTCGTTTTGGTCTTGTGCGGGGGGAGTGGCATCGGGACCGTCTCGGCTTCTGCGGAAAAGTTCACGACGCCCGCTGGATCGATCTTGTTCTTGTAGAAGAATTCCCCGAGCCCGTTCTCGTACACCGCCGTCCAGAAATCCGCCTCTTTCTTCGTCAGTCCGCCGTACGCGATGTCGATCTTCGGGGGGAGGCACGTCTTGTAGTAACTGATGCCGCCGATGATGTGCAGCGCCATGATTGCCTGCTGCGTGTCGTGTTCCTCGAGCGTGCGCAGCGGTACGTTTGCGGGGAGGATCAGCTTCTCGACGAAGTCGATCTCGTTGTCGAGGCTGTAGCGCAGCTCGATCGCGCGCGCGACATCGTCAAAGCCGACCGAATCGAAGATGAACTTCTCGTACTGTTTCATGGATGGCCAGAGTCTACCGTTTTTCCGGGTTTGGCGGTATCATATCCACGGTCTATCGCTGCTTTTTGGCCATGGTGGCGGAATGGTATACGCGCGCGACTCAAAATCGCGTTCCCGTAAGGGATTGTGGGTTCAAGTCCCACCCATGGCACCACTTCTCTCCATTTCTATGGACCCACTGGATATCATCGATGCAGTATCCATCGCGGACGACATTGCCTACCTGTCGCAGATGAAGAAGAGCAAGCGGCGATGGATTCTGCTGTTGGTTGCATTCATTCTCGCAGCTGGAGTAGGCATCGGGCTGCTAGTGCGGTTTATGGTCGCAACGTGATCGTCCGGACATCCAGGCTATCGACCACTTTGTTCAGCTGCCCTTCCGCTTCGAGCCGCAGCTGTTTTTTCTGGTCATCGGTGAGGGTCGAAGCGGGGTTGATCTGAACGCACGCTACGAGCGTGTAGAGGAAGTGGGACTGGGGCATGAAGAACGATACGGTCTCCGTTTCGCAGGCGGGCTTGCGGTGCAGCTCATAGGTCTCGCGGCCGCTGATGCGCTGCTCAGCCACATTGATCGTGTTGTTGCCGAAGGCCGCCCGGTCTGTTTCGAGGACCTCGGTGATCGTGAGTTCGGGGCGGTAGGTGATCGTGAGGTGGACGCCGGCGAAGAGGTCATCGCTCATCTGCAGACAGTCCGTGATCGTTTCCTCGCACAGCGAGAAATCGAACGCCTGCGTGGCGATCGTCGTACCGAAAATATCCACGCCCCGCGGCGAGTCGGTCGTCATGTTCTGCAGATCTTTCTGCGAATAGATCGTCCGGCCGCTGGCGCTCTGCGCGGTCCACTCCGGCGGGTACTGAAGGTAGAACCATGTCAGCGGCATGCTGAAAGTATTCCAGCGCGGCGCGGAGGATGCGGATGACGACGCTGTTGCAGTCGATTTGTTCTCGACGGACCGCGGACCCGAGATCTGCGCGCATGCCGTGAGGAGCAGGATCGCCGTGAGAGCCGACAATTTCAAACCTTGGTGCACGGGCCCATCGTAGCGCAAAGGCCCCCGCCTGCGCAGGGGCCTCCGTATTGCGGTCTATTATTGATCCACGCCGTCGCCTGTTCCGCTGTCAGAACCGAAATCCTCGTCATCCGTCGCACCTCCGGCAATCTGCGCTCCCAGTTCATCCTCGAGCGCGTCGAGCACCGGGGCGGTCGTGCCGACATAGAGCACGAGCAGCCGGCCGCTGCGGTAGAAGTGCGGTTCATCGACCCATGCGATCTGCGAGTCGCCGATCGTCGTTCCATCGAGCGAAATCATGTCCGCGTCTTCCTCCGCCGCGTCGGGCGTCTGATATTCGAACACCTGAACGGTTTCGCCGTTCACCCGGATCTCCGTCCCGCTTCCTTTGAAGTAGGGCTGGCTGATGTGGTCACCCGCTTCGACGGTGACGCCTTCCTCCTGCATGGCAGTCACGAAGGCGGCAGTCGGTTCGCCCGGTACCTCGTCGCCGGCCACTGTTCCGTCGTCGGTATCATTGCCGTTGCTGGTCAGATCCGCGCTGCATGCCGCCAGAAGAAGCATGAGCGTTGCCGTTGCTATTGCCGATGTGGAGAATGAGTATTGCATAGATAGAGAATCGTAACACTTTTTGCATGTCCCGCCAAAAAGATACCCGCGTTTTTCGGCTGTCATAGGCCGTGATTTCATTCGTCTTCTGCAGACTCGTTTCGCGGTATGATCTGTGCGTGCGCATCGTCTCGCTCTCGCCGGCCGCAACGGAAATCGTCTGCGCACTCGGGTTGCAGCCGTTGCTCGCGGCAGTGGATCAATTCAGCAATTATCCGGAGGAAGTGAAGCATCTGCCCCATCTAAAGGACCACCAGAATGTGTCGCTTGCCGACATCAAACCGTTCCATCCGGACCTCATCCTGACTGGCACGGTCATTCAGGAGAAGCTCGCCGCGTCGCTCAAGGCCGCCGGGATGCCCGTCTTCCATCAGGACCCCCGGACGCTGCAGGCGGTCATCACGTCCATCCGCGATCTCGGCATAGTGCTTGAGGCGGAAGACGGTGCCGATATTCTCGCGAAGCGTCTCGAGGAACAATTTCAGGAACTGAAAACGAGGGCAAAACTGCTCCCGCGCAAACTCCGCGTGTACTGCGAAGAATGGCATCTCCCGCCGATGGTCAGCGGTAACTGGGTGCCGGATATGCTGCAGGCTGCGGGTATGAAATCATTTCCGATCAACAGCGGCGAACTCAGCAGGGAAGTATCGCTGGAGCAGGTGCGTTCCTTCGATCCCGAACTCATCGTCATCAGCTGGTGCGGTGCGGGAAAGCTGGCAGACAAGAATATTCTCCTTAACCGCGCAGGCTGGGACACATTGTCAGCCGTTCAGAAAGGAAACGTGCAGGTGATCGATGACAGTCTGCTCAATCGTCCAGGTCTGCGTTTGATCGACGGGGCGCGGATGATCTATGGATGGGGGTTTGAATTGCTGCAATTAGAAGGGTCATGAAGAGTCTCAAAGAAATGAAAATGTTTCATAATATATTTTGACACTCCTGTCTATAAATTGTATTTTGATAAAGATCTTTGGCTTCACCGGCTTCTATTTGTTACAACCGGTGGCCTACACATCCCCTCATTGAAAGGAGTGCAAAATGCAACGCGCCGTGTTATTGGTCGTTCTCCTCTGCGGCGGCAAAGACTTGGAAGCACAAGAGCTTTCCACGCCGCCGACGCTGGCTTCGACGATCGAGTTCGTGGATGCAAATCCCGAGCTGAAAACTTGGGTCGAGTCCACGGGGGCACACTTGCAGGAAGAACTTGCGGGTCTCATCCCCCACATCGAGGCGCTGGATCCGAAGGAGTTCGCAGGCAAACAGTCGGCGGGCACGACGCTCGATACTGAGCAACTCGTCCGACGCAAGGAGGAGGCAAAAATGTCAGTTCAGGAAAGCAGCGAGATGGCGCATCGCTATCTCCTCGCGATTCTGACTGTTACGCGTGCGCAGGAGAGGCCGTTCATTGTTCGCAGGATTCTAGCATCCCCCACAATCACGCTTGGTGTCATGGCGGGGGATACGACAGAGCGAACGGGATACGCCGAGAAGACAAAAGTCACGGAGGACGGGGGAACGCGCATCATTCATGCAGAGAAGATCGTTCTCGCCCCGCGGTCGTTGCTTCGGATTTTGTTTCCGAAGACTTTCACCCACGAGCTCCTCCATGTTGTGATTCAGGGAGGGAAAACGAACGAGGCCAACACTGCGCAGATTATGCCGCTTCTTCCGACCAGCGTCCGGATCGACCTGGCGACACTTCGCTATCCGATGCATCGGTACAAGAAGTACCGGTTCGTCGACACGAGCGATTTCGTTGTCGAGGGGATCACCGAGTTACTGGCCCATCGGGCAATCGAACATCTCGGCATGATGTCGAGAGAGCTGTCCTATCAGCCGATCCTCGGTACCGCATGCGCTGGAATTGCGTGCGACCCGGTTCTGGTCCTGGAATGGTATGCGGGTGCCATTTCCACAGAGGAGTTCCACACCCGCTTCACGAAAAGTATTGCCACTGTCCTCCTGACTAACGGCAAGTTTTCACAGGAGGAAGCAGCGCGCGTGGCTTTCGGCCTCGCGAACATGTTCCTCGATAACCGTCACGCAAAAGAACTGAGTCAGGTCCGCGGCCAACATGCGGAGTTTGCAACTGTCATGCACAGCTTCATCCGGAATCTGATAGAAGCAGAAGTGCATGTGGAAGATCACATGCGCAAGGCTGATCTTCCGGAATCCGCATCGTCAATGTTGTTTAACAAGTAGTAAGGAGCTGGGAGTACCCAAAGATCGTGGCTGGCAGCATATGCTGCCAGCCCGATTTTCGTATGTAACTTGTTCCTTTACCAGTACAACTTTTCACCATAAACTTTGGATGAACATATGTACGATGTTTTGATTATCGGCATCGGGTGTGCGGGCTACACGGCGGCGGTGTATGCCGCGCGGTACAAGCTCAACACGTTCATCGTGGGGGCGGAGGAAGGCGGACTCGGCAACACCGCGGCCGAAGTGGGCAACTGGCCCGGCATCCAGGAAATCACGGGCCCCGATCTCATGCAGAACTTCAAGAATCATGCGCTTAGTTTCACCGAGCAGGTCACGCACAAAAACGCCCGCGTGCTCAAGGTCGAGAAGGGTCAGGGGGTGTTTCATCTCACTCTCGACGACGGGAGCACGGTTGAAGGAAAAACGCTGATCTTTGCGATGGGCTCCACCAAGCGCCACCTCGGTGTGAAGGGCGAGAAGGAATTCTCCGGCAAAGGTGTCACGTACTGCGCGACGTGCGACGCGTTCTTCTACCGCAACAAAGTCGTCGCCGTCATCGGAGGAGGGGACAGCGCCGTCGAAGGCGCGGCGATTGCGGCGCAGGTGGCATCGAAGGTGTATCTCGTCCACAGGAGAGACGCATTCCGCGCCGAGCCCTACTGGGTCGATCAGGTGAAAGCCAAGAGCAACGTCTCGTTCGTACTGGAGACCAACATCGTCGAGATTCTTGGCGAACAGAAAGTGACCGGCATCAAGATCGACAAGCCCTTCGAAGGCAGCGATATGCTGAAAGTCGACGGTGTCTTCATAGAGATCGGGGGCGACCCCGCGACGTCCCTTGCAAAGGAGATTGGCTGCACCGTCGACGCCAAGGGCTTTCTTGAGGTCGACAACGCGATGCGCACGGTCGTTCCCGGCGTCTTCGGGGCAGGCGACATCACGAGCGCGAGCAACCACTTCGCACAGTTCACGACGGCTGCCGGAGAGGCATCTGTGGCGGCCAATAGCGCGTTCAATTACCTGCAATCGGGTCATTGAGCGTTCGCTTGCATTGAATTGGCAAGTCTGTACTATAGGCGGGCTATGCCAAGAGGAAAGCGTACCGTTTTCGCCGTTTACTGCGCCGATGCATCCTGCCCACAAGCGGGGGAGCGTCTCGGTACCGTGCGTTATCACAAACAGGACAAGATGGGGAAGTCGTGGAAGGAGCACGCCGCCAAACTCAAGAAGTACTGCCCCACGGCCCAGCATCGCGTGGACGTGAAGTTGAAGGAAGAAAAGCACTCCAGCTGACGGATCGGTTTTCGTCCATGTATACTCATGGAGTGATCGACATGTACCGTTCTGCTGCATCGTTACTCGTGCTCCGTCCCGCCGGGGAAGGACACGATATTTTGCTGCTGCACAAACCCCGCAAGAAAGATGCCTGGCAGCTGCCGCAGGGGGGCGTGGAAGGCAATGAAACGATCGAGGAATGTGCGCTTCGCGAACTCAAAGAGGAAGCGGGTTTGAGCGATGTCCGGATACTGGGCAAAAGCGGACACGTGTATCAGTACAATTTTCCCGCGTCGTACCGCAGATTTCGTCCCGATAATATCTGCGGCCAGCGGATTGAGTTCGTGTTCGCGCTTACGTCGAAGGACGCGGTGATCACGGTGGATGCGAAGGAAGTCGACAAGTTCATGTGGGTGAAGATACACGAGGTGCCGCAGTACGTTAGGCGCAAGGAATATCTGGATCTGGTGAAGAAGTTGTACCAAGAAGCCCTTCATCTGGTTTAAGGAAAGCGAAGAACCCGTTACACTCTTTTCGTGCGCCTCCTCTCCCTCAGTCTCGAGCATTTCCGCAACTACTCCGCTCAGAGAGTGGAATTTTCCGGTGAGGATATTCAGCTCTTCGTCGGGTACAACGGCAGCGGGAAAACGAATCTGCTCGAGGCCATCTCTGTCCTGTCTCTGACGCGCTCCTGCAGAGGAAAGGAAGACGCCGACATGGTGCAGTGGGAGCAGTCGTACTTCCGGCTGATCGCGGAGATCGAAAGCGATGCGGGTGACAGGAGCAGGATCGAATCCGTGAGCGAGATCAAACCCAAGCGCCGCAAGGCGTGCTTCATCAACGACGTGCGGGCCCCGCTATCGGCCATCATCGGATTTCTTCCGACGGTGACGTTCCTTCCCCAGGATCTGCTCCTCTTCAGCGGGCCGCCGTCCGAGCGCCGCCGCTTCCTCGATCAGCTCCTGAGCCAGCTCTCCTCCGAATACTTCCAGCACCTGTCCGAGTATCAGAAGATCCTGCAGCAGCGAAACGCCCTCCTCAAGCGGATCGCGGCGGGGAATGACAAGGCTGTAGTGCTCGATATCTGGGACGCCGAACTCTCGACGCGCGGGGCTTCGGTCACGTTGTCGCGCCTCGAACTCATGGAGACGCTCAATCTGACCTTCGCGCAGGAGATGAAGCATCTCGGCGAGGACTGGCAGGACGTGCGGCTGCAGTACGATCGCAAAACCCAGGGCCGCTCGCGTCTCGAGCTGCAGCAGGAGATGATCGGCCTCCTCGGCCAGAACCGGGAGCGCGACTGTATCCTGCAGTCGACGAGCGTCGGGCCCCATCGGGAGGACTGGCAGGTGTATCGCTCCAGCAGGGCGCTGCCGACGTTCGCCTCGCGCGGGCAGGAACGTGTCGCGGTCCTCGCACTTCTTTTGCTCGAAGTCTCGTACCTCGAACTGCGCCGCGGTGAGAAGCCGGTCATCCTGCTCGACGACGCGTTCTCCGAACTCGACGATCCCCATCAGGAGGCACTGCTCAGCGGATTCCTCGGACACCAGGTGCTCATGACCGCGACGCGCATCCCGCCACGTGCCGAAAGCGCGACTATTTTTGAGGTAGAGGAGGGAAATATCCAGACGGGTCAGGCTGCTTCTGCCGCGGCAAAGAATCTCGATCCTGCTTACTATTCCTGATCACGTCATTTTTTCTTTTACATCTTCTTCCCCCTCCCTCATCGCTTAACAACGACATATTTCACATTGTGTACGCCAAAGCATTTTGCTGAAGTGCACCATAGACCGCGAGAGCGAGTGCGTCCGCCGCGTCGTCGGGCTTGGGGATTTCCTGCAGCTGGAGCATGTGGAGGAGCATCGTTTGCATCTGCAATTTGTCCGCTTTTCCATCGCCTGTGATTCCGAGTTTGAGCTGGAGCGGGGTCGCTTCGAGGATCGGAATATGATGCTCGGCGACCGTCAGCAGAATCACGCCGCGCGCGTGCGCGACGTCGAGGGCGGACTTTGCGTTCGTGGCGAAGAACAGCCGCTCGATGACCACGAGATCGGGTCTAAGGTCTCGTACGAATACGTCGAGATCCTTCCGGATTTCCCCCAGACGATCCTGGAGCGGCAGACCGGCGGGCGTCGTGATGGTGAGCCAGTCGGAGGCGCGCAGGTCGGAGGGGGAATCGCTCTCGATCACCCCGAGTCCGATCGTTGCCAGGCCGGGATCGATTCCGAGAATGCGCATACGGGGATTGTAGGTTTCCACGCCGATCCCGCTAGATTGACATCCCTGTTGTTTGGGGTCCTGCATCGTGTCCAAAAACCGTGTTTTCTGCTAGAATAATAGGAAAAATGAATACACACCCCACACAGCAACGTCACCGTCTCTTCGTCGCCGTTCCGCTCTTCGCGGCCATCGTTCTAACGACCCTTTTGTCCGGAGTCATGGATGGCGCGGTTGCGGGAAATCTGTCGGAGGGCGCGGGTGACATCGCAGCGGGGGAAGCCTCTCGTGACGTGTTCGTCGGCGATGATTCGCTCGTCCGTTTGGCGCCCGGAAGTACGGGGAACCTGGAGGACAATCAACTGCACCTCGTCGCGGGTACCGTCCTCGTCGCATCGCGTGGCATCGCCGCCGTTTCGACGGAGGATGCCCTCGTCAGGGGTTGGTCTGGAGCATTCCAGCTGGCGAAGAACAATGATGGCATCACGATCGCCGCCGTTTCCACGCCGGTGTTGGTATCCACCGAACAGGGTATGACGATCGTCCCCGCCGGTTCGCAGTGGACGTCCGCACCGTTGTCAGCGTCCTTCACCGACGATCCGTCCGCGTGGTACGCAGCCCGCGAAACAGTACCGCTGCCGGAGCATTTCCTGCGCGAATACCTTCCGCTGTCTGACGACCTTCTCGCACGTATCCAACCGCAGAATACCGTCGCGCTCGATACTGTGCTCCCGCCGCTCCTCGGCCAGGGTCTGCGCTTCGGCGTGGCCCGGGAGGAAGCGCAGGAGCGGCACGCAGATCTCGTGCTGTCGCAGCTCTCCGCTGCTTTAAACGACGGAAACATGCAGCGTGTCGGGGACCTGCTCCTCGCGCCCGGTACGGAGGACATACTCCATTCGGAGAGCGGCAAAGTGCAGATGCCGCGCCTGCTGCATCAGGCAGCGATCAATGGCCAGGCAGCTCTCTTCCTGCCCTTCTTCATCACGGATCATGAACGATGGCTGCTTGGAGCGTTCCACCCCGCCATCCGCGATCAGATCCTCGTGCTGCCGGTACCCGGAGACATCGACGCCGCACGTCTTGAGCTCGCTGTCATCCTCCTGCCGGAAAGCGATCATCAGGGGACGGCCATCGTGCCGCTCTCCGCACTACAGTGGAAGGGGATGCTCGAACGCACGCTGGACGGACGCGAGGATGCGTCCGCATTCCTCTCGGCACTCGTCCCGGTTGTCACCGAGCAGATTCTGGCGCTGCGCGATGCGCTCTATCCCGAACGCATGCTGCGCTACAGCACGATGCTGACGCAGACGGCGGAGGCATATCGCTCGGATCTTCCGTCCGATATTCAGCAGATGCTGCAGAGTCTCGTTCATCTTGAAGACACGGTGCTGCAGGTCCCTGCCGAAGAGATCGTCGTGGAGGAAGAGGAAATACCGGCAGAATCATCCGCGAGTAGCTCGTCCGTCGCCTTCAACGCAGACGAAATCGCCTACGCCGCCCGCGCCCGTCTCGGTGCCCTTGGCTGCATGTTCACGGCGCAGACGGCGATCGACGTGTCCTCGCCGACCCGAGCGGATATCCGCAACGTCGTATTCGCGGGCGCAGCTGGTGATCAACTGCTTTCCTTCAGTCTCGACCCCTCGACGGACATGGTCGTCGACATTGTGAAAGACGGCCAGCTCCTGCCGTACAGTCTGTCACTTGAGAAATATCTGGAGTGGGTGAAGGGGGAGGGCTAAACATCAACAAAATTTAGATGATTTGAGCTAGGTATTTGAGGTATAGTCAAATTATGTTAGGTTGCAGCATTAACCTTACACAAGAGGATTGGGGAAGAAGGGCTTCGTAGACCACTTGGGCAGGGGTCTTTTTGTCCATACCCATGCCAAGGTGAATCTTGTGGTAGTTGTACCAAACCAG
>Ga0163150_10001212_pt1 | contig 44778 bp, 48 predicted proteins | sample OliLakLV19P2IB_FD_148628 | JGI IMG/M metagenome (GOLD analysis project Ga0163150, IMG submission 148628) | Freshwater microbial mat bacterial communities from Lake Vanda, McMurdo Dry Valleys, Antarctica - Oligotrophic Lake LV.19.P2.IB | ecosystem: Environmental > Aquatic > Freshwater > Lake >... | reverse complement strand
TGAGGAAGGATAAGTTTCTGTTACACTTAAAAGAAAGTGAATGGAGATGGAACCACAGAAATGACGATTTATACAAAATATTACTTAAAGAATTAAAGAAAAATCCGCTCTAGTCTTTACTAGACCCTAAAACAATCTCTTTGTATCAAAAAATAGTTGAGATCTAGAAAAGCTCAGCTAATATTGAAAGTTGATTAGAAGCTGCAAAAGCTATAACTTGAACAAGTTCTTTCTTACATACTCTTTACCTTTCTCTTGCGCTTCACTGCGCTTTAGTTGAGATGCTAATTTGAAACTATGGCTGAATGGACGAAAATTTTAAGTCGAGGGAATGTGGAAGACCGTCGTGGGTTTGCTCCAGTCGCGGGTGGAGTCAGTCTCGCAGGGGTAGCTTTACTTGTAGTTTTTAATTTACTCACAGGCGGAGATCTAACTGATGTTTTGACCCAAATAGATACTTTGCCTGTACCTGCAACTCAGCAAATCAACTCTGAGCAATTTTCGGGAGAAGACAGTTATGAAGTTTTTGCGTCAACAGTGTTAGGCTCCAGCGATGATGTGTGGAGTGAGATATTTTTAGCCAATCAACAGAGTTACGATCCACCCCGACTAGTACTCTTTAGATCAGCTACTAACTCTGCCTGCGGGAGCGCAACTTCTCAGATTGGTCCCCACTATTGTCCTCTAGATCAAACTATTTACTTGGATGAGACATTTTTTGACGAACTAACTTCGCGTTTAGGTGCGACTGGTGGGGATGTGGCAGAAGCTTATGTCATAGCCCATGAGGTGGGACATCATGTGCAGAACGAATTGGGAATTATGAATCGAGTGCAGAGTCAGCAACAAGCTCTGCCCTCTCAAGCAAATGAACTTTCTATCGATTTAGAACTACAAGCTGATTGTTTTGCTGGTTTGTGGGCACATTCAATCAGGGATATTGGTGTTTTTGAAACTAATGAAATTAGAGAGGCAATGGATGCGGCTGCAGCGGTAGGAGATGATAGAATTCAGGAACGTACTCAAGGCTACGTGAATCCTGAAAGCTGGACCCATGGCTCATCTGATCAACGGGTCAAGAGGTTTAACCAGGGTTATGAAACAGGTGAACTATCGGCGTGTAGCATCAACTAGATGTTTCTAATCATCGTACTGAAAACGAGAAGCGGTGCTAGCATTTCACTACCCGGTCAAGACCAATTTTATTGAGCATTTTGTGCCGATGAGAGGACTCGAACCTCCATTCTCTTGCGAGAACACGCTCCTGAAGCGTGCGCGTCTACCAGTTTCGCCACATCGGCATTCTTCTAAAGCTTGTTCGCTCATGCCGTTTTCGCTAACCTTTCCAATTATAAGGTCAGCTCCATCAGGATTTGCTCCCAGACTTTCTCATTTTTGGGTAAAATGTGATAGATGATTTTACCATGCTCCTAGTAAGCCCGCGACACGGTAACTCTAACCAGCGTGAACCGGAAAGTACATGGTTCAGTAATCCTAATGATACAGCCCGGGTAAAACAATAACCGATTGTTCCAAGACCTTGACCAACTAAAAACCCCGCCGAAGCGGGGTTTTCTGATTTCATGGTTTAAATGAAACGATCAGCGATTAATAACCGCGATCATTGTTGTCGTAACCACCACGGCTGCCATAGCCTCCGCGATCATTACTGCGTCCGCCACCTGAGCCACCTGAGCCCCCACGTCCACCACCTTGGTTAAAACGAGGTCGGAAGCCACCGCCACCTGAACCACCACCGCGATTTTCGCGAGGAGCTTGAGGTCGAGCGATATTGACTGCCATGGCACGGCCTTGCATATCTCGGCCATTCATGCCTTCGGCTGCTTTGGTAGCATCTGCCTCATTGACAAACTCTACAAAGCCGAAGCCTTTTGATCGGCCGGACATCCGGTCGATGATTAGTGTTACTTGAGAAACTTCTCCGTATTCACTAAAAAGAGAACGTAAATCGTCCTCGGTTGTTGTGTATGGCAAATTGCCAACGTACAACTTGTTGTTATTAACTGCTTGGGTGCTATCTTGCATAACCCTTTTATCTCCTCCCACTGATTGGGAGAGTACTTAATACTGTTTCTGGGTGAACAGTGTTTTCAGCAAATTTTTTTGGGAAAAAACCAACGGAGTAGTTACTATTCATTAGAAACAAGATTATTGTATCACCAAATTACCACAGAGACTAGTAGGAAGGGCAAATCAGAGCTGTTACTCTCTTCTTACAGAGTTTTGCCCAAAAGCTTAGCTATGAGTTGGTATCCTTACATTTATTACAAAATAGTAAGGCCCATATGAACAACGTCTCTTTCTTTTCGCTCAGTGAGTTACTAACTGAAGATGAGTACTCTGATCTGCAGCAACTAAGAAAAGGCAGCTTAAAAAGGCAGTTCACAACGGTTAAACAAACAAGGAGTTGATATGTCGAGACTCAGCGCATTTTATCAGGATTTAAAGGAGCTACTGTTACATCCCCCTGAAGGTGATTGAACAGTAGTAGAGGCATGAAACAAACCATAGTACTATCGTGTATAGATGAGAAGTATCCTAATTTTTGCCATGGTGTGCAGTCTCTCCATTTTAGTGGTCACGGCTTGGGCGCCCACCCTCTTCATTCCTCAACAGTTAGCCAAAAAGAGAGGCTCTCCCAGCTTGGCTATGGATTCTCAAAGCAACAATATAAAAAAACAAGCTACTTTTGCAATTTTTACCACGGGGCTGCAGAGGCGCTTTGAGGAGGCGCAGTATTTTCAGCGGTCACCTCGAGCCTATATCGAAGGTAATACACCTAACACCGTATTCGTGGCTGATGACGAGGTAACCTGGCGGGATTTTTTTGAGACGATGCCATTTACGCTTACCGAAGACTGCTTCGTGTCTGTGGAAAGCCAAAAATACTGTAATCAAGGTAAGTACAGTGTTAAGTTTTATATAAATGAAAAAACTACCCCCGATGCGCTTGATCGGATAATAACAGATGGTGATCAATTCTTAATCACCTATGGCGAAGATACCGATACTGAAATTATGCTTCAGTTATCACAGCTACGCACTATTGCCGAGAAAGATAGCTCTTTATGAAAGCACTGGTTGTCTTACTATTGATTATCGCCGTGATTTTTGGTCTGGGCACGTACCTCACGGGTAGCATCACAGGTTTCTTGAGTGTGATCGGGGTGAATAAAGTAATTTCTTCGCTGCCTTTAGGAAGTCCGAACCAAGACACAAACAACTCAGGAGCAGAAATGGCATCTCAACCATTTGAGCTCGAGGTAGTGGCGGAAAACCTGCGAGTGCCGTGGAGCTTAGTATTTACTGCTGAAGACCGATTGTTGATCGCCGAACGAACTGGCACAGTTCGGGTCAGTCTTGCGGGGGTGCTGCAAGACGAGGCGCTATTCACATTCGAAGAAGTTGAGAGCTCAGGTGAAGAGGGCCTCATGGGTTTAACCTTAGATCCCGATTACAGTAATAACAAGCAGCTCTATGCCTGTTTGGCCTATCCTGATGGGGATAACTTGAAGCTAAAAGTCGAGCAGCTCCGAGACGATGGGAGCAAACTTGTTCGAACGGTTACCGTCTTGGACTCGATTCCGGCAGCCCGATTTCATGCTGGCTGTCGAATTAAATTTGGAGTTGATGATAAACTTTATCTAACCACAGGGGATGCTGGGAGTAAGGATTTGGCTCAGGATATCAACTCGTTAGCAGGAAAAATTCTCAGAATTAACAGTGATGGCACAGTACCCAGCGACAATCCGTTTCCGGGTTCACCCGTTTATAGTCTTGGCCATCGTAATCCCCAAGGTATTGATTGGCACCCAATCACTGGAGCTCTCTACTCGACCGAGCACGGACCCTCCGGGTTTGACGGCCCCGGTGGCGGAGATGAAATCAACTTAATCGAGGCGGGGAAAAATTACGGTTGGCCAGTAGTGTCACACAATCGCTCTAAAGCGGGTCTGATCGACCCCTTAACTACTTACACCCCCGCGATTGCTCCAGCCTCAGGCACCTTTTATAGCGGCGATGTCTTTCCTCAATTCAAAAATAGCTTCCTAATTGGAGCACTTCGAGGAGAAGGAGTGTATATGGTGACATTTTCTGCCGAGGATCCCAAGAGTATCCAACGAAACCTAAAACTGCCTGAGGTAGACTTTGGGCGTATCCGTGATATTGTTCAAGGTCCAGATGATTTGATTTACTTCACCACCAGTAACCAGGATGGTCGAGGTAAGCCTAAAGCTGGCGACGATAAAGTCTATCGCTTTGTGCCTGTCCAGTAAATACTTTGTCCCCTGGTTTTTTGTTGTTGATTTGTAACTATTTTGATAGACCTACTTTTATTGACTATAGGTTTATCCCTTGGTATAATTCACGTTTTGAATAACAATAAGCATTAAAAAATCAGTGGTAAGTCATGAAACAGTTAAGCGTCCTAGTTCCAGTCTATAATGAAGCCCCTATTTTGCCGGAGCTCTTGCTCAGATTAGATGCCACTTTAAGCAAGCAAAATATTGATTACGAAGTGATCGCAATTGATGATCGTTCAAGCGATGGCTCACTAGAGGTCTTACGAATCTTAAGTAAAAAATTTCCCCTCAAAGCGTTCTCAAAAAAAGGTGTTCAGGGAAAAGCCTACTCCATTATTGAAGCTTCGCTGCAGGCGGAGGCGGAGATCGTCTGCATGATCGACGCCGACCTTCAGTACCCACCTGAAGCTATTCCCCAGATGCTAGGAATGATGAAAGACAATGGAGTCGTAGTTGCAAGAAGAACTACCTACGATGGTTCATTGCTCCGCCGGGCTGGAAGTCGAGCCATAGCGTTCGTCCTAGGAAAACTGCTGCTGGGTATTAATGCTGACGTTCAGTCGGGATTAAAAGTATTTCGAAAAGAATTTTTGTCATACTTGCCGAGTGAGGAGCTTTCTCCGTGGTCACTCGACATGCCGTTGCTGCATGCCGCAGTCGAGCTGGGATACCAGATCGGTGAAGTCTCAATCATCTTTGAGAAAAGAGCTTTTGGTGAATCAAAGCTGAGTTTGCTTAAACCTACCTTAGACATTACTCAGAGTGCCTTGAAATTGAGATTTCAGTCCAAGCCTCCTGAGGCTATCAAACCGAGTAACGGCAGCATGTTGGGAGCAGGATTTGTACACCGGCGAAAACGTTTCATCACGCATACCACGCTTCATCATCAGCACTCGGCCCTAAGAACCTTCACTACTAGTCAAAGAAACTTGATCCTGGCAACTTTTGCATTAGTGATTGGTGGTTTTCTCATAAACACGTTGACAACGGCCATCGTAGTCGTTGGTATTTTGAGTTTTGTGTATTTTGTGGATGTGATGTTTAACTTTTATCTCATCCTGAAAAGTTTGCACTCCCCGCCTGAAATAAGATCTACAAATGAAGAAATTGCCCAGCTTAAAAATTCTGAGCTCCCAACATATAGTGTTCTGTGCCCGCTTTACAAAGAGGCACACATTATTCCTGGATTTCTTGCTGCTATCAAAGCCATGGACTGGCCGAAAGAAAAGCTAGATGTGATGCTCCTCTTCGAGGAAGACGACCAGGAAAGTATTGACGCCGTTAAACACATGGAGTTACCTTCATTCGTTCGGGTGGTGGTGGTTCCTGACTCTAAACCCAAGACAAAACCAAAAGCCTGTAACTACGGTTTAGCCTTCGCCAAAGGTGAGTATGTAGTTATTTATGATGCAGAGGATATCCCCGATCCTCAACAGCTGAAAAAAGCCTATTTAGCTTTTCAAGTTGTTGGGCCAAACATTAAATGTCTACAAGCCAAACTTAATTACTACAACCCACATCAAAATTGGCTGACTCGATTTTTTACAGCCGAATATTCACTCTGGTTCGACGTGATCTTAACCGGCCTGCAGTCGATTCAAACCACGATTCCTTTGGGCGGCACCAGTAACCACTTCCGTCGCCAGGATCTACTCGATCTAGAGGGCTGGGACCCTTTCAACGTGACCGAGGATTGTGACCTAGGTATTCGCTTGTTTAAACGAGGTTTTAAGACAGCCATCATTGATTCGACGACCATGGAAGAAGCCAACAGTAACGTCAAAAACTGGATCCGACAGCGTTCTCGCTGGATCAAAGGGTACATGCAGACCTATTTGATTCATATGCGAAACCCGATTGACTTCGCTTCTAAACAAGGCATTCATGCTTTAGTGTTTCAGCTGACTGTGGGGGGAAAGCAACTGGGGTATCTCGTCGGCTACTGAACGCTTGATTTCTGATCACTGGAGATGTTGTGTGAGTGGCAAGGGGTGGTAAAACAGTGACTCTGATCTTCTTCCCGTAAAACAGTCTTTGACTCTTACTTCAATCCGGCCATAATTGCTAGGTATGCTGTCATAGATGACATTCACATTTACTATATCCCCATCCTTATAGCTGCCGACGGCATATGTACCACCAAACACAATTCCAGCTATAGACGGAATTTCTTCAAGTAAAATTTGACTAACTTCAGGCACTAGCTGGTAAATGGGATGCTCGGCTTTGTCATGATTCTCAATATAAAATGTAGTAGACATATTCAACCTAAGTAATAGATCGAATTATATCAAATACTATCAAAATCTGGTGAGAGATTAAACTTCAGCTGTCTTGGAAAAAAGAGCCATGCCTTTGACTAATAAAAATGCCAACAAGTAATACAGAGCTATCCCCAGTAAAGCGGCAGAATCTAAGTAGAACTCGCCGGTGGTAGGTGAGGGGAAAATTCCGCGGAATGGTAAGACAAACACACTGCTCAAGTTATAAATGAACAGCACAATACCGGTTAAGTTAGCGCCTAGCAGTAAAAACACAAACCGAAGTCCCAAGATGATCGCAATCAAGTGAGCAATAAACCAAATCACCTGATGGGTCTTTGCGAGCACAAAGACTTCGGAATCAACTTGATTGCTGGTGGAGACTTGTCCTTGTTGAACAGTCGCTTGAGGAGTTTGATGGGTGCTTACGGTACGGGTTACTTTAGTTTCAGTCATGACTTTTATTTTAGGCCTAATCTATGGGCAATAGTGTAAGGAATGAGTAAGGAGTGTCTACTTTAATTCTCGTCTAACTGACTCAGCTAAATGTACCAATAATTCGTAGGAAATAGTTTTAGCGTCTTTGGCAGCCTTGCTGACTGAGTTCAGATCGTCATTCACCTCACTATATATAGTGACCTCATCCCCTACTTTCGCGGTGGGGACATCACTCAGGTCTATCAGAGTCATGTTCATCGATACTCGTCCCAAGATTTTACAAAATGTCTCTCCTACCTTTATGACTCCCTGATTGGATAAGCGACGATCGACACCTTCATAGTACCCGGCCGGGAGCAAACCAATTTTCATCGGTCTTGTAGCGGTAAAAGTGCCGTTGTAACCAACGCGGTCACCTTTCTGGACATCTTTGATCTGAACAATGGTAGAGGTAAAACGAAGTACTGGTAGCAACTGCAGATTTTTGGATTCAGGATCTTTGGTCTCTAATGGGTTAATCCCATAGTGAGCTAGACCTGCCCTGATCATGTTAAAGGTCGGATCTTTAACTTTGAAAGCGCCCCCAGAGGCCGAGACGTGTCGCCACTGGGGCTCGATGCCGAGCTCGCGTATTAGTTTCAGCGCTTGTTGAAAGTTCTTGATTTGCTGGGTAGTAAAAGCTTGGTCTTGAGGATTGTCAGCGTTGGCCAGGTGAGAACAAATCCCAGTTATCCTCAATTGTTTTAGCTGTTGGAGCTCTTTTAGGAAAGTTGGCAACTCAGAGAGGGTCACGCCCTCACGGCACATGCCGGTATCAACAAAAACATGAATGTTGCAGCCTGGTTGGTGCTGGTTGATGGTTTTAGCCAGCTCAAGATCATACACCACATACTCGAACGGGAGTTTCTTAGCTTTAAAGTTATCTGGGTGCGTGTAGCCGAGGATCAAGATCTTGGTCTTCACGCCGGCCTTCTGAAGTTCATATGCTTCAAACAAACTGTCGACGGTGAGGTAGGGGCAGTTGAGCGAGTCAAAGACTTTAGCAACTGTTTTTAAGCCATGACCGTAAGCATTACTTTTGAGCACTGGGCAGACTCGAGCCTCTGGATGGAATACTTGGAGAGCCTGATGATTCTGCTCAATGGCTTTTAGACTAACTTGAATCGTATTGAGGGTTTGGTACTGGGAGCGGCGAAAGAGTGAGAACACAGGTTAAGTATAGCAAAGTGATGGCACTAGTGGACTATGTCAGAACTTTTTTCACTTCTTATCTAAGCCATCAATCGAGCTTCGTGAATATTTAACTTCCAATAACTTTTCCAACAATGGAAATTTAGTATAAGGTTGTTTAAAACTATCAGAACCCATGTGTCCTTCGTTTTCTCTTATTATTAGAGTTCCTCCAAGATTTTTAAACATATAAAGTCCTGCTTCGTCATTGCATTTCCAAGGGTCATTATCAGAGTTTATATAAATTAAATCTGAAACATTACTTTTTATTTTTTTCCAATTATATTTATCTTGAAGAATCAATTGTGGTTTCTTTTCTATACCTGTTGGCTTGGCATATCCAGCGACTAAAATAGCTTTGTGAACTTTTGTGTCAATATTTTCAAGGACACTGAGCACTAAAGGTCCCCCTGCGGAATGACCAATTACTATTGTTTCTTCATTAAAATCAAAATCCAAAGCAACTGGTAGCCACTTTTTTATATCAGGAATATCTGCATCGGGCAATTTAGGAACTTTAACTTCATATCCTCTGGATTCTAAGAATTTCTTTATGCTTGGATGCCAAAAAGAATTGGGGTTGCAGCTTGTTCCGTGGAGTATTAAAGCATTTTTCATATGATTGGATTACATCAAAAAACGGTTCTAACCGTCCTGTTTAATCTAAAAACTCTCTTGAGGGGAAGTGAATGATGAGCGTACCGGTCTGGACCCTTAGAATCCTTATAACTCGATAAGCTCTTAATCTCAATTCTAGCAAAATGAGACTGTATACACAGTATCTCAAGTGGTAATATAATTTTTTATAGTTGCAGGATTTAGTTACTTCTTCTATTTAGGGGAGCCTTGAATTCTTCAGCTTAGTTTTTTTTATTTTCCTGAATTACATGCTTTATCATACTGCAAGTGGTTGGACATACCTAGTATCTTCTATAAGTGGTCTAATAGCTCTTTCTATATGTGATGAGAAATAGTCATGCATTTTATTTCCGGATAAACGATTAAAAAGGGCAATAAAACTCATTGCCTGGTCAAGCGCAAGTGATGAGTTAGCAACTTTACCTGTTTGTATATCTACTGAATCAGAAAAACCAATTCTATCTTTATAGATAACAGGATAATTCTGTTTTATAAGCTCTAAGGTCTCAATAGCTTCTGTTGGCATAAATGGCAGGCTTAAAAAAAGAGCATGCGGCGTAATCACATGGGATACTCCATATCCCCTGATAGCAAGTTCTGTAAGACCTGATTCTTGATAGATTCCTAAAGGATTAACGCAAGGAGAATATCCCCAAAAACCATTATTATCTCGCTCGCCATGCTGTATTTGTTGTCGTACATAGTTCCTGTGACTCTCTTCCCAAGTAGGACTCCATGCTTGTTCCGGCACAAATAAGGTCGGCATCAGTGCTTCAAACATGCTTCCCCCCCAACTTGAAAACTGCTGCTTGATACCAGTTGATGGTGCTTCTGTATCCGCAGGTGTAAACTGACCTAAACGAGTATAATTTGCTGGTGGTATGTCAAATGTACTTATCCCAACATAACTTGCAATACGCGCCTCGGTATTTAAAATATCGTAATGCCACGTAGTTGATTCTTGGGAATTAGGAAAATATCCGCCGAAAAATAAATTTCGGTCTTTATTATATAAAAGGGGGAAATTCATTTGCTTAATTATTTTATTTGCGCGTTGCGAAAATTTAGGTGCGGATGCACCGCGTATCGTCATCAAACCTGCTGCTAACCATGCATTATCCACTGTAGAGATAAGCGAGCTATCCGCTTCTTCTGCAACGTCTCCTAACTGAGTATCGTACCAGTTGTAAAACAAACCCTGATGCTTTCTCGCTTTCTCAAGTGATGTTAGTACAGTATCAATATGGAGTTGCGATTCTACGGGACCTATAAGTTGCATATCACGTGCGGCGATGATGCAGGCGAGGAATAGACCGATATTGGTAGGTGATGTTTTTTGATTAGATATCTCTTTATCGCCTTCTATGGTGATCATGTCCGCAGGGAAACCGGTTGGTGTTTCTGACGCATGCCTCAGTCCGGTCCACGTGTCACTTGCGTATTGCCTGCAGATTGTTTCAGTTTTACGGTTTTCCACAAATTCTGTTAATGGAACACGAGTAATTGGTGGGTATGATTCTTGGTTGAGGAAATCGGAAGTCTTCTCGGCGATTACATATTCTCTGCCTTCGTATATGTTGGTACCATCAAGATGAGCCTCTACTAAAGAGGCAGTTCTCTGCCGAAACGCTTCCTTGGAGAAACCCATAAAATAAATTCTTGTAAAAATATTATATTTCCTGTTTCTGTGAAAAGTCAATATACCGTTATTCTCAAGTACCCCATTCGTGAAGACAGTTGTCTGAGAAACGGCGCGCATATCGAGCAGGTGGTATTTTGAGCGCGGTGTGAATCCGGTCGCGGTAAATGTTTTTTCTGTTAATGCCCAGTACATGTGCGCGCAGTGTTTTCAAATTTCCAACCTTCACCAACTCTAGAACTGCGAGACACAAATGTAACAAAAAAAATGCTTAAAACTCTAACAATAGAACCGCTTGTGATACCTGCTGAAGTCAGCACTAGAGTGAGTTTAACGTATCAAGTTGTTTCTGGATTTGCTCTGCGCTTTCATTCCCATAGGTAATGAGTATTTTGTCACCAGTATGTATCTCCTTACTCAAGGCGTTATCGATCCTACTGCCATTTATATAAAATGAAAGCGTGCCTTTTGGTCCCGTACAGAAAGTTTGTCCAGTTCCAGTTGTGAGACACTCACCAGTGAGTTTGAAAGGTAAGGTGGCGAAGAAATCACTCCAGCTCAATCCGTCTTTCTTGATTTGTATGAGGTTTGGGTTGCTTGCCTCAATAAATACGTTAGGTGAAAGATTGTGATACATTTTGGCCGTAAAAACTCGTAAAGTACCATTGGTGAAAATGGCAAAAGAGGCTTGTTTATCGACTATCTCGGGTGTGGACATCGGTTGACTCTCCTGTCGCGCGCTCTCCTTTGGCTCAGCTTTGTCGATCATTTTTCTTCCAAAATGAGGAAAAATGATGTAGCCAGCTACAATCAGAATTGATACTAAAAATGCAACCACGATAAATTTACTTTTAAATAATCTCATGTCTTCTTTATTGTAGCAGGATACGATTTTACTGCTGGTCAGGCACAAATTTTAAAGCGATTGAGTTCATGCAGTATCTATTTCCAGTCGGTTGTGGACCGTCATCAAATAAGTGACCTAAATGTCCGCCGCAACTATCCAGCACCTCAACCCTGTCGCCGCCTAAACCACTCTCTCGCCGCAGTACTAATGCGGCGTCATCAATAGGAGCCCAGAAGCTGGGCCAACCTGTCCCAGAATCATATTTTTGCTCTGAGCGAAAAAGTGGTTTGTCACAACCAACACTGTAGTATGTCCCTGCTCGATTCTCGCTATTTAACTCTCCAGTAAAGGGGGTTTCTGTCCCGGCCTCGCGAAGGATTTGATACTGTTCAGTGCTCAAGATCTGTTTCCAGTCCGAATCAACTTTAAAACTACTCTCATCAAACTTTCCTGAAACAATCTGAGCTGATGAGGTGTTACTTGATAATCGTTGAGATACAAGATCTTTATTACTTTGACCAGTCAGTAGAACCAAAACGCCCACAATCAATAGCAGCAAAAAGACTATTAACCACGTGCCTGTATGTTTATGATTCGGATGTGTCATCACGGTTCTTATCCAAAAGTAAATGCGTATAACTCTGCGTTGCTATCCTCAAACTGAAGTCGCAGGAGATGTTTGCCAGGCGTGACTGAGTTGATAAGCTTATACAGAGTATCCTTGGTAACGGTTACTGTCCCTTCAGCATTATCGGCTCCAAAAAACTGAAGCTCGTCATCAACATAGACTTTTACCTTTGCTGGCTCACCCTTTGTACGCATCACTAAAAACACCTCTTTGGCATCATACTTTAGAACTAGGCTGGATCCTTTTTGGGGATTAGCAAACTCCTCCATTACCGTCCAATCGCCTATGAAAGCCATTTCATTGGCTCCCAAATCCTTTGGTGAAGTATATGTTTCTAAAGTATTTGGCTTTATGGTTTCAGGCGAAACAAAATGATCAACCCTCCCATAGCCAAGATATATTTCTGGTGTGTTGGCACTGATCTGATAGGTGGGGTTGCTTATTTGAGAAGATACATCATCCGCTCCCGCTTCTTTTAGAAGTTCTTGAATGACTTTTTCGCTCTCATCATAAGCCCCTTCTCCAAAATGGGTATATCTGACATAGCCTTCTTTATCAATGATGTACTTTGCTGGCCAATAGCGATTGTTGTATGCTCTCCAAGTTGCAAAATCGTTGTCCTGAACAACCGGATAAGTCAGCTTAAAGTCTGCTATTGCCTGGGCCACATTTTCTTGACTCTTTTCAAACTCAAACTCAGGGGCATGAACTCCAATAATTACTAACCCTTTATCTTTATACTTCTCATGCCAATCTCGTAAGTAAGGGAAAGTTCTTTGGCAATTGATGCAAGAATACGTCCAGAAATCTATAATGACAACTTTGCCTTTTAATTGCTCAAGTGAAAGCGGCTCACTATTAAACCAGGCTCCTCCGGGGATTATCTCAGGTGCCAGAACCCCTTTAGGTTCTATCAGATCAAACATAGCTTTACCCATATCTTGTTTGTTAATATCAATCCCAGATTTTTTATCCAGCTGATTCCGGATTAACTCATTGTCCTCAAGTTTCGTCAGACCAGTGCCGTACTGAGGAAAGGTAGTTAGCACCCAGGTTTGAAACTTTCGGTCAACGTTAAAGTAAATGCCGACCGCTGTCAGAATCATCAGAACTCCAAAAAGTTTTTGAATATGGCCCAAATTAGAAAGCAGCCATGGCACTCGACGGAGCACATTTGAGCCTCCAAGCATAATTAAAAACATTGGGATTGCAGTTCCGAGCGCATATGCAAGGGTAATCAGAAACGCATCGAAGGTAACGGTGCCAGTGATCGCCAGGGATATGACTGAGGCCAGAATGGGGCCTACACACGGAGTCCAGAGGAGACCGACAGAAAGTCCAATCAACAGCCCCCCACTAAATCCTGTTCGACCCTGACTACTCGGCATGAAACCGGCAAGTTTTGAAAATAATTGCTCAACCAGGGCTTGAAACTGTGGAATTAGTAACGACACCCCAAACCCTGCTATTACCACAACCGACACAAACCTCATCGTCTCAGCCGGAATTCCTACAATACGTACAATGGTTGAAAGAAACAATGTGAAGAAAGTGAAGCTTAAGATAAAGCCAGTCACGACGCCCAAGGGTCGAGATTTACCTGTATTTACTCCACCGATGCTAGAGGTCAGAATGATGGGCAAAATCGGCAAGATACACGGTGAAAGTACCGTAATAATTCCGGCTAAAAATGCAAAGGCAATAAGTAATATCATAGTTTTTGGTTAACCTCTAACACTGACTACTTAATGTTAGCTAGTAATTCGTCTAGTTGTCCACCATTCCATTTGGTAATTTCCTCACCTTTTCCATTAATCTGCACATACGTGTGTTGATAGGTGACGGCGTATTTTTTAGCCAACTCTTTTTCTTCCTGATCGGTCTCTGGATCGTTATAGTTCACCCGAATCAGCGTAACGTCCTCTGGAATCTGGCTTTCATTTTGCTTGAAGTTGGCGTCTGCTGGTCTGCACGTTGGGCACCACGATGCATAGAAAAATAATACTCTGCGATCTGAAGAGGCGATATCTAGAGCTCCTTCTGAGTACTCTACATATCTTGAGTCAGGCATTTTGTCCGCAACTAACTTGTTGTCAATCTTTTCCATTGCTGCATCATCTTTCTTCACCATGGCCTCAACACTCTCGTCCTCTGTCATAGAATCTGAAGCATCTTCTTGCGTCGTTGAGTCAGATTGAGAAGATTTCTGAGAGAAAGCAAATGCTCCAATGCCGAGGACAGCTACAACTGCAACGAATACGACAATTAGTAATGGGTTTTTCATAAATTAGCACACCTTATAATCTTATTCTAAAGTAATCGTAGTAAATGGAGAATTGAATGTCAAGTAGGCTTTACATTTTGAAGTGAGAATAGATACGGGAGAGAAGCTTTGAAAAAACCATGGCACACAGGGCAATCACCAGCCATGGATCAATCTCATGTTTGAGAGCCTGGATAATAATACCAAGAATTAGCGTGCCAACTCCTACTAAGTAGGAGATTCTTCCGGCTGTCAAAATATGCATGGATTCTCGTTCATCAGATGATTTTTCTCGGAAAAGATATGCGGCAAAGGTCAGGAAGGAAATAATTAATCCAACGATTAACATCGACTGCATACTGTCGGGCATGGTCAGATGTCCAGGATTCAGGAAAAGAATAGCGATCCCGAGAATTGCAATAGCACTGATGGTTTCAATAATCATATGTGTTCCTCAATTGTAAACAATTTCTCAACCGACGTGTTGAAGTACTGTGCGATCTTTAGGGCTAGCAGTACGGAGGGAGTGTAGTTGCCTTTTTCAATGGCAATAATAGTTTGGCGGGTTACTCCAATTGCCTTCCCTAGTTCTTCCTGGGTAACTTTTTGTTTACTGCGAAAGTCTGAAACACAGTTACTAACAACTTGATTCATAAATCGTATTTTACCTGATATGGATGCCCCGTTAGGATTCGAACCTAAATAAACAGCTTCAAAGGCTGCTGTCCTGCCATTAGACCACGGGGCAATAATAGGATCTTCACAGATTCCCGAACTGCAGGCCACAATTGTAACAAAAAAATGGTCAAAACTCGAGCAATAGAACTGCTTGTGATACGATGGAGTCATGTTTGCCAAATTTCTCTCCCCAACTCGTTCTGATGTGGTAAAGCCGGGGTTCTTAAAGGCCGCTGTGTATGGTGCAAACGACGGCGTTATCACCACTTTTGCCGTGGTGGCGGCTGTCGCGGGCGCCGGTTTGCCGCCTCACATCGTGTTAATTCTGGGTGTAGCGAACTTATTGGCCGACGGCTTCAGCATGGGTGTTAGTGACTATCTGGGCGAAAAATCAGAGTCTGAGAAAAATGCCATGGAAACTGGGGGCAAAATCCCCACAGTCATCTGGTTGACGGGCATGATTACCTTTGTGGCGTTCGTGATTGCTGGATCTTTGCCACTCATTCCCTATCTGGGAAATCTGTTTGGTTTTGATCTAGCTCAGCGGCACCAACTGTTCGCTTCCATTTTTTCCACAGCGGCGGCCTTGTTTGTGATTGGCAGTTTAAGAACGTTGCTTACTGGTGGCCAATGGTGGCGCAAAGGCCTTGAAGTGTTGTTGATTGGGGCGGTGGCGGCGACGGTTGCCTACCTCGCTGGGGCAGTTATTCAGCAACTCACGAGTTCAACCACCGCTACTTAATTTCTGTAACACCCAGTACCTATTAACGTTCCCCTCTTTCCCATCGGCTTCATAGACTTTCACGATTTTCCACGGTGTATCTGTGGCGGGGCGAATTAAGCCGTTCAGTTCCGCTTCGCTAATATAATGACAGTAGCGAACAGCAGTTTGTCCGCGCTGCCAATCCAAAAAATAATCATCTGGTTCTAACTTCTCAGCGACTATATTCACTGCCGTGGCAGACACTATTTTTTTTCGCAAACGTTCAAATAACATAAACTGCCAAGTCGTGATGATGAGCAAGCCTCCTGGTTCTAGGAGATCCCAACACTTGGCAATCAGCTGTTGGCGAAGACCGTGTGAGGGAATGTGATGAAGTAACCCCATGGCCGATATAACTGTTATAGGTCTTGTGGAAAGCTGTGAAGTAAAACTATCCTGTAGTAATGAGGTCACAATATCGAGCTTTCTCAACTCAGCGGGTGTGGACAGTCCGGCTACAGCCTGTTTTGCCTTCTCTAGCAGGTAATCGTTACTGTCTACGCCAATGTAATGAAAGGGGGTCTTCAGCTGCTCAGCTACATACGTACCAAACCTAGCGTTGCCACAGCCCAAGTCCATTAAAATCGGACTATCACTAGCCTCAAAAGCTGCTCGAATCTCCCCCAACACCTGTTGCCAACCACTCCAAGCGTATTGACGCGAGTCGTCAAAATCTCGGCCAATGGATTCGTAGAAGTGCTGGTTGAGCTGGTTCAGCTGGAGAATCAGTTTTTCGTCCATGTTTCACCTTTTTTCACTGGAGTATCCAGCAGGCTATATAATACTTGAACGCCATGGTCAAATCATACCAGTTTAATTATCTAGAATATGTCGAGCAGCTGCTGCCTTTGTTTCAGGCGATGCAGGTAGCTGCGCCGTTAACCGATAAAAAATTTCAGCAGTTAGTCAAGAAGTACCCGCGGGCAGATGGTCAAATATTTTCCAAGGACCAGCTGGTAATGGCATACCGAGGTCTAGCGGGCAGTCACGGTCTCGAGCCGCTGGCTCAATCAGTCTTGTCGCAACTGCAGATGAAGCCGGTTAGAACCATATCTGGAGTTACGCCAGTGACCGTGTTGACCAAACCCTTCCCCTGTCCCGGCACCTGCATCTTTTGTCCCAATGATATCCGGATGCCGAAGAGTTACCTCAGTGATGAGCCAGGAGCGCAGCGGGCAGAACGAAACTTTTTTGACCCCTATTTACAGACGTATAATCGGATGCAAGCCTTTGAGAACACCGGGCATCCCTTGGACAAAATTGAGATCATTGTGCTCGGTGGGACCTGGTCTTACTATCCTGAGCCCTATCAAATTTGGTTCATCAAGGAGTGTTTTCGGGCCATGAATGATTTTGGGGTTCGCGATTCCCGGCCAGAAATTTTGAGTCGCTATCAAGAAATGGAAACTGCATATCAAGAGTTGCAGAAGCACGCCCCCAGTGACGATCCGACTCAGAACCATCGCGCCACCGCGGTTCATGAAATCTCTGGCCAGGACATGACTAAAACCTACAACCAAACAGTTTCGGAACTGTATGTGGCGCCTGAGCGTCTAGCAGGTTTTGACACTTATCAGCGTGCCAGCTGGGAGGAGCTGACAGCCCAGCATCTGGTAAATGAAACCGCTGTTTCCAGAAATGTGGGTTTAGTGATTGAGACGCGGCCAGATAATATTTCAGAGGCTGAGGTGCTCAGAATCCGAAGGCTGGGTTGCACTAAAACTCAGATTGGTTTTCAAAGTCTCAATGATGAGGTATTGTCTAAAAACAAACGAGGTCATACTGTGGCTGCCATCCGGCGAGCAGTGGGCTTACTCAGACAAGCGGGCTTCAAGATTCACGCTCACTGGATGGCCAACTTACACGGTTCGTCAGTGGCGCTCGACATTCAAGACTACCAAACATTATTTAATGATCTAGACTTCAAGCCAGATGAGCTGAAAATCTATCCCTGTTCTTTAATCGGTAGCGCGGAGTTGATGCAGTACTACCAGCGCAGTGAGTGGCGACCATACAGTTTTGATGAACTCCTCGAAGTTGTGACGTACTGCATGTCTCACACTCCAGAGTACTGTCGTTTAACTCGAGTCATCCGTGACATTCCGTCGACGGATATTGTGGATGGCAATAAGCGCACCAACTTTCGCCAAATTGCTGAGCAAGAGCTGGAAAAAGCCAATGCTCAATCGGTGGACATCCGGGCTCGAGAGATTAGACAGGCTAAGGTAGAAATTCCAGATTTAGTTTTGGATGAAATCTGGTATGACACAACCGTCAGTCAGGAAGTGTTTATCCAGTTTGTCACCAAAGATCAGAAAAAGAAAATTGCGGGGTTTTTGAGACTGAGTTTGCCGCGACAAGATTCGTTCATCGAGGAACTTCAGGGCTCAGCCATAATTCGTGAAGTCCACGTCTACGGCCAAGCAGTCAACTTGGGAGAAAAGCAGTCGGGTCGAGCTCAGCACAGCGGACTAGGTAAGCGGTTAATTCTGCGCGCTCATGAGTTAGTAGCTGAACACGGTTTTCCCCGATTATCAGTTATTTCGGCGATTGGTACTCGAGAGTACTACCGCCAACGGGGCTTCAGTGACGGTGAGCTGTACCAGCATGTCAGTGTGCTAGAGTAAGGCCATGAGTGTTTCTCAGCTAAAAAGTTTGTTGGTGGGTTTGCTGGTTTGTGGCGTGCTAATTCTGGGCGGATATGAGCTGGGTACTGTCTTAACTCCCATTTTAAACCAGTCACCACCCCCCTCTTCAGTTCCCTCTCCCTCTCTTACTCCGACAGTGACCCCCTTACCCGATTTTGAACTAACTGCGTCGCCTTCGGCCGGTGTGAAAAAAGATCTAAATTTAGAAACGGCGGTGGTAAGCCGAGTGATAGATGGCGACACGATTATGCTGAGTGATGGCCGACGGCTACGGTATATTGGCATTGATACGGCGGAAACGGTGCACCCTACCAAGGAAGTTGGGTGTTTTGGAAAAGACTCATCGGCTTTTAATAAAGCTTTGGTGGAAGGTAAAACGGTGGAGCTGGAAAAAGATATCGGCGAGACCGACCGCTATCAACGACTGTTGCGCTATGTGTGGTTGGATCAGGTCTTAGTAAACGACTATTTGGTTCGTGAAGGTTATGCCTATGTAAGTACATACCCTCCGGATGTGAAATATCAACGCTTATTCCAAGCGGCTCAGACCGAGGCGCAATCGCAGTCTAAAGGACTATGGGCTGCTTGTCCGCTGGATGAAAAACTGTGAAAAGTGTTGTGCCCATTGCCGTGTCCAACCTACCCCTACCCCAGGAATGGTCAAATAGTGTTCAGCCTTAACCGGCTGCAGCAGCGTTAGCCAGTTCAGAATTGAGTTGGTAGCTACCCGACCAGGCTTTTCGTGGTATTTCCGAGCCAGTTGATTTCGGAACATTTTTAAGTCATTGAACAGCTGAAGATCGGCCCTGCTTGGTACAGCTTTCTTTCCCTGACACACGGCACACTGAGTACAACTCTGTGCAGGCAGCTCCCCAAAGTACTTTAGAATCAGGTGGTTTTGACAAACGGTGTGATTGATGGCGTATGCCGCCATTTCACGCAGCAGTTTCTGCTGATGGCGAAGTTGATTACTTGATGTTCCGGCGGCTTCGCCTCCAGTAATAAGGCTGATGCTCAGCTGAATATCACTGGGTTGCCAGATCAGATACGCTTGAGCAGCCTGACCGTCCCGACCCGCTCGGCCAAGCTCTTGGTAGAACTGTTCGAGAGACAACGGCAGGCTAAAGTGAAACACCGAGCGGACATCGGGTTTATTAATTCCCATGCCAAAAGCATTTGTGGCCACCAAGATAGAGATCTCTGATTTCAAAAAATCACTTTGGATCGCAGCTCTGGCCACGGGTGGGAGTCCAGCATGATAGTATCCCACCGAAAGATAGGGTAAATAGTGTTTTATAACCAGAGTCAGCGTTTCGACTGTCTCTCTCGTTTGTGCGTAAATAATCACCCCCGATTGATTGGTAGATTTTAGTAAGTACAGCAAGGTGAGTATTTTTGATTGATAAGAGGAGCGAACAACTGTTTCCAGCCAAATGTTTGATCGTTTGAAACTACTAGCCAATGTCACCGGAGCATTCAGTTGGAGAGAACTGCAGATATCTGGCTTGACCTTGGGCGTCGCAGTGGCAGTAAAGGCGCCAATCACAGGACGATTGGAGAGCCGCGTATAAAACTGGGCGATCTGACAGTACTCAGGTCTGAAGTCATGTCCCCACTGTGAAATACAGTGAGCCTCATCGATCACTAGTAGCGGGATCTGAATCAGAGTGCAAGCCGCTCCAAAATCGGTGGTGAGTAACCTCTCGGGCGCGACGTATATAAACTGCCAGCTTCCTTGCCTCAACTTGGTCATGCGCTCGGTAATCTCGGTTTTACTAAGAGAGCTATTAATGTAGGTGGCTGAGATTCCCCGGTTATTCAGGTCATCGACCTGGTCTTTCATCAAAGAGATCAGTGGTGAGATCACAATCGTGGTTCCACCTAACAGTAACCCGGGAACCTGAAAACAGATTGATTTGCCACCGCCCGTGGGCAGCAGTGCCAGCGTATCACGGCCCTGTAGCAGGGACTTGATGATCTCAAGCTGAAACGGTCGAAATGAGTCGTAGCCAAAGTATCTTTTGAGGGTGTCTTTTGGAGTCATGCCCAGAGTTTAGGGGCGTATGTTTGCCTGAAGCGTAGAACTAGGGTTTTTGAGCTATCAAAGTTACCTCCACCCCAGTTGAGCCTTGAGCAGCAGGTGTGAAAACTACTCCTTTAAATATCCGACAGCCCGAAATGCATGCAGAGCTGAGAGAGTGAATTTGTGATGGCGAGTAAACGAAGACAAATCAGTGATTTTGATCCACTTCACTTGATCGACTTCAGTGGGGTCCACTAAAAAGGTGGTTGAATCTGGGGCGTGTCCCGTAAAAACCGCAATGATCTCAGTCTCCGTGGGTAACTGGACAATAAACTTAGTCACCATCTGCACTGGTGAGGCGATGCCAATTTCTTCCTTCAGTTCTTTAGCGGCAGTAGTTTCATATTCACTGCCATACTCAACGTGACCACTGCAACTCACTGTCCAGTATCCAGGATATTTGTCCTTGGTAGCGCTCCGTTTTTGGACCAAAACCTGGTAGTTATCGTTGGTCAAAATAATACTGATAGCTCGGTGGATTTTTTGTTTGTGGGTGTGAGCCTCTTCACGGGTAATTGAACCTAAGACGGTATCATTGGCATCTACCCAGTATAGTAGCTCGTGTGGATTATCTAACGGTGTCATCTAGTTGCCTAATCGAGCGAAAGAGCCCGTTCGTTTAGAGTGAGTATACATCATGTCCATATAACGCCATGAAGCAATAAAGTAGAAGGCGGTGATGAGGGTTGCTAGGCCTAAATACGCCCAGTTTACATTGCCGGTACTCAACTGACTGCGACTGCTTTCCATCACGTACGTGACTGGTGACAGATACGATATCCACCGAATGCTAGCGGGCAAAGCTTCAACTGGATAAAAAACCGCCGAGATGGGTTGAACTATATAAATCAGACTCCAGGCCAGTGCCGCTAAATTAGTGCCGTAACGGAACAGCATGCCCGTAATAAAAATGCCAGCCGCAAAGGCAAACCACAACAAAATCATCCCGTACAGTAATAACATCGGACCGAGCAGAAACACCGAGAAGTTAAAGAACAATGCACTCAAGCCGGCAGTCAGCAGAAACACCATGAAGGTTTTGACGGTGGCTGAGATCATCTGCCCCACCATCAGCTCGGCTAAGGTTAAGGGGGTGATAAACAGCGAGCTAAAACTCTTGGCCCAGATCTCCCATAAAATACTGATCGAAACTGAGTACTGAGCAACGCGAATAATTTCCCAAAAAACATACCCCAGCATCAGCATGCTGACAAAGGTTTGGGAGTTTTGACCAAGCACTTTTGATAACAAACCAAAGACCAAAATATTGATGAAAGTGAACCAGACTAAGTCTGCCCAGGTTTCAGGACTGTGCATGGCATGATACCAGGAGTGAAGCAAGACGGTTTTGATGCGAGGCCAGCTCATAGTGGTTTGTCCTGGGAGATGGTCAAAAAGACATCTTCAAGCGATGGCTTTTCAATACTAATGTTGGTGATCCAGATATCTTTTTCTTTCAAACCGAATAGGATTTTGGGAATATCCTGTTCCAGGAGTGTGATCTCTACCAAGTACTCATTCACAAAATGAAATTTGAGCTTTTGTTGATTTAAATACTGGCTGATTTTCGTTTTGCTGCCTTCAAAAGCCAGGGCTAAGGTGGCATGACCAATTTTTTTGGTCAACTCCAACGGCGTGTCGTTGGCTACAATTTTGCCGTGAGACAGAAAAATGATTCGATCACATAGTCTCGCCACTTCTTCCATGTTGTGACTAGTGAACAAAACCGTCACTTTTTCACTCTGCTGCAGCTTGCGGATTAAGTCAATAATTTTATTGACGATCTCAGGGTCGAGACTGGCGGTAGGTTCATCCATGAGTAGGAGCTTAGGTCGATTGAGCAAGGCTTTGGCTAAAATAGCTCTGGTTTGTTGACCCGAGGACAGCCGCCAAAATAACGTCTCAGCGTACTCCTCAATTTCGAGTAGTTTGAGTAACTCCTTGATTCGGGAATGGTAATCTTTGACTTGGTACAGCCCGGCATAAATCCGCAGGTTCTGATACACCGTCATTCGGCTTTGGAGCTGGCTGTAAGCGGAAGCAAAGTTCATCTTCGTCAGACAGGCTTCTTTATGGGTAAAAAAATCGGTGCCAAAGTAGGTGACCTTTCCCCCGTCGGGAATGGTGAGTCCCAGTAGCATCTGAATGGTCGTGGATTTGCCTGCGCCGTTCGCCCCCAGGATGCCCAAGATTTCACCTTCCTGCGCTTCAAACGAGAGATGATCCACCGCGGTATAGGAGCCGTAGCGCTTGGTTAAGCCGTCTACGGAAACAATTGCTTGAGACATCCAACTATTGTAACTTATTTTTTGAGTTCAGGCTGGGAAAGATAGACTTTGTTTTTGAGCTTCTCCGGAAGAAGGTTTTCCTGGCTGTACTGAGTGTAGCCTTTGCCGTAGCCTACATTTTTCATCAATTTTGTCGGCGCGTTTCTCAGATTCAGGGGAATCGCTAGATTTCCATGCTTTTTCACGTCATCCAAAGCGGCAAAATATGCATTATAGGCTGATCGATCTTTATCACATTTGCACAAATATGCCACTCCGTGAGCTAAATTGATCTGAGCCTCAGGGTAGCCAATTTTATGCACCGCCTCGAAAACGGCGTTGGCAACCACCAGGGCGGTGGGTACCGCTAGGCCAATGTCTTCACTGGCAAAAATAATCATTCTTCGGGCAATGAACTTGGGATCCTCGCCAGCGTCCACCATTCTGGCTAGGTAGTACAAGGCCGCGTCGGTGTTGCTGGCTCGCATGGATTTGATGAAGGCACTAATACTGTCGTAGTGTTCCTCGCCACCCTTGTCATACCGCAGCTGGTTGGACTGGAGCGCAGCCTGCAGATGCTCAACGCTCAGGTCGCCGTAGAGATCGGCGGTGCTCTCAATCAATGTCAGTAGTTTGCGGGCGTCGCCGTTGGCATAGTTGATTAACCATTCACGCGTTTTCACGTCAAAATTGATGTTATGGGCCGGTTTGAGGGTGTCAACGGCTCGATCCAAAACCAGGTTGAGTTCAGTCTCTGTTAAGGACTTCAGCACAAATACTCGACTGCGAGAGAGTAAGGCTGAGATGATCTCAAAACTAGGATTCTCAGTGGTAGCCCCGATTAAGACCACCGTGCCTTTTTCTACGTATGGTAAGAGAAAGTCTTGCTGGGCTTTATTAAACCGGTGAATTTCATCAATGAACAGGATGGGTGATTTAGCCATGGCTTCTGCCGCTTTAATGATGTCTTTGACATCCTGTTTGCCAGCCGAGACAGCTGAAATCTCAAAAAACTGGCGATCTGTTTGGTTGGCAATGATTCTAGCCAGAGTCGTCTTCCCCACCCCCGGTGGTCCCCAAAAAATCATCGAGAAAATCTTATCGTGCTCAATGGCTAAAAAAAGTGGTTGCTGATCGCCAACTAGATGGCTCTGGCCTATGAACTCGCTAAGGTTGGTGGGTCGGAGTTGGGCAGCTAACGGTTGCATGAAGCTACTGTAACAAATTTTAGAGTTTTGGGAAAGCTTTGGTTGTCACGGGAAGGAGTAAAAAATCGAAGAAACTATAGGCTCAATATCTTGTGGGTAGTGTCTTTCAGCTCCTCAGTGACAAACATCTTGACAATTCCCAGCCCGGGCTGGCCATAGTACACCACTGACCCTAGAGGCAACAGTAAAATCAAGGCCACTGCGGCTAGATCTTCCTCACCGGTGATTTTCAGATGTTGATATTTGTTCAGGATCGCTGCGATCAAGCCTGTGGTCAACTCGACTGAGATGCTGCCAGCGGGATTTTCGACAGTGTCCACAGCGCTCAAGTTATCAATCACCTCAGAAGTCACGTCTTTTCTGAGCTGGCGCTGATCAAAAACGCCTAGGTCATACGGCCAGCCGTTGGCTATAAAGGTTTCAAGGCTGGCATCGCCGACCACGGCTATCATGGGCTCTCCATGTCGGTGGATAGATTTGGAGAGGTCAATGACTTTGCCTTGAGCGGGAGAAAAAAATTGACGCTGCTCGTCACTCAGAACCAGAGTTTTATCTAACACGCTCTGGTACACAACCCCAGCTCGATTGACTCGACCGGCTCTGATCGCCTCAGCATGAAGTGGTTGGCCAGTTTCGTCGATAAAGTAGTCACACACAAACACTATCAACTCTTTGAGATGAAGGTGATCACGCATAGTGTTAATCTTTTTGGCACCAGGCAAAGTCTCTTCGGTTACGGCCAGAGCTTGGACAGATGATTGTTCCAGCGTGGGTCCGTAGATATCGGTGAGTTGGCTAGTGTGGCAGCGGATTCGGTGCAGGCCACAAAACTGTTTGACGTTATTTCGCCTAGTTTCCCACGGCTCGATTGTGGTTGCATAAGGTTTTTCACGAGTCATTTGGGGATGAGTAATCCCGATGAAAACTTCTTCAGCCAACTCGCTGGCAAAAGTAATAAACTTTTCATGACCGGCATGGAAGTGATCAAATGTTCCTCCCAGCCCAATGGTTTTATAGCGTTTTCGATGCATAGTTGTGGTATGTGTATTTTACTGCTTCAATCTAATAAAGGTAGTCTCATACTCGATGAATCCCTCTTTGAGTAGTTGGGCGAGTGCCGGTTTTAAGCGCTCATATGTGAAGGACAAACTTTCAATTAATTCCACTTCACTCATTTTCACGCTACTGGCTAGCCGGGTAAGGATCGCGCCTCTCACCTGCCGATTTGAGCCCACAAAGCGGGATTGTTTGGCATAGGTTTTACTTTTACGCGACGGATTAGGCAGCACTGACTTTAAGTAGGTCCCATAGTCCATTAAGGCGGAGTACCATAATCGAGGACTACTCAGGTCTATCGATTTTTGTATCATTGGCACCAACTCACTGTCCTCTATGTTATAAGACTCGTGAAAAAAGTGTGAAATGTAGACAGTCCTGATATTTGTCTCAATGACGACTGCAGGTAGGTTAAAAGCAAAAGCCTGAACTGCAGCTGCGGTGTATGGCCCTATGCCCGGCAACGCCAGCAACTGGGAGGTCTCAGAAGGAACTATTCCTTGGAAATCCTTAAGGATAACCTGGCTCGCCCGCTGCAGCAGTAAGCCTCGGCGGTTATATCCCAACCCTTGCCACTGGCGCACCACGTCTGCCACCGGAGCGGAAGCTAAACTCTCCAAAGTAGAAAACCTTTCCATAAAGGAACTAAACTTGGGAACTACCCGATCAACCTGGGTTTGCTGCAACATCAGCTCTGAGACCAGTACTTGATAGGGTTCGTACTTCCCCCTCCAAGGTAAGTCGTGTCTGCCATAACTTTGATAGTAACGATTTACAAATCCCTGGAATTTTTTGATTGTAGCTTGGTTTTTGAGCATGGATATAATTCGATATACTTAGATGCTAAAAGTACCGATGAGATTGATTTTTAAACTAGCAGTCTTAACGATTGACTGCTAAATAGACCTATAATATATAAAGATTGATTTATCAATCCTTTTTAGCCTACACCGCTGGTACTGACTGAGGCCTGGAAGCCTTCACCGGTATTTCTGATTATTAAGTAACTTAGCTTCCCCAGCTCGAGAGAAGAGTGTTCTGGAGCCAATCTTGATCTAGCTCCTCGGCTTATTTGGTCGACTAGACTGGTATAATTACTGGCAATGACGCAACCCTTGACCCTCTTTCCTGAGCACTGGCAAGACTATCGACTGATCGACACTGGCAACGGCCAAAAGCTGGAGCAGTTTGGCCACTATACGATAATTAGACCTGAAGCTCAAGCCACTTGGCAGCAAGATACTACTGAACCACTGTGGCATCAGGCAGATGCTGTCTTTCAAAAGTCAGGCCCAGATCAAGGTCAATGGCGTGTTCGCAAACCACTGCCTGAAAGTTGGTTGAGTCATTGGCGCGAGCTTCCGATAACCACCCGACTGACGCCGTTTAAGCATACCGGTATTTTTCCAGAACAGAGCAGCCACTGGCAGTGGATGAGTGAGTTGCTTGCTTCGCCAGCTATAACTATAGCGGCTGAGAAGACAAAGCCTATAGCAGTTATTGATGGAAATGATGCTCGTGAAAAAACGTGGAGCGATAGCCAGCCATCGCAAAAATCGGTTTTAAATCTTTTTGCCTATACCGGCGTGGCGAGTATCGTTTGCGCCCAAGCTGGTGCCAAAGTCACCCATGTAGATTCTTCACGCTCAGCTATTGGTTGGGCCAAAAAAAATCAAGCCGCAGCCGGACTAGATCCCTTCTCTATTCGTTGGATTTTAGAAGATGTGACCAAGTTTGTAGCCCGGGAGATAAAGCGCGGTACTAAATATGACGCCATTATTTTAGACCCACCAGCGTATGGACATGGACCGAGTGGTGAAACCTGGAGCTTTAATGCTTCACTACCAAAGTTGCTGACTATGTGTAGCCAACTTTTGACCCCTCAGCCGATATTCGTTCTCCTGAATGCGTATGCAGTAAATATTTCGTCATCACAGACCACTACCCTGGTATCAACAATGATGAAACCATTTTGTGGTACCATCGAACATGGTGCGCTGCTGCTGAAAGATGAACGACAGCATCTGCTCTCCACTGGAGTCTTTAGTCGGTGGCAGAGCCAACTGTCCCCCATTACTGAGGAAAAGCATGGTTAAAAAGAAAAAAACAACGACTGCCATAAACATCCACGAGAGCTTTGGCAACACCAAGTCTAAATCAACTCCCCCAACCTTAACAGCTACTAATGAGGAAAGAAAGAAAATTAAACGACTCCAAAAGATTCAGCCATGGTTATGGGTCGGTATTTTCATTCAATCACTGGTGGCCACGGTCGGTTCTTTATACTACTCGACCTTTGGGGACATTGCTCAGAATATTTCCAGCGGGAACCCGTTTCCAGTGGGTGAAGGTCTGATTCCGTGCACCTTGTGCTGGTTTGCCAGAATTTTGATGTATCCGCTGGTACTCAGCAGCTATATTGCCATTGCTAAAAAAGACCAGAAATTTACTGACTATGTGTTGCCTGTGGCAGTGATTGGGGTGATTTTAGAGTCATATCACTACGCCCTTCAAAAATTACCGATTCAAACCTTATTTGGCTGCAGTCTCGAAAACCCTTGCTCCGCCTTACAAGTGAATTACTGGGGATTCATAACCATTCCCTTTTTAGCTCTAATCGCTTTCTTGGTCATCCTGGTGTTAGCCTCAATCAATACCTACATTAACTGGAGAGTCGAGCAAGCAAACCTAAGTCAACGAGATCTATAAATTATTTTGGGGGTCACAGATGCAAGAATCAGAAAAATCACCATCAGCGGCACAATCTGAGAAAGGTTAGCAGCTATTCGCAGGGAGGTTGAAACTGATGCGCTCATGGATGAGTTGCACAAAATTGACTCAGCTGCGGCTGAGAATGCGGCTCCTGGGGAGAGGATTTTTGAGAGTGCTCAAGAACTCGGACCGGTTCAGCAGCCCAAAAATGATCCAAAATCGCAAACCTTTAGAAAACATTGGGTAGTTGCAAAAGTATTGCCCTACAAAATTTGTCCTGGCCAATCATCACTCAGCAGTAATTGCTGTTGTTTATTGAGGGCAACATAATCGGCTGATAATTTAGAAGCAGCCAGGGGAAAGAGACTCTCAGGCGTCAGAGACAGTACCGAGGTCATCTGATCAGCCTTGAAAGCAGTAGGTGCCAGCGCGGCGCACCAGATGATGGAGTCAGTTGAGGTGTTTGAGCTGACGTCGAGCAAGTGATGCCACTCCCCCCAGTTTCGTTTAAGACTGTCGGAGATTGCTAATCCTTGGTTTTTGAGCTCCACTATGCCTAGGGCTCGTTCAGAATTGCCCGGCCATTCCAGAGCAACTCTCCACGGCGCACCGTCAGCTTTGGAAGTAGCATGCATATCGCCACCACCATCAACCAGAAAGTAGTGAAGGCCATTTTCTTTAAGTATTTGAGCTACTTGATCAATCCAGTAGCCTTTGCCGATTCCGCCGGTGTCAAAAATAACTGGTCCAGAAATGGTTAGATTTTGATCTTCAATCTTCCAGTCAGGCAAAGTAAATGTTTCAAGTTCAGGCTGAGGTTGCAGGGAGTAACTTTGATCGTACCCTGCTAACTCCAGCAGTTTACCCACCGCTGGGTCAAAACGTCCTTGAGTCAAGTTCTTTAGGCTTTGAGCCTGATGGAGAAACACTGCCAAATCAACTGAGACCGGGTATGTTCCAGCTTGAGCATCACGAAAAACTGTGACTTCACTGGTATCGATAAATCTTGAGAATCGTAGCTCAAAGGCTTGCGTCTGCAACAGGACTTTTTCCTGTAGGGAAGAAGTGATCTGATCATGATCAACCTGAATCACCCATTCGGTTCCAAAAGCGCTAAAGCCGATCTGTTGCATGGTGGAGCTCAAGCAGCGAGCTGAGCTTAGATTTGAGCTTGCAATTCAGTTAATGCTTTATTAAAAGCCCCTGTGGTCAGCGATGAACCACCCACTCGGTCAATATTGTTTAGCTCACTCAACTTCATACCGATAATGGCGGTAGGCAGCGCCTCGGCAAAGGCGGTTTGGCGAGTGATGGTAGTTGGGGTCTTGCCCATGATCTCAGTGTCAGCACCAGTAATTACGCCATCAGCGTCAACAGTGATGGTGAAAGTTACATCCTCCTGGCCGCCGGGAGTTTGGTAGGTGGTGTTAACAGAGACTGCTTGGCTAGACCCATCTTGCATCATCGACCCACTATTTTGACTCTCAAGAGTTGGGTTCGTTTCAAGGATTTCTGACTGGGGGACCATCATCTCAGCAGGTGTAGGAGAGGCCGTTGGAGCTGATTGATTTTGACAGGCTGCTAGGATTAAGGCACAGGCGATAACTGGTACAATGTAAAAGGCACTTTTCTGATTCATGAAGCTCTTTCTAAGTAATTAATTAGTATTAATGCTTTATTTTGTAAAGTGAATGAGATTACAATACTAACATGAAGAAGTGGCTAGTTCCAATCCGAATTTTGATACTCTACCTAGGGTTGCTGGCCGTGGGAGCTACCTGGTCTTGGGCTCGAGCTGATGGTGAAATCTGGAGTGCAGCTATTTTAAATTTGAGTATTCTGCTAACGTCCGGCTATCTGCTCTATAGAGGCTTGCTGAAACTCGGAGCGATCAAGCTTACCCGTTGGGAGCACCGAGTAATTACCAGCCTAATTTTATTTCTGTTATTTGACCCCACCACTCCCTGGTTTGTATTTCTGGGTATGGGGATTTTGTGTGAGCTCGGTCAAAGATTTATTCGGATGCAGACTGGTCCGATTTTTAATCCCGCGGCATTGACGACCTTAATTGTGTGTTTTTGGGGCTACTATCCAGTTTGGGCCGGCGCCAGCTTCTCGCCGCGACTGCCACTGGTCGAAGGCGGAGTCAGCCTCGCCATGTTAGCCACGTTACCAGTGGCGGGATATGTAGCCCATACCTATAAAAAATTACCGATAGTTGCTGCAGCGGGGGCGGTATTTACGCCCTTGTACTTCCTGGTGTTTAAAGCCAACCCAGCATTCCTAGTACTTGAGGGCACGTTAGCTTTTTTCCTTTTAGTCATGGCAGTAGAACCTAAAACTTCTCCGACGTCACGCAAAGAGCAGTACTTGTACGGAGGAGTTCTCGGGGTATTTATAATTATTTCGCAGTATACGTACGCCATTGAACCGTATGTGATTTCTTTGCTTGGCGTGAACGCATTGTTTCAGCTCTATCGGTGGGCTGTCCTCAAGCGGTGGCTGGTTAAGTTAACTTGATTTTTGATGCGCCTTGACCAGCTTTCTGTAGATGTCTTCATGCTGGTCGATACGATCCAGTGGAGCACTGGGAATACCCTCAAACTTGACTTTTCGCCCCAGCGCTTGGAGTCTGATAAACCGGCTAATCATTCTCCGGGCTACGCCTCGATTTGAAATCGGATTTTCCATGATTGCCAGTCTGCCCTTGAGAAAAATATTATCTTCAGCAATAAATACGTGACTAGGGGGTTTATTTTTCCAAGTTTTGTAGTCAATTGCCGAACCTTGTTCACGCATGAAGTAGCTACCAGCCACAAATAAGAAAGCACCCGGAAAGACAGTCACCGCACCGTAAGTCCCCCCGCCAGCACGGTTGGCCTGATTATTAGCAAAGGTACAGTCTTGAATAGTGGTCAGTGAGCCACGGGCGAGATTATCGATGGCCGCTCCGGTGTCATAGGCATGATTATGAATAAAGTCACAGCCTTGAAAATCTCCCCAGCCGCCGAGGTTTGAGACGGCCCCGCCACAAAGTGCGGAGTAGTTATGTATAAATCGACAGCCCTCAGCTCTAAAAATAGCTCCTCCTCCCACCGACACCGCTCCGCCATCAAGATGGCGAAACAGATTTAAGTTCTGCAGCTGATATTCAGGTGCTTGGCTCTTGCCGGGTAACTCCGCGGTACTGCCGCCAGTGATGGTCAAGTTGCGAATGGTCAGCCGGGCATCATTATCTAAAAAAATGATGTGGTTGACTACACCTTTGCCATCAATAATGGTATTTTCATCACCAATAAGTTCCAGGTTATGATGGGCTTTTAAACGAATCAGACTAAAGTTGTTGTATGGGTCAGGCGAAAAGTGGCCTTCCAGATATATGCGCTGAACGCCATTTCTGATGGCAGTTTCCAACTGTGTCTGTAAAGTCCGGCCAGTTTCTGGCCGAATTCGGGCTTCTTTTTTTGAGGGTTCGATGTCAGGTGAGGGCATATGGCAAAGTGGGAACAACTTCGCGCCCGAATTATAGCAGGCTGCCAAGTCTAACCTCCAGTCATTTGTGGATGGGGCGATGGTGAATCTGTAGCAGCGGCTAGTGATTGAAGATAGAGAACACAATCCCGATAATAATCGCCAAAATCAGTAAGTTCGAGAGGCCAGCAATTGCCAAGAATCCCAGAATGGAAAGTATCCACAGGACGAAGAGTACGCCGCCAATTTCTCTGAGTGGACTGGGAAGCACCCCCAAGGCAGATAGAATAACCCCGAATACCAGTAGATTAAGTAACGTGATGGCCTGGCCATTGATACTAAACAGCACCACGTCCAGAAAGCTGAGACCAGACAGGTTCAAGTTTCCAGTGATGAAGAGTAAGATCAGGATAACGAGGATGGCTGTGAGCATGGATATAGTATAGCGACTTTAGGGGTTAGGTTACAAGGTTTCTTTGAGTGGATGGTAGAGGGTATCGATAACCTCTAGAATGGTGGTTTCTTCATAGGCGATGTCCGCTTCCAAGGCATTACCCGTTCTAATGGCTTCAGCTTGTAAATGTTGGAGATTTAGGACATGAAAGCTTAACATTTCGGTCAAATAGCTAACGTCCTCTGGTGTTACTTCCACTCTCACACTTCGGCCTTCAGCTACTGAAGGAATGGGGCTGATCTCAAATTTTGGTGGAAAGTTCAGTACTTTTAAGGCAGTATTAATCTCCAGTTGACGAAATCTAATTTCACGCATCAATCTCACCGGGATGACTTGACCGGCCGTCTGGTATCGAGTTTCGTGAGCTTGGGCGGTCTGTAAGGCACTTTGATGAAGTTCTAACATCTGCTGGTCGAAGTCATGTTCAGATTCTATGCCCATATGAGGTGCTCCTATCAAGGTATCTTAACACTGAAAATAGAGTCAGCAAGTAGTTTTTAAAGGTTAGGTAGTTCGTGTTTGTAGCAGATACGTCTGAAGCCTTTTGGGTATCAGAACTTGTTTTAATAACGGCATGAGGCCTACGTCATCAAGACAAATCTTGGCGGCAAAGAGTTTTCGGAGATCCCCGCCCTTATCAATGAAAGTTTTTACCTCGATCATTCCTTCGTAATAGAGAGCCTCTTTCGTAAAGCAACCGGGTTGTGAGGTATCCATCAGACCTCTCTTCAGCCGGAACGTCCTTTGAAAGGCTAAATCAGGGGTGAAACCACTATCCATTAAAAAGGTGTAAACCTCACGAAATGAGCTAGTTTCAGCTAAGATTCCAGCCAAGTATTTTAGAGCATGGTGTTTTAGAGTTATCGCGCCATTCACAGAGCAGTAATCGCCTAAAAATGAGGCAATCCCTTCTTCAGTCTTGATATAGAAAGGCAACGGTGATCGAAACAACTGGTTCTCTTGGTGTTGCGAGTTTAGATATCTGAGGACATGGCCATCAATCTCGTGGGCTAGCATTACGTCTAGATCGGTAAAGTCCCAGTTAATGTATCGATTAATCAAAAATTTTCTTTTCAACAGCTTTGACGCGAACGTAAAAATCACCCTGCTCACTTACCGTCACATCCCAGTTGTGCTGGTCATATTCACTGGCCAGGTAATCTTGAATTTTGACCACAGTCTCTTCCCCACTCAGTGTTTCGAGCGCTTCGAAAGTGTAGTTACGAGCGGCATCTTTTTTTGCCAGATTTTGGTATTTAGTAGAAAAAGTACCTCGGTAAAGTTGAGTGCTGATGGCCGTAATATCAGGAGTGTTTATAGCTAATAGTAACTGGCACTGTAACATTAGCTCAGAGATCTTTTTTTGATAAATGAGTTCGTCAACTCCTCTGTTTTCAATTTCAACCAGCTGCAAATTCTGAAGTACCTTCGTCATTTGATCTGATGAAATAGGAGGGTAGGAAAATAGAGGGTTGTAACTTGAACTGCCAAAAAATGTGTCTCTTTCAGAGGCTAAGTTTTGCGGAGTTAAGTGAGTAGAAAAAGCGAGCAAACTGGCTGATTCTTGGATAAGTGCTTTTACTTCGAGAAGAGAGAGTTTCATGGGTGTGGGTTAAGCTTCTTTTGAAATAAACTTAATAATGGCAACCGCCAGCCCATCTTCATCAACGGAAGGAGCAATCCAGTCAGCCTGAGCTTTTAAAGTCATGGTGGTGATTATAACTTGATCAGTAATGTCGGGGAGACAGGGCTTACCCTCGTCAGGCTCACTATTTATACTCGTTTGTATGATGTTCGCTTGAACGGGCACTGGACGCCCTGATCACTATGTATAGATTCAAAAAAAACACCTAACGGTGTTTCTTTCAAATCTATGTCGGGGAGACAGGGCTCGAACCTGCGACCTGACGGTCCCAAACCGTCCGCTCTAGCCATCTGAGCTACTCCCCGATTGTTCAAAGTGACTCTAAACTTGAAGCAAAACTGAGTACATATCTTGTGCCTCGAGAGGGAATCGAACCCACACTCTGTTGCCAGAACGAGATTTTAAGTCTCGCGCGTCTACCAATTCCGCCATCGAGGCGAGGCATGGCAAATTATACACTGTTCCAAGTATTTTCGTATATCTCAACTACCTATATAATAGAAAGCTTATGTTTAAGAGTAAAAACGCCACATTGCTGATCCTGATCTTCGTGATGTTGGTTAACTCCATCAGCTACGGGATCATTATTCCTCTGCTGTATCCTTATGCAATTAGGTTTGGAATTGATCCGTTTGGTTTGAGTATTTTATTTGCAGCCTTTTCGTTAGCCCAGTTTCTAGCCACGCCCGTAATTGGCAGACTCTCTGATCGATTTGGTCGCAAGCCGCTGTTACTGCTGTGTTTATTAGGTACCGGCTTGTCATTGGCACTGTTTTCCCTGGCGACCAACTTTTGGGTGTTACTACTTGCCCGCGTGTTAGACGGAGTCACCGGCGGCAATAACTCGGTGGCGCAAGCAGTGGTGGCAGACACCACCGATGGCCCAGAGCGTGCCAAAGGCTTTGGGATGCTTGGAGCTGCCATGGGGGCAGGTTTCTTGATTGGTCCGGCTTTGGGAGGTCTGTTAAGTAGCATCAGCTTAACTGCCCCGTTTTGGTTCGCATCAGGTTTGGCAATTGTGGGCACTATTATTGGCTACTTTGTGCTGACCGAAAGCTTGCCTCCGACTGCCAAAGAGAAAGTGAATCATGAGCCGCTCTTTAACTTTAAACATATTTATCAGGCACTATTCACCCCAGTGGTGGGGCTGGTGTTGCTGATTAGCTTATTGGCAACTGTGGCTGGAAACATGTTTTTTATTGGCTTTCAATCTTTTACCGTCGACATTTTGGCCCTGACACCCACTCAAACTGGGTTGTTGTTTGCTACCTTTGGCCTTGTTTCAATCTTGATGCAAGCTGTGGGGATTAGAATCTTACTACAAAAAATACCATCCAAAAAGAAAATTCTGTTAGGTTCACTGGTAGCCTCGGGAGTGGTCCTTTTCCTCATCTCATTTACGAGGAGCTTGCCTGCCTTCGCCGGAATACTGTTTATTCACATGTTCGTAGGAGCTCCTCAGCTACCAATGGTGGCAGCCCTGTTATCAGAAAGAACTAACAAAGAAGATCAGGGCGGTTTACTGGGTATTAACCAAGCCTATATGTCGGTGGGACAAATCATTGGACCGCTGATTGCGGGGGTGGTGGCTGTCTGGTCAGTGCCGGCGGTTTTTGCAGTTGCGGCCGGTGTATTTGGTGTCTCAGCCATTGCCACCGCACAGTTGTTTAAGCCTGTCAAAGAAAAGTTTGATCTATAGCTGATGGGAGTGATGCCAGGCGGAGGCTGGGAGTACGTTGTCATTTAAGCTAAAACTCGTACAATATCCCCAGCGGTTGTTGTATAGTTAAAATTGCGGGTGTAGCTCAATGGTTAGAGCTCCAGTTTTCCAAACTGGTGACGAGGGTTCGATTCCCTTCACCCGCTCAGAAAAAACTAGTTATTCATTTTCGTTACCTATCCCAACACTAAAAACAATGAAAAGTAAACGCTGCTGTGCTAATCATTGACCACTTTTTTACCTTAGCCTTACTTGTCCAAATTCTTCACGCACTCGAAGAGCTGGTGACCGGATTTCACCGGCGCTGGTACCTTAAAAAGTTGCCTTTGTGGTTCTTCATCGTCTTTGATGTTTTATTCCTGAGTTTTTGGGTGTATCTCTACTTTCAACCAGCATTCCCTCAGCGGCAGTACTTCCAAGCTTTTTTTCTGATTTTTATGTTTGCCAATGGGATTGAACATTTGGTGTGGTCTCGAATAAACCGATGTTACACTCCGGGTTTAATAACGGCACCCCTGCACATAGTAATTTTTAGTGTTTTCTTTTTTCAAGCGCTTTTTCAGTAACAGCTCAGCCCAACAAAAGCCCCCGCGGTCAGCGGGGGCTTAGTCTGTCCAGCTCAGTGATTAAAACTAGGCTGCGTTGGTAGTTACCTGAACTTTCTTGGTTTAGTTTACTCAGCTTTTTGAAGCTGAGGTGAATTCAACTATTCACTCTTACACTCGAGAAAATACAAACCACATAGTATTCAAAACTAGCAATCCTCAAGTTCAATTGCTAGAAATATAATGGAACTAGCAGTCCTTGTCAAGGACTGCTTATTGGGAAGATTTGACCGTTTTTTGGGTGCCTTGTAGCGGTGTGGAAATGCTTTTTTGACCATACCAATAGGCAGCAATCAAGGTAGAAATAGGCACTGCTAGCGTCAAGGCAAAGCTGCCAACCACGGTTCTGACAACCTCTTCCACAATATGCTCACTATTCAAGGTCACCCATAGTGGTTGCTGATACACCGTAAACAGCAGTAACATGGGTAAGGAAGCACCAGCATAGGCTAGCGCTAGAGTGTTGACGAGCGAGGTAATGTGCTCTCTCCCCACAGACATCCCTCTCAAATACAGTTCGTGAAATCCTAATGTGTTGTTGGCTTTATGAATTTCTTCAATGGCAGCGGTTTGGGCGGTGGTAATGTCATCAAGCACCCCCAGGGCACCAATAATAATACCAGCTAGCAGTAAGCCTTTGAGATTAACGTCCTTAAGCGCACCATACTGAATATCGATGCTTGCCTCTGATCCCAAGCCAAATAATCTAGTTACCGACACAAAACTAATCGCGGTTACGACTGACAAGCTTAATGTAATCAGGGTGCTGACCAAGGAAAGGGTGGTTCGTCGGTTGAAACCATGAGCTAGGTATAGCGCAATTCCAGCAATCACCACGGAACTGATCAGACTGATAGTCATGGGATCGGCTCCTTGGGCAATGCTTGGCACGACGTAGTACAGAAGCAGCCAGATGCTAAATCCCAGGCCAGCCAAAGCTGTAACGCCCCGAATGCCCGAGAACACCATAATTACTACTACAAATAGGCCGATGATAAACAGTAAGCTGGGTAAGCGGTAGAAGTCAGTGACGGTATATTGAACACCACCTTCACCTGCCTGCCGAGCTACTACTACCGAGAGATCAGTGGTGAGTAACCGGTCTGTCCCCGCCCCCAGCGGTAAAATATAATCTGCCTCAATTACCTGCTTATCAATTAGCTCGATCCTGACTTTTTGATAGGTCTCGGAGTATCCCCCGATCTCTGTTTGATCAGTGGCCAGAATTTCCAGCACTTTTCCGCGGCTAAAAGTAGGGCTGGCTGGAAGCTCTATAGGTGCGTCTGGTTCAGCTTCTGCCTGAGCCTGCAGCTTCGCTGGAAGTAATAATCCAGTTACCAGGACGCCGCTTATTATCATCAAACCGATTAGCAGCTGTTTAAACATGGCTTTGGCACTCACTACACAGTCCATAAAGTGTTAAGTGATGATGGGAAATTTTGAAGTTACTGAGCTCCTGGGGAATCGTAATTTGGCACTCAGTGGTCTGAACTTTATGGCAGCTACTGCAGACCAAATGATCATGGTGGTGCTCTCGCAGTTCATACGCCAGTTCGTTATTCACTAAGTTGTGCTTGCAGATGAGCTGGTCATTTTCGAGTCTCTCCAGCGAGCGATAGACCGTGGTTTTATTTACGGGTTTACCGCTAGTGTGAAGCTGGTCCAGGAGTTGAGGGGCGGTCAGAAAATGGTGTGATGCCAGTAGCTCGAGGATGGTTTGACTAATGAGTTGTCGGGGCATGCACCTATTGTAACAGTTCTGTCACGGCTTTTTGCACCTGAGTTGCGTCTAGTTGCAGCATCGGTTTCTCACCTAAATCACTCAAGATGAATGGTCCGAGCCTAATCCGAATCAGTTTTTGAACGTCATAACCGGCCCGCTCCATCATCCTTCGAACTTGACGATTGCGGCCTTCGTGAATAGTAATACTCAGCCAGGGTTTATTGTCTCGCTCGATCAGCTCGACCTCAGCCGGAGCGGTCATGCCTTCTCGCAGCAACATGCCGCGCCTGAGAATATTTACTGCTGCCTCGGTTGGTGAGCGATCTAAAAGCACTTCGTAGGTCTTGGGCATCTCAAACTTAGGGTGAGTTAGTTTATAAGCCACATCACCGTCGTTGGTGAGCAGCATCAAACCTTGGCTGTCTTGATCAAGACGGCCCACAGGATACAGTCGTAATTTTTTGAGCGACTCTGGCAAAAGCTGCAGAACTGTCGGCCGGCCAAGCTCATCGTCGGTAGTTGAAACGAAGCCATGCGGCTTATTAATCAGTACGTAGACTGGGTTTTCTGAGCTGTTAACCACTTTGCCATTAAACTTAACTTCATCTTTGGCCGGGTTAATTCGTTGCCCAACCTGAGCTGGCTGATTATTAACGGTGACCTTGCCGGCTGCCACCAGTTCCTCTGATTTTCGCCGAGAAGCAATGCCCATGTGAGCTAAATAAGCATGAATTTTGACTGAGTCGGGGTCAGGGCTGAACATAGTTGGTTAAGTCGAGTATAATAAAGGCTTTGGTAAGCCATGCAACCACACGTTAAACATCACTTAGACCAAGTCCTGCATCATCTCTATATTAATCCTTTAGAGAAGTGTAATTTGCGGTGCAAGATTTGTTATACACGTAAGACCGACCCTATTCTACCAGAAGCGACCATTCTCGACTTTGTAAAGCGCTATCAAGCTGTCCACAAAATCGAAACGATCACTTTCTGCGGAGGCGAAGTTTTTGCCTTAAGCTACTTTCCCCATTTGATGAATACTTTAACTGAACAAGGAATTTTCTTGCAAGTTATCACCAATGGGACGTTGGACCGGTTGGATGAAATAAGAGATCCAAACTTGGTAAACTTGATCGTCTCTCTCGATGGTGAGGAGGCCTATCACGATGCCAATCGGGGCTTGGGCAACTTTCGTAAAAGTATCTCATTTCTGCAAAAAGCATCCTTAAAAGGATTTCATGTTGATGTTTTTTCGATCGTGACTCATCAAAATCTACAGCGGTTAGATCAATTTGAAGCCACTTTAACTCAAGAGTTGGGTTTTCTACCGGGGATTACGTACCACCCCCGTAAGCCACCGGCCTACTTGGAGCACCACCCGATTTCAAATATCATGGGCGAGACGGCCGGTTTTGATTTTCTGAGTAAAACTGAGATGTTACACCTAATGAAAACCCGCAACGTCTTCCCTCCCGCCCAGCTTGGTTGCTACCAAATCGCAGTGGCTTCAGATGGGAATGTTTTTGGCTGTTGCGAGGGCTACACTCCCATTGGACGGATTGAAGAAAAAGTGGAGTCATTAATTGCCGCTCTGACTGATCGGGTTGAGGTTTGGTCTCAGACCGATAAAAATACCGCCTGCTTGGGCTGTAGCCAGCATGAGTTTATGTGTGGAGTAAAACAGTACTTGGAGATAATGGCATGAACAGCTTTGACCCGCACGGTTTAATTACTAGAAACCAGGTTCTAAAAGCCACCAGAGTTTTTTTTGAAGCCAAAGGCTTGTTGGAGGTGATTCCGCCGGTCTTGAATCACGCGTTGCCAATGGAACCAAACCTGTATGCTTTTGAGACCACCTGGAATACCTCGCGTGGGCAGCTGCCGCTTTATTTATCACTGTCGCCTGAAGCTGGTTTGAAAAAGTTGATGGCCGAAGGCATCGGTGATTGTTTTGCTCTGGGAAAATCCTTTCGCAACTTGGAAAGCCATGGCAGTCGTCACAATCCCGAATTTTTGATGCTTGAGTGGTATCGAGCCGGTGCGACCTATCAAGATATTATGGATGAAACTCAAGCTCTACTCCTCAGTATTAAGCATAACTTAGACAGCTACCACCAGCGAGAAACAAGCAGCAGTCTCACCTATCAACACCAGGTGCTTGATTTTCAAGCGCTCTGGCCGAGAATTTCGCTGGATGCTCTTTTTGTTGAACACGTTGGTCTCTCAATTCAAGCGTTGGATGATGAATTAGTGTTAAGAGATTTAGCCCGGAATCTAGGATATTCAATTGAAAGTACTACCTGGGAGCAGCTGTTTGACCAGATATTTCTAAACGAAATAGAACCACACTTAGCACTGACACCTTTCTTCTTGATAGACTTTCCTGCCCGCTTGTCCCCGCTCTGTCAACCTCAGGCTAGTAACCCTTTTCTAGCGGAGCGATTTGAGCTTTACATCGCCGGCATGGAGTTAGGAAATGGCAACACCGAAAATTTGCACCCAGGGAAAATTGGTGAAGCCTTTGAAGCCGAAGCCGAAACCCGCCATCAGTCACAACGACCAACTCATCCGATTGATACAGCCTTTATCTCAGCCATCAGCGCTTTGAATCGCACAGCCAAATCATATGCTGGCATAGGTTTAGGGATGGACAGAGTAGCGATGATTTTTGCTGATTCTTCAGAGATCTCCGACGTTGAGTACTTCAGCCAAAAAGCTGGTGTTCCTTTAAACTAAACCAGCATTTTTTACCAATGATCACGTGATCGATCAAGGGAATGTCCAGAATCTTTCCGGCTTCAAAAATAGCCTCAGTCGCGGTGAGATCGTCCTTCGAGGGCTGAGGGTCCCCTGAGGGATGATTGTGAACTATAATTACCCCGGCTGCTCGTTTGTGAATCGCTGGGCTGAATACCTCACGAGCATGAATCAGATTTTTATTGAGGGTGCCGATAGTCAAGGTTTTTTTGAAGATGAGGTGATGTCGCGTATCAATATATAAGCCAATTAAGTGTTCCTGTTTTTTTGAAGTTAAGTATTTCGTCAGTTGATACACCGTTTTGGGGTGAGTAATGATAAGTCCCATGAGAGTATTATTCGCAATTAACTTTACTTTACTGTAGTGAGCTAATTAATCATAAACGTGATATAATATCCGAATGCCTTTTTCTCAAGAAAAAATCCGAAATATTGCTATTATTGCCCACGTGGATCATGGTAAAACAACTTTGGTTGATGGTCTATTGAAGCAGTCTCACGTTTTTGCTGATTATCAAAGTGAGATGACTCAGACCACAATTCTGGACTCAAACGACTTGGAGCGCGAACGTGGCGTGACCATTTTAGCTAAAAATACCGCCGTCGAGTGGAATGGCTACAAGATCAATATTTTAGATACTCCCGGCCATGCTGACTTCAGTGGTGAGGTTGAGCGAGTTTTGAACATGGCTGATGGCTGCTTACTGCTCGTCGACGCCTCAGAGGGCGTGTTATCACAAACACGTTATGTGCTCAGAATCGCCATGGAACAAAACTTGAGACCCATCGTGGTCATCAACAAGGTTGACCGTAAAGACCAGCGCGTTAAAGAGGTACTCGATGAAATTACCGATTTATTTTTGGATTTAGCTGAAGACGAGTCCCAACTCAACTTCCCAGTGGTCTACGGTATCGGTCGAGATGGAATTGCAGGACTGAGTATTGAGGAGCAACCTGATAACTCAATGAAGATTCTGAACGCGACTGACTTGACTCCCCTATTTGAAACGATTGTAAGTACCGTCCCAGCTCCGGCGGGCAGTATTGATGGTGGTTTTCAAATGCAGATTACCAGCCTAGACGCAGATGACTATAAGGGTCGCTATGTCATTGGTCGGATTAGCCGGGGAAAAGTCAAAAAAGGTGAAGCCCTTTCTATCGTGAACCCTATATCAGGCAAAGTGGGTCAGTCTCGAATTGAGCATTTGTTTACGTATAAAGGTCTGGGCCGACTTGCGGTGGACGAGGCCAGTGTTGGTGACATTATTGCGATGACAGGTTTTACTGCCCACATTGGTGACACGTTGACCGCCCTAGGGGCAGAAGAAGCTTTGCCAGCATTATCGATAGCTGAGCCGACAGTTCGAATGCAGTTTGCTGTGTCTAACTCGCCCTTCGTGGGTCGTGAGGGACAGTTCAGTACTTCTCGCCAAATCTTACAACGCTTAGAAAAAGAACTGGAAACAAATGTTGGTCTACGTTTAGGCTCTAGCCAATCAGCAGATAGTTTCGTAGTCTCAGGCCGGGGTGAGATGCATTTGTCAATTTTGATTGAGACCATGCGTCGTGAAGGTTATGAATTCTCAGTCGCTCGTCCCGAAGTTATCTTTAAAGAAGTAGATGGCAGAACGCATGAACCTTGGGAAAATTTAGTGATTGAAGTCCCTGAGGAATATGTGGGGACTGTCACGACTGAAATGGGTCAGCGTAAAGCGGTGTTTAAAGACATGAAGCCTCAAAAAGTTGGGATACGATTTGAGTATGAGATCGCGACACGACATCTCATTGGTTTTAGAAGTGACTTCCAGACCTTAACATCAGGTCAAGGCGTGGTTCACTCGGCGTTCATCGGGTATAAACCCAAAGGTGAGGACCAGGAATGGCGTCGTAACGGAGTGATTATTGCAAGTGAAGTTGGTCAAACAACCTCATATTCCCTCGAAAAAGTGCAAGATCGGGCTACTACTTTTGTTGATTCGGGCGTTGATGTGTATGCAGGAATGATTGTCGGGCAGAACACTAAGCGAGAAGATATTGTGATGAATGTAACAAGGGGCAAGCAAATTACCAACGTTCGTGCGGCTTCAGCTGACATGATGATTAAGTTAGCACCTCCTGTTAAAATGTCACTTGAGCAACTGTTAGTGTTTCTGGCACCAGACGAGCTGCTTGAAGTAACACCGATGAGTTTACGTTTACGGAAAAAAGATCTTAAAGCCGCCACGCGGTGAAATCGATTGGTTATGGCAACAACAAATGGTGGGAACATTCGCAAAGGCAGTTACATCTTATTTAAAGATCAGCCATTTTTAGTTACTCGCACCGAATTTGTAAGTCCCGGCAAAGGCTCAGCCTTTACCCGAGCCAAATTAAAAAACGCCCGCACTGGCGCCGTCCAAGAATTTACCTTCAAATCAACCGAAAAAATTGAAGAGCTGGATGTGACATCCAAAGAGATGCAGTTTTCGTACCTTGATGGTGAGGAAGTAGTGTTCATGGATCCAAGAACCTATGAACAGGTCAACGTCAAAGCTGAACTCCTTGATGGCAAAATTGGTTACTTAACTCCTGAAGTTGTGGTGTTTGTGCTGTTCTATAATGATGATGCCATCGGGGTCAGACTCCCCAACACGGTCAAACTAAAGGTTACCTATTCTGAAGATGCAACTGCGGGTAACCGAGTCAATGCCCCCAAGAAACCAGTGACTGTCGAAACTGGTGCGATTATACAAGCTCCATTATTTGTCAAAGTTGGCGATGTTTTGATTATTGATACTGACACGGGTGAGTATCAATCTCGCTCCAACTAATTTCAACTACATTTAAATCTTTTTAAAATCTTTGTTCCGGTCGGTACAGATCATAGTTGGCTGCTTGGGCGGCCATTGAGCCTTCATGAGCGGCGGTGATGATTTGGTGAGCAAAGGCTCTGGTGACATCTCCGGCGGCATAGATCTTGGGGATGTTTGTTCTTTGTTCCTCATCGGTTTCAATATAGCCATCTTGATTAACCTTTACTCCCAGTTGAGTTGCTAACGCCGTATTAGGCACTGCCCCTTGTTGATTAATAATGAACTCAGCCTCGAGCATTTTTCCGCTTGTGAGCTCGATACTATCCAAGATCCCTTCCCGACCATGGAGAGACACTATCTCTGATTCTATGACTGGAATCTTGGCTGTATGTAATCGAGCCAGCCAGTGTTGATCCAGCTCGGCTGCTCTGGGTTGAAAGTTTGTAACCAAACTCACCTGCGGAGTAAACTCCAGAAACTGCATGGCGGTGCAGGCAGCATCATTGCTGTCGCCTATGACTACGACTTTTTTCCCTTTCGTTTTATACCCATCACAAGTAATGCACCAGAACAAAGTTTTACCCAAATATTCTTGGTAGTCTGTCAGATTGGGGAATAAATCTGACACGCCAGTCGCTAAGATCACGGTCCGAGAGTGATGCGACTCCCTGTCTCCCATAACAGTAAAAGTACTGGCGGATTTTTGAATTGATTCAATTGAGTCATGGGCGTACTCTGCTCCAAATCTAATCGCTTGTTCCCGACCGAGTTCAGTCAAGTGACGAGCCGCAATTCCATGTGGAAATCCTAGATAATTCTCATTAATTTCATAATTATTAGTTCTACCATGGTCACGGCCTATGACTATGACTCGTCGATTAAATCGAGCCAGGTAAATCGCAGCGGACAGACCTGCCGGACCAGCACCAATAATCACACAGTCGTATATTTTCATAGCATACGTCTCGAATTTATGATGTCATTTTATTACCTCTCATTAGTATATCCTAAGCGCACCAAAGAAAGATGACAGTGAATGATAAAATAAGCATTCAAATGAATGTGTCTCTACCTCTTATTTATGCCTCTTTTTTGAAGTTGTCGTCAGCCCTGACTGAAGAGGATACCTACAGCGTTATTATTGAAGAGGCTTGCAGCTTAGTTAATGCTGAGTATGGATCAATTTTTATTGCTGATCAACGCAAGCGCTTGAAAAGAGTCTACTCGACCTCACCGAGGGTTATTCAATTTGTACCTAGACCTCGTGGGTACTGTTACACCTGTTTTGCAAAAAAAATACCGTTAGTCATTCCAGGCCGAAATATTCTGGCCGCTCATCCTGAATTTAAAGAGGCACAAGCTAAGATTGTAGTGATGGTGCCATTAGCTTTTGATGGTGAATCCCTGGGGGTGCTGACACTTGACTGTATGAAACAGCGAAGGTTTACGCGCCGAAATTTACAAATTATTCAAATGTTTGGTTCGCTTGTGAGTATAAAAATTAAAAATAGCCTGCTGATTTCGCGGATGAAGTCAGCCCTTGAAACGAGAGACTTATTTATCTCGATGGCCTCTCATGAATTAAAAACTCCTTTAACCACCATCTCTGCTTACGCTCAGTTAATTGATAAAAAAATTGTTACTAAGCAGCCAGTAAAAAGTGAGTGGGCCGATACGCTCATCTTAGCGACCAAAAGAATGACTAGATTGATCAATGAATTACTGCAGATAAATCAAATTAGAACTGGCAACATGCCGTATCACTTTCAGATATGTAAGATCAAAACAATAATAGACACGGGTCTAGTAAAGACTAGAGCGGATTTTTCTTTAATTCTTTAAGTAATATTTTGTATAAATCGTCATTTCTGTGGTTCCATCTCCATTCACTTTCTTTTAAGTGTAACAGAAACTTATCCTTCCTCA